>ERZ779866.88-NODE-88-length-91530-cov-5.532025_pt1 | contig 91530 bp, 79 predicted proteins | sample MGYA00511248_ERZ779866 | MGnify/ENA primary metagenome ERZ779866 (study PRJEB29588, sample SAMEA2155758) | human gut metagenome | biome: human gut; feature: human-associated habitat; material: faeces | place: Denmark | collected 2008/2010 ... | reverse complement strand
TTCTGGGTGCTGGCCTTGCCGCTGTCCTCCTCCGTCCTGCGCTGGGCGGCCTCATAGTCCTGCTTGGCCTGCTTCACCTCCCCTTCGGTGGGCGCTGACGCAGATAGGACGGCCAGGTGGGGGTGCTCCACAGAGCCGCACACGGGGCATGGGACGCCCTCAGCCAGACCGGAGGCGAGGATCCCCGCCTGCTCATCCAGATAGGCCTTGTTTTTCTGATCATACGCCTGCCGCAGCCGGGTGGACTCTGTCTCTGCCTCGACATAGGCGATCTGGAGTCGGCCCAGCTTTCCGCGCTCTTTGTCCAGAGCGTCCAAGGCGGCAAGTGTGCCCTGATAAGCTTCAGTTTGGCCGGACAGGGTCTGCTGCTGGCGCAGCAGCTTCTCCTTGCCTGCGGCGGCGGACTCCAGGGCCTTTCGCTCCTCCCGCAGGGCCTCCAGCTCCCCGGTCAGTGCCCCATGCTTCTCCTGCTCCGCCTGCTGTGCCTCCTCCACAGCGAAGAGTGCGGTTGCTTTGGCTGCTCGGCTTCGAACTCTGATATCCAGCTCGTCATAGGTGGGGAGAAGCAGTTCCAGTTCGGTGATCTCCTTCCCCAGGCGCTCCTGCTCCGGGATGGTGGCCTGGGCGGCCGTCAGGGCGGCTGCCAGCTCTGCCAGAGCAGCAGTCTTTTCCGCCTCCTCACGCACTTTTTTCTCCAGCGATTCCTTGGCCGTCTGGCCGGCCTCCGCCCGGGTCAGCTGGGCCACAAGCGCCTCCAGCCGACTGTTGAGCTGTTTTTCCTCCTGTTCCAGCGTCTCCTGCTGGGCGAAGTTCTCCGCCAACAGCCGGTTCAGAAGCTCCAGCACCTCGGCGGTGAGGAGCTCTCCATTTCGAGCTTTTTTTACCTCCAGGGACAGCAGGGAGTCCTCATGGCAGACGATCCCGTCCACATACTGCCGGATGCTGGCGGCCGCCTGCTCCCGTTGGGTCTTGACCTGGCTCGCCTGGACCTTCAGTTCTTTTTGCAGGGTGTCATATAAACCAGTGCCAAAAATATCCCGAAAGATATTCTGGCGCTCCTTGGTATCCGCCTGCAGCAGCTTCCGAAATTCGCCTTGGGAGATCATGCAGATCTGAGAGAACTGATCCCGTGTCAGGCCGATGACCTCTTGGACGGCCCGGTCAACATCCTTGACTTTGGTAACGATTCGACCGTCCGGGTAGGTGAACTGGGCGTCGGCCGCCTGCTTTGTGGTGCCGGCGCCCCGAGCCTTGGCCCGCGTGTATTCCGGGTTGCGGCGGACGGTGTACTTCTTGTTGTCATAGGCGAAGTTCAGCTCCACAAAGGTAGGGTCGGTGTCCTTGGTATACTTGGAGCGGAGCATGTCCGCCTTCCGGCTCTCGCCGCTGGCAGAGCCGAACAGGGCAAAGGTGATGGCGTCAAAAATCGTGGTTTTCCCCGCGCCGGTGTCACCAGAGATCAGATACAAGCCGCTCTGACCCAGCTTGGAAAAATCCAGCTCCTGGATGCCGGCGTAAGGGCCAAAGCCCGCAATGGTCAGTTTTAATGGTCTCATACCCTGCCCTCCTGGATGGATTCGATCAGCTCCTGAGTAAACGCACGCTGCACTTCACTCATGGGCTGATTGTTCTGTATCTGGTACAATTCTTCAAACAAATCCAGGGGCGACCGACTTTGCACCTGCTCCGCGCTGCCGATGACCTGGCTGCTCCGGGTACGGGTGTTATCATAGCTCAGGCGCATGATGTTGGGATAGATCACCCGCAGCCGCCCCAGGGCCTCGGGTACATCCTCCTCGTCGGTGAGGATAATGTGCAAATAATCGTCTGCGGCGGTGGTGGAGCTGTAGGTTCTGTCCGTCAGCTCCGCAAAGGTGCCGGAGATCTCCCGCAGATCGTGCCGGGGTGTCAGCGGAACGGTATGTACCTGCAGCTCCCCCTTGGCTCCCAGCTCCACGACGGTTACGCTTTTATAGTGATTTGCCTCCGAGAAGGAGTATTTCAGCGGCGTTCCACAGTAGCGGATGCGGTTGGAGCCGATGTTCTGCGGCCCGTGGAGGTGGCCCAGGGCTACATAGTCAAAGCAGTTGAACACGGAGGCGTCCACATTGTCGCTGCCGCCCACACTGAGCTCCTCCGACTCGCAGGTCTGGGCGCCGGTGACAAACTGGTGGGTGAGCAGCAGATTTCGGGTGGCGGTGTCGACGGCCATGTGCCGGATGGCCGTCCGGATGGCATCGGTATAGCTTTCAACTGTTTCGTCGGGGAAGAAGCGGCGCACATGGGCCGGCTTGATAAAGGGCAGCAGCCAGAAGTGTACTTCTCCGTATTGATCGGAAAGGGTGACCGGTGACACAGAGCCGCTGTATACGGGGGAGAGGTGAACGCCCGCCCCCTCCATGAGCCGGCCGCCGAATGCCAGGCGCTCCGGGGAGTCGTGGTTGCCGCTGATGATCAGGACAGGCAGATTACGCTTGGCTAGGCGGCACAGAAAGTCGTCAAAGAGCGTCACTGCCTCGGCGGAGGGCACACTTTTATCGTAGACATCTCCGGCTATCAATACGGCATTGGGCTGTTCCCCGTCGATGATTTGGATGATCTGGGTGAGGATATATTCCTGATCCTCCAGCATGGAGATCTCGTTGACACGCTTGCCCAGGTGGAGATCGGAGAGATGGATCAGCTTCATAGCGGCACCTCCAGAGTATTTTTCTTTCTATCGCTGGTTTCGATATCGGATACAACAATATCTTTTCCGCTGATAGCTACCCCATATTTGAAAATTGTTCTGATGTCTTTGGCGAGCATTTTCGATTCATACTTTTTATCATTGATCCGCTCCAAAGCCGTTTCCGCAAGCTGATTTAGCTTTTCTTGAGTGCAGTACCGATCAACCGTCAGTTCAATCAGGATACCGGGCAGATCAGAGGTTTTTGGCATGATCTGGATACCATAGTGCCCCTCTCCTGACTTCCAATTAGTAGTAATATTCGAACCACTCCACATCGCGCAAAGGCCGAGCGCTAATCTATGACAAAAGTTTTCCCTATCTGTATCAAAGCAACTAGCGGACTGGAGCAGCAGGCCATGGATCAGCTTCTGGATACGCTTGCTGTCCCTGGAGTAGATCGCCTCCTGGACAGAAATCACAGTGGCCTGGGGAATGATATTGTTGAGCTTCTGCAGGATTTCCTTTCGGTAGGCAAAGGAGATCTCCTTATTGGGCAATGCCAATTCGCACAAATAGTCATCGCCGAAGGATGAGTCGACCTTGACGGCGGTCAAATAGCCAGCGACCAAAAGGAAGCTGTAAATCGCCGACGGGTTCTGCTTGATCTGTGGGTAAATGACGCTGGTATCAATGTAGGAGACAATGGTTTTGCCGGAGACCAAGGAGGTGAGCTTCTTATAGATATCTTGGTCTGCCTGGGCAATGATCTCCCCGATGATCTCGTTGCTGCCGGTGGACAACCAGAATGCTTTTGGCTCGCAAGGACTATTAAAGTAGTTGATTACAGACCAGGGGTTGAAGATTTCCGACTTGCCGAATCGGTAGCCGTCATACCATTCGCAGATCTCATCGTATTTTTCAGGCACCCTGTAGTACGCCGCCATCTCCTTCACCTCATCCGGAGTGAACCCGAAATAGGCGCTATACTTGTTATCAAGGATGGAGTTGATGGTGATGTTATTCAGTCTACTGAAGATACCTTCTTTTGCAACACGCAGAATGCCGGTGAGGAACCCAAAGGAGAGTGAGAGTTATCTTTCAGGCCTCCGGAGAAGAGATTACACATAAAGCTGATGACCTTATCGTAGTAGCCGAGAGTATGTCCCTGTTGGATTGGCGTGTCATACTCGTCAATGATAATGATAGGGGCAATCTCATAATGGGCATGCAGCATACGAGATAGATTTAGGAAGACCATGGACATGTCAGACTCGCTGGCCCGGCTCTCCAAAATGTCTTCCAAGTACTTCTTATCATAGGGAGTGATTCTATCACTGGTCAGCAATTCATGGTGACGCTGGACCTCATTGCGCAGGATTTGATAGAGCAGATCATAGGTATCCTCCCAAGAGTCGCATTTGACATCCTTGAATGTTACATAGATCACCGGATATTTGCCCTGAAAGTCCCGATAGTATTGCCCGCAAGTCCAAATTTTCTTGTTCCGGAAGTAGACTGAGGTATCTTCATCAGATTTCTCAAAGAAAACCCGCAGCATATCCATGTTCAGTGTTTTGCCAAACCGCCGGGGGCGGGTAAAAAGGGAAACCATGGGGCGTTCATCGAGAAAATCTTTGATCATCAAGGTTTTATCGATATAGTAGTAGCTGGAGGAGACCAAACGGTAATCACTGATCCCGATGGGGAGCGGAAGAGTTGCCGGTTTCGCATGCTGGATATGGGCTCCTGTCTTAATGCGCCTATCTGCTGGCTTTTGGGCATCGGATGGGATCCTCCAGTTGCGCCCCTGCTTGACCACCCCAGGGATGTCTCCATTGCTGCAGTAGTTGGCGACTTGATACTCACTGATACCCCACAGCTCAGAGATCTCTCGGGCATTCTTAAAGCTGGCCATCGCGGTATCCTCCTTGGCGTTGCTCTCTATTGCTATTATGATCAGGATTCGGAGGGAAGTCAATATGTCGGGAGAATACAAAAACCAAACGATCTTCTTCCAGAAAAATTGTTGAATGGTTGCTTTCTGTTGAAGCAAACAGAGTTTTGCCGTTTATCGTGCTGTGGTTGGGAACCATGGGAGCGTCACCCAGTACAGCAGCCGCCACGCAGCGCTCAGTTCACGCAGAGACGACCAAACTGCCACACCGGCAATTTAGACGGCTCGTTTTGCAAGCTGTCGTGCCCAGAAACCCAGTAGAAGTGGTCTGAGTTGCGAAGACCAGCGGCCACAAAGAAAATTCCCGACTTTTCGCCGTGAAAAAGGCTAAAAAGAACCATTACCGCGCAATTTTATGGGCAACGCAAAGCCGTTGCACTTTATCTTGTCTTTTGGAGAGAGAGTATCGACAGAAAATGGCAGATAAAGTATAATGGAACTGCCGTTTCCACCATGAGAAGCGACGGAAAACCGCTGATCTTCAAATATCATGCCGTCGAACTACAGTTGCTGGAAAAGCCCATCGCGGGCTGTATTTGATTTACAGCTATTATGAGATTGAGCTAAGTATCACAGATATCATGCAGAGAGGAGTTAGCAAAATGAAAGCATTTGACCCCAATTATAGGCTGCTGGACGAGATGTACAGGGACAAATACTATCCCGACTTCCTGGTGGACAAGGTGGCGGATGAGCTTCAGAAGGTCATCAATTTACTAGAGAGCGGCGAGGGCGACACCGAAATTGTGCAGGAAACACTGGATGATGCAGTCTGCGGCATCAATGACCTCCAGGAGGAATTTGACGAGAACGACAGCGAGATCGAAACAGTGGCGCGGGAGTGTATTGCAGCAGATGTGGCCTACATTCTGGAGTGGTTCGATATCCCCATTGACACCGAGGAGGCTATCCGGGAAAGGGATTGGTAATATGGCTTGGAAATTTGAAACATCTGGTTTAGATGGACAGTGTGAACTGTTTGGCGTAAATATTTTCAAGTATCGCTGGCGCGACTGCCGGGAAACAGCGGAGGTCATCGATCCCCATTACGGCACAGAAAAAGTGTTTCATGTCTATGAGGTGGAGATCGACGGGAAAATCCACCGCTTTGCCGCCGGAGAGTTCTCCAACTGCGTATGGGGATTCTATTTGGAAAAGAACTGAGGAGAGGAGCGTGGCCCCATGACAGCCAGCGCCGGAAGGGGTCTATACGGTATCTGAAGTGATGTACCGCCAGATCATGTGATAGGCCGTCCCAGAGGATCGGCAGCGGGCAGCCATGGAGATCGATGCGGGAACAGAGATCGGCGACCAAATCGTGAAGAAACACAGCCATCGGGTAATGGAGCAGTACTCCAATCTGTATCACTACGATCAAGATGGCGTATATTGAGACAGTTATGAAGCAGATCAAAGAAGCTAAAGGTGAGGAGGTCAAACCATGAGCGACGAGACTGAATTGAACCAGGCCGGCTTTGATGCCATTGCAGAGGTAATGCACCGGCTTTACCCCGACCAGGATGGCCTCTATTACGGAACCATCATCCCATATACTCTGGGAGGAGACGACCCTTTGGATGGTGTGGAGATCTGGAAAAGCGAGCATAGCATCCCCCACTGGCACTATGTGACCTACGGTTTTACCGAACTGTACGAAAAAGAGAGCGAGGACCCAGAGGTGAGTGGTTATGGCTTCGAACTGACCTTCCGCCTGAAGCGGGGGAAAGAGAAACAGCCTCCCACCTGGCCTGTCAGTCTGCTACAGAATTTAGCACGCTATGTGTTCTCCAGCGGAAATGCCTTCGGCCCAGGCCATCATATGAATGCCAACGGCCCCATTGCGTTGGAGACAGATACCCAACTCACCGCCTTGGGATTCCGCACCGACCCGGAGCTGGGAGAACTAGACACACCCAACGGCCATTTTATGTTTTTGCAGGTGGTTGGTCTGACAGAAGATGAGATGGACGCCATGATGTGCTGGAATGGTGAAAAATTCCTGGTGGAACTGGAGCGGCAGATCCCCCTGTGTATCACCGACCTATCCCGTCTCTCGATGATGGAGAACCCTTCCCTCCGCGCTGCTTGGCAGGCAGGGATGAATCTGGACGGATCTTCCACCGGCTTTCTCTATATGGACGAGCTGGAGGCGAAACTGGAAAACGGTCATTCCGCCCTCCGCTTGGGTGCAGGGCATGACCAGACTCTGGTGCGTATGCTCCGTGCCAGAGTGGGAAAAGGCCGCACCCTTTTCCTACAGAGCCGCAATCAGGCTGTGATGCTTCGTCCAGGAAAGCAGGCCAATGTTCACGAGAAGGATGGCCTGCCCGTTCTGACCCTGACGAAGGAAGCCCTGGAGGAACTGTGTGGTGTGCTGCAACCTCACGCGGGAACCTATGCACTGTCTACCTTCCCCATGACCGTGGAACTGACTCCCACCACCATCATGGACCGAAATGGAAATGTGATCAAAGTTATCAAATAGAGGGTGTGAAATGATGAAGAAACCCGAGTTTCAGCAGGATTTGACCGGAAAAGAGATCACTCCCGGCGGCCCATTTCTCATCCAAATGCTGTTTAAAGAAGAAGTGCCCATGCCGGACAAGGCGGCCATGACCACCGCGATGGAAAAACACATCGGAACGGTGGAGTGTTTCTGCCATGACGAAAAGACAGCAGGTTTTGCGGCCCTGGATCATATAGCTGAATTCAAAGACGGCAAGGTTCCGGTACAGCTCATGGTGATGGGGTGCAGCAGCTTCAAGGTCAAGGGCTTCGACGCCTTCCACTTGAGCCAGATGTGGGATTGCCGGGAGGACCGGGAGCGGATCTTTCGGGAGTGCCAGTATCAGGTGGCGGCGGTGGACATGCTGGCGGCTGCGCTCCCGGCATTGGAGCGAGCCAACCTGGACATGGACTTCCTGGAGACGCTGGCGGAACTGTACCCCACCTGCGAGGCATTCTACTTCCAGAACTGCGGAAAGCTGTTCCTGGCCGAAAATGTGCGCTCCCGCCAGATTGAGGGACCAGACCGCTTCATCCAATTTGGGGTCAATGTCCGCTTCTTCAACATTCAGGGCACTGAGGATATGCTTATCGACACGGTGGGTATGAGCACCCTGTTCCTACCGGATCTCCAGTACCATTTCCACGACATGGACCCTAATTGGGTGGTAAACCATGCCTACAATGTGGCATCGTATATCCTGGCTAACGACAACCCCATCCAGGACGGGGAAACTGTAGACGGTGTGCAGAACGGACAGATAAGCCAGGATATCCAGTGGAAGTGCCAGTATGAGGATGCCCTGATCCAGCCACCCAGAGTGGTGCTGGACATTGATACTGGGATATATGCCTCGGGGAGTCGCTGACTTTTTATATCCTCATACGGTTTACTTGCTGCCAGTCGCTGCAGCAATGCAAAAAAGATTAGCAAAATACAGAAGGGCACAGAGATCCATAGAGGATGTCTGTGCCCTTCTTGTCTGGGAAGGTTGTGGGAAGTATCGACCTCTGGGGGCGTTTTAGGTAGCACGCTTTTACGCGGTTTGCACTGCATTGCGTACCGGTATTGCCGCAATGCAGATGGATCATAGCCGGAGTAGGTCCATATTGAGCTGTATTGGACTTGAGAGACAAGGAGGGGAAGGGCGGTTTTCAATTTAGGGCGCGTTGATGATGTACTCTAATGCAACATGCAGACAATTTTCAAATAATACGCGAATTATATCGAGCGGCAAGATCAATTACAGCAAATTAAAGTAAATAATAGGTGAAAAATGTTCTGGCAACGGTCAGCTAATATCCAAATAATATGTATTCATTGTATCCGCATCTCTATATATGTTGCTGAGCTATCATGTTTTTATATTGCGCTGGCCAGATGAAAGTCGTGCGACACAGTGTCGTAGATGGCGTAAAAACCTGAAAGAACACACTAAGATCCAGGTACCTCATCGCAAGACCAAGTTCCATTATTTTGGGGTGAGGGGAGAAAGACGGCTCCAGGCATTGCCCGGAGCCGTTCTCTTGTACTATTTCGCAAAAACTTTTGTTAGATTGATTTCGCAGCCTGCTAAAACACTGGATCTGGCCAACTCGTCTTTTCCATAGCTTTCAAGCGGTCGAAGCATGCCTTCCGCCAGAGCAAAAACTTGGACCGTCCTATCTTCTGTATTCACCATCCAGTATTCCTTGACCCCAGCACGCTGGTAGAGATTAAACTTGTTGATTCTGTCGTGCCGCTGCGTGGAAGAGGAGAGGATCTCAATGACCAGATCTGGGGCACCCTTGCAGCCATGCTCATCCAGCTTGTCGGGGTCATAAATAACGGAAATGTCTGGTTCAACCACTGTGTCCACATCCTCGGGCGCATCGTTTTCTCCCTCGAAAAGGCGAACGGCAAAAGGCGCGGCGTAGACCTTGTAGGGCTTTCCATCGAGAAAATAGTATAGCTGAGCTGCCAAAGAAATGCTGGCGGCCTGATGTGTTATGGACGGCGGAACTATCTTGACCGGAATACCATCGATCAGTTCGATCCTCTCGTTTTCTGGCCAAGCCAGATAGTCGGAGAAGGTATATCGTTTATTTTCTTCCATAGTCCAGACCTCCAATCCCAATATAACAAGCAACAAACTGGATATGCTAGAAGAATGTCCCCCACGAATGCAGGGGTTGCTTTGCCGAGAAGCAGAGGGGCGCGCTGGGGATACCTTCATTAAACTTGAGCGATTCCTCATTCAATCACATAGGTGCCAGAAAAATCGTCCCATAGAAAAAATTTGGAGAAATTTTCGCTGATGGTTCTAAAAGTTGCATGTGATTTTTTCTGAGGCATAAAATATTAGTGTCAGGACTTTATATAAGATTTTGACCAAAGACGCACTATCCTGAAAAACAAATGATATTGGAGGAATCAGTTATGAGTACTAAGACTAAGCAGCGAATCAATCTGGAGACCAACGATAAAATCATGAAACAAGAAATCGTAGTCAGAATGTGGGCAGCGGCCCCTTGTGTGAAGGATCGGCTTGAATTCCTGTCCGAATACGCGTTGTCTCCCTGCTGGGGAGATAACGACATGGTGGAAGACGATGAGCTCTGCGAGAGAGCGAAAGCCTGCGGGCATGTGTGGGATGTTGCCCACATGTCGATCACAGAGATCCGCGAGGCCGCTGGCCTGTCCCGGGCAATGCTGTCCAAGAGGCTGGCTATTCCGCAGTCCACCATTCAGTCCTGGGAGTCAGGCGAGGAGTGCCCAGGTCATGTGAGGTTCATGGCAGCCTTGCTTGTGGGCATTCTTGATAAGCACGATTACATCTCTATTTCTGCGGATATGCAAGAAATCGTAGTTGAGATGTGGGCAGACGCTCCTTGCGTGAAAGATCGGGGCGAATTCCTGTCCGAATGGGCGTTGTCTTCTTGCTGGGGAGATACTGACATGGCGGAAGGCGATGAGCTCTGCGAGAGAGCAAATGCCTGCGGCCATATATGGGATGTTGCCCACATGTCGATCAAAGAAATCCGCGAGGCCGCTGGCATGTCTCAGGCAATGCTGTCCAAGAGGCTGGCTATTCCGCAACCCACTATTTGGGCCTGGGAGGCAGGCGAGGAGTGCCCGGATTATGTGAGGTTCATGGTGGCTCTGCTCACCGGTGTTATCACAACCAGCAATTAAAATATCAAACAAACCGCAAACGCATCAGCTAGTATTGTTCCCCCTGTGCTAAGCCAGGGGGAACATACTTTTTTGTGAGCGGTACTACTGGCATCGCAAAATGCTTGTTTCTGAACATGGGGCCCAAAACGCTTCTTGGCCAGGGACGCCAGATATCTGCGAGTCTCGTCGAAGAAGCGTTTTTCATGGGAGAGTTACTAGGATTTCAAGCAGCTGTTCCGCAGCGTTGATCGCCGCCCGCTTGTCTTGGATTGGGGGATCGTCATACGACTTCGTGCGGCACATCCAACAGGAACAATGGATCTTGCCTTTGGACAGTCGTCCGGGGGCACCGTGTGTCCACGCAAAAAGTTTCTTTTCTCCCCCAAGCTGGAGGAGGATTTTTTCCTTGCGGTGGATCACGCGCTTGCGCTGCTTACGGTAGTAACTGCGGTCTCTATTCAATTTGGCTCACTCCTCGGCATTTCGGGCCGCCTGCAAGAGTCGCCAAGGAAACCTACTCTCTTACAGGCAGCCTATCGACCAAGAAGACAAACTGTTGTAAATCATAATTTCAACTCCTTCAATATCAGGTATTATATAGCTGTTGGAGGTTTTAAGCAAGCATTCCTCAAATAGAATGAGGCCGGGGAGTTTTAGTTTTGCATAGTCCTCGGTTTTATTTGTAGTCAAACATTTCCCGGAATAGAGAGATGTGTTCCTCAACGAGCTGCGGATGTTGAGGGTAAATATGCCGGCAGAGGGAGCGGTACAGCGCTACAAAGCGATCCTCGTCGCAAAAATCCAACAGTCCGTCCATGATCTGCTCTAGCTGCCGTTCTCCGGTGATTTGATTTTCTATGACTTGGTTAACCAGAGCAGCATATTGAAAGAACGCTGTGTCCCGGAGTTTGAGGAGTTCTTCCAGCTCATATTTGATTGACTCAATTGCATTTTCTTGATCGTCCATAGATTGCTCCTTGCTGTGTTGCCCGCCTGCGCCGGTACAAAACAGAGTCCTGCAATGGTTTTATACTACAGATATTATTTTCCATAGTCGTACATAACAATGGACACCCCGCAAACGAAACCGTTTCGTCTGCGACGCATTCTCGGTGATTTTGACAAGTGTGTGTCAAAAACGAATTCCAAGTAGAGAACAGAGTGTTATTTCCAAAGACGCTGAAGTATTTCGCTTTTTAGAAAGAGTTTGCTCTTGGGAGATGTTTTGATGGGATGGAGTTTCCCGCGCCGGACCAGATCATCAATATTTTGTTTGGAGCACTGAAGCAGCTCTGCTGCTTCGGTGGAAGTGACAATCCGCTGCTGGACAAAAGTCACGAAATCCTCTTGCGACAGGGGGATAACTTTGCCAGTCTCATAAAGTGCGCGGTCCGAGATAGTGAGCTGATCCCCCCAGCAAACGCCATATCCACCTACCAGGATGCCGACCTCGTTAAAATAGTCATTGTTTTTCAGCAAAGGAGAGAAGACATTGTCCGCAGTGAGTATGGGCTGCAGCTCACAGCATTTAATCAAACCGTTGCGAAAAAAAACCAGCAGAGACTTTCCAGCCAGAGGGATGACATCTTCGACTTTATATTGGAGACGATCTAAAAATTCCTTAGGTAGGTCGCCTGGGGATATTTCCTTGATATAGTAGTCATCTTGCGAGCATCGACCCTCGTTCAGCAGCAACAACTGAAACTCGTCGTAGGAATCAAGTCCGCTTTCCTTGAGGATTTGACCAAGGTTTTGGCGGTCAGACGGAATGATCCTCTGCTGCACCCAGATTTTGCTCCAATATGAGTTTACAGTCCTCTCTCCGCGTTTGAGGAGGGAAGATAGAATCAGAGGTGTATTCCATGGATCTGCATCATCAGGAAGTTCAATATAGAATCGCTTTTCCTGCTCATAGTAGAACAAATACGCTATATCTGCATTTAAAAGATCATGCTCTGCTTTGATTGCAAAAATCCTCATAGAATTTCCACCTCCGATCAATCATATCCCATATTTTATCCAGCCAGGGCTGTGGTAGAACACAATCCAGTCCAGACATGATGATATCCCTATCCTTTTCTTTCAAAAGATTGAGAGAGGGGAGTGCATCAGGAGGGATCAACTTTAAGTTTTCCTGAGCTGATCTGGAGCCTATAAAGCATTGTATCACCCGATCCTGCATCACATTAAAGGTTTTTACAGCATCTTCGTCGTGACAGCTAAAAAGCAAAGATAGACCGTTGTCAAAAATGGGCGCTAGTCTGATCGTTTTCTTCTTGGTGTTTCGAAGAACTTCGATATTTGCACCATGGCGATCTCGGTTCAGCAGCAGAAAATCCACTATCAGCATTTTGTAAATATAGTCGGACCAGCCGTTGCGAATACAGAAAGCAAGTGGTGATTCTCCGGGTTCATGTTCTAGTTCGTAGTAGACATCAAGGGCAACTTTGTCTTCAAACCGCTGTTTAAAGTCTTCAGACGCACAAAGATAGGTTTCAATTTTTTGTTCATTTACGATGATGTCAGCATGTATGAGCTGGTAATGTAGATGTTCAATGCCCAAAATGGTCAACAAACGGTCGGCAATGAGTTCATTCACGCACTCATGCCCGATGATGCCTCTCATGGAATCATAGTTGGAAAGCTTGTAGTAGATTTTCCTGCCGCCAAGGGATGAGGTTGCTTTTAAAAAAGATCCTGCTGTGCCGGAAGAAGATCGAATTTGAGACCAGGAAAGATAGGTGAGATCCTGCTTTTCGTGGATGATATCAATGGACATAGCACTCCATCCTTTCAAGCTTATCATAACACAACTACTTGTTATAAGTCAAGTAGCTAGAAAGGGGCGCGATTTGCCGGCACCAATTAATGATTGTGTCTTTCATTGTGAAAGCAGTAAGTCTATGTTATACTAATAAATGGAAAGGTACTAATTTTATCCGGAAGGGGGGAGAACATGAGTTGGTTCGAGCGATTGTTTCAAAAAAAAGGAAAAGAGCCGGAGAAACCGAAGACAAGGGCGTTTGTAGATTTTGAACATTGGTATTATTCGCTTAAAAATGAGTATGGGATCAAGCCGGATGTGATGGCGTGGCGTGCTGAGCTTTCAGCAAAATACATTCTGGACGATATTCTGATTTTTGGAGACTTCAGCTTTCCCGGGATTCGAGATGAACTTCCGGAGTTGCGTAATATCACAAATTCTATAATAGAGACACATCAGCAGACAGGTCGTCGTAAAAAGGATATGACAGACTTCATCATGCTGGACTACATTTATCAGGCGGCCGCCCTCTGCCCGGATATTCAAACCTATATTTTGTTTACTGGTGATGGACATTTTCATTCGGTTGTGAAATATCTCACGCAACGCCTCAATAAGAAAGTCGTGGTATACGGGATCCATGGAGCGCTTAGCAATCAGCTCCAGGCAGTGGCGACGGAAGCGTACATGTTGCCGACAGAAGAACAAACATTCATGGACTACGCCAAGATGATCGTGCAAAATATGGCCTATGTTGCCAGCAAGCCCAGTATCATCCCCTCATTCAACGGCACCGTATTTGCCGTGGCACGACGGTATGAGGTAGGGGAGGAGCCGATCCGGAAAACCCTTAGGACGATGTTGGATCAGGAGCTCCTGTGCCAAAAGGACTTCCGTGTGGCGTTTAATCGTAAGGTAAAAATAATTGCGCCGAATTGGGACGCTCTTGAGAAAGCGGGGCTTTGGTCCTGCAAAGAGGAGCGCGTACCGAGTTGAGAAATAAGCGGTTGGATTGAAAGGAGCCGTACTATGATCGACTTTAATAACAAGACTATTATTAAACTGAGCTTAGATAAGAACCCAAAGGAGAAGGATGTTTTTGATCTCCTCGCCCCAGGAGAGCAGGTGGTCAGTTCCTACTCCTCCATGCGGGACTATGTGGTGTTTACAAACAAACGAGTGATATCTGTTAATGTGCAGGGGCTGACCGGGAAGAAGAAGGACTTCACTTCGCTGCCATATAGTAAGGTTCAGGCATTCTCCATTGAAACTGCCGGACACATTGATCTGGACAGCGAATTGCAGTTGGTTTTCTCTGGCCTGGGGACTGTGGTCTTTGAGTTCAACGGTTCCTCGAACATTAAAGAAATTGCACAACTGATTGCGGCCAATTCGTTCTAACTGATATATATTGCGGACTGCCTCCGCAAGCACGCGGAAACAGTCTACATATTTTAGCAGTGCGAAATATGATGCCTGCCGCGGTCGTTGTCTAGGCAGAGCGGGGAGTTTAGGCGCTGGCAACAGGTATGGTGCCGGTTGTGGGGGCAGGGAACACAAAGGGCGACTTGATATATTGAATCCCGCAGTTGTCTGGGATCGTGATCGGGTTTACTCCAAGATCGCTAAGCAAATTTAAGTATCGTTGATAGGTGTTATAGGAGAATTGGGTCTTTGCGGTATCCATGTCGTCCTTGGCGATGATTCGCAGAAACTTGATCAGGTGGGTTTTCATTGTTTTGCTGTGCTTGGAGGAGGAGATCAGAGCTTCAGCCTGCTCCAGAGTATAAAAATCGCCTCTGGGGAACATTCCATACAGTTTTTCCAGATAACGGGTTTCGGTGTCTGCGTTGATCCAGTTTGTAACAGCACGGGCAACACCACACCTGGCCATGTATTTGAGATGCTCGGTCTTGACCTGTAGCTCCATGCGAACGATATCCTGTTCATAGCTTTGAGGCAGATCCATGCGGCTACCGGTAGAACGGTATTTGGCTTCACGCTCCGCGGTTTTGTCATAGACATTGACCACCTTGCTTTTGCTGCGGCTGTATATAGAGGTCTCGTACTTGACGCCGCGCATGGTGTAGATGGCCTTCGTTGGGCATTTTTGGAGCAAGCTAAAGAGAATCTGCCTAACTTTCGCATCTTTGATGCGGTAGTTGTAGCAGTAGTCGACGCGGCTGACGGTCATGTCGGCCAGTGTGAAGCCACCATAGCTGAGGAGCTTGTCCAGATGGCATAATAGGGTCTGGATGTGCTTGGCTGTGGTGTTCTCAACTTGGAAGTATTTCAAGGCATCTACTTTGATGGAGCAGAGGAGCGATAAGACATCCCCGTCATCAGTCGTTGTGAGAGGATGGTACCATAGTGTGATGCCGTCGGAGAAGTCATGAAGGTGACTTTGAACCTGGTTGAAACGCTGGAGTTCATCGCTGGAAGTCTGGAAAATTCTGGTGAGTAAAATCGTGTGCATGATAGTCTCCTTTGCATTTTAGTTTTGATGTTTGATGCAGGTGCAGAGGGGAGTGGTTAAGTGCTGTTATTGTTTTTGAAAAAATTCCCTATCATTTGCCTGGTCTAAACGGCGCTTGAATTTGTTGACGCTATTGTATGCACGAAATAAAACAGCGCGTGACCATCTTTGATAGTTATGGGGAGTATCCAGTACAAACAAGCGATGGGAAGATCCACAGCTTCCAGGCAGCTGACCAAGTTCACCCGGGAGCTCTGTGACGAAGTTTTGTCAAGCAAGAAAAAGGAGGAGAAGCTATGACCTTACAGCAACTTATTCAAGATGAACGGCGAGAAGGTAAAATTGAGGCGTTGGTAGAGCTATACCTGAGTAGCGATCTTCCTTTGTCCATGGCGGCAAACAAGAGTGGCCTTTCTGAGGAGGAGTTCCTCGAAAGGGCAAAAATTAGCGGTCAGAACTCATGAGGCTCATCCTTTGTACCAGCTACGGTCACCCGCAACACTTTAACTTTAGCTGATGCTTGCGACCCCGTTCTCTTGCGAATACCCCGAAATCCGTATATTCTATTTTATGTTTGAGACTGAGAAAAAAACCGATATTCCCTCCTTGTTTCTCCATAACCTGCCTATATTGCGAGAAAAAACTGTGTAGGTCCGTCACATTCCTTTGTATTTAAGAACAATAAGAACAAAAAGTGTCCCTAAAGCATATATCAGCGTTTGCGATGCTTTAGGGACATTTTTTCGGAAATATTGGAGAGAAATCTCAATCAGATATACGACAAAAAATTCTACAAAGTGCAATGTTATCATCGGAATGACAGCTCTGCGAAGATATAGTATAATAAACTTGATTTCGGCAGTTCGGAGCAAAGAGGCAGCTGTGGGATAGTGCTCTGGAGACGGATAACAGAGGAGTTCCTGGTAGGAAAGACGAAACGGTTTAGTCCAGATGTATTTGTGTTGCTGGAGCGATGGCCCTTATAGACGCTATCGGACGCCGTTCACTGGAACAATCGAAACGGAGTGTAAAGATAAATGCAGTATATCATCTCTTTTTTAGAGGGAATCATCACTTTTATTTCGCCCTGCCTGCTGCCTATGCTTCCAATTTACATCTCTTATTTTGCGGGCGGAGGGGAACGGAGCACAAGAAAGACGCTCGCCGGTGCGCTAGGGTTTGTAGTCGGATTTACTTTGGTGTTTGTGGCCTTGGGGGCACTGGCTGGTACGGTGGGCGGATTTCTCCTGGCCCATCAGACGGCGGTCAATCTCGTCTCCGGCCTGGTGGTGATCTTCTTTGGCCTCAACTATCTGGGGGTATTGAAGCTGACCCTGTTTCGGGGCAGCAGATATTCCATGGGAGCCGGGAATATAGGATTTTTTCCCTCTCTGCTCCTGGGCGTGATCTTCTCCGTTGGCTGGACTCCCTGCGTGGGGGCCTTCCTGGGGTCTGCTCTGATGCTGGCCTCGCAGCAGGGCCATGTGATGGAGGGGATCGTCATGCTGCTGGCTTATTCCCTGGGGCTCGGGATCCCGTTTTTGCTCAGCGCGGTGCTGATTGACCATTTGAAATTCGCGTTTCAGTGGATCAAGGGGCATTACGGGGTCATCAATACCGTGTGCGGCGGACTGCTGGTGCTGCTGGGTATTTTGATGGCCACCGGGACAATGGGGCGGCTGCTTACCCTGCTCAGTTAAGGAGGTGCTGGATCATGGGACAGAAGAAAATCGTTTTGGTGATGGTGCTGGCACTGGTCGTCCTTTTAGGTGGCGCATATGCGCTCTATACGAATCTTGGAGCTACTTTGTCGCCCAATCAGATGTCTACTCAGGAGGCCGATACTGATAACGGGGAGAGTAGTAGCTCAGAGGAAGTTGAATCGGTTCCTGCACCAGATTTTACCGTCTATGATAGGGAGGGTAACGAAGTCCATCTGTCGGATTATATTGGCAAACCTGTCGTCATGAATTTTTGGGCCAGCTGGTGCGGGCCATGTCAGTCGGAAATGCCGGACTTTCAGGAAAAGTATTTGGAACTGGGCGAAGAAATACAGTTTCTAATGATCAATATGACCGGAGGCCGGGAGACGCTGGATACCGCGCAGGAGTTTATTGCGGAGCAGGGATATACATTTCCAGTATTTTATGATTTAGATGCGGACGCCGCGATTACCTATGGTGCTTACTCTCTGCCAACCACATACTTCATCGACGCGGAAGGCAATGCGGTTGCCCAGGCGACCGGTGCGATTGATAGAGAGACACTGCAGACCGGTATCGATATGATTTGGAATGGATAGGAAACCGGTCAGGAGGCTAACGGCTGTGTGGCCGGTGCTGCGCCGCTGATCTGCTGCAGTCCAGTACGGCAGAAAAGAAGACACGACCTAAAGAAGCCTGTGACGAAGTATGAAAATAAGGCCGGAGCAGGGGTGCAGCCTGCTCCGGCCTTGCTCTTTGTCCAACTGGAATGTGTAACTCTTAAGGAATTTGCCGCGTCGAAAACAAATTCGTATCTATCACGAAATTCTTACAAATAGAAAGAATATCTTTCAAATAGAGGATTTGAATGTAATGTCCTGCAAATTATACTCCTAATAGGCAGAGAATCTGCCTATTAGGAGGTGGATTCGTGGATGCCAGAAAGATAGGAACTCGCATCCAAGCTGCGAGGAGAAGCAGAGGGCTCACGCAAGGCAGACTTGCTCAGATGGTGGACTTGCCCCCCAAATATCTCAGCAATATTGAATGTGGCGATAAAATTCCAAAGCTCGAAACATTTATTGCGATTGCCAATGCACTGGAAATAGACGCAAATTCGCTTCTGCAAGATGTATTGACAGTTTCTACAGCGATCGCTGGTACTGAGATCTCCGAGCAGTTGGCACGACTTCCTATAAATGAACAGAGAAAGATCCGGCGAATCCTTGAGGTGATGGTGGAGGAGTCCGGAGACCAGAAGATTTGATCCATCGTCCCCGTGTTGCGTAGTATAGCGGCACGGGGATTTTTATTTTTCGTTCGATTACGCCTGCTTTCGACTTCAATTATAACTATACTCTAGCTAATAGAAAGAATATCTTTCCATTAGAGAAATAGGGGGGAATCAGATGAATCGAATTCAGGCATCTGTCACAGTGGAAAGAATCGAACTGCATTGGGCCGTCATATTGTGGTATCAGCGTAGGGGCTGCCAGCTGATTGAGCGTGGAGAACCTCTTACATCAGAGCGGCTTCAGAAATATTCTCAAATAATTGATCGCCATGGAATGCAAGCGCTTCGTTTAGAAAAAATGTTTGAGTAAGGGGAAAGGGGGTTCGTTGAAAATAGCGTGAAAAAAGTTGCCGAGAACCGGTAGAATCCCGGATCTCGGCAACTTTTTAATACATTTGTTTTTGCTCAGGTTTAATAAATTCGTTTTACGACAGATTCCGTAGATAACAGATGGGAACATAGCACCTCAGATCACCAGCCATGCTCCGCCTTTCTCTTTTCTTTACATTTCTGACACCGCACTGGCATATTAAATCCTTTCGCTTTATACTCCAGAACCTTCCAATGTGGCATATATAATTCCTCAAAACAATCCTTACAAATACCAACAAACTCCGGTTCCCGGCACTTTGCACAGAATATGCGCTTACCGGATTTTCTTAACATGTTGTACTGCGCCCGCATCATGTCAAGCAAATCACCACACCCATCGCAGCAGACCTGAATATGTTCTAGGCATTCCGGGCACAACGGAGATTTGCCGTTCTCCTGCAGGGCGCGTTTTTTATACTTTGGCATGACAAACCAGTTGCCGCAAGCGGAGCAGGCTACTTTCTCGCAACGATCACATATGACACGGTTGCTGGAAGTAGTTAATTCAATTTCCCATTTCCGCTTATAGACATCTCGCCCGCATCCCTCACAAGCACCGACGCGGATTTTCTGGTTGCAATCGTCACAAACAGGTTCACTCACGCATGCTGTTTGCGGGCTTTTCTTCCGGAAAAATGTATGGCCACATTTTGAGCAGACAACACGCTCGCAGTCGTCACACAAAATACCGTCGTAATTAGCGTACAAATAGATATCGGACTGGGGGACATAGAATGTTTTCTTACAGGATATACATTTCAGCTCCACACAATTCTCGCAAAGATTTGCCCTATGCTGTTTCTGACGCATAGTAAATTCGGACTTTGACATGGTGAACCATATGCCACAACCTCTACAGCGGACACTCCGACAATTTTTGCAAACCACATACCCGCCTTTAGACTTTATGTCATTTTTAACAGACTTCCGAATCAAAACGGGGGCACCGCAATGCTCACAAGGTACCTCCTCGCACCGGCTACACAGTATAGGCGGTTTTTTCTTAGCAACATATTTATCCCAATAAGAGAATGAAAAGCTGCTGCCGCAGCACTTGCATGTCACAGGTTCAGCGCCAGAAATACAATGATAGCATAAAGTATCTTCACCCTCAGAAAGAGGCCGACCACAGGCCGCGCAGGTCGCAGTTTTGTCGGCTTCTTCCTCTTTGTCCTTCTTTTCCTGAATCGTTTTGAAAAAGGACTCGGCGGTATCGTCAATGCTGAAAAGTAGCTTCTCAAGCTGCTGCCCTGAATTTTCGGGGGCCTTCTGCCAGCTTGGGTTGAATTGCAAATCAAAATCATCTGCGATCCAATCCCCATATGGTATGACAGAAGCGTGCAGCTCTAGGTATGCGCTCACATCCCGAAGAATGTGTCCATCCTTATAGCTCTTGAAGTATTTGCTGGAGGCTAGCAAGATTAAGGTATTTTTTGCTCGGGAAAATGCCACATTTAACCTGGCATTATCAGAAAAATACTTTGTCGGAGTTGTGGCTCTGGTGGTACAGTAAATAACGATATTTTCCTCGTCCCCCTGGAAGGCGTCTATGGTATCAACCCTTATTTCGGCAAGTTTTTTCTCCCGGATAAATTTTAAAATTTCATATTTCTGACCTTTATACGGTGTAATTACCACGATTCTGCCTTGGTAATATACCCTGAGCTTTTTAATGATCTCATAGAGTGCTTCTACCTCTTTCGGATTTCTTGGGCTTTTTCCAGATTCATCATTTTCCTTGTAGTCCTTCACATCCTTCATATCGACAAAAATCAAATGGTTGTTCAGGAAAATTGGCTGTTTCTCCCTGCAATTCTCTCCGGTAAGCAGCTTCCCATCATAAAACATATTCACAAGGTCTGCGATCACCGGCGGCATTCTGAACTGAATGTTTAACATACACTTCAGCTCGTCGGGACAGTTCTCATACAACCGCTGGAAGAAGCTTTTGTTCAAAAAGTCGACCTGTTCGTCCTGGTCCACAACATCGCTGTAGTCTACTGCGCCCTGACCATTGTTACTGTAGAGAGCTTTGTCGATCACTGGTGGCAGTTGCTTATGGTCGCCGATGATGATCACCTTTTTTGCCTGGTTGATAGGAATCAACAACTCGCCGACCAGGGCCTTACCCGCCTCATCTATGATGACAAGATCAAACTCCGTACCTGCCAAGCCATATTTCCGGCTTACCAGACCTACGCAGGTAGCCCCTATGACCTGAAAACATTTCAGCAAACATTCTCCCACTATGTCCGCATTTTCGTGTGTTTTAACGATTTCAAGCCATTTTCTTCGCAAAGTCAAGGACAGCGGATCATCCAAATCATCCTCCTTCAGGGTTTTGGTATAATTCTCCCACTTGCCCTCAAAGGACAGGCTTGCTAGGTCCTCCGCAATCCGCTCCTCTGAGCCGCAACGGACAATTTGGTTCAGATCCACAAAACTTGATTTAACCACGCCCCGTAGTACATTATCAACAGCAACATTGGCCTGGGACACCACAAGGATCCTGCTATTATGATTCCGCTTGAGCTGCTGGAGGATCAGTTCCTGGATCACGGTGGTTTTCCCAGTCCCGGGTGGTCCCTGGATCATAAAAAAATGCTCCGCACTGAAGGCCCTGATGACTGCGTCCAACTGCGCCTGGTTTTCCTGGATCCGGTTGTTAAAAAGTTTATTGATTCGATAGCCGTTATCCATGTACTGGAGATTGGCTGTGTCAATGACCGCCTCTTTTACCGCCTCACTGGCCACCCGCCCCTCCCGGAACGCGCTCAGGGCCGCAAATTGCTGCCTCTCAGGATAGGGGATCTCATGGACATATATATCCAGCTGGAAATCGCAGTTGAGCAGTGTTTCTTCTTCGATACTAGTCTGAATTTTTAGTATAAGTTTTCCGTCCTCCTCAAAAATGGCTTTGCTGGCTATTTTTTCTTTGCCTGGTTCGTGTAACGAGATGAAAAATTTCTTGGGACCCGTTTTCTTACTTGGGGCGCAAAAAGCATCCAACCCACTCCTCGGTTCCACCTCCAGTAATGTAATCGGCTTTGATTTGGATAATTGTGATTCATGATAACCGGCAATTTGTACGGTAAATTTCTTGCCGTATTCCTTTGACTCAATAAGTCGGCGTATCACCTCCGTCCACTGTGCCAGGTACAAGTTCATAGGGGAGTTTGCCAAAATCCTGGATTGTGACGCAAATTCGCTGGCGAGATAGAGATAAAATCTGCTGCACTCCTGATACAGTGCACAATAGTTATCGGGCGCTTCTTGGATGGTGTCAAGGTTGTAACAGTCAACAGTGATATTGGTGGCCACATATTCTTTATCAAAGGTGAGATAATCCTTCTTATCCAATAAGCCTTCATAGCGCAATACCAGCTGTTGCCCCGCGAGGTTTGCCAGTTCCTCTGTACTGCTCTGTTTCTGCTGCGCCTGAACCTGCCGCCCGGATACGCCAGCAAAGCTGGCGCGATACGCGAAGCTGTTCCTGATCTGCATAATGACGCCCGTCAGTACATTTTCCCCGTCGTAAAGTGGCCCAATTCGCCATTCATCCGATTCCTGCAGTAGTTTTTTATCTGCCAAAGACTGGTATAAAGCATTCTTTTCCTCACCAGTAAAAACCATCGCAATGTTCATAAACTGCGCAATGGTAAAGCTTTCCCCAATCTTTTCGCTAACCCTAATCCTCCCGTTAAGCGCGAAATCATACTCCTTCACATAGACATGGAGAGTAGACCCGATAGGCGTCCTGCGCCGATAATCTTTTAGATCCCTTTTGTCGATCCATATCTGTGGAAACTTCTGGTTCTGAAACCGAAGGTATATCTTGTTGCTGAGAATCTTTAGAACTTCCATGTCAAGACCGGCCGTCCCTCCGATGGAATTTCTGATTTGCCCCTTAGTAAAGGATAGATACCAGCGCCCTTTTTGAGTATGATTGACCATAAGCGGCAATTTCCCGTCTGTTCTGACGCTGGCGGCTTGGTATGCTTGTATATCGCTTTTATCTAATCTGAGACAGATGCTGCCTGCCTGGTCAGAATAGTGATAACAATATCCCCTGTCCAGATCGTTGTGATCAAGGTACAGTAGCTTCCCGGTATATGGATAGTCCTGGGGCAGTGTCATGGAAAAGGGCGGGAGAATTTCGCCAGAATTATTGTATGTACTTACAAACGCCTGCTTGTACCGAGACAGATAATCCTGATAAGCCTCCAGTTTATATTGTACTTCTTGGAGGGAGACGGCTGTCGCTTGCAGTGATTTGAATCTTGTGTAGGTCTGCTCAAGCTCCTTCGCGCTCTTCTCACAGAGGCTGATGGCTTTTTCGCAGTCTTTCAGCAGAGCTGCTTTATCCTCATGTTGTCCATCCCAAATAGCAAGGGTTCGCTCGAAAATACCACTGTTTTCGGCCTTCCGTTTTTCAATGAGCTGCCTATTATACGCCTCTATAGCGGCTTCATAGCCCTCCCGCATAGAGTCTTGCGCTGTGCGGTAATGGTGCTGGATCGCCCTATATTCCGTTTCTTTCCGTTGCTTATAGCGGTCATAGTCCGCGCGCATATCCGCTTGCTTGCGCTTCTCATCCTCTGAGAGTATATCACAACCGAAGGAGACAATCGCGCTAATAGCAAGAAATCCAGCCCCTAACCCAACCAATAATCCGACAAACGCCATGTTATTTAGTCTCCATTAGTTGCTTACAGCTGGCTTCTCACTGAAATGATTTCTTTCGAAAGAGCAATCAGTTGGGCACCGGTTTCATTGATTTTGTCATATAAGTCCATTCTCTCTTCCATAGGCATATTCATATGATTATTGAAGAGACGGTCTCTGTGTGCTTTCCCATTTTCAATGATGTGGTCAATCATTTTATCCAGCCTCTCCAGCTCGCCCATAAGTAACTCTTTATGGTTTTTTGACTTGTACCCTTCCGCCTCCAGCCGTAGTTTCAGTTGAAGAAGGTCGTTTTTCTGCCTTTCCAGGTCACTCTCACATTGAATCCGAAACCGCTCTGTATTTTCCTGTTGCTCTGCAATAGCCTGTTGCGTCCCTAATTTTGCAATCTGCACTTCCCCATCAATTTCCGCCATAATCCGCATCGTTTCTTCCTTAGCAAGGGTGACAGTGCTGTAACAGGCGGCCAGATTTGGAATAATCTGCAGGGCATCGTCAACCAATTTTAAGATCAAAAGGGTAGGATTTTGTGCTGCTATCATAGTACTTGCTACATTAGCGGCAGCGTTTCCAGTCTGCCGGACAAGGTTGCCTGCATTGCTGTTTGCAGATACGGGATTTTGCGTTGAAGGGGTGCGCGGCACTTTGGACTCGCCTATTGGGACGGGGACACCTCCTTTTTTGCTTTCTTCGAAGGTATCGAAGTTAAAACCACTCATCGTAATACTCCTTTCTTTTTATACCATCTGACTGAGGTATTGATTCAACTGCTTTGCACAGCGACGGAGCAGATCGCAGCATTGGATGTACTCTCTTCGTCCACCGCAGATATTCTTCAAAGGGTCAATAAATTCATTCATTTGCTCAAGGTTCCCTATCTCATATTCGATTAGTTTTCTAAGCGTACGGTTCTCTCTCATTTTCACTTCATATTGATCTGCGAACTCTGACAGTATCTTGCCCATTTCCAGGTGCAGCCGTTCCATTTCCGCTTTCAGTCGCACTTTCTCCGATTTTTCCCAAATCTGCAAACGCTCCGCCTCCTGAGCCAGGGCCACATCCACCTGCTTTCGCTTTTCCTCCACAATCTGGTCAAGACCTTGTTCCTTTGCAGCAATCTGTTTGCGTAGCTCATTGGTCTGATTGCACTGAATCAGATAGCCCAGAAGCCCGCTGAATTTGTCATAGTTCTCTGCGAGAGTTTCTGATACCTCATGTAGCGCCCTTTCGGAATAGAGTAGAGATATCCTTCCCTCCGTGCTCCCAGTCACAACTTCTATATCAGGGAACCGAATTGCCTGTTTATAACCCATTATCTTCGCCACCCCTCATGTATGGCATCTGGAGTTCGTCCAGGGAAGAAACCGTAACATAGGTTTCTTCTTTAGAATCCTCCAAGATCACCTCTATGTCATCTGGCAGATAAAATTTGTTCCTCAACTCTGCAATCACCCTAGCTTGGTCAAAGGTGGCTAGGTTACACAGCATGGGAAGCTTTAAGCAAATTTTTCTACGGTTATCCGGTTTTCCACTGGAATTGCGTACCCCGTTGATTTTCTGTGGCTTGATAGTTGGCGCCCCCTCCTGATCTTCATGCAGGGTGTATTCACCTGAAACTGTGTCGAGGGTACAAATAAATTTCCGTTTGACCAAACTGCTATGATTGTTATATTTCTCCATATACTCGAGGCCGTGCTGAGAAAGTAGACTTGTGTCCATCTGATAAAGGAATGACAAATGAGGAAATAAATCCCTGTTTTTGTGGAGAAAACGGGACTCTAACCCATAAACAAAGGTAACTTTGGTCCCCTCCACTCCAAATATGGTGGGAGCGTCGGAACACTCTATTGTCTCTCTTTCGACCAAACTGTTAGTGCTTTCCATATCTTCTTGGCTGGGCAAGCAGGGCAGGCATTGAATTCTGAGCGGCTGATAACTGATGTTTTCACCTTTCCTGATTTTTAATTCGATGTATAATGAATTCAAGACATCTGAGACTTCTTCCTCCGTCATCTCTGAAAAGGCATCCATATAAGATCGAAAGAAGTCGGAGATCTCCTCATTCTCCAGGCTCATCCCTTGAATTTCCCAGTCAGAAATCAAAGGGGACAGAACCAACTGGCTGTCCTCTATTTGGTCTGATAGATCCTGCTCCGGTCCATTGAGCTCGGCAGGTATATAGGGGGATAATTCCCCTGTGATCAGGTTTATGGTCACCCTCTTTGCTTCCTCATTTAACTGTCTCACAACTCTAGCAACAAGGAGTAAGTGCTGGGACAACGCACTGAGTTTAATCATGCCATTGCTCTCATCCAAAAGCTTTTGGGAGAGAAGTTGATTGATTTCTGAGCGGATCACATGCTCCGTTAGCTTTGTTGCATCAGTCATCTGATTTAATGTCGCCTGCCTATCAATCGCATCAATGAGAAAGTTCTGGAATGCGTTGAGAGAGCACTCTTCCTTTTCATGGAAGGTAATTCCGAGGGACCGAGTCGGAATGAAAAGAATACCATTATATGAAATCGTATTTCCCATTGAACAGTTCACTCCCTTTACATTTTCATGCGTTATGAAATTCAAGTTTTACAAGAGCGGCGCCGTATTTAGGCCAAATATCAATGCTGCTTGGAAAAGCAATTGTTATCAACATGCATATATGATGGTAGCTCCGGCATACGCAGGAGTCTTCCAAGGAGTAAGATCACCAAAACGCATCCGGAGCCAGTTCATTGTAACTAGTCTTTGGGGGCATCTTTTCGTTTGCTATGAATGCATGGAGCTAATGTGTTGGATATATGCGATCCTACAGTAAGCAAACGATGTGATATGAACGGGCCGCCCGTTTTCCCCCTGAGCTTATTGACTACAATCATATTGTAAGACAAAAGAAGGGCGATTACAACCCAACATTACAAAAAATGACAAATCCTATTTAATATTGTCCTGTTGAGCTGGTATAAATTCTAAACCGACAAAGCAATTCTGGGCGTTCCCTCTTTCAAGCTGAGTATGGAACCTCCAGTTGCCATTATTTTCTTCGGCTATCTTGGTAGAGTTGTCCTTCTGAATCATCATCTGGAGCCGGGCTACCGCCTTTTGTTTGTTTGCGTATTGGCTGCGTTCCTCCGTACAAACCACGGCCTGTCCTGTGGGCGGATAGATCGCACGAACTCCAGATTCCACTTTATTGACATTCTGACCGCCTTTTCCGCCGCTTCGAAAGGTGTCGAATACGACCTGCTTGGGATCAAATTTTTCGGTTTTAACTGCTGTACAAACGCTGAAATCGATAAACCAATTTTTTCGCTTGTGCTCTGGGCGATATGGGCTGCGGCAAATCCATTGTACAGAGCCGACGAAGCTGGAGAGATCGCAATCAGAATAGATTCGTACAGAGCGATAAGTGCCTTCGTAGAACCCTGGAGAAGAACTGACAACTGACACATCGTAGTTCGATTGTAAGAAGGAAAGTAATTTTGCAACACCCAGCTCACATTCGGCTGGCCCCTGTCCAGAACTTATTTGATAGATCATATTCCTCCTTATTCGCCTGCCTTAAAGTTATATAGAGGCCGTATGTGCTCAATGATATCCACAGTGGGTCCAATCTGTTCCAGAATTGAATCCATTGGCTTATACGCCATGGGACTCTCATCGAGTGTTTCATGACTCACGGAAGTGGTATAGATACCTTTCATCTCCTTTTTAAACTGTGACAGGGTGAAGCGCTGTTTTACCTCCGCACGGCTCATGAGGCGGCCGGCACCATGCGGAGCAGATTCGTTCCACTCCGGATTTCCTTTCCCACAACAAATCAGGCAGCCATCCCTCATATTCAAGGGGATGATCAGACGCTCACCTAGTTTAGCGGAAACGGCGCCCTTGCGCAGAATCATGCTGTCAAGATCAATGTAGTTGTGTACTGTGGAAAAAGTGTCATCCACATCCCATTTCATACCTTTTACAATGTCAACGGCGATGGCTTGGCGATTCAGTTCCGCATAGTCTTGTGTGATCCGCATGTCGTGCAGATAGTCCGACATTAACTCTCCGGTCGTATAGGCCAATTCGAACGGGATACCCTCGGGACATGATTCAAATGCTATCTTCTGATAATATCCTGCGACTTCAGATCCAAGATGCCGGCTCCCAGAATGGATTATGAGCCATAGGTTCCCGTCCGAGCCCTGATCGAGCTCAATGAAGTGGTTGCCCCCGCCTAGTGTTCCAATACTTCTCAGAGCCTTGTCCTTTTGAATATGTCGAAAGCATTTTAAATCTTCCAAGTTAATTTGTTCGGAGAAGCGGTGAGCTTGTTTACGAATCTCACAACCTGAAGGAATCATTTCATGGACAACCCTGTCAAGTTTCTGCATCTCCAGGCGTTTACCGGATACCTTAAGAACGGTCATGCCACAGCCGATATCCGCACCAACTAGGCCAGGGGGGGCGCAATCGGATAGTGTCATAGTTGTACCGACGGCACAACCTTTTCCTGCATGTACATCAGGCATGATACGGATTTTACTGCCTTTTGAAATGGGACTGCCGCAAAGGGCTCGAATCAACCCCTCAGCACCGGAGTCAATCTCATTTGTGAAAGCAACTGCGCTGTTGAAGCTATTATTTATGGTTATCAAATGCTGTCCTTTCTTTATTGAACCGGGCGGTCGGTGACCGCCCGGTCTTTTCATCTTAAACGAAAAACAGGTCCTTTGGGAACAAACGGCAAATGCCGCCCATTCGGAATCAGGAAGGCGTGTTTTCTTCCATGCAGAACCAGCCGGTCGCACATACCGTCCGTGATAATCAGCAGGGGAGCGTCTTTGGGAAATTTGGGGTCATTGTCCAGCAGGTCGATCCCTGGCTGTAGGACAGTACCTCCGCGTCCGCGTACTTTTACATTGCCTGCGATCTCATCTGGATGCATAATGCCCTTATCGTAGGGGGCCGCATCACAGAACACAACTCGCACACTTTTTACATCACGAGCTTCGCTGTAGCTTGCGATGGAGCCAAGTGCAGCGGCAAGAAGACTGCGATCCATGGAGCCAGAAGTATCAAGCAGCACTCCGAAAATTCTCTGCTCAATGAGATCCTCCGGCCGGTGCCATGCGGGCCGTGGAATATCTGGGCAGGAGCTTTGCCGGCGACTCATACGGGCATAGGTGCGATGGATTTCCAAAGGTGCAAACTGAGCGTCAAACCATTTGGCCAATTCCACATCCCACCGAATTGGTGGCCGGTCGATTGCGTGGATTTCCTCAATGAGACTGGCTGGCAGGTAACCGCGACTGTGCTCTTCGTGATAGGCAAGACCCTGACGGAGGGCGTTTCGGAAGAACGCGTCCCTTGCGGCACCGTCAAGACTATCCCACCATGCGTCATCCCCATAGAGCATATCGCCTGTATTCAAAGCCTGATAGTATCGGATGTCCATGCTCAACTGATCGTAGACATCTTCAACAGACATACCGCTGAATTTGGGATCGTACAGAAGATTTTCAGGCATATCCCCGATGCACATTTCAACGAGCCAGGAATTTACAACAAAGTCACATGCTACATTCCAAAGTTGGGGATTGCGACCATCGCAGCGCACATCATGGCGCAATGCAGCATGAAGGTACTCGTGTGCCAGGATGAAACGCCACTCGGCCGTGTTGTATTTGCAGTACGGATTGATGTAGATCTCCTGAAGCTGGGGACTGATTGCGGCAACGGAGATCCCCATACGATGCACGGTCTCCCAATCGTCTACAATTCGAAAAGATGCTGCCAAAGCTCCAAGCAACGGATAACTGGAAATAAACCAGTCACGAGCTTCATGGACACTGTCAGCTTGTGTTTTGTTCTGCCGTTGGGGAGGGAGACCTGTGGATACGCGCAGCGCATCCTTCATAGATTCTTGGAGAGACCTCGCAAAGACAACCGTAAAATCAATTCTGGAATCTCGTTCCCAGCGCATACCCAGACGGCCGTGAGTCATGGTAGAAAAGGTCTGTTTCGCTGGAATTTCAGGATGTTCTTTCAGCCAAGCATACACTTGTTCCTCATCTTTGATCACACAGGGATATTCGGCCTGAAATTCCGGCGGGGGAGAGCCAATGTGGCTGTCCTTCAAAAATTTATCTACAATATAGTCACAGGCTTGGTTCCATACAATATCGTTTTGGCGCTCCTGAGAAATATGTCCAAAGCCTAGATGGAGCAGACAGTGGCTGATGATATACTCCCATTCGCCAACAGAAGCCGTCCGCCTTGGATTGAGGTAGACTCCGGCAGTGCTTGTGACATATGCCCAGTCGTCCTTGGCCATGGGATAATCGTCATTACAGTGAATATAAGCATGCTGAAGAAGTCTGAACAGAGGCCCATTTGCGATCTTTGCCTCAGCCATTTTCCAAGTGGGCGGTTGCTGATTCTTCTGCTTTTTTTCTTTTCCTTTATATTTAGTGCGTGTTCCCATAAATCACCCTGACCTTCTTTGCGTTAAAGCAGGGATATCGCGGGAAGCCTCCACGATGAACCATGCCGGGAGTGTTTCTCCCTCATCAGAAGTGACTGCCATCTGGGCAATCTCCAGGCTGATATTGGCCAAATCAATCAAGAGGGATTTTGCATTCATAGCTAACAGACTGGAATCGCCAGTCAACTTGCTCCGATTTTTAGGCAGTTCTTTTACCAGTCTTGCTCGGAAGCTCTCGGCCAGAAAATAGAGAACATCTCGCTCCTCCGGTTTGTCCGGCCAGCGCTGTTGGCCGTTTATGATTTTGTTGATGGAAAATTGGTTCCGAACTTGTTTCACAAAGGCGAGGAATTGCGTAGCATGAGTGGGAGTGAGACATCCATTCGCGAGCACGGCCAGATCCTGGTCACTAATTTGATCGCCGCAGCTTGTGATCGCATCGCTGAGCATATGCCAGCTGCGTGGAGTAGAAAAAGGCTCCTCAGTCTTTGGCGGCTGGCTCCACAGATGATCCGGGCGGCTGCAGATATAATCGTAAACGAATCGATGAATACCATGATTCGCCGCCCATTCCAGCCAGACACGGCTATCAGCACTCATTTCCACATGGAACATCCGGTTCAGTAGGGCAGAGGACATGGGGCGGGTGATGGCGTTATCCTGTGCGCGGTTACCTGCGCCGACGACGATAGACCCCTCAGGCAGATGGTACTCGCCAATGCGGCGCTCCAATATCAGGGAATAGAATGCCTTTTGCACCTCCTGAGAGCAGGCATTCAGTTCGTCCAAAAACAGGCAGTAAGGTTCCTCTCTGGCAATCATGCGGGGAGGACAGAACACGCTGCGTCCATCTACGATCTGAGGTACGCCGATGATATCCTCCGGCGCCAACTGACTGCCAAGTAGAGACACACACTCAAGGCCCACATCGTGAGCAAACTGCTCCACGATCGCCGACTTGCCGATGCCAGGTGCTCCCCAAATAAATACAGGGCGAACCGTACCCACATTCAGGAGTACATTCATAAGCTGCTTTTGATTCACAGAAATAGCGAGATTCAAATAATAAGTACCTCCATGGTTTTAATTTTTCTATCTAAAATCTTGCTATCGTACATCATAACAACATCTCCCTTCGTCTGATTTCGACGATAGTATAGCACAGCAGAATGACAAAATGTGTCTTCCGGCAAATTTGTCATAAAAATGAAATAAGTGCTGTCACTGTGTCGCCTTAAAAATTGTTTTTACAACAGATTGTAGGAATGATAGACCGCAGTTGGGACAGAAAAGCTGCCCTACATCGGGATTATAGGAATATATACGCCCGCATCTAGGACAACGGCGATACATTGGAATCAAACTCATGCGAGATCTCTCCTAAAAATGATTTGCATTTTTTTGAAAAAACCATATACTGAAAGATAATAAAGAATCGCTGGAGGAAGTAACGATGATTGTTAAGCACTCCAAGAATGCTCGAGTCCTGGACCTATACGAAAGGCTGTGCTCAGGGAGAGTCATCTGTAAGGCTGAAGAAGCTCACCACTTTGGTGTTGATGAGCGCTCGATTCAACGCGATATTGACGATATCCGGGCATTCTTGGGGGAGCGAGCGGTTTCTGAAGCTGGAGACACGCGACGAATTGTTTATGACCGGCAACAAAAGGGGTTCCGATTGATTGGGTACCAATCTCCGTTGATGACAAACAGTGAGATTTTGGCTGTTAGCAAAATTCTGTTAGAGAGCCGTGCATTTACCAAGCGAGAAATGTCCGAAATATTGGACAAGCTTATTGCTGGCTGTGTTCCTATCCGGAATATGAAGCTAGTAACGGATCTTTTAGCAAATGAAAAATTCCATTATGTTGAATTAACAAATCCCGTTGGGATCCAGGAAAAACTCTGGGATATTGGAGAGAACATACAGCAGCGTCATCTGATGCAGATCAGCTATACCAAGCAGGGAGACAACCCAGCACCGGTCACTCGTATCGTAGAGCCGGTATCCATCCTGTTTTCAGAGTACTATTTTTACCTCAATGCCTATATTGTTACAAAACAGGCTGATGGCAAGTATGAGCGCAAATATGATTATCCAGCCATTTTTAGGGTTGACAGGATTGAATCGTACATGGTTATGGAGGAACGGTTCACCTTGCCCTATGCAAACCGCTTCCAAGAGGGGGAGTTCCGAAAGCGTGTCCAATTCATGTATCCGGGTAAACTGGAGAAAATTCGGTTTCGATATACGGGGGAAAGTGTGGATGCCGTTTTGGATCGTTTACCGACAGCAAAACTCTTGTCTCAAGCCGATCACAGCTTTGAGATCGAAGCAGAGATTTATGGGAAGGGTATCGTAATGTGGTTTCTCAGCCAAGGAGATAAAATAGAGGTTCTGAGTCCAGAGTATATGAGGGGGAAGATGCGAGAAACTATATTAGATATGCTGGAGCGCTATCGCTGAGAATGTTTGAAAGTACAGCTGTCTTGTTTAATGCCTAGTAACTCCATCTCGTCGTCGGAGAGATTTATACCAATCTCTTCGGCGATTTTTTCAATATCCGCGCAATAATCACAGTAAATCTCATGTGCTCGGCAATAGAAAGTATTGGCATGAGAATTTACATCGTTCTCTAACTCGGACATAGTCTCCATCATGTTGCAAACCTCGTACTCAGTGTCGTCGTGAATCAACCGAGCAATGCCATTTAGAAGATCATTTTCAAATATATCTACATTGTAGTCATGGGGTTCATACTCGATTAGTTCATAAAAGTAACTGCGCTTGTACATGCGGTAGTAGTCGGAACTGTAAGATAGTTCCTTTTCAAACTGATTTTGGAGGTTTCTCATGCTGGAAGATACCAACTGACGCATTTCTTTAAGGCGCATGCTTACTGCATTGTTTTTGGAGCACCATGAGGTTAGGCGGTCTATAATGTCACTGCAATTCCTGATAAGAAAGGCAGCATATCGATTTGCCAATGGAGCAGCAATGCAATTTTGACTGCCGGGGGAGAAATAATTGTTCGCTTGATCATAGACAGTGTCAATTTCCACTTTGACAGCTCTCTCCGCATCATATTTTGACTTGTAGAAATCGGAATTAACGCCGGAGTCCCACGACAACTGTAAGTACCAGGAAAGCTTCTGCGATTTCATTGCGTAGTGCAGTTTTGCAGAAAGAGCATCATGCTTTTCCGCAAAATCATCATACCCATTGGCTGCCGCGGCTTTCTCAGCAATATAGATGGATTCCTGGGAAATTGTCTTGGGTAACTCGATCCCTTCAAATGAAATGCCGGCTCTTCGATACTGCTCCTCTGTAAATGCAGCCTCCATTTTAGGAGCTCCAATCCCGATGTAATGAACTCCGCTGACACGAATCGGAACATGAAAGCTGGGCCCGCAGAGATAAATTTTCCGCTGTCCGCTATATAAAAGCTCCGCGAGCTCGGCCTGAGTAGTCGCTGTAGCTAGGGCCTTATTCAATACTTCAGGGTCATTCGTGTATTGGTGAATGAGATGACGCTTTCTTTCGTATACAGCTTGTTGAGCTTCAGTGAGAAAACCAGAAGCAACATAGTCAATTCCAATAATATGGCAGAGCTTCATTTTAATATGGAGTTCAGGAGTATGCTCAAGGGTTTCCACTTGATCTGCCAATTCTTCATAGAAGTAATCAGAAAGCCAGCGTTCCAGAGTGCCGTCAAGGAATTGGAAGACTACTTGTTCAAGATCAAAATTGTCGCGAAGCTCTTTGAGAGATTGGATCTCTTTATTATTAATCTTTAATGCCTCCATTGCGCACCTCCATAAGGAATGATTGCCTACTGCGGATAGAAATATATCATTCAAGCATGACACAATATGTCATCGGAGATGTATGCTCTAAGTGACTTCTTAATCATGGTTTTTGTCATGGTTAGTGAAGCAGTCACTTAGAGCATTTTCATTTCAGGAGGTACAGCCATGAGAAACGAGAAAATCACCCCTCTGTATGAGCGGTTGAGCCGCGATGATGAGTTACAGGGCGAGAGCAATTCCATATGCTCAAAAACGAGATACAGCAGATGTAAGCACAGCGGGCCGGGAGCTTTTCACTCTCGGCCCGCTGTCCTTGTGTCAGTTAGGTATTCAAAAACTCTGCCGGTGTCATGATCGCCGGATTTTTCACGCCGGACTCTAAGAAATCCTTATCGCCGGTCAGCAACACATCAGCTTTTGCTTCAATGGCTGCCCGCAAAATAGGGCGGTCATTGACATCTCTGATTTGTGTTTCAGTCATATCTTCCTCTGTCGGGACGGGAACCAATTCCAGAGTAAGTAAAGCAACAGAGAGAAATTTGTCCAGCGCCGCCAGCCGGTTTGGGAATTTCTTGTTGAATATCCGCTTAATTTCGTCCACATTCTGCTCGCAAATCAAGCCGTGATTCGGGTAAGAGGCCGCTTTCACATACGCTTGATAAGGCGTTCCATTTGCACTCAATGCGGCAGAAATAAGGACATTGGTATCAATCAGAACTCTCATCCTCTTCCGTCCTCATTTCTCAATTCCTTGACGAGCGCCATAACATCCTCTTCCGAGGTCAGGCCGGTGCGTTCTGCTTCTCCAGCCATTTCCTGCTGAAGCATCTGCATAGCGTAAACAGCAGAATTGACAATGCGGACAGTGTTTCCCTCAACGATGAAAGTGACCCGATCACCGCTTGACACACCAAGCACATCACGGACATCCTTTGGGATTGTGATTTGCCCTTTTGCCATGACTTTGGCATTGTCCACAAACGCATTTGCTAACATGATTTTGCACCACCTTTCTGAAATATGGCTAGTAGGGATTTCCCTACTCTTATTATACACAGAACGAGCGAAAAAATCAACGAGAGCCGGTAAAATTCAGGGCCGGTAAAAACCGCAAAATTGTAGCTTTTTTGTGAATTTGATTAAAAAGACCTTGACAACTCGTTTCGGGAGTAATGCGCAACTCCATCGTGAAGACAATTTTATAATAGTGCTGTGGGAAAGCCCATGCCATGAGGGGGAACCGTCTGTGATTTACATACAGCAAATGTAAGCACAGCGGGCGAAAACCTTCAAGCAGTAGTGTCCGGCTCCTGCCCTGCCACAAGGAAAGGGGCAGAAGTTAATCATCCACGCCTTCGCCCTTGAGAAACTATACAACAGTCATGCACTTTGGATGTTCCATATCCAGGCGAAGGAAATCTTAGATGAGAAGTTTGTATACAAGCGGAAATATTGTGTTATCCAAAATTTTTGTTGTATTCAAGACAAGTAGGTGCTCAAAAGTCACCAAATTGTTTATAAAGGGCTGAAAGGACATAACACATACAAGCCACAATAATCTGGAAATATCACTAAAGTTTTATAAAATATGAAAAAAGTTGGAAAGTATATTGACAAATGATTTTACATTTTGTAAGATTAAATTAACTTCAAAGGCATTGTATGGATAGGAGCGTTGCCATGAGAGAACCACTTCAAATTTTTGATATTGATCGAAAAGCGTACGCGGCAAAGATGGCTGATAATCTCCCTGTGCTTCGAGCAAAACTTGGATTGAGCCAAGAAGGAGTCGCTGGAATGATCGGAATTACGCGGCAGACGATCTCATCCATAGAAAATAAATCAAGGGAAATGTCTTGGCCAACCTTCCTTTCGCTATTATTTCTGTTTTCAAAAAATTCAGATACACAGACGCTGATGAAGGCAATGGAAATCTACGATGAAAATCTCGAAGCATATTTTACTTTTACTGATCTGGAGCGGCTAAAATAATATTGTGGTTTCATGTAGTATGAATGGGGGAGAGGGCCATGTCCTATCTTTTACGAGTATATCGTGGAGATACATTGTTCGAACGAGAACTAGAGCTTCATCGAAGCTATTATATCGGCTCAAAGAAAAATTCTGATTTTTTACTCCCGGAACTTGGGATGGATTTTTCGATTGAGGCAGATGAAAAGATTTGGCACGGGAATAGCAAGGATAAACGCCTACAATCGGCTTTCATGAATGGTTCTGGTCAGCCCCTACAAAAGATTGCGGTATTGGATGCAGGAAAACAGATTGCCGTCACTGTGTATCAGAGCGGACCTGAGCACTCCCATAGTATCGATATTTCTAACGAGGACACAATTTCAATCGGACGCAGTTCATCCTGCGACATAGTTGTTGCCGATCATCAGGTGTCCGGACGCCATCTGGAAATATACCGTCAGGGCAATAAGTGGGGCTTTAGGGATAATGGAAGCTCCAATGGTACCTATCTGAATGAGAGTAAAAGTACAGGTGGGATGTTAAATGACGAGGATGTTCTGACAATTGGCTTTTGCCGTCTGATTATTACGAATACGACTCTGATGATCACAACCACTTGCAGCATTTTATCAAACTTAAAACATAGTCGAGAAACACATGGTGCTGCATCTCCGGACGATCCTTACCCATTCCTATTTAAAAAATCTCCTCGCTTAAGGGAGATGATCCCAGATGATACCTTCGATCTCCAGTCACCTCCGAACATAGGGGGGAAACCAACGATTAGTTGGGTGAATGTTCTTCTTCCGCCGTTTTTGACGGTCGGGGTAATGTTAGTCATTTGTTTCTTTGTTATGAATACCATGACAATGCTTTATTTCAGTGCGCCGATGACACTGATTGGCGTTATCATGAGTATAGTTCGTTATCGTGGAGAGAAGAAGAAGTATTTTGCTACACAGGAACTTCGATTAGAGAAGTATGACACTTATCTGGATGAGCAGATCGAAAAAATTGAATACTGCGTAAAAGAGCAACGCCGTATTCTTACAGAAGATTTCCCTTCAGTACAGCAGTGTGTCCATTTAGCAGAGGGGCCTGACCGCAAGCTTTGGGACAGACGGGTGCGGGATGCAGATTTCCTCTCTCTGCGATTGGGGGCGGGCAATGTGCCTGCATCTATTACAATTAAGTATGCAAAGAAAATGCTGAGCTTGGAGGTAGACACTCTAGCGGATCGTCCGACACAGATTGCGGAAAAGTATAGTGAAGTATCCGATTGCCCAATCACTATTGATTTTGGGAAATATCCAAACTGCGGGATTATAGGAGAGCGGCAGTTATGTATCACACTTGGAAAGAATCTCATCGTTCAAGCGACCGCGCATCATAGTTATGATGATCTGCGTATAGTTGTGCTGTGTGACTCTGGCGAGACAGAAGAATGGGCTTTCTGCAGATGGCTGCCGCACTTGTTTAATGATACCAGAAGCCAGAGGTTTATTGCGGACTCTCCGACACAGCAAAAAAAGTTGCTGGATAAACTCGAGGAAACACTATCGCTGCGCTGGATGGATATTTTTGAGGAAAAAGATGAGGCTCACAGGACTGTTGCGCGGCCGTTTTATCTTTTTGTGTGTGCCTCTCTATCAGTAAGCAACCATACTATCATGCGTTATCTCACTGCGAATGATCGCAGGCTCGGTGTTGGTGCGATATTCCTGTTTGACCAGATCGAGGATCTGCCAAAAGAGACTTTTTACATTGCAGACCTTTCATCTAAACCGTATCTGGTCTATGAACGGGAGCAGGCTTCTGAGAAACAGAGTTTTTCTTTGGATTATCTCGCTGCGAACCAATATGAAAGGTATGCGCGCTTGATGGCCCCGCTTCGTATTGATGGGGAGGGAGGGAAAGTGGGACTTCCCACAAACATTTCCTTCCTCCAGGGATATGGGGCGCAGAGACCGCAGATGCTTGGCCTGGAAAGGTATTGGCAAAATGCTGTACCGGAGCAGGGAATGGCGGTTCCAATTGGCGTGCGGGAAAACGGCGAGTCCTTCCTGTTCGATATCCATGAAAAACATCATGGGCCACATGGTTTGATTGCCGGCATGACAGGGTCCGGCAAGTCAGAAATGGTACAGTCCTGGATCCTCTCTATGGCCGTACACTTTCCCCCGGAAGCTGTGTCGTTTGTCTTGATCGATTTTAAAGGGACTGGATTGTTGCTGCCACTCAAAAATCTGCCTCATTTGGCCGGCAGCATTTCCGACCTTGATACCAGCATTGGCCGGAACCTAATTGCTCTGGAGAACGAGCTGACGCGGCGTAAGACCCTTTTGGATCAGCACCAGGTAAACAATATTTCTGCGTATAGGAAACTGCTGCGCCAGGGCAAGGCATCGGAGCCACTACCTTATTTATTCCTTGTTATTGACGAGTTCGCGGAATTTAAGGTGCAATTTCCGGATTTTATGCAGGTTGTGAACCGAGTTTTTGCTATCGGCCGTACGCTGGGGGTTCATATCATTCTATTGACGCAGAAACCGGCCAGTGTAGTTGATGATAAGATGATGGCAAATACGCGGTTCAGGTGGTGTTTAAAGGTAGCAAGTTCGGCAGACAGCCGGGATATGCTGCATCATCCGGATGCGGCGAAGATCACAAATCCTGGCCGGGCGTTTATACAGGTTGGCGAGGATGAGGTCTATGAGGAGGTCCAATCCTTTTGGAGTGGAGCTCCATATAACCCATATCGTGCTCTTACATTACAGCGAGAGACAAAAGTATCTGTGATAGACCTCTATGGCAACCGTCTGTGCTATGAACCGGAGAAGACCACAGGATACCGCAGTGAGAAAAATGAGATTGACGCAGTGGTAGAATATATAGACGATTACTGCCGAAAAAACCAGATACCGCGAGCGCGGGCAATCTGGATGTCGAAGCTCCCAGAGCAGCTTCAGTTGAAGGATGTACTGCAGATTGCATTCGATGGAGAGAAGTGGAGCAAGGCAGAACGGGGCCTGCGTGTAACTGTGGGCCTTGTGGATGATCCACGCTCCCAGTCTCAGTACCCGTTTTATTTTAATCTCTCCGAAGAAGGCCACGCCGCGATCTATGGCGCCCCGGGATCGGGAAAGACCACCCTTCTCCATACTGTGGCTATGTCGATTGCGCTCTCTTATCCGCCGGATGCGGTTCATATCTATATGATGGATTTTGGCGGAGGCAGTCTGAACCTATTTTGCGATATTCCCCATGTTGGCGGGGTCGCTGTTGCTGGCGATGATGAACGAATGTTGAAACTGGGGGATATGCTTACAGCGGAGCTGAAGAAGCGGAGAAAGGAAATTGCCTCACTCGGACTGGTCAGTGCTTCCTCTTATCGTGAGGCGACGGGGAAGGAGATGCCTTGTATAGTTCTCCTGCTGGACAATTTCGTTCCAGTATTAGAAATGTACCCGGATCTGGAGGGCGTGATCCAGAGCATCATACGAGAAGGTGCGGCCTGTGATATGTATATGATCATGACTTCGAGTGGGCCAAACACAATTCCGTATCGTATCAACCAAAATATTAAGTCCAGCGTTGCACTGCACATGACAAACAACATGGATTACGCAGGAATAGTGGGAAAGACAAACGGTTTAGAGCCGGAAAATTACCCTGGCCGCGGCCTAGTTCGCGGGAACCCACCTCTTGAATTCCAGGCGGCGTTGCCAGCGGCCGGCAGAAGCGAAACCGAGCGCACTGTAGCGATTCGGGCTATGGCAATGCTGATGGGTGAAAAATGGAATGGAGATCGTGTTGGAAGTATTCCCGTGATGCCGGAGCTTGTCCATGCGAGCGACTATCCGTGTGCTGGAGTTTTCTTAGGACTAACTTGCCAGGATATCCAGCCTGCAGTTTTAGATTTGTGGACTAACCCATTTCTCCTGATTTCTCAGACCAGGACAGATGATCGTGTGATGATATTGATCACAAAACAGGTTCTTGAAAAAATGGAACCGAAGTCGATCATATTGTCTGATTCTCTTCCGGGGCTTGAGATTCCGGTCATACAGGATATGGATGTTGCTTTGGAAGAGTTGATGCCAGAACTGCAGCGGCGGAAGGACGCCCTCACAGATAGTGGGTTGGAGATTGAGAAGTATCCATATATTGCCGTGCTGATCCCAGATCTGAAGGCTGCCTTTGATAATGTGAGCAACGAGTCTATGAGGCGGCTTAACAGTATCGTGTTGCTTGGGGAAAGGCTGAATGTCCTTCTCGTTGTGCAAGGACAGGCGGAAGATATTAATCGTCTCTATCATGCCGGAGACGCATTCACGAACAGCCTTGTTCGTCAAGCGGATGCCCTGCTGGTCGGCGGAAAAGCATCTGCCCATAGTGCGATCCATACAAACCTATCGTTCACAGAACAGAATATGCTTCTGGATGAGGGCCAGGGGTATTGGGTCGAGGACGAGGAGACGGTAAAGATCAAGTTACTTCAATAGCGAGGTGATGGCAAGTGGAACGCATTTCAATGACACCAAAAGAGTTATTAGTCCTTGCGTCGAAATTAGGAGCGATAACATTTTATGGCCTGCAGGATCCATTTCGGGGGATGAGCCGAGCGGAGATAAAGGCCTCTATTCCTCAGTTGCAGCAGCAAGCTGAAAGACGAGGGCTTGCTGCGATGGGGTTTGAGCAGGATTTTAATGTAGTGCCAGAGGCGGCGGAGCTAATCACCACATGTATCAAGTGTGAGCGATATATGACTGTAGATGTGATGGTGGATGGGACACGGCAGCCAAGGGAGGTTATTTACCAGTATGAGGGCGGCAGTGTGCTTCTCCAAGATCACACAGAAGAAGTAGTCCTACAAAAAGTGGATGCAAACGCCCTGCGGGATAGGATTTACAGACAGTATTTTTCAAAGTGCGCGGAGTTTAGTCCACAAGATCAGGATGTCCGTCTGCCGCCCATGACTTTGACCAAATTGCGTACATTAGACGATGGTGACGGGATAGAGCAATTAAAAGGATATGGTTGTGCAGAGGAATTGGCAGAGTCTATCATGCAGGGACTACATGGGCGGTGCCCATACATTTCCTTGATCCGTGTTGATGTTCAAAACAGCTCGTGTATATCCTTGCTTAGTATTCTTTCCAATTCGGGCATTGTAAGACTTTGGTTGGAAAACGATGCAGGGGAGGAGTTCTGTCACGCCAACTGGATCGGCCGGCAGGATGCAGAAAATGCCTTAGCCGAGGTGTTCCAAGGGTTCTGAAGTGGGAGGAGATAAATGCGGGCGTGTGAAAATGTTATCGTCACTGTTCGAGTAAGGTCAAAGCCCTTGGATATGGAGCTACCGGCGTTTCTCAGTATTCGGGAGCTTGTAGGAAAGATCGATGAGACACTCCATAGTATGCCTGGACGAGTATTGTCTGATGAGCACTGTGTGGGCCTGACCTTTCAAGGAATGCTCTTGGACAAAAATCAAACGCTGGGCAGCTACGGGATTTGGGATGGCAGCGTGGTGGAATGTACACTGGGAAAGGAGGCCGCGATATGAGTATGATCCATGTTGACTATGATAACGCGCGGCGCCAGGCACAAAAACTGCAGGCGGCCGCTGATGAATGTGATGAGATTGTTAGGAAGCTGAAGGCTCGCATGGGACAGCTTGCCAACTATTGGGAGGGAGAGTCAGCGGAAGCCTTTATTAACTCAGCGCAGGCGAGGATCCGTGAGATCCAGAGTATGAAAGGGAATATCGAAACAGTGGCTGCTCATATCCGGCGGGTTGCAGATGAGCTGGAGAGAAAAGAGAAAGAACTTGCTGCCGCAGCCGCTGCGATGGGGCCAACTGCGGTCGGTGGTGGAAACGGTGGAGCCGGTGGCAGAAGCGGTGGTGGCTTTTAGGAGGTGTTGAAGAATGCCTAAGATTAAGGCGATTCCAGACGGAATGCTTATGATGCAAAACTTAATGCAGCGAGACACACTTGTTCCGATGGATGATGTAGAACACTCGATTGCCAGCGTTTTGTCAGACCTTGATATGGAAGTCGCATCCTCGGAAGGAATTCGAATTGAGCTAAACAATTTGCGCCAGAAAAGCGCAAATGAAAAAGTGCAGTTGGCCGGGTTGTGCGATGCTTTGGGGAATGCGGCCAATGCATTTTCTAGTACAGATCAGCAGTTATCGAATCAGGCACAGGAGCTTACCTATTTAGTGGAGCATGTCTCGATAGGAGTAATTATAGGGAATCGGCTGCATTCTGTTCTGTCAGCATTAGGTCTGGGGAATATAAACTCAGCTTTTGGGATCACAGAAGAGGGCTATTCGACCATCGAGACTGCCATGGGGATGATCCAGAATTTCTTGGACGCTGAAGCTGCACGGGCAGGCAGAGTCTCTGCTGCAGGAGAAGAATTGTATCAATACCTACTGGAGCATGATCCTAATGTTTTATTTGGCCAGTATTCTTTCGCGACAATCTTTATGGATGACTTAAGTGGGTTGGATGGCTATTTATATTCATTGAGAGAGTGGAAAAACGCACTTGCGGCGATATTTACAGGAGGTTCAGTGGAAGGAGCTGCAGAAGCATTTTTAAGTGACCCGGATACCTGTAAGGAGATTCTCCGCAAGGTCATAGATCAAATATGTGAGACAGATTATCTTGATGTTTTGTCCAGTGATCAGGAAGAGGCGCTGGGGATTATTGAGGATCTTGCAAAAAAGGGTGGATATGGCACCGTAAATGAATTTATCGGTACAATGAATGAAATGATTGGAGATGCGGAAGTCGTAGATAAGATCCTGAAAGATTATAGTTCAAATATTGCCATGTTGGAATCCCTTAGAGAAATCGCTCCCAGCAGTGGAATTCTAAATCAAACGATTGATGATCTTTTATTCGAGTACAAAAATCAAGCTGCCTCTATGATTTTTGATGATCTTCAAAGTAAATTTGAAGATGGCGTTATAGATCTAGCAGATTATGCTTTAGGATTAAATATCGGCACAGTGGACGGAGTAATTCAAGCTGTCTTGGGAGACTCCGATAAATTAAATAGTATTGACACTGTGCTTTACACATCTGATCTGCGTTGCAATGCCATTCTAGCTTACCGATCTGCTGCGGAAAAAATTATGTCTGGAAACTTTACAGCAGATGATTTGGCGAAGTATCAGCAAACATTTGATTTATCTAAGGCGTTGACGATTGAGCAGTACGAGGCGATGTATTCGTATTATGATGCATATTCTATGGAAGCGAAATACTTAAAAAATCAACTTGAACAGTTAAAGGATATGACATATACCGACTTCAATTATGCCCAATCATTTAATAGTTTTAAGAACGATTATAGTTCAAGTGGAGCTGCAGGAACAATGACAAGCTCTGGATTTAGTGGCGGCGGCGGGGCATTTTAGCTGACCCACCGTTTCAACATAAACAAATATAAATATTAAGGAGGAAAAACAAATGGCTATTATTCAGGTAACTCCCGAGGTTTTGAATTCTAAGGCGAATGAGGTGCGCTCTCTCAAAGCACAGCATGACGATACTATGGCAAAGCTGCGCTCTCTGGTCCTTGCCCTGAATGAAACCTGGAAGGGCGAGGCGCAGGATGCTTTTGTTGCCAAATTTGAGAGTATGCAGAACAGTTTCACCAGCTTTTCGGAAATGCTGGAGGGCTATGCCAAGCTGATGGATACTGCGGCCCGCGAGCTTCAGAATACTGACCAGTCCCTGAAGTCTACCATGCAGAGCTTTTCTTAAAAGAACCCAAAAATCCCGATAGGGGGCAGTGTCTCAAGCGCTGCCCCCTTTTCAGTATCCCAAAACCGTAGTGAATCAAGTTCAAACAGATGACTTAGAAATAAGTATGCTGGTGCGTTTTGTGTCGCATTTTGGTGTTTTTACATATGGGGTAAATTTGTGAGGGGAATAACTATGCGGAAGTTCTGAGGGTTTTTTAGTATCATGGAATGATTAACATTACATTTAATATGGTTGGATCAATTTGAATATGTGACGGGAAAGAAGCGGTCCAGAAAAGAGATGACAACATATGAAACGATTAAAGGGAACTGTGTTGCTACTGTCAATATTAGTCGTCATACTATGCTCCTGTAGTAAATCGCAAGAGGCACAATGGCAGGGGCAGTACGACCTGGGAATCCGATACCTATCTGAGAGCAAATATGAAGAGGCCGTTATTGCATTTAAAGCCACTATAGACATTGATGCTCAAAAGGCGGAAGGGTATCATGGCTTGGCTGATGTATATATTGCACTTAGTAACATAGAAGCGGCAATCACAGTTTTGAATCAAGGATATGAGGAGACAGGTGACAATTCTTTTATAGATAGGTGTGTAGCCTTAGAAAATGAACAGCTCCCAATCTTGACAGAAGAAGGGAGGCGTAATCTTATATGGGCATATACATTATTGGAGACAAAAAATTTTACTACTCTATGCCAAGAAGGAGATCAGCTTTATATTGATAGTTATTATACTTTTCCATTTGATGAATATATAGGACTTTGTTTTGATGGTGCAGAATTGCACAGAAATTTTGATGGAATAGGATTGAAAATAATTGATAACCAGCACTGGTATTTTGGACAATTAGTATCAGGAGAACCAGAGGGTATGGGTATAAGCTATTGTTACCGTCCACAAACTGAAGGTAATGGTGCTTTATTTTACGAGCTTTATGAAGGGGAATGGAGAGGAGGAAAAGCGAATGGCAACGGGGTTCTTACAAACATGATTGGAAATATAGCAGGAGAGCAATGCTGTCATACTTACGAAGGCATCTGGGTGGATAATTCAATAAATGGAGAAGTAGTCGAGATAAATTATGTCGATGATATAATAGAAACAGAATATTATTATGCGTGTGAGTCTGGTTTTTATGTTTTGGATGAGCGCTGGATTCGGAGAGATGACGGTTCTTATGTCCTACCACCGGAATATTCTCTGTATAATGTAGCCAAATCTTACCAAAGCGAAGTACAAAGGACTGTATTTGATTGATAGCAATGAGGTTATGGCAATGACACGACATAACTGATTATTTTCCAGATGGCATGAGTTCTCAAAGACCTGGGAATGAGGATGGCAGAATACTTTTTTCTACCTTCTTTATGAGCGGATACATGTCATACGAATCCTATGAGCAACATGAGCTTTGGAACGATTAAAATGACTTGTATTGGAGCTATAAGAGTGAACTCCTATAGAGATGGAGGAAGTACAAGATGAACAGAGAAAAAAAGAGAAGGGAAACCGTAAACCGAGTTTGCAATTTGGTGATTGCCTTCATACTAGCCATAGGACTTATAGCCTGTGGGCAGGAATCTGAACAAACTTCTGAAGCGGCCGCAGCTTCAACTTGGCAGGAGCAGTATGATTTAGGTGTACGGTACTTATCTGAGGGCAACTACGAGGAGGCAATTATTGCCTTCACAGCAGCCATCGAGATCGATCCCAACCGGGCGGAGACCTATGTGGGCCGGGGCGACGCGTACATTGGTAGTGGTGAGGAAGAAGATAACCTGTCTGCAGCCCAGAGTGATTATGAAACGGCTATCGAGTTGGATGCGGCAAATGTTCAGGCATATCTTGGTTTAGCAGATGTGTATACTCTGCGTGGCGAGTATGAGAAGGCACTAGAAGTTTTAGAACAAGGCCGACAAAGGGCGTCAGAAGGGGATACATCAATTTTTACGGATAGAATTAGCGCCGCAAGCATTAAAATTCAAGCCGAGGAGCAGGCTTATATTTTCACAGAGCATATGCTTTCGTGTCGCGATTTATGTATTGGGGAAATACCGTTTTGGGAAATATCAATTACGGATGCAGCAAATTACTATTATAACGAGTTGCCTGATGTAGACTCTAATATATCTGAGTTCGAAGATGTATTGCAATTCAATGCATTTTCCGCTAGATCTGGGGGGAATGGCGGCTGGGGATATATTATGCTTCAGCAAAGTATAGGAAATGAGGGGGTGGAGTATGTGCAATATTCTTTGACGGATACTGAGTGGCATAATGGAACCGCTGAGTGGTGCGATACGCCAATCTATATTGCAGACCTTTCGGGGGGAATGAGTAGGCTAGATTTTCTCCAAAAAATAGGACTTTCAGATGAAGGTGTAGAGTTCTTTATTGAAGATGACGATTATATTATTTTGGAATGCTATTCGGGAAATACATGGATTGGGCGAGGTGAAGCTCACTCTCCAGAGGATGCTTTCTACTGGGATAGTTTTGGTTATGATTCCCTTGATATAAGCAGAATTGAAATGAGATGGGATAATGTTGATGGATATGACATAAATGCAGAATTTTCTTTTACATTTGACCAATTAAATAGTATCCATTTATCTCGAACGAAAAGATGAGATGACAAAAGCAAAGTATACTGACTGGTATTAGAGCTATAAGAGCGAACTCCTATAGAGATGGAGGAAGAACAAGATGAACAGAGAAAAAAAGAAACGGGAAACCGTAAACCGAGTATGCAATTTGGTGTTCGCCCTTATACTATTCATAGGTCTTGTAGCCTGTGGGCAGGGATCTGGACAAACTTCTGAAGCGGGTGCAGCTTCAACTTGGCAGGAGCAGTACGACTTAGGTGTACGGTACCTTTCCGAAGGGAACTACGAGGAAGCCATTATCGCCTTTGCAGCTGCCATTGAAATCGATCCCAAACAACCAGATGCTTACTTAAAGGCTTCTGAAGCGTACATGGAAATGGAGGATACAGAAAAGGCAATTTCTATTCTAGAAGAAGGTCTTGCTGAAACCGATAGTGAGGAAATCCAAAATAGACTTGATGAAATTATGTCTGCAAACGACAGTGTGGACAGAGAAGAAGTCAGCCAGTTTCCGCTGACCTATCAGATACTGGATTCTGGTGGAATCGTTCCAGAAGTGGAAGATATCTATTATGAAGTGCATACCATTGACGGCAAGATAGATCGTGAGATAAATACATATACATCAACAAGGATTAATGGGACGAATGAGATAACTCTGTTTGGAGAAGTCATTGTTGAGCTCCTCCCACAACAGTATAGCGGTTCTTACTATATCAGTACATATTTTTCCGAGGATGAAGCTTCTCAGAGAGTAGAAGATTGCTCCCACTATATTTACGGAATTGAGAGTGGCCAATTTTCAAACTATGAAGAATTGTTGCAAATCTATGGCAATATTGATTGGGCGGGGGGGAATTCAAGCTTGTGGATTGATTCCGATGAATGGTATATTGGCGTCCAAGTTTTTGATGCTGCTGGAGATCGAATTGGTTACATATTTTTTGATCTCGGAACGGACGAGGAAATTCAGAATATCAAGGACTTTGGGATGCTTCATATTTCTTAAGTCCTGATTAGAGCGAGGAGAATGAAAAAATGAGACGACTCTATATAGATGGGGTTGCGAACACATACAGGACCTATGAATATGAAGAAAATACTTATTCTATGAGTGAGTATACGGTCGATGGCACACTAGTGGGAACAAGTACTGGGCATTACGAAAATGATGCAGCATAGGAGTGCTACCTCTGGTGAAAAAGAGCGCTTACAGATTAAGGGGGATAGTCATTGAAAAAGTCAAAGCAGATTTTTCCAATACTGTTAATACTAGTCGTCCTGCTGTGCTCCTGCAGTAAATCGCAAACGACACAGTGGCAGGAGGAGTATGATCTAGGGGTACGGTACTTATCTGAAGGTAACTATGAGGAAGCTGTAATTTCTTTTACGGCCGCAATCGAAATTGATCCTCTGTTGGTGGATGGCTATTTAATGCTATCGGAAGCACATATAGTAATGGGTAATGCGGAACAGGCGGCCGAGACCTTATTCTTGGGCTGGCAGAACTGTCCGGACGACTCACAATTAATTATAGACCGGCTGGAGCAGATCGGATACTATATTAATGAAAACGGCGAGCTGATTTCATTTCAAGAGTTAGAGACTTCTGCAATTTCGGCATATCGCGAGATACAGGATACGGTTTATTATGGCATTTCAAGTCAGTGGCAGAATATTGAGTATAACTCCCTCGGTGAAGCTAATTTGGATATCAGCTATCTATGGTACAGATTCCCGGGCCAGACCTTATCTAATTCCGGCTATCTGATTGATGACTTAAACGGAGATCATATTCCTGAGCTCATTATTAGCACGGCAGATGCCATGGAATCTGGTTATGCCGTTGGAATGATCTATGACCTATACACCTATCAAGATGGACAAGTTGTACATCTTATTTCCAGTGGGGAACGAGACAGGTATTACTTGTGTGAGGATTCTGTCATTGCCAACGAGGGTTCTGCCGGCGCGGCAGACTCGATGTATTGTTATTACGAGATGAGTGGGGACACTGGCGAGGTAAGCCCAATAGAGCAAGTCCGGTATTATGGGATGGAAACTCCGGAAACACCTTGGTATTATGGGACGACAGATACGATTGATATATCTGAGCTGGTACAGATTTCCGAAGCGGAGGCAACGAGTATCATAGAGCAATATGCACATATGCCCCTTGACTTGACATTGTTTACTGAGTATAGCCCCTAAGAGGAGAAGCAATAATGAAACGATTTATCTTGGCTATTTTAATATGTGCCGTTTCTTTAACTTCCTGCAGCCAGGGTGTAGAAGAGCAATGGAAGGAACAATATGATTTAGGAGTCCGCTACCTATCAGAAGGCAACTATGAGGAGGCAATTATTGCATTTACGGCAGCGGTAGAAATAGATCCCATACAGCCAGAAGCCTACTTAAAGCTCTCTGAGGCGTATATGGAGATGGATAATATAGAAGCGGCGATTTATATTCTGGAAGCAGGCCTGGCTGAAACCGATAGTGAGGAGATTCAAAATAGAATTGATGAAATTATGTCCGCAAACGACCGCGTGGATGGAGAAGATGTTCGCCAGTTCCCACTGACCTATCAAATGATAGATTCTGGCGGGATAGTACCGGAAGTCGAAGACATCTATTATGAGGTTTACACGACAAACGGTGTAATAGATCAGGAAATGAATTCTACATGCACACACTGGCTGGATGGAATGGTTGAGGAAACATTATTTGGATCGGTTATTGTAAATCTTTCCCAACAGCAGTACAATGGTACATACTATGTTGATTCGTATTTTAAAAAGAATGAAGTTTCACAGAGGGTAGAGGACTGCGCCCAATATATTTATGGCATTGAAAACGGCCAATTCTCTAACTATGAAGAAATGCTACAGATCTACGGAAATGATGACCGAACGGGCGGCAGTACAAGTTTGTGGATTGATTCCAATGAATGGTATATTGGTGTTCAGGTTTTTGATGAAGCGGGGGATCAACTGGGGCATGCATTTTTCTCTCTCGGAACGGACGAGGAAATTCAGAATATTAAGGAATTTGGGATGCTCCGAATTTCTTGAGTCATGAATTATGATTTGAGGAAAGAAAGCATTTCTGAGGTGAGGAGAAAATGAAGCGGGTTTACAATTGGCTTTTGACTGTTGTTCTAGTGTTGGGGCTATGCTCCTGCGGACAGAGCTCTGAGGCCCAATGGCAGGAGCAGTATGACTTGGGTGTGCGGTACTTATCTGACGGCAACTACGAGAAGGCCATCATTGCGTTCACCGCTGCCATCGAGATTGATCCCAAACAACCGGATGCCTATCTAAAAACTGCAGAGGCGTATATTGCCATCGGTGATATCGATTCTGCTATTGCTGCTTTGGAACAAGGTTACGAACAGACGCGAGACAATCAGATTTTGGAACAGCTGGAGCAACTGCAGAATTTTTCAATTGATTATTCATCATATTTCACTGAAGACATGATTACGCAAGAAGAATTAGTGATTGGGGGTTATCCGTTTTATACGCTGACTTTTGAAGAAGCGCAAACCTTACTTCCCAAGCCAGATGATGGATATATTGAAGAAATTGCGGATGAAACAGGCAGTATTGCAGTTAGGCGCTATACAGTCTTTCAGAAAAACCGTGGAACAATTACCTGTGAGCAATATGCAGATTCCTCAAAATTAAATAGACTGGGCTACACAGATTATTATGATCAAGAGTTCATCTATGTTGATACGGGTATTCGCGGAATCTTTACTGGTGACACACTGCAAAGTGTGCTAGAAAAAATAGGAGTCTCTTCAAACGGGGCAAAAATTCTTTCCGCTTCCGGAATGAGCATCCTGATAGGAGCTGACCAAACAATTGACAATGGGTCTGGTTGGATCCAGGTATCGGAAGAAAGTGGATCCAGGGATGGAATGGATACGGTGTATGTAAATGTTTATTTAAATGAAGTCAACATGCAGATGGATTTTATCAATAATCGACTTATAAGTTTATCTTGCTATAGCCGGTAGTAAGAAATACTAGACGAAGGGATTAACATGGAACAAACATTTCATATTGGATCTATTGTATTCGGTAGTTGGGCTATTACCAGACAAATCGGTAAGGGCAGCTTTGGTACCGTCTACGAGATTCAGCGAGAGGATTTCGGACAGGTCTACCATGCTGCACTGAAGGTTATAACTGTCCCTCAGAGCAAGGAAGAAGTTCGTGCAGCATTGGAAGAGGGCATGTCTCAGACACAGGCGGAGCAATACTTTTACAGCGTTGTAGAAGATATTGTCCGGGAATTCGCTATCATGGCTCGCCTGAAAGGAACAGCCAATGTGGTGGGATATGAGGATCACTCGGTGATCCGGCATCAGGATGGCATTGGATGGGACATTTTGATTCGGATGGAATTACTCCATCCACTGCTGGAGTATGCCTATCAGCACCCGTTTGCCCGGCGTGACATCATCCGCCTGGGGATTGATATGTGCAAAGCGTTGGAACTGTGCCAGAAGTATAACATCATTCACCGAGATATCAAGCCGGAGAACATTTTCGTTTCTGACAACGGGGACTTTAAGTTAGGTGATTTCGGAATTGCCCGGACGATTGAAAAGACTATGTCTGGGCTTTCCAAAAAAGGTACTTATAACTACATGGCCCCGGAGATTTACCGGGGTGGGGAGTACGGGTTCAGTGTGGATCTGTACTCACTGGGAATTGTCCTTTATCGGATGCTGAATAGGAACCGGGTTCCTTTCTTGCCGCCGGCGCCTGAACCGATCACCTTCCATGACAGAGAGCTATCTTTAGCCAAGCGAATGGGCGGGGAAAAGTTCCCGCCACCTGTTTACGGTGAGGGCCGCCTTGGAGAGATTGTGCTGAAGGCCTGTTCTTATGATCCAAAAGAGCGTTATTCCAGCCCGGCACAGATGCGCCAGGAGCTGGAGGACATTCTCTATGATGAGGCAGATGCTTCGCTGATTTATCCAGATGGTGATGAACTGGCTCTCGCAGAAAACCAGTATATCTCACAGTCGCGGGCCTTAGATGAACCGATTCCGGAGGTTACAGACAAGACAGAAGGTATTTTCCAAGGTGCTGCGGATAGGGAGCAAACATCAGGCACATCTTTGGATGCCTCAAAGACGGAAAGCGTATTTCACCAGCAGGGAATCCGATCAAAGGGGACAGACCGCACAGAGGGTGTTTTTGACCGTCCGGTACGGACAAGCGCTTCAGCGGAAACAGGCCATCCAAAAGCGGAAAAGAAAATTCCGGCAAAAGCCTGGATCATTGGCGGGATCTGTTGCGCAGTTATCGTGGTCGGCGGCGTAGTGTTTTATCTTCAACACCAGAAGCAGGTTGAGGCGGAGCGTGCGGAAACCTACCAAACACTGCTAACAGACGGCAACGCTCTGTGCGAGACAGATCCAGAGAGTGCGAAGGCGATGTTCCTGGAGGCACAGGAACTATTTCCAGAAGACCCAGCGGCATATTCATCCTACGCTTATGCACTGTACTGTGCTCGCGAATATGATGAGTGTATTACCTATATAGAAGACGAACTGGCCTTGGGTAAAGACTACGATATCCCCGTGCAGAACCAGCTCAGTGAGATTTTGGGCGCAGCATATTTTGAAAAGGAGGACTACGCAGCGGCAGCGTCCTTTTTCCGCCTGAGTACAGCAGGTGGAGATGTCACTGTGTCGGCCATGCGTGACTATGCGGTTTCTTTGGGCCGCTTGGGAGATATTGAGGCGGCAGATGAAGTCCTCCAACGAATGGTAGCTGCTGGTGCAACCGGGGATGTATTGGACTATGTTCAGGCCGAGGTTTCTTATGCACAAGAGGACTACATTGCTGCGGAGAGTGGGTTCCAGTCGGTTCTGGAGTCAACGGAAGACCCGGTTCTCCAGAGACGGGCGCTGCGTTCCTTAGCGGAGGTTTACCGCGACTGTTCAGGCTTAGCAAGGACAGGTAATTCGCCAATCGCCACACCTGCGACAAAAGAAGCGGAGCTGTTGGCCAACGGTATCACTGAATACGGGCTTCGTTATGATAGTACCCTTTGGGAGATGCTTGCTCTTGCCTATTTTGAGGCATATCATACTGATCCCAATGTGCCCAGCGATTACCTCACGAGATCCGCAGAGTGCTTTAACCTCGTGATAGAGCAGGGGGTCGTCAGAGATTATCTTTACACGAACCTATATTCAATTTATTACGAACAAGGGGATTATACTGCTGCGGAGCAAGCTCTGAAAGAGTATGAAGCTGCCTTCCCACAAGACTACATTCCACACGCGCTTCGAACGATGCTTTTAATTACGATTGAAAATGAAAAAGCACAGGGTGCGAGGGACTATCAAGCAGCACAGGCGGAATTTGAAGTTGCAGGAAGCATGATGACCAGCTCTGATGATACAACCTACTATCGGCAGGCAGAGAGCCTGATGGAGCAGTTGCGTACGAATGGCTGGTTATGAGTCCAGTGGAGTACTATTAAAAAGGAGCGAGGTTGATGTATCGTGTAACTGCGGCGTGCGGATGTAATATTGGAAAAGTACGGAGAAACAATGAGGACAATTTCTATTTTGATGGTTGTTTCCTTCCGCAAGAAAACACAGGACTTGAAATTATTAAAGGATATCAAGGTAAATTAAGTCAGCCTATTTGTTTTGGAGTATTCGATGGTATGGGTGGCGAGGCTTGTGGAGAGGAGGCAGCGTACCTTGCAGCCAAGACCATGTGGGAAGTGAACCAGGCAGCAGTGTCATTGCCGGAAGCCCTCCTCCATGTATGTATGGAGGCAAATCAGAGAATTTGCCAAACTTCACAGAAACACGGAATAGGTGTCATGGGATCGACTGCGGTGCTGCTGGGGTTGTGGGGGAAAATTGCTTACATAGCGAATATAGGGGATAGTAGGGCGCTGCTTTATCGGGAAGGTGTACTTCAGCAGATATCAAAGGATCATACAGACCAATTTCTTCTTGATTTGCAAGGAATTAAAAACCGGAAGCCGAGGTTGACACAGCATCTTGGAATTGAACCAGAAGAAATGATTATTGAGCCATATCTTACTGAAATTGTAATTCAACCGGGAGATCTGTTCTTGCTATGCACTGATGGATTGACTGATATGATTGCTGTGGACGAAATTACGCACATGCTCCAGAAGAATATTGATGTTGTAGAAACAGTTGCGGCGTTAATAAATAGAGCTATGGATTACGGAGGCCGGGATAATGTAACAGTGATGTTATGTAGGGTAGAGCAAGAATAAACGGTGAGAACAGCGCCACAGTGTCGTGTGATAAGCAACTATAAATACATGAATCCGTCAATGGCCTTCATATAAATCCCTTCCTTAGATACAAGGAAAAGAGGCAAGCTTTGCCTCTGATAGGTGTGGATCCTCACCAATGGTTACCAATGGCTTTCGGCGCTATTTGGGTCGAAGCACAATATTAAGCATTACAAACATTGAAGTGAGATTTACGCATCATGGCACATTCGGTATATTTAACTCCGAATGTGCCATTTTCTGTAACATAAATTTCTTTAGAAAAATGTGAAAAAGAAGCACAACAAAAAATCGTGCCACACTTCTGTCACAGGATTTGTCACATCTTGAAAAAACAGCCACTGTACGAGATAATTAACTCATATGATTCGTCAAACCAGAGGCAATTTAAAATTGAGCGATTGAGTATGCCGGACATTTATTAATACCATGCATATAAGTGGATCTTTGCAGGAGGTGTTTCCAATTTCTACATTCAGTAAGATGCTAAAAAGATTAGTGGAAGAAAACGGCGACAGTGTTAGCCGCCTATCTCAAATCATAGGAATCGAGCGCACGACATTATCGAAATATATTTCGGGGAGCCGCTTACCATCTGATGAGGCTTTACGAAAGCTGCTGAGTGTGATTAAACCAACGGAGGAAGAGAGAAGACAGATTTTATCTGAGTTTGAATTGGAGAGTTCCGGCGAATTCCTGTATGACCAGCGGAGGGCAGTAAAGGAGATGCTGGAAAGACTGTCTTTGGCCGGCCAGTATGCAGCCGCTGCAAAGTTGCCCCCTATTGATTTACGGGCAAATCTTCCGAAGGAACCAGTCTATGAGTTTCGTGGTCGTCCCGCACTAGAATCCGCTCTTCTCCTATTAACTACTACCTCGCATACGGATCAAGATCGGATACTCATCCGTGCAAGCACCAATTTCCCCTTTGAACTCATGGATATCATGGTGCGAACTGCACTGAATTTTACGAAAAAAGTATCATTTCAGCATTTGCTATGCTTTCCCAAGAGAATGCAAACAACAGAGGATATTCAAAAGAATTTAACGGCTCTTTCTTTTGCTTTGCCACTTGTCTTAAACGACGCATTAGAATATGAAGTCAATTATTACTACGGCAAGAGCGCTTATCAAATAAGTACAGCAATGCCTCTGCCTTACTATGTAATGTCAGACCGGGCAATGCTTCTGGTTTCTGATAATCTTGAATTTGGTATCTTGGTCCAAGATCCAGTTCTCCATGCTGTGTATTTCGATCGCTTTGCGCACCTGTGGCGTAATAGCGAGCCACTACTTGTTCAAGACGAAAATACAGAGCACGCTATGGGAGCATTTACTGATTTTGAAGCAAGGTCTCCAAAAAACTATAAAATCAAACCGCAGCCGTGTCTTCCTCGATATGCGTCTGAAACCATGGTAGAATCTATTCTCTCCGGTACAGTGGGGCATGACCCGGTAATCGTTCAGCAACTTTGGGAGCGGTTTAGACAGCTACAGCAGAACCAGGACGACTTGATTATCTTTTCGGAAGAGGGAATTGCGTCCTTTGTCAAAACAGCATATGTGATCGATCTTCCGGCCGATGTCTACCATGGTGTTACACCCAAAGAGAGGATTATGGTACTCAAGCGACTACGGGATGACTGCCTTCATCACTACCGACGAATCTTGCGCAGACAATACTTTAAAATGTCTGAAGAAGTGATTTTGGAGATATGCGAAAATGTTGGTGCAATATTTGGGATTGCAACGAAAGCGGGCCATAATGTTGCGGTTATCCGAGAAGATACTATCGTAAAAGCACTTTGTGATTTTGCAGAATATTTAACGCACAGCGACTTCGTATGCAGTCAATCACAGACGGTTGCAATTCTGGATCACTATATAAACGAACTGGAAAGAAACCTATAGAAGGTATCTCTGCAAACAAAATATATCCGCGGGAAAACATAACATAATGGAGTGAACATAATGATAAAAATCAAGAACCTCACTATAGTTGCTATACTGTTGATAACTCTTGTTAGTTGTAGTAACAGCAGTGATGCAACTCATACTGATGCTGACCTTTCGGTATCAAACGGTGTTTCGAACCAAATTGATGATGAAGATAGCTCGCAACAAATGGATATAGAAAATTCTCCTGTAAAAGTAAGCGGCGCATTTATTGACAAAAATATAATTGCTACTGATCTGGAACATATATTTGCGATTCAGGGGAACGGAAAAGTAGTTGCTACTGGGTCAAATCGGGAGGGAGAGTTAGATACATCTACTTGGGAAAACATAGTCTCCGTTTATGCAGACACCTCAACATCGTTTGGGATTGCTAAGGATGGGACGGTTTGTTCGTCTGGTATGGAATTGGGGGAATCTGATCTCGCCGTAATAGAAGGCGCAACATCATTGGATGTGAAAGGTTATCTTATTGCGGTAAAGGAGGATGGAACTATCGCACTACCAAACTATGTGATGGATAAGTCATTGGGATGGATAGATGAGGCATTAAAATGGGATGGCATTTTGAAGGCCACCTCTTATGGATATGAGGAATCTGCTCATATCGTAGGGCTTAAGAATGATGGGACTGTTGTAGCGGCTGGTAACAATGAATATGGCCAGTGTAATGTATCGGATTGGGAGAATATAATTGCAATTGATGTTGGTAGAGATTTCACAGTCGGTTTGCGTGATGATGGAACCGTTGCAATAGCTGGGAAGTTGACTGCATTGGAATTGGAGGATCGGCATTCAATCGAGACAGTTGATGCGGCATCACTAGGCTGGACAGATATTGTTGCGATTTGTGCTGGAAGCTCTGATAACTTGATTGGACTGAAATCAGATGGTACTGTAGTAGCAGTTGGATTTGAGCTTTCGGATTGGAAAGACATTGTCGCTATTGATGCTACAAACTATGTTGCGGTTGGCCTTAAGTCTAATGGAACAGTTATCGTGGAAACAGATGACGAAACAATGCAATGGTGGGAAGAAACTGAATGGGAATATTGTACAGACACTTGGAATGATATTCGACTGCCGGAGTGAACGACAGACGAGCAGAGGCTCTCAATACGGATAAGCTCTAATATTAGGATAAAACCTTAGCTAGGAGAGGAGATGCGGAAGATGTTTTGCTCAAAGTGCGGAAAGAAAAACGATGAGGATGCAAAATTTTGCTCCTATTGCGGGGAGGAAATTGTGGATACTCAACCGGAGGAAGTTTCGTTGGACCAGTTTTTGAGAAATCGAGTTGAGGTATTTCTCAAAGGGGACGCTCGTAGGGGAGGCGTTGCAGCTAAAGGATTTCTCCTGCGACATCGGAAAGTAGTGGCAGCCTGTGCTGCAGCTGTGGTTATTCTTGTCGGGGGAGTCACCATTGTACGCGGTTTGTTTAACCCTGAGCGGAGTGCGGTAAGTTTTTTTGAAAGTTATATGAACCAAGACTGGGCGGCAGTCTATCAGGAGATTTACTTACCTGAGGGAGCCATGCTGGATGAAACCCACTTTCTCCAAGTAGCAGAAGAATGGGAGACGCCAGAATACTTGGATTATCAGGTAGAACAGCTCGGTCAGGGGGATGAGGACAGCCTCTATCTCGATTACCGTTTTACATATTCGACACCGGGCAGTTCAACACCTTCTCAAATGGATGTGACTTTAGTCCGCACAGGTAAAGCAGCTCTGATTTTTGACACCTATCAAGTCTCCATGGAAGGATTGGTGGCTGAAAACTGCACGGTAACGATTCCGAATGGAGCAACGCTGCTACTAAACGGGGAGGCTCTTGAGACTGAGTCAACAGTGGAGGGCATGCGTCAGATCTGTCAGTTGCCTCAGCTCTTTGCTGGTACATACACAATTGGCCTTCAGCATCCGGTCTATGAATGCGCTGATATTATAGAATATATAAACAGCGGGGTTTCCTTTGACCTGATGAACGAATGTACTGTGGAAACATCGAATATGCAGGATGCCGCCTATGGCGATGTTACGGGATATCTGTCAAATATCTTTGAGTCTGCCCTGGGTGGAGGAACAATAGATGGGACGGGAGTTCCTGTTGCCAGTGGTTGGGAGTCCGCTGCTTCAGACAATTTCCGAGATTTTCAGCAGAACTGCGAATCCTATGTTGAACGCCGCGGAGTGTTCCAACTTACAAATGTGGAACTGGACAGTGTTTATCTGGATACCAGCGATGGAGCGGTGAATTGCGATTTCTCTTACGAGTGCCTGCGACAGGGGCTGGAACCCACAGACCAGCCAAGTACATTTTCCGGTTCTGCCGAGATGACGGTGGCCTTCCTAGACGGAGCATGGCAGCTAGAGAGCTTCCGGGTCTCCAATATCTATTAAGGGGGAGAGAGATATGGCATATTACTGTGTAAAATGTGGCCGAAAACTTCCGGATGGCGCGATCTGTCCTTGCCGGGTCAGATGGGGAAGCCAGCAGGAGAATGATCAGACTGTTCGCAGTGGGGTTTCGTTTAAAAACATTTTGCGGCCTTATGATCCAGACTATGACCGTAATGCGGATTACTATGAGCGGGGGAAGCAAATTGTTCCAGATTTGGTTGCTCCCTGCGAAAAAGAGATTCCTATCAAACAATATCATGTTGTTAATATACGCTCTCGGCTTCAAGGGCTATGGGCGGAAGGCCGCATTATGGTTACAAATAAGCGGCTGCTTTTCCGTGCCTCAGGTCGATCTTTTATAGGGCGTACCAGAATTGAGCAAGAATACGAACTGGATGAGATTTCTGGAATTAATATTTCACAAGGGGTTCGCTTTAGTTTTTATGATTTTTTTATTAGTTTGGCTCTGGCCGGGCTCTGTGGATTTCTGGCGTTTCAGGCAATGGGGCAGGAGCCGATGTGGCTTTTATTGCTACTGATAACAGCCGGTTGCATTGCTGGTATGTATTTTCTGGGCAGAAAGCATCACCGCTGGAAGTTAGTACTGTGTACGGTGGCAGCTGTGGGAGCGATAAAGTTGGTAATTTGGGCGGCTTCTGGGCAGCACATGTTCTTCAGTGGCCTGTTTGTGCTTGCGATGGTGCTGCTTTTTGTGGCAGATATAATTCTACTGTTTCTGAGTGGCATGAAGCCCGTAGTCAGCCTTGCTATCATGTGTAAAGCTGGTACAGATGTCGCCGTTGGATATAACAGTCTACAGCATTTTCGACTTCAAGCAGCACAAGAGATGTTGCCTACTGCTGAGACGGAGGCAGCAATCCAAGAAGTGGGTGCCATTATTAATGATATTCAGCGCATGGGTGATTACGGTATTGAGAAGTGGCGGACACAGGTGCAGGGGGCGCAAACAGTATGAGCTATGCGCTAGCGATTGGGTATCCTCTACGGTTAATAATTGCAGAGGATCAGTCTCTGAAGGTAGAGATTGAGCTCCATAACCGTCGAATTTGGCTGGAAAACCGATGCGCAGCACTATGGAGTCGGCTGTACCAACTGGAAGATGTACCTGATGAATCCTATTTTTTGGTGGAGGAATTGAAGCGGCAGGGTGTTGTAGTTGTGGGTAAAACAGCAGCAGCACTCCTGTTGTCGATGGCAGACTGCACCCCGGTCCGCCAAGGACTGTGTGCGCCAGATGATATTGGACATAATACCCTGTGGCTGGGAGAAAAAACTTTTTTTCCAACCCCCTTTCAGGAACAAATCTGGCTTGCGGCGGATGGCGCTGTTTCTCTGAGCACCTTGTTGGAGCAGATAATGCCGGGGTGGCGTAATGCGCAAGAAGCACAAAAAAGGGAGATTCTGGAGGAACTTTTGGCGCTGACAGCGGAAGAACTCTGCTATTTTCGGTAACGGGGGCGCAGAATGGGAAAATACTTTTGGAATATGATTAGCAACAATCTTCGAAATTCAATAGCTAAGGGTGCTGTGATTGCGGGCATTGTAACAACGACTGCTACCGGCGTTGGAGCAGGGTTGGAACAGCAGCGGAAACTGGATGCTCTGAAGGGCTTACCAACTGATCCAGTCTCATCTTCTGCAAGCCAGCAGACTGAAGGTACGAGCGGCAATCTAGGTGAGGATTTGCGGAAAATGGGCATTGTTTCTAAACCGGCGGGGAATAGTCAGACTGTTCGGTCTACTCAGTCACCGGCCACATCGGCACCAGAAATGGATATCAAGTCCAGCCGAGGGGAAGAAACTAATCCGCAGGAAGTCACCCCGCCGGTTACCGCTGCAATGGAGCAATTTAATGAGTTGGATGAACTCACAGCTGCAGCAGAGAGAAAAGGGAGAATTGAAGAAGAAGAGGAGGCAAAAAGAAATGCGCCATTGTCTGGAGCGCAACCGCCAGATCCGGACGGCGGCAAATCAGAAGGAGTTACCAATGGAACAGAAAACGAGGTCGAAAGCATCGCTTTCCAGGGAAACGCCAGAGATAATCCAGACTATGGAGACGGAGGCGGTAACCAGTATTTTCTTCCTTATGCAAATGAATTGAAAGCAAATGATCAATATTCCCCTCCGGGTTACTTGGAAAAAGTAAAGCAGGAATTTGAAATTCCGGAGGAGGCAAAGAAGTCCGCGCCTTCCAAGGACTTTCACACAATTCAGGGCAACGGATATACAGTGTCAGTGGACAACCGCCCTCTGACACCCGAGGAGGCGGCGGAATTTGCCCAGATGGAGGCGGAGCTCCCAGAGGACTTGTCCAAGCTGAATTCGTCCAAGGATCAACAGGATAGTCCACTTACCAAGCAGGAGATTGATGACCTAGACAAAAATACTATTGATACAAAGGGACTGAGTGCTGCCTACACAGATTCGAAAAAAATTGAGAAAGATAACTACCGTCGTCCGCTTAGCAATCAGGAAGATGGCCAGTTTATGCCAGATGGCTGGAAGAATCCTAGAGGGCTCAAGGATGGCCAAGTATTGTATCAGTTAAGTGTGGATGGTAATACTACTAGCCCCTATTTTACCGATCAGGCTACTGTTGATTCATGTCGCGATGAAAACGGCAATTTGGATTTCAACCAGCTGCGGGCAAAACTGCAGATTGCCGAGACAAACGATGGAAAAATCAAGGGATGCCTGACGAAATACATATATCATGATCCGCAGGTGCTTCAGCATAATCCGCCGCCGCCACCGCCGTCGGCCGGAGGTGGCGGGCCAGACAACACACCACCACCGAATGGAGGAGGTGGCGGACAATACATCCCACCACCAAACGAAGGAGGTAGCGGTCCGAACATCCCGCCCCCGGTCGGAGGAGGTCAAACCAATAGCCCTTTGGCAGATGGGAGTGTTGAATCTCCTCACGATTCTATATCCGAAGAAATAAGATCTCCTTCGGAGCAAGGTTTGACTCAATCAGGGGAGATACTAACTCAAGAACTCAAAGTTCCCCAGTCTGAACGCACCCAGGAAATGAAACAGAAAGAAAATGGGTTACAGCAAGCAGAGAGTCAGGCGGATAAAACATCCCAAGAAAGAGGCGAAGCACTTCAACAAGAGCAGACGGCGACAGATGGTCAGACGGAGGGGGGCTATGAGCAGCAAGCCGATCCCAAACAACTGCTCTCCCAAAATGGGCAGGAGCGTCCGACGGGCCAGGAAGGGGAGACCTCCCCGGGAACAAGAGAAACACTCCAGCAAGAAACAGCCACTGCGCAGGGGATGCCTCAACGGTCAGACCAGGATAAAGGCGAAGAGGGTCAGAGGGATTGTACGGAGTTGGAAGGTCAGGCCGAGAAATCCGAAGGACAGCAGTCTGAGTCAGAACGGAAAAATCAGGAACCCGACCAGAATCAGGCAGAGAGCCGTGAGGGAGAGGCACCCGAAGAAACCGGGCAAGCGTCACAGCGGGAGACGCATGCTCAGGAAGAGTCTCAGCAGTCAGACCAGGAAGAAGGCGAGGAAGGTCAGCAGGCTCGGAGGGAGTCGGAAGATCAGGCTGAGGGTGCCGAAGGGCAACAGCCTGAAAAGGATCAGGAAAGCAGCCAGGAGCAGGCCAATGGGCATGAGACTGATAACGCCAATGCTCAGTCTCGACAACCTTGGGAAAAAGATGGTGGTGAGCGTACGGAGAGCCCAGAACAGACGAACGAGTCTCAGGAACCCTGGAAACGGAATGGACAGGAAGAAGACTCGGGTGAAAGCAACGGGCGGGAGGAAGATAATACTGCACAACAGGAAACCTCCAGCTCCGAAGGACAGCCCTGGAAACGGAATCCTGATGCTGGCGATCGGGACAGGGATGACCAGAGATCTTCCAGTGAAGATCAAGCGCCCTGGCAGAAACATGACGGGCAGGAAGATACACAAAATGCGGATGATATTCCTGAGAAAGAGAACGAATCGGGGAAAAACCACGAGAACGAGCAACCGTGGCGACGGGATGGCGGTGAATACGAAGATTCCACACAGGAGGAGTCAACAGAAAAGGGAGAGTCTGCGCAGAAAGGGCCGGAACAGGAAGCGCCCTCTCAGGATAATGGGCCTGCAGAAAATAATGATGGGGGGTATCACTATTGAAAAAAATAGAAGTGTTCGATGGAAACGCATTGCATGAATTACCGGTAGAATACCCAGTGGGGCCTGCTCGTTGTGTTTTGTGTGGCCAAGATTCATCGAAAAATAGGACTTATGTACGACTGGATGAGGAATTGCTAAGCCGGCATATGATGCTGCTTGGCGGTATCGGTACCGGCAAAACAAATGCTTTTTATCAGATCATCAGCCAGCTGCGTAAAGGTATGACGGAACAAGATGTAATGATCGTCTTTGACACAAAAGGCGATTTCTATCAGTCCTTTTATCAACCGGGCGATGTAGTTATCAGCAACGACGCAACAGCCTGTGGCCCTGATGGACCAGACTATTGGAATATCTTCAATGAGTTAGAACTGGGCGAGGATATGGAAGTGGCCATCAACGAGATTTCTAAGACACTGTTTGCGCAGCGGCTGAAAAACACCACGCAGCCGTTTTTCCCCAATGCGGCCAAGGATCTGTTCGGCGCTGTGTTAACTCATTTCAGCCGCAACCGAGGCGATTTTTACTGCGATAATCAGGCTTTGCGCCAGTTTATGGACGCTATGCCCACAGCTCAACTGCGGAAGATGCTGGGACAACATCCAGACCTGCGAGCTATGACCAGTTATATCTATGATGACTCCTCAGGCCAGACCCAGGGCGTGTTGTCAGAGCTGCAGCAGCAAGTTCGCGAACTGTTCATTGGGAATTTTAAAAAACAAGGAACTCTCTCAATGCGAGAACTTGTACGACAAAAAGGCGGCCGTATGATCTTTGTAGAGTACGACCTCAGTGTGGGCGAAACGCTGACACCTGTCTACACTCTTCTGTTTGACCTGGCCATTAAGGAAGCGCTTGGGCGAAAGAAAAGTGAGGGAAATGTGTTTTTCGTTGTAGATGAGTTCCGCTTGCTGCCCAATCTGACCCATATCGATGACGCCGTAAACTTTGGCCGCAGTATGGGCGTCAAGTTCATGATAGGACTTCAAAATATTGAGCAGATGTATGAGGTCTACGGTGAGTACAGAGCCAGAAGCATTCTGTCGGGCTTTCTCACCAGTATTTGCTTTCGAGTTAACGACTACGCCTCGGTAGAGTATATACAACAGCTCCATGGGCACAACCGGAAAAAAGAGGTCTATATGGCCGCTGTTCAGGGGCGGGGAATCATTGAAGAGGTGCGGGATGCCAATGTGGTGGAGGACTGGGATATCCAGCGGCTGAAGATTGGCGAAGCGATCATCGGACTGCCAGGGAAAGAGCCGTTCCGTTTTCACTTTCTGCGCGCCAAGTAAAGGGGTGGACCATGGATGTAGAAAAACGCCCGGTGATCCGTGCCTTGAATGCTCTTATGGCCTGTTTGGGTATGGTAGCAGGTGGCCTAATGATCTGCAGCTTGCTTTTGGCATTCACAGTGCCTTCTGGGCAGTCAGATGGAAGCTCGTCTTCTGATTTATCTAGTAGCAGTCAAGTGCCTTTGGAAAATGACTCTACCAGTTCAGGGGCAGAAGACGATGAACAGATATTACTGGAAGGATATGAAGAAGCGATCACCTCTGGAACGGCTACTGCGGAAACCTACTTGAACCTGGCGGGCATTTGGATGAGCCGCGGGGAGGAAGAACGCGCAGAGGAGGTACTTCATCAGGGATTAGAGAATCTGGGTAACAATGCCGATTTGGAGGAGTTATTGACTGAACTGACTGGGGAACCTGTGACAGAAACAGTATCTGCCAAGGTGCTGCGGAGAGACACATACGATCAAGCGGGCAATCTGGCTTGGTCACATGTCTATCAATACGATCAACAGGGGCAGCTAAGTGGCGTGACTTCTTATAATTCCGACGGGACACAAACCGGATTCGTGGAAGTTCTCTACGATGAGAACGGCAATCAGATCCAGGCCTATAGCTGGATGGAGGGTACAGATGAAGCAAGTGGGACGGTTGACCCTATTGTATTTCGGTACGATGCTGCCGGTAAGTTGGAGCGTGAAGAACTGTACTTCGGTGGTGAATTGGAATGCTACATTATTGATCAGTACGACGAACGGGAGCAGGTGATTCGTTCTGATACCTATAATCCAAACGGAACGCTGATGTCGTACGCATTGTATACATACGATGGCAGTGGGAGGAGAACCCGATGCGACAGCTTCACGCCGAACGGAGAGCTGGAAAGCTTTGCTGAGTGGACTTATGATGCAATGGGTGAAATTGCAGAATATATCAGTTATAGTGCAGATGGAACAGAGGACTTCCGAGCAATTTATTCCTATGATGCGGTTGGAAATGTCATTCAAGAAGAAACACGAGAAGGCGGAACGACGACAGTTGCTCGATTTCAATATGGATAAAAAGTTCCCAGTGCAAGGAGATGATAATCAATGCGATCCATAATAAAGTGTCTCAACATTTTGATCGTTGTTTTGGCATCTTGCGTGCTGGGACTGGCGCTATATGGTGGTTTGCGCCCATCAGAGGAAACACCTGATCCAGCAGTTACTTATGAAGAACAGATGCAAATGCCTTCTAATGAAGCCATAGATACCAGCAACTCGAAATTGAACGCTGATCCCTGGGAGCAGGGGACTCTGCTTGTAGAGCAGGGAGAGTGGCTACAGGCCGCTGATTATCTGGAAAGTGCCCTGGAGCAGGAGCCAGAGGCTCCAGAGCGATATCTGCTCTTGGCCCAGGCATATCGAGAGACAGAAAGAGATGCTGATGCTGCGGAAGTGCTTAGGTCTGGTATGGAATCAACGGGCTCAGAAGAATTAGAGCTGCCTCTGAAGGCGGTGGAAGCCACGCTGGAGATGCCAGAAGATCAGCGTACTTATCTGGATTCACTTTATGCGGCATTTCAGTCAGGAGAAGAATCTTCTGTGTCTGCGGCCTTACAGGGTTGGGAAGGCGGGAGAAGGGTCTTAAATGAGGAAGGGCTCTACACACGGAATCCTCTGTGGGTGCAAACGGGGAATCTTGCGTGGGACGGTGAGCGCTTTTGGGCGGACTTTACAGGTACAGGACTATTATTTTATGGAGATAGCATGTTTTACGGAGCCGTTTTAGAAGGTAACCCCAATGGCACAGGCAGTTGTGTAAATATTCATACATGGTATCCAGACGGTGCAATTAGCTATCTGCGCCTAGACGGGCAGTGGCAAAACGGAGTGGCGATTGGAGAGGTGGAGTTTCATGATCGATGCACCAATGCCACAGATACTTTGTCAGAGTACGATATGATTGCTACGCTGGATGGAACAGATGCAGAGATAATTACTCATGGTGAAATTAGTATTCAACTTCCTACAGAGGATACCGTACATACTTTCCATTTATCTATACAAGATGGAGTTTTAAACCAGGCGGGATTCGTTGCAGGTGAAATTCCATGCTCTGCACACTCCAGTTGCCGTGCAAGGCTCTTTGCGCTGGAAGATTCCTTTTCGAAAACATATCAAAATCCATATCCTTGGGCTAAGGAAAGTCCCTATCATGAACCATGGATGTTTTTAAATTTTTCTTATGGATACTAAGTATTAAGTAAATGGATATGGAACACCAGTGAAGAAACCACTGTAGTATTGCGGCCATGGATGTTGTAAGATATCTTCGTCGCGTATCGTTTGAATGATTGATGGGAAGTGAAATTGATGCAATGCTGTCGGTGTCAAAAGGAACTGCCAGATGGTGCGCTCTTCTGTAAATACTGTGGAGCGAAACAGATGGCCCAACAGGAAGAAGTAGAGGAGAAGAAAGCTCCAGCAGATGTGGCAGATCAGCGTTCGGAACAACCAATAGAACCAACAATGGTCAAAACAGCAAAACCAGAATCGAAGCAGGTTGACAAAGTGGAAAAGGCAGGGGCTTTCCCTAAAACTCCAGAAAAAGAGACGATAGAGCATTACCAGGTAGATATAGAATCTGAGGCGAGCTCCTCTCCTGCAGGAAAAGAGGATAGTATATTTTCAGAAGAACTGAAAAATACTGTGGCGGATGAAGCTCCGCATCCCTCTGAGTCAGCAAAAGTGGAAGAACTAACTGAAACTCCGCTGGAAGAAAAATCCACAATGGAAGCAGATAATCCGCCAGAACCAGAACCGAAGGATCAGTCTGTAGCGCCTGTGTCGGAAAATGTTTATCAGGATGTTCCGGAGGAAATTTTAGCCGCGAAGCAACCCAACCAAGAAGAATCGAAAGAAGAACTGGTATTTGACATAGATCAGATCATGTCATCCATCAGTCCTGCAGGTTCAAAAGAGGCCGCAACTGCAGCCGAAGAAGTAGAACCAGATATTGAGTCGGAGAACCAACTTTTATTTGATTTGGATCATATCACTCCGCCAGATGTATCAACCGTGTCTCAGAACGAGTCTAATTTGAAAGCAGATTCTGAGACAGTTAGAAAAGAAACGCTGAATCGGGCGGAACCGATTAGAGAACAGACAGAATATGCCCCTGCTGCAGAAAAACAGCGATCAGAAAACGAAAACATAAGCGGTCTTGAAGTGGAGACTGAGACAGTGCAACTTGTTGCAGAACAGGGAATCCAGGCAGCCAAGGCAGAGTATATTGAAAAGAATACTGTGGCAGAGGAGCCATTGGTGGTTCGCAAAGAAAAAAAGCCTGCACAGACCGTGCAAAGATTCAGCAACGACACTGTGGCGTCAGAAAATAAATTTTCACAAATCACTTCAAATGAATCTGGGAAGGAACCTTCTGCACCTGCGGTAAAGCAGGCAAAAAAATCAGTAAAGCCGGTGCTTTGGAGGCTGGTGGTCATTGCTGTTGAGTTGGGGGTAATTGCATATTTAAGTTATCAACTGTTCTTTTAAAAGCACAAAACCTGACTAAAAAAGTCGGGCCACTGTGCAATAGATAATTGCAATGAAATGCTCCCCCTGCCAGCTGTAGAGGGAGCATTTTAAATTTCTTGTCTCAGATTGTTGCTTAAAATAAGCTGTCTTTAAGAATTTGCTAACAGGATTCTTGAGAAAAGCAGGGTAGGGGACAGATTGAAAATGCTTGTTTGTAACCTCAAATCTCCTGGCGTATAAAAGACCGCCATCTCAGAGCGCAGGCTCTGAAATGGCGGCAAGTATACATTATGGTTTGGGGATTCTGCATTCCTGCGGCGCTTTCGAAGAGGGAGGCCCTTCGATCTCGGTCCTCTCCTTAAAATTATTGTTGGTTTCTTCTTTTTCGTTGATCGTGATCTGTTCCTTCAACTGCTTGGAATAAGGGTTTTTACGAGCGTTGGAAAAGTCGTATTCATTTCGCATAAGGAAAGCCACCTTCCAGATCAAAGTGCTGGAGAACCTCTGCATTTATTGCGTTTCTGGAGATCTTTTTTACAAAGAAAAGAAAGTTTGTTGTGTTGTATACTTTTTGGGTGCCTGCGCCTGAGTTGTTTTTGAGTTGCCTGTCACGATGACAAGGTCCGAGTAAGGCGGATATTCCGTCGCTGCAGACAATGGGCTTTATATGCTCAGACCAAGAAACTTGTCACCTGTTGTCGGGCGTGGTAGCTTAGCAAGTGAGATGTTTGCAGCAGCAGAGGCAACTGGAACATTCGTCACACACAATTTCGTTTTCTGTAGAAAAGACAAATTCAAGGGATATCCGCATGATATGCCGGGTTCGATGATTTTGTCCAGCCGAGCACTCTGCGTTTCATCCCCTCTATATCCAGCACGCCGCATGCAAAACCCTTCCGTACCAACTCCGGGGGCACATACTCGTCGTACTTTTCAAACACCGGGACTTCTTTGGGGTTGAGCAACTCCAGCGGTTCAAAATCCTTTGCCGCCTCCTCTGCCGTGATACGGTAAAATCCCTCCTCCGTGGCATTCATGGTGAATTGCAGGTAGTAGGGCCGGGAGGAGTTTAGGCCCTTCAGCCCCAGCCGCTGCCCGCAGCGGATCTTCAGAAACCGCTCTAGGGCCAGGAAAGCGTAGCTGCCCAACCAGGGGAATAGCGCCCACATATTCCCGCCTAGGTGGACCAGGGGGCGCTCCCCCATGCCGGATTTCCGGAAGGTGTCCCGGGCGTCCGCTAGCCGGCACACCGCGTGCCGCATGAGATAGGGGTAGTCCTTCTGATCTTGTAGGACGCCGTACATGCGCTCCAGAATACGGGTGTGGATTTCGCCCGCCACATCGCCAAAGTAGGCGGGGACCCGCCCCTTGACCAGGGTACAGTAGACCACCCGCTTTTTATGATCCACCTCATCCACCGCCCACACCCGCCCGGCTATGGCGATCTTGTCTCCCACCGGGGGTGGCTTGACGATGGTGCCCAGTTCCTCCGCGCCGGAGCGGACGGCATATTCGACATTTTCCTGGAACACCGCATAGAATTTGAAGTCGTTGACGAGCCGCTCCCCGGTCAGACCCAGAATCAGTCCGCCGTTCTCCGTCCGGCTGATGTGATCCAGTTCCAGTAGATGCCGCAGGAGCATCCGGTAGTCGTCCTGCTTCACCGGCTCAAAGCAGGACAGCTTCAGAACCCGGGAGGCAAGCTCCCCCGGGGTCATCTCCCCGCAGGAGGCCAGGGTGCTCATGGTCTGGTGGTACAAAAGGCTGTAGGGGAGCCGTCCGGTGCGGGGCGGCTCCACGAACCGCTCCTCGATGTAGAGCTGCACCAGGGCGATGCCCTGGATCAGATACCAGGGGATCATCTCGGGCAGCATGGTACGGGGCAACGGGTGATCTTCCCGCATGACGAACCACATTTCAGACGGATTGCCTCGCCGGCCCGTCCGGCCCATCCGCTGGAGGAAACCGGACACGGTGAAGGGTGCGTCAATCTGGAAGGCTCGCTCCAGTCTGCCGATGTCGATGCCCAGCTCCAGTGTGGCGGTGGCGCACACGGACATCAGGGAGTTGTCGTCTTTCATCTCCTCCTCCGCGCTCTCCCGGTAGGAGGCGGAGAGGTTTCCGTGGTGAATGAGGAAGCGGTCGGGCTCGTGATTGACCTCGCAGTACTGCCGGAGACACTGGCAGACTGTCTCGCACTCCTCCCGGGAGTTGGTGAAGATCAGGCACTTCTTGCCACGGGTATGTTCAAAAATGTATCCATAGCCAGGGTCTGCTGCTTTGGGAGCCATATCCGTGGGCGGCTCCAGGACGGAGACTTCCAGCAGTGTTGATTGATCCTCATCCGCCTGGGGGGCCGTGTTATAAAAATGCTCCATGGACAGATGCCAGACTTCCCGTCCCCCGTCAAACCGGGGGATGATGGTCCTGCGGCCGCTACCTGTGGCTAGAAAGCGCCCCGCCGCCTCCGGGTCGCCGATAGTGGCGGAGAGGCCCACCCGCCTGGGATGGCAACCCGCGGTCTTGCACAGCCGCTCGATCAGGCAAAAGGTCTGAAGCCCCCGGTCCCCCCGCAGGAGGGAGTGGAGTTCGTCTATGACGATGAACCGTAGGTCCCCGAACAAGGAGGGGATCTCCATGTGCTTAGTAATGAGCAGCGCCTCCAGGGATTCAGGGGTGATCTGCAAAATGCCCCGGGGCTTGCGCAGCAGCTTCCGCTTCTGGGACTGGGGCGCGTCCCCGTGCCAGCGAGTCACGGTGATGTCCGCCTCCTCACACAGCTCGGTGAGCCGCCCGAACTGGTCGTTGATGAGGGCCTTCAGGGGAGCGATATACAACACCCCTACGCTGTTGGGCGGGTCCTCGTCCAGCAGGGTCAGGATGGGGAAGAAGGCCGCCTCCGTCTTGCCCGACGCAGTGGAGGCGGTGAGGAGCACATTGTCCTCGGTGCCGAAGATGGCCTCTCCGGCGGCGTTCTGCACCCCCCGCAGCGCCTGCCAGCCGGAATGATAGATATAGTTCTGGATAAAGGGGGCGTACCGGTCAAACACATTCATATGGTAAACCCCGCAAAGTCCTGATCCGTCTCATCAGAGACTGCCTGGGATTTGGTATAGCTGAAATCCTCCGACTGCAGCAGCTCCTCCATGGTCATGGACGGATTCTGATAGAGCAGGTCCAGCAGTTCAATAAAGTCCCGGATGACCTCCCGAGGGGTGATGTTCTGCTCCGCACCAATCCGGGAATATTCCAGTTTGATAAAACCCGCCAAGTTGTCCGTGCCCAGCTTTTTTTCGTAACCATATAGGTCGGCGTGCATATCCGCCAGCTTTTCGCACAGCACCAGCATCTCCTCCGGCGTCAGCGGCTCCAGGCGGATCACCGGCGCCAGCAGGTCCCGGGCCCCCGGTCGGGAGAATTTCCCCTCCGCCAGGCGGGAGCGCAGGGCCTCGTAGCTGTAGAGCCCCCGACGCTTGTCCTCAACTACCTGGGGCGTGGCCCCTACAACAAAACCCAGATACCGAGCCTTGCCCTGGAGGGCATCATTGTACATGGCCAACAGTTTTTCGTAGTTGTCTTTCCGGGTGTCAGCTCTGGTAATCCTATAGAGGTTGACCAACTCATCTATAAAGATCATCATGCCCGCGTATCCAGCCATGCGGAAGAACACGGCGAAAAGTTTCAAATAGTCGTACCAGTCTTCGTCGGAAATGATGAGGTTGACCCCCAGCGCCTTCTTGGCATCTCGCCTGGTGGTGTACTCTCCCCGGAACCAGCGGACGACCTTTGCCTTCTGCTCGTCGTCGCCCTCCAGATAGGCGTGGTAGTAGAGGGAGAGGAGTTGGGCAAACTCGAAGCCGTGGACCTGCTCGCTGACAGCGGTGGTGACGGCGTAGATACTCTGGTCTACTGTCTTTGTCAAGGTGGGATCCCCGGGGTTGAGCCCTGTCTCCGCCACGGCCTTCGCCTGTACGCTGCTGATCCACCGATCCAGGACCTGTGTTAGGGCGCCGCCTTCTGGCTTTGTTTTGGTGGAGAGGTTGCTGATCAGCTCCCGGTAGGTGGCCAGACCTTGATCGTGGGCGCCCAGGAGCCGGCGTTCCGGCGATAGGTCCGCATCCGCCACGATGAAGTCGTTGTCTATGGCGAAGTTTCGGATGGCCTGGAGCAGAAAACTCTTGCCGGAGCCGTAACGGCCCACGATGAAGCGGAAGGATGCGCCGCCCTCGGTGATAATGTCCACATCATGTTTCAGAGCACTGACCTCATTTTTCCGGCCAACCATGATATATGGCAGACCAATTCGCGGCACTACACCTCCCTTCAGAGAATTCAGGACAGCTTGCGCGATTCGTTTCGGAACCTTCTTGTGATTTTCGTTCACTGGTCAACAACCCCCAATATTTCTAAAAGATCGTCCCGGTAGTCCTCCACCAGGGTGATGGTATCTCCATCGCACTCCAAAACATTGTCTCCAATCTCGTCCAGGAATGCCCTGTTGATGGTGTCAGCCACCATAGATGGCATCAAATGATCGGTTTTCAAGGCGAGGGCAATTGACTCTCCCCGGAGAAGAGCCAGCAAAATCTGTCGGTGTATCGGATTCAGCGCCTGCTGCGTATCCTCTACGGCCTCCGAGCTGGGTTCATCATTGCCCACCCCGACAGGCGCATTTGCCTTCTGGAGTTCCAAGCTGTCTGCCACTGTGTCTGCCTCCTCGTCGGTGAGCAGACTATCCCGGGTGACCTGCGCGTCCCGCCGGATCTGTTCCAGATGAGAGAGATCAAGAGTGATTTTCGGACGAGCAGCATCTTCGTCTTCCTGTTGCTGTTCCTGAATTGCCTTTTCCACAAAGGAGGATATCCAGGCATCCCCTGTCTTCCGTTTTAGGTAGTGGCCGGTTTTTAACCTATCTCGCAAAATTCGATCAGTTTCGCGCAGAAAAGTATGGAAATGACTCTGGTCATATAATTTATCAAAACTTTTTTCGTACCATCTGCCATCGCTGCAGCTGTATTCTCTGCAATCATCTAAGACATAGGGGGCGTCCACTGATTTTTGCGATTCCCAGTAGATCGCATTGGAAAGCGGTTTCCATATGACAGATCGTGGTTTTCCAAAACACGCTGTGAAGAAATCTGTACCGTTTGGACGGCAAAATATTGATACGCGGCGCCAGCACGCTGCAAATAGGTGCTTGCCCAGATCATCGAATTTTTTAATCGCTGCCGATTGCCCTAATTTTTTGCCGCTGAGAAGGAGAAGGGCTGAAAAAAGATCCGCATCAGCAACATTTTCCGGCGTTCGAAGAGTTACCAGCGCATTGTCCCACTCCAAAATCGCTGGGTCTGCATACTGGCGAGCCAAATCGGGGGGCAAATCATAGAGCACCGAATATTGGAACATCCAGCGCCGGATCGTATTTCGCATTCCCTGGTCTCCAATGCCGGAATCAAGATATCCGGTCACAAAATCCTGCATCTTTTCCAATGCGTCCATACCTGGCTCTGCCCCAATCCCATTTAGAAGCTCGTATATATAAATGTAAGCCAGTGATGTGGCGATTGGCTGAAAGTTGCCCTTTCTGACATGGGAACGCCAAGTGAAATATCCCCGAAGCTGTTTGATATTGAGATTATGATAGGTAGCAGGGAAGGGGTGGTGGAAGTCGCCGTTCCAGGGGGCGTTGTCCTCATAGTCTTCCATGAATTTGCCCTGTCGGCAAAAGTTCCAGCACTTCATTTCCGGAGAGTAGTCCTCGTACTCGTATAGGTTTTGCATCTGGCGGAGTCTCTCAGGAATATCTTGGTTTTTAGGTCCGGAATTTGGACGCTGAAAAACCCGCGGTGCGTCTGGGTAGACAACCATGGTTTTTTTAGGTGCAGAATCAATTATTATGGTATAGCCATTATTTTCATCGACACGCACAGCTTGATCAAAGAGGCGAAAGACAACATCGGCCTCTGTGGCTGCGTTAAACAAAATTCCGACCCAATTTCTTCCGTGAAGGAAAAATGGTTTTGTCAAATAGGATTTTGGATGCCCAAACAAAACCTGTTGTCCGCACTTTAGATCGCACAGTTGGATTTCAACGCCGGTATCATAGTCCCACTGACGCATCAATATAGCGAGCAGTTTACCCGTCTTTGGATGACTGAGGACAGAGAGTCCCGGAAATTCTGTGTTCCGTTGCTGTTCTCTGATATTATATCTTTCCTCCGCATAAGCGACCAGTTCCGATAGCTCCAAAAATTACTCCTCCTGCGAAAAAGAATTGCTGTAGGGCATGAGGATCTGTACTATTGTCTGCTTAGGCAACTTCCCGTCCAATTATATAATAATTTGGATGAAAAAGGAATTTGTACGCGTCACTGTGTCGCGAACATTTTGTGGCAATACCTTGCGAAAAAAGCGTAGCAGTCAAATTAGGCAGACTCATCTTTTGATTCAAAAATGTGGCGTGAAGATATGCAATAATTGATTGGTTGCTGGTATTTTGATAAGAGACGATAGGGGAGAGAAGGGGGCTATTGAGGAGTGGATATCAGGCATATAGCTTGGGTACGAATAGCAGCAAAGATATTAGAAAGTTACGCATCTTCCTTTGTAGCAAAGAAAAAGGCAACAAAACGAGGATTCAGGCTGTCTCCTTAAATAGAAGTTCCCTTCAGAATATCCGAGAATATTAGTCGACGCCCAATGCCTTATATACCGCATCCTCCGCGCTTTGGTAGAAAATCAGGTTGAAACAGCCGATCAAATCAGATGGTACCGTTCCAAGGTCTGTTGCTGATGTGATAGGCAGCAGTACTTTCTTAGCGCCACTGTCCAGGCAGACTTGCAACGCGTTGGCCAGTTCGTCCACTTTGATCATTGTTCCGGCGATGCTGATCTCACCCAGAACGGCCAGGCTGCTCACTGTGGGCTTATTCAATGCAATAGAAGACAGCGCAATCAGTGTTGGAAGGGCGAGCTTGTTCGTCATCCCAATGCCCTGCAGATCCTGATAATTGACGATATAATCTTTTGTTGTGGTACTAATCGTTCCGCTAATGTGACCAGCATTGGCCTTGAGGAAGTTGAAGGCCGTGTTGGTCGCTTCCTTTGCCTCACGGTCGGACCCAAGGCCCGTGCGTTCAAACTTCCCATTGCCAGGAAGCATCTGAGATTCCAGACGGAACACGCCGATCATGCCAGACTTGCCCTGAGATACCGTGTAGACCTGCCCGGGATTACACATTCCCTCGGGGATCAGTTTGCCGCCGCCTTGCTCCGGCACTGAGACATAGTGTTCCTCAAAGGTGTCCTTGTCAATATAGGAGAAGTTGACATCGTAGAACTCCATGCCGCCCAACTTTTTTAACTGCTCCTTCACGCGGCGGCGCATCTCCAGCGCGAGTTTCAGGATCTCTTCGAGCTGTTCTTTCGAGAATTCACCGTCCGGATAGATCAACTTTACCAGGCCACCGACCATTTTTCTGACAGCTATGGTATCGCGCTGATTCAGGTTGGAGCCTAAGCGAAAATGTTTGTCCAGAGCATCTCCGTACTGCTCTTTGCGCAGTTCACGGATAAATTCGGCCAGATAATCGGTGATAAATCCGTAGTCGTCTGTAAAATGCTCAGGCCGAAATTTCGGGATCTCCCACCCGGGGATGTAGCAGTGAATACGATCAAGAAAGGCCGTGTCTGTCCCCATCTCAGGAGGGAATGGATCAAAGAGGCTGGATGTTTTGAGCAACACATCCACACTTTGATTGATGTTGCCCACAAATACCATAGAGGCGCTGGCGGCCTTTTCCTCCTTGCCACGGGCAAAGGAACCAGAGGCCATGTAGTCCTTCATGATCTGGATTCCGTCTTTATCTTTGAATTTGATGCCGGCGACCTCGTCGAAGGCCACACAGTCCCAGAGGCCAACCAGACCAACGGTTTTCCTGGCCATATTATAAAACAGATTTGCAACCGTGGTCTGGCCACCGGAGACTAAAATGCTGTTCGGAGATATTTCTTTATAAAGATGAGATTTACCGGTGCTCCTCGGTCCCAACTCACAGAGGTTGAAGTTATTTTCTACCAGTGGGATCATTCGGACAATGAGCAGCCATTTCTCGCGGTAAGAGAGCATATCCGGCTCCATGCCGATGGACCGCAGCAGCACATCCATCCACTCATCCTGGGTAAAGGCCTTGCGACCCTGCTTCAGCTCGTCGATATCCACATGCGGCATCTGAATGGGCGTAAGTTTTCGAATGCTGATCGGTGTCCCGTTTCGGTCTTCTTCCATGTACTCATAGTCCAGTTGGATGATACACCAGATACCGCCGCAGAGTAGCCGATCATACTTGGCCGGATACTCTTCGTCTATGGGGATGTTTTTCAAGCCGAGGTTAGAAAACTCCGCCTCGTAGCAGTCCTTTTTGATATTCAAGTTCACGGTGATCTTGTCGATCACTGTATAACTGCCCCGCTGTCTGAGCACGGAGATGATCTTCTGTGCTTCATCCGGACGGACGAAATTGTCTGAAAGGATGTGCTTGACATTGTTTACGCCTTCCTCAATGACATCCGGATCATCAGAGCTGCAATACTGCCCCAGAAGGAACTCCAGGACATACACGGGGACATTCGCCCCCTCTTTGATTTTCTTAGTTAAGTCTTTTCTGACGATCTTTCCATCAAATTGCTGCCGCAATTTAGACTTGATGATGGCTCTTGTATCATCAGTTTCTGCAAAACCAGTCAATCACACCGCCCCCTGTCATACATGCTCGTTTAAAATCCATAGTCATCAGCAAACGCCAAGTCCATGATGACAGGATGGCGGAATACCTCAAGTCCTGTCGCATCATCATACACAACGAAGAAATACTGCTTGTCCTTGTCGTACTTTTTATCTTTGAACTGGAACTTTATGCGGAACATGCGCTTCTGCGCATCCTGATCCCGACTGTCCGCAATATAACTGTTCTCATTGGAGATCCGCTCATTGTCTTCGGATATAAAGAACATACGGTATGTAGCGGCCTTGACGATATCGCTGACTGGCTCAGACTGGATGAAGTCCAGAATGGCGATCTTGTTAGTGATCTTCCGCACCATGCTCACCAGCGCGATACCCGCGTTTCTAGTCTCCATGTGCCCGCGCTCCATCTTCAAGTCGAGGACAGGCACCAGCATTTCCTGGGGGGAACAGCCGCCATGGACATAGTTCTGCCCACCCCCGGCCACCTTGAACACATCGTCGCTGATCGGGTAGGAGACCCATTTCGTGTCGGAGTTACCAAGGATCGCGTCCATACGCATACTGGCGATCCCATCCCCCGAGATCGGCTCCTGTGCAACCACAAAACGGCGATTGAGAAAGGCAGCCTTATTCTTAACACTGTTGATCTTGTCGCTCTCAGCTACCTTGTCTCGCTTATAGATGAAACCGTGGTCTGCCGTGACGATAAAACGATAGGTGTTGGCGCTGGTAGAGATGCGGCGGATGAGGTCAACGATCTCTGTGACTGCCTCCTGGCACGCCACAAAGACTTCATCCTCCGTGTTGGACTTGTCCCCCCGTGCGTCGATCTGATTGTGGTACACATAGACCACCTGTTTACCGGTAAAGACGCCGCGCAGGTCTGCGATCTTGAGGGACTTGATATCATCGAACTGAACACACACGCCGTCGCGGTTGCACTTCTGTAAAATCGTTTCTCGCTCGGAGAGGTTGTCACAGGGGAGGCCATCCACCAGCACCTTGAAGTCATCCGTCATAGTCAATTCTGAATGGGGTAGCAGGGCAGCCATGCCGAGGCGGGTGTAGGAGGGGAGAACGCTCAACTGAACATCTAACTTCGCAGTACATTTGGGATTGTCCTGCATCTTTTGGAACAGTTCTTTACCAACCTCATAGCGCAGGGCATCGGAGATAATGACAACGGTGCGCTCCTTAGTGTTTTTGATATTCCGAGCATAAAAATCGCGCTGCAGGGGCAAAGCAGTGAACGCATCCGTCTCCTGGATCGCGCTGCTCCACTTGGGAAGCAGGGTTTCCAGGTACTCGTTTGTGTAGATATTCTCCACCAAGTCCCGCAGTGGCTCAAAGACAGTGGGATCCTCGATTTGGTCATAGGCGGAATAAAATCGCCGGTACTCATAGTCCAACTGATAATCCCTTTCCTGATATTGGCTGAGGATGTCTTTGAAACTGTCCGAGCAGTGGTAGGTCCCCGCCTGAATGATCTGGTAGGCGCTGCTGAGCATCTGATAGTGGCCGCCAGTCGTCTCTCCAAAGTGCATTTTGCTCCGTTTTTCGCAGACCTTGGGAATGGTCAGGCCATCCAGCATTGCGCCCATGTCCTCGGCCATTAGCCGCCCCACGATCCACTTGATGAGGATCTGATCGATCACCAGGAAGGTATCGCAGTTTACCAGGTCCTCGGGGGGATAGGCTGAGAAGGCAGTCAACGCATTCAGCTCTGCGGTAACATGGGCGGAGAGTTCATCATACCGGCCGCGGTAGAGAATGTTGTTCATCAGATTGTCCAGGAAGGCGATATTGTTCCCAGCCTTATAAGACAGGAATGCCTTCCAGGGCTTCGGAAGTTCAGCCTGAACATATTTGCCTGTGTAGGAGACGAACATGGTCACCACCAGCTTTTCCAGTGAGGGTTTCACATCCGCATAGCCAAAGTGCTGCTCGCAGAGCTTCCAGAAATCATCGGCCAGCCCATACTTCTCCATCTCAGCAAGGAACTTGTTGTCTTCCAGCGAGCTGTCCGTCAGCATGACCCGAATGACTTCATCGAAGGAGCAGGTACGGGTACGGCAAATGGCGGAGAGCAGGCCGGTGATGATATTCTCTTCGTTGAAATTTTCGATCTCCAGGTCATAGAAGCGCTGCGTCCGCTCTTTGTTGGCGAAAAACTTGATGTACTTCTCGATGATGGGCTTGTACTTCTCGTCGATTCCCAAGTCCAAACAGAGGAGAGAGGCGCGATCAGCATAAAACCGCTTGGAGTACAGCATGGTGTCCTCCAAGTGGTTGTCTCGCACATCCGGCTTGGGGAAAGGGGCATAGATCAGGTAGTTGGTCGAGGTATCCTGGCGCTCCAAAAACAGCTTTGTGGCGAACTGGTTGTCTGGCTGCAAGAAGTAGACCTTGGCGTTGTCCAGTTCCACACTCTGCATGTCCTCCACGAATTCGCCGTTGTCGTCGTACCAGAAGACGAGCTTGCGGGTATCCCCGGTAAACTCGGCGTTGAGCCTGTCTATGATCTGTTTGATGTTCATTTCCGCCATCCCGATTTACTCCTTCTGGTCTATGATGATCCATGATAATTAAAAGGGTTTTCTTGGCCGTATTGGTGAATTGATATTGCCCAGACCTTTGATAGCTTCTTTCTGATGTTGGTCATGAGCAACTCGATCATAGAATGCAGATGATCCACAAGAGGGGCAGGAATAAGTTCCAACTCCGGTTTTTTGTCCCTGCACAAGCATCCTTTTTGTATCCCAACAGCATGAACAATAAATTCGCTTGTCTGGGTCGTCGGCCAATGTGATATAGGCATCATCATGTCGTTCAATTGTTGACGCAATCTCACTCGTTTCCTCCATTTGTCTAATCTGGTCACGGAGCCTGTGATTCTCATCCACCAAATCAAATATCTGCTTTTGTGCGTCAATCAATTTTTCTACAAGAGGAATATTATCTGCTTGCTGTGCAACAGCAATACCGTCCTTGATTGCCTCATACCATCCCATCGTTGTCACCTCACTATATTTTTGCAAGCACAGGATACTTCTTTCCATCGCTGGCGGTCTGGACTTTTTCGTAGTTGACCTTCACTCCGTCGTCCAGATCCAGCTCGATGCGGCTCAGGGCCAGGTGGCCGATCATCTCGTCGTACTCCCGGCACTCCTTTAGCTGCTTCTGGAGCTTCTCCTTCCTCTTGGTGGAGGCGGCCACCTCTCGGGCGTTTTTGCTGTTGTCGATCATGTCCTGCATCCGGCTGATCTCCGACTCATAGACCCGCTGCATCTTGTGGAGGTAGTCTACCCGGAGGTTTCCTATGGTGTTCGGCGTGTAGCGGTGGAGGTAGATCAGGGCCTTGAAGCCGTTCTGTTTGCCGCTGTCAAATAGCCAGTAGATGGGCCGCTTCTGGTAGGTCTTGCAGTGATCCTTGAAAAAGTCCTTGAGGAAGTAATTGCGGATGATCTCCCGGCTGCTGTCCCCTTTGTTCTCCAGGGCCTTGGCGATGAAGTCCAGGTTTTCCTCCAGTGTATCTTCGCTGTAGGCCGCCTTCAGCCAGTCGCACAGGCGGGAGATGATATCATTTTCCAGATATTCCTCGTCGGTGATGGGGAGGATGTTGTCTCCGCTCACGGGGAAGGAGAGTGGCTTCCACTCATTATCGGACATTATATGTGTATAGTCCCTGCTGACAGAAAGTGTGATCCCGCCGATTGAGAGGGCATCTCCATGCTCATCGGTCAGCCGATCCTTCCGGTACACGGCATCAAAGTCCCCGCCGGCGTAGACCAGCCCCTCCATATCCAAAGAGTACCGCCCGAACATACAGCCCACGGCGTAGGAGAGCAGGGAGACGATCTCGTCCCGGAGGGTGCGGACATAGGTGCTGCCCCTCATGCTCTCGGGGACATCGTCCTTGGTGTTGAAGATGCGATGGACCGTCACATCCTTGTCCGCCACCTCGGGGGTCAGCTCGCCCTGGAGGCCGTAAATGTCAATGAAGATGCGGTTCAGCTCCTCCTCGTTGGCCTTGAGCTGTTGGAATCGGAATTCACACTCCGCCTGCCAAGCGGTAAATTTGTCAGAGATCAGCGTTCCCATTATTGGATATCTCCTCTTCCTTTGATTTCGCCTATGAGTGTTTAATTGCGCTCATGTACATTATCACATGAAGATATAACGCCGATGGTAGGATACCATTTCTCAGTGCAATTCTGCTTATTTCACGGAACTGGCGGTGTTGTTCTTGACCATCTTTAGGCGCTCCATTTTCTTTTTGAATACTCAACTCGCTCATCACAGTTTCACACAGTCCTTTTGCCTTAAACTGTGGAATTGAATTGGCACTTGCAATAATATCCTCATTAGAAACTTTATCTTCGGACATTAGATTAAATAACTCAAAATATTTCTCCACTTCTTTTAAATCCGGAATAGGATACCTGCAATTATACTGCTTAGGTAAGGCCTTTAGCGCCTTCCATAACTCTCGCGCACTTCTGTATTCAACTTTTTGGTGAACCGGAATTTTCTTTTTTGTTTCGCTATCAGAGTAGTAGAAGAAAACCACCTTTTCAATGTTACTCTTATCAATCAGTTTAAAAATATGGGCATCATTGTTGGGGGACATCCCTATAATGTGAAGTTCGCCTGTTGAACTTTCAAACTCATCAAAATGATAATTGCACCCAAAGTCCAATTCAGGATGTTCTTGATGCACTCGTATCAAATCTTCTATTGGAGCTGGAAAAAACTTCGGGGGAATGCCGCTTTTTTCTAAAACTCTAAGCCCGTTCTCGCCCTGCTCAAACGCATGGGCAATTTTATATTTATGCTCTCCGGCATAATCAAACAGTGCATCGCAAAAACAGTGTTCAAATCCTGCCGGAATTTCTATCTTTTCTCCCCTTTGCTGCCGTATGTATCCAAGAAGCGTATGGGGATCCTCACTATTTGCAAGTGTACGAAAATCTCCATGTAAGTGAAACACGGATTGCTTTATCAAGTCCTCAATATTGTTATCATAGTTCAGTGTGAAGATTTTGTTGTACTGCAACAACCATTTTTTCACAGGGGATTTTATGCACTGATACAACTTTTGAATATCTCCGTCATTGTAGATTGAATCAAGCATCATCCGTTCAAAGCCCTGTTTGGCAGATTGCCAATTGTCAGAGATATCATTATTTTTTAAAAACCAGACATGAAGGATAAATAGCCAATCCTCAAGTCCGACCTCATAATAGTATTTCAGTTCCCAATTGTATCGAGCCTTGAAATCTTCAAGAATTGGTTTTTCTTCATCATGGATTAAGTCATCATATTTTCCGCCAGTAATTTCGTTTGCCAATTTAGCAAGGCCAACGAAAATATTTGCGATTTGCTCCCCTGTGATTTCGCTGTTAAAAAGAGGATCATATTTATTGGCCCGTGCATTGAAAATAATCCGTTTAATGATATAGTCATTGGTATAGGCTAGGCCGCCAAAATTGATATTAAATCCATTGCCAATCAAAATAGATTTTTCTCTGTTTGCCATTTTCCCACCTCACACTAACGGATGCCGCTTGAAATCCCAAGAAGTTTCGTAGGAATCCCAGTCAGCACGAGAAAGAATAATATTGGCTTCGACTATCTTCTGAACAATTCCTTGATGAAAGTAAATTACAGGTACATTCTTCAAATTACCTACTTGAAAATTCAATGTTGGATTTTGTATTGACATAAAGAATTGGCCTAACTTTGAACAAAGTACACCCGTCAGATAAATCAATGTACTATGGTTTGCAAACATGCTTGAACCTGCAACATCAAATACAAATCCCGTAGGTGTATACCTCACTCCAAAATTACTCGAACTGATGAAAGACCAAGTAATACACTCTTGGAAATATCTCTCCCTTCCATCATGTCTATGTCCAGAAAGAGAATTCATTTTTATTTGTGCTTCATCATCATACCATAATACAAAATCGGCATTTCCATACCATTTTCTGTATTCTCCGCCTTTGTTGTACGGAAAGTAGCGTACCTTAGAATGAGTGCGTTCATTTTGATTTGTAACTGATAGATCAATCTTTGAGTTTTCAACTTCGGACCATCTTCGAACAAATATCTCGTTTTTCCCTGTTGAAAGTCCGTGGCGAACATCAGCAATGCTACCAATAGTGTCATTTTCATAGCATTTCAAGACTGCCTCACTCACCCAATACGCCACCGGCGACCCTGGGATCTTGAAGAAGTTGCTCTGCTGGGCGGTATAACGGTTCTCCCCCGCCAGGAACATCTCCTCCTTCCCCTGCTGGGTGGTGGGCCCGATCAGGCGGCAGTAGGTGCCCTGGTAGCCCTGGATATGGCTCCGCCGCAACACAAAGCTGGTGGTCTGCACCACCTCGCCGCCGATCTCCTCAAAGGCCCGGGGCCCCAGGTGGGCCATGTTCACGATGTCCGCAGACTGGAGCAGCTTGGTCCGCAGCTTCTCAAAGCTGCTGAGGAACATCCAGGCGTGCTGGGTGATCATGGCCTGGTAGCCGTCTTTCTTAGTGAACTGCTCGCACCGCTCCATGAAACAGGCGAACAGGTCGCCCTTGCTGTCAGGGTAGTTGTCTTTGACGAATTTATTCAGGGCGGTGTTGCCGTTGCTCACAGCCATATAGGGGGGATTGGTCACCACCACATCGTACTTTTGAGTCAGAATAATTGCCTGTTCGATAAACTTTGGTATCTCGTGTTCGACTGCTGTGTACCATAGTGTAATGTTCAAATTCTCCGCTGTTTGCGATGCCGTGAGCTTCCATGCCTCAAGAAGCCCAGTATAGTCCCTGCTTTCAAGTTGTAGAATTGATCCATATTCCTTTGCGTCGTAGAAAACCTCCAGGAGATAATTCAGAGTTTCCTGGTGCTCTTTGGACAGAAGAAAATCTCCCATCGCCAACTTGTAGGCGCCGCCAATCGCGTTGCTTTCCGCAATGGAGTGTATATGGGGCGTGATCCCACGGGTGAGGATGCGCCGGTCATACTGCCGTGCCTTCATCATGACCGCGAAGTAGGCCAGCTGGGCCGCCCGGTCGTCGATGTCCAGGCCGTACAGGTTGTGCTCCAGAATGCTTTGGGCGGCGTCCCGCTGGCTCCACCCCTGGTTCTCGTAGATCTGCATCAATACATCGAAGGCGTAAACCAGGATGTGGCCGCTGCCCATGCAGGGGTCGATGATCTTGATGTCCTGCACATTCTTATATTCATTCTGCTGCTGGATCGCCTCCAGCTGCTGACGCACCTCCTGGGTCTGTGCAGCCTCCGGCAGGAAATACTTCCAGCCCATCTCTTTGGCGATGTCTTCTTCATTAGCAATTCGTTTAGCTTCAGCTTCGTCCCAAGTCATTTCATCCGGACCAAGGCCATCGGCATAAACACCTTCATTTTTCCGCTTGTTGATGAAGATGCGGCCTAAGCTGTTCTCCACCATGTACCGCACGATCCAGTCCGGGGTGAACAGCTGGGTGACGGCAGGGATCTCCTCTTTGGTGATCTTGCCTTTCTTGGCAAAGGCGGCGTTTTTCGGCTCGGTGTTGTAATACTGATACAGCCAGCCGATGATCTCCACCTGGCCGCCCTTTTCTATGTTGAAGTCATCCTCGTCGATGTCGTGGACCAGACGGTAGACCACGCCTTCCCGGTCCACCACGGAGAGGTTCAGCAGCAGCTCCGTGTAGTCGCTGGTCTTCTCAAACAGGGAGGGAAGGATCTCATTGAGGGCGTTGCACTGCTTGATGAACAGCAGCCGGAACAGCTCGTCCAGCTTGTTCTCGGTTTTCAGGCGCAGGACAGTCTCTTCCTCAGCGTGGGTGAAGGTCAGCTCCGCGTCAAAGGGCGTTGTCACCAAATCCGGTTCGATTTTGCCGCTCTCGGAGGACAGGACGCGGATGCGGGAAGGCAGATAGTCGTTGACCTCCATGAAACGGATGGCGATCAGCCGGTTGAACCAGGTGTAGGCAACCTCTTCCAAGATGTATTTGTAGGCCGTGGCGTAGTTGCTGTCTTTCTCTTTCCTGCGGATCACCTCCGCCAGTTTCTTGCGCTGCGGGATCGCATCGCCGCTGATGGCATACGGCTCAGAAGTTCCGATGTCATAAAACTCCATCGTCCCGGTAGACTGCGGCAACGGGTCTTTGATGCCGTCCGCTGTGATCCCCATCAATCCTGCGCGGTACTGAATATCCGCAATAAGCTTATTCCGAGCCCAGATTGCAAAGTTTTTTATGGCTGTTTTGTTCATGGCGATTCTCCCTATTACATTAAGCCGTCGATGAACATTTCGGCTTGCTGAATCAATGTTGTCCAGTCTGCTCCGGTGATGGCACTTGTTGCTATTGAAACAGATGCTTTAGATAAAACCTCACTGGAAAATTTCTTTATTCCTGCCAAAGCCTTTTGCATCCGGCTCTTTTTCGGGGCAGAAGAATAGATTTGTTCTTGCAAGGATTCCAAGTCATCCTTAACGCTTTCAATCTCTTCGGCGGCAGTATCAGTAATAGCGGGAAGTGACGAAATCAGCTTTTCGATGAGCGAGTTTAAGTCCGTTGCTGATACGCCGTTTTTCGTGTTGAGTGTAATAGAACCGCTGCCTTGCTGGATAACCGGACCATTGACCGTCCCGATGTTTTGAGTCATTGGTGCAGCCTTCTTCTCATCTTCCAGGAGGATCATCTCCTTGGAAATTTCATCGTTGATGAAATTTATCAAGGGTTTTACTGTGTTTTCCAAAAAACGCTGAATAATATCCGTGTAAGTTGCGCCCTTTTTCCATAGGTATTGCATGGCTTGTCCTAAAACATTCGTGTTTGGGGTCTCCACGATGTACCTCATGTAGTCATAAATTGCTTTGATGTGACAATTTTCATCTACTGGAATGCTCGTGCTTGCCCATTCAGAGGAATGAGTCGGAAAACAAGCCTGAAAATCATATTCGACTTGATCCACAACGCTATGAACACGGTCATGGATAAATGGCGTCTTCTCAATATAATCCATCAGCCGATGGAGATTCACATCTGCATCTCCATCGTCACTTGAAAGAAGATTGCTGGATATTCTTCGAAAATCGAGGCTGATAGTTCTTAATTCTCTGTATTCACTCATAAGTCTACCCCGCAGTAAGGACAAAATATCTTTGAAGCTCCGGCGCAGTACAACGCTTTAACCCTTCGATTGCAACAAGTGCATTGGAACTCCGTTTCCGCTGTGTCCGCATTTTTTAACTCTTTGACATACACTTTTTTCAACGGCTTATATGTCATTTTTATTATGCTCTTTTGACGATTGATCGAACGAGCCATTTTCCCAAAGGCTTTATTCAACTCTTCAATCATATAGTTCTCGGCCAACGCTCGAGCTTTGTCACGAACATCTTTTGACCAGAATGCGGATTTCTCTTTTGCAAGTCCGCAGTAGGGGCAGAACAGTTCCAAAACAGGTTCTTCATCACTTTGGACTTCTCCTGCTTGCAGCTTAAATTCTGATCCGCAATACGGGCATTCAAAGGTGACATATCCTTCGCTGTCACCTTGAACAGTAAAACTCAGCGTGATATTTCCCATACGCACCTCCAATACTGCCCATTAAAACTCCACATTGACAATCGTATCTTCGTCCAGTTGCGCTTCCAGCGACTTGCGAAGGCTGTCCATGTAGCGATCAATGTCCTCCTTGCTTTCCAGACGCCAAGAAGCCGTTCCCGTCATCATCTTGATGGAAACATTTTTCGTCTTGCGGATTTTCACCGGCGCAGGGGCAACGGTTGCTTCCGGGGCAGGATTTCCGCTCTGTTTGGCTTCCTCTGCCTGACGGCGGGCTTCTTCTTCGGCCTTTTGAATTTCCCGCTTGTAGTCAAGATCAGCCATTTCATCAAGAAGCCGTCGTTTCAGTGCATCTGCTTTATCTGCGAAGCTTCTCAGCGTAGAGACATTGTTGCAGTGGGTAGCTCCATCCCGGATTTCCTGGAACTTCTCATAGTAAGCCGTCCGCTTCTGGTCGTTGTAGTCCTTGGTGGAAAGTACCTCTAAAACGCGCTTCCACGCCTGATCAATCGAATCGAGAACAGGGGCGGACTCCTGCTGCAAGATTTCGCCATAGCAGGACATGAACCGCTCACGCAGCTCAGGCAGCTTCGGAATGTTGGCATAGGGCTTTTCCTGCCGGGTAATAGAGCGCATCTGTGCGACTATATCTTCCAGCTCGGCGTTGACGATATAGGTCTTGCTGTCATCATAGATTGCAAGCATATCCAGCGCACGAGCGAAGATGGTAGATTGTTCGCCGCTAAAGAAGGTCTTGATCGGCTCGTAATCTTCCGCGAAGTCGAAGAAGTCATCCCGTTTCTTGGAAACGGTCGTAAAGAAGTCCAAAGCAGACTGAATCTGAACAACAGACTGCATCAGAGCCTTCCCACCGGACAGAACACGCTTGCCCGGATAATGATGCTGCTCGTAATGGACTTCCAGACGCTCGATCTCATAAATCGTGTTTTGCGCATAGCGCTGGAAGTTCTTCATGATGGCATCTTCGTCCTCCGCCGAAGTAGTGGCGCGGAAGGTCTCCTTCATCACATCCCGGACAGCCTTTTTGTCCTTATCGCTGACGCGGACACGCTCTTCCATCAGGAGCTTTTCCGCAAACGCTTTTTTGGTGATGAAGCCGATGATCTCTTCCTCGCTCTTGTTATTCAGGCTGACCGCAGCACCATTGACTGTGAAAGCGAGATCTCCGCGCTTGAACAGACGCGCCACCAGCCAATGCACATCATCTTCCACAAAGCCATAAGGAGCCTTCATGAAGCGGTCCTTCACCGTTTTCATGGAGGTTTTCATGTGATTGCGGGTATTCATGGCGATAAAGCCCTGCACATCGTCCAGCGCATGAGCATTGCTCTCTGTGCCACCTTCCAGCCCAAGAGAAAGCTGGTTGCTCTGATGGAGCATCTTGCGGATCTCCGCCTCGCCCATCGGCGCGTCGATGTAGGACAGCTTGTGATAGACCGTCTGCACCAAACGGCCAATGGCTTCATTGATCCGGCTGATGACTTCCTTGCCGTTCACGCGGACAACATCGCCGTTTACATAGATCGTTGCTTCTTTCAGCGCTTCGGTCAAGTAGAGCTTTGCGTTTTGATTGCGCTCCCGCATTTCCACACGCTTTGCCTCTTTGATCGTCTCATACTTGGCAAGCTGCGTGGAGGTGTTTTTCCGAAGGAACCCCTCAATTTTCAAATAGGATTGAATTTCCGTCAGGAACTCTGCATCATTCGGAAGTACAACAAGGACTTCTCTGCTTTGACCGGACATCATCCGAAGGGTTCCATCCTCTGTGCTGCCGTCGTACCACGGTGTCAGGACACGAAGGCCGATGTCATAGTTTTGATTTGCTTTGTATGGACGATCATCTACAAACTGGTTGAAGCCAAAGGCATAGCGGCCATTGAAGACAGGATAGGTGTAGCGTTTGCCGGGGAAAATGTCCTCAAAAATCATTTCCGCGACCTTGGTGATGATCTCCGGCGTTTCTACATTTTCCTTCTCAATTTCATTGTTGACTTCCTGTTCCTCATCGGTCAGGAAGACATAGATGCTGCCGTTTTTTTGCACGAGCATCTGCCGCATCAGGACCTTCAGCGCTTCCTCCACACGGCCTTTCAGCTCAATCCGGTCATCGTCGATATTTTCAATCATCAGGCTGGTGATGTTGTCGATGTTTGCCTCAATTTCCAGCACATATTTGATCATGAAGAGTGTCTTGAGGACATTGATGGCGAAGACATCCTTGTCCTTCTTCTCCGGGTTGATATAGCTGTTGTCATAAGCCCGGATGATCACCCCGCTGTGGCTGTGATCCAGAAAGTTTTCCAGTGCGTCATAGAAGCGATGGAAGGGTACAATGACCCCTGCCTCTTCATTCATGACATTGACGGCAGATTCCTTAAAAAGCGCCAGCATGGAGCGCTCACCGCCGGAAAGGTGTTTACCGGAAGCCCCGTGGGTACGAATAGAAGTCAATACGCTGGACAGCAAATTGAACTGGTACGGCACAAAGGGGTAGACCTCGGCAAAGTCTTCCGCACTCGCGTACAGCTTTTTTTCTGCCGTGTCATTGAACACAATCAGGTTCTTGATAATCGTTGCTTTCTGCTCATAGAGCAGCCGGAGCGTTTGCGCAGCCGGTTCCGTTTTCTCAAGGATTCTCTTCTTGATAACAGCATCCACATTTGCAGAAGAGAGGGAGAGACGGGTATCAAACCGGCCTTGAATTTTAGAAAAGTCATTGCCCTTGACCTTGGTGATGGAGTCAATATTCTGCTGGCTGGTCACGATGACCCATGCCTTGCCCATGCACTCCTTGCCCAGTTCCTCAGTCACAGTTTGGAGATTGAGCATCAACTTGGAGTCATCACCGATGTACTGACCAATTTCGTCCACCAGAAATACAACATGGTGGTTGTTCCCCTTGCGCTCGATATAGCTCTTGACGCGCTTGGCGAAGTCTTCAATGCTGATGGTATATGGCTCCACCGCTTTCTCACACCAGTTTCTCGCCGCAGCTTCGCTCATAAAATCCATTGAGACAAGGGCATCAACAACGCTGTCTTGGATGAAGTCGAAGTCCTGTCGGGATTCTTCCCACGGATCGCCGTATTCTTCCTCGAAAGCAGCCTTGAACTCATCGTAGCGTCCTTCCTCGGAAAGCCTCCGTTCCAGATCGGCAACATGGGGGGTGGACCCGCAGAAGCCCTGCATCTGATTGAAGACTTTGAGGAATACATTGACGATGGCATCCTTGTTTTGCTTGCCATTCGTTTCACTCTTGGAGTCGATGTTGAAGAGGATTACATCCGTGGGGGTATCAGCCGCCAGCTTCATATCCGCCAACACCATCGGATCTACGATCTTCTTATCTTCAACAAAGTAATCCATCGCCTTTCTGTCCCCGACCTGACGGTTTTCCAGAAGGTAGGACAGGATTTTCAGGAAGTGCGATTTACCGCTTCCAAAGAAGCCGGAAATCCATACGCCCATCTTTGGCGTTGTTCCGACAATCCCTTTTTTATAGGCCGAATAGAAATCGGCAAAATGCTTTTGAAGCTCGCGGGTAACGACATATTCCTCAAGCTCCTGAGATACATTTGCGTCCTCGCCTTGTCCGACAATAATTACGCCTTGAATTTCTCGGTCGATCTTCTTGGCGAACATATCCTTTATTTTCATTGCTGCACCTCCATCACTTGACAAGCCGGAAGGCTCTGTAATAATTATCGTCTTTGATTTCGTTGAAGAGAATCAATTCCTGTTCGTTGTATGTGCCGGGAAAGAACATCACCACAGGTGCGTGTAGATAGGACTGGTGGAGATTGTTCAGCACATTATGCGAACGAAGAAGTGGATAGCTCTTGCCAACACCGGTCAGAAAGACAATGGCGTTCTCCGGGGTGTGGTCAAGAATGTACTGCACAATCAGGCTGTCATCCTCGCTTACTTTCATCGAATTGCTGACTGCCTTGACAATTCTTTGGATGCCGCGCTTCTTCTCAAATTCACAGCACTTCTCTATGAAGTTCTTCCCTTCAAGGAAGTCAATAATAATATCATAGAGGTCGAACACAACAAGCTCAAATCCGTCCGTTCCTTTCGAGTTCTTATGCTTCATATATTCGATACGCTCACGGACTTCCAGCTCTTTCTCAGGCGGATAGTCAAAAATCCAGTAGTTGACCTCATTGGCTTTTCCGCTGCTCTGACGGAAGGATGGCTTTCGGATCGCCGCTTCCATCGCGTCCAGTCGTTCTGTTAAATCCATTATCTTACCCCCGCAAGCGCCTTGACATAAGCGCCCATATTGTTCTGTTCCAGCCAGCGTACCAAGTCCGGGTCTAAAATAGGGCGCAGTATTTTTCTGGCCGTTTTTGCTTTATCAATTATCCCAGCCTCGTATAGCATTGTTTTATAGCACCGGCCAAGCCGTACCAATGTAGCGTCCGTCCATCCGGCCACTTTTTCATTTTGCTGTTGCTTATCTTTGAAAAAAACACGCACATCGCTGTCCGAAAACTCGTAGGTGCCGAGAATCATCTTTTCCCGGATCACTTCATAGACAAAATCAAAGAAAAGCGTGTCATACGCCATAGCAGCAATCAGGGCAAAGAGCTTTTGCGTTGCAAGGTCGCTGCGTGTGAAAAGCGGGATGAAGCTTTCATCTAAAGCCCTGATGCGGCCTGTGACAGTATGATAAATCTGATTGGCTCGGAGAGTAGTCGGGGCTGCAAACAGGTTCTCGTTCAGGGCAAGGGATTTTATCTGTTCGGCATTCTTTCCTTCATGAAGAAGCTCCACCACTTTGCGGAACTCTATAAACCAGAAGGATAACTTCACTGCGCCCGCACTGTATTCTTTTCGTTCCATCTCGATTGTTGACCTCCTTGATTGCTGGACTATTTTTCCTCGCGTACAGCTTCGCAGATGTCCCCAATATCGCAATCAAGGTAATCGCAGATGCGTAGCAAAATAGGGAGAGCAACTTCTTCGCCCTTGTTGAGCTTGCTCATCGTACCAGCTGCAATCCCGACCTCTTTGCGCAAAGTTACTTTTGAGATGTCTCTCTGGATGAGCAGTACCCACAGTTTTTTATAACTTATTTTCATGTCGATGCTCCTTGTTTTTCGAGATACGGCGAGGCTACAAAAACACATTATAATTATAGCGGAAACACTCGAAACACGCAACAGCATCTTTTGTGTATTTACAAAAAAGTTTCAAGTTCTTGGAGTGAACATCTAAAAACAAAACCCGAGCGCCTTTCAGCGACTCAGGTCAGACCATTGGGGGTGGATAAGCCGATCCCTTTTGAATACAGCCTTTGTGTAAAAGTCGAGGGACATGACCATATCAAAGCCCTTAATGTGGTCAAAGAAGGAGATGTCATCCGACATCTCAATAATTCTTCTAAGGAAGCCCATGCACGCGCCGCAATCAAAATAGTAGGTGGCAGAAATGTGGCTCAGATGTTCCTCAATCTCAATATCCAGCTCATAGTCATTGGAAATTTCTATGGCTGTTTTGATGAAGGTTTTCGCCATTTTCTCGCGCTCCGGCAAGACAAGGTAAGTTACATTGCTATAAATCTTTTTCATGATTTCGTCGAACGAAGGTGCTTGCTCTGCATCTTCTCCGAAGGCTTCTACGAAGTCGATTCTTTCCTTCTCGATTGCCTCTATTGTTTCTTTGTGAAAGTGTTTCTCATAGATTATTTCTCCCATCGTTCCTCTCTCCTAAATTGATTATTGTCAGCCCCTTCTTCTGAGCGCGTTCGAGTGTTTGCGCAGCGCCTCCCCAGTCGTGAGTCACATAGCACAAGGCGTATGCAGCGTTATCGACGAGATACCGGTTCCTTGCAGGGATCGCAGCCTTAAAATGATACTTCTCAAACCCTTCTGGGTAGATAATGTCATCGAAATATTCTGGCTCAGTAATGTTGATTGTGAGGTAGGGGATGACAAGGAAATTTCTGATCTGTGGATAGCGTTGTTTTAGCTCGTAAACCACCCTCGCGCACATCCAATCAAATCCACCCATACCCCCGCTCAAGAAGTCGGTAACCCCGGCGGCTATCAATTTTTCAATTTCTTTTTGGACATTTTCTGCCCGAACGAGGAGGCATTCTTTGTGACCAATAAAGGTTGCTGTCTGTTCTTTATTCATATCAAGACACATCCCTTCATAGCAACAGCATACCACAACTTCAAAACCCAATCAACGCTAATAGAGTTGATGACCTCCGTATAGAATCTGTATGGTAATAGTCTTGTCACATATACTATTAGTGTGTATTCCACGCTGACAGGAGGTGCTGTGATGAGGCTTGAG
>ERZ779866.85-NODE-85-length-92365-cov-8.591409_pt1 | contig 92365 bp, 79 predicted proteins | sample MGYA00511248_ERZ779866 | MGnify/ENA primary metagenome ERZ779866 (study PRJEB29588, sample SAMEA2155758) | human gut metagenome | biome: human gut; feature: human-associated habitat; material: faeces | place: Denmark | collected 2008/2010 ... | reverse complement strand
GAAAATCCCCGGCAAAATGTTTAAGAAACACAGGCCACATAAATAAGATTTTTCACATTGCAGATGAACCTAGGGACTTTGGCGGGTCTGATTTGGGCGCTAACCCAGCAGAAATTCTTTTGTGGTCGGTTGCTGGTTGCGTAAGTATTGGTGCAGAACTGTTTGCTTCGCGTGATGGCGTTGAGCTTGAGTGCCTGAAAACAGACGTCTCTGGGCGCATGCTCACGAATCCGCTTTCTATTGCACAGCTTTCGATTACCGTGAGTATTAAGGGTAATGCGTCGGCTGAAAAACTCGAGGGACTGGTTCGGGAGTCTTTTGAGGCGTCACCGATTGTTGGCTCATTGAAAGTTAAACCCCAATTGATTGTCAAAACTGAATAAAGCGGCCGTCTTTGTTTCTCCTCAAAGGGGTTGATTGCAAACCTCAGACTTCGGGCATCCGTTACACCGTAGCGGATGCTTTTTTTGTGGGTGCGCTCAGCAGTGCACGTGTGTCTATGTGGTGAAAGTCCATTGGTCGCCTGTTCCGGGGAAGATCTAGCGACTCGGCAGAGTCAGGGTGGCAACAAACTGATGAAGGGAGCCGGATAGCAAAGCGTCAGCCCGACGTACAGGAATATGATGTGAGGCGGGGCGACTGGGGGAGCTGGCGACAATCGGTTAACCCGAAACTGAAACGGAAAGCGAATGAGGGAACTGAAAACGGCACGGGAGTCTACAGAGATGGAACGATCAATTGGATCAAATCCGCGGCGACAGTCGATTCCAGCCAAACGACTGGCGATTTCAGATCGAACGACAGTCGACAAGAACAAACCGCTCCCCAAAAATTCTCGTCCATTTCCCGTACGTAGCTTCCGCGGTGACTCCAATCGAACGCGAGTCGAAGCCACAGCGAACGACAGTCGACGCCGGGGTGGACGTCTTTTAGCGCATGCACGCTGAGAGGATATGCGACGAGTCTTAGCTGATAGGATGAATTAACCCTTTGTTTGTAAATGAGATTTTCCCGTCAGCCAAATGGATATAAGGCTCTTATGCATAGCAAGAGACTCTGCGCCGGACGCTAAGCGGCGCCTCGCGGCAAGCCATAGCCCGAGAACTCGGAATCTCTAAATCCACCGTACAACGTTACCTCGATCGCATCAAACAGGCGAATCTGACTCTCGAGCAAGCCATCGGGTTGAAACCTAATGACTTCGAGTCCCTTCTTGGTGTCGGAACCACCGTTCGATCCGGCTTTCATGAGCCGGATTTCGAAACCGTTTACTGCCGGCACAATGTCCGCGGCAAGAATCGAAGGAGCTTAAAAAATCTCTGGGACAGTTATCGTGACACTGTGCCGAAAGGCGCCTCGGCTCTCGGCTACAAAGGCTTCTGCAAGGCCTACGCTCGGTTTTGTCAGAATCTGCCGCCTTTGTGTCGGGAAGTGGAGCTCACCAATCAGTGGGACTTTGGTTACGTCGCCATGATTGATTACAGCGGCGACACCTTACCGTGGACGTCCGACGGTGTCGGCAAAGTCACGGAAGCGCAAATCTTTGTCGGCGTCTTGCCAGCATCCGGATACATTTTCTGTTGTGCGACCGAACGTCAAACACGGGATGACTGGCTCGATGCCCAAGTCAAAATGCTCTCCTCCTTCGGAGGAGTCCCAAAACATATTTACTTGGACAACTCAACTTCGCTGGTGGCCAAGGCCGACAAGTATTGTCCACGTCTTTGCAGGCAATATCGAGAGTTCTGCGATTACTACGGCACCATCCCGGTCGCAGTCAGACCAGGTAAGCCGAGGGACAAGGCGATGGTTGGAAACGCCGTTTACCAGTGCCAACGCTTCATCCTGACAGCCCTGAGAGTACGCCAATTCTTCAGTCTCGAAGAAATCAACAGAGCTATCGGCAAAGAACTCGCCAAACTCAACGCACGTCCCCTGACAACGCGTTCAGACGGCTTTTCTCGTGCCAATCTCATGCGGGAAGAAAAGATCACGCTCCGTCCTTTGCCGTCGATTCCTTACGAGCTATCGACCGTAAGCAAGATCTTGAAAGTGCAAAAGGGCAACGTCGTATGTTTTGAAAACTGCAGGTACTCCGTTCCCCTCGGTTATTTGGGCCGACAGGTCAAGGTCATCAAAAGCTGCAAGGCGCAAACAATCAGCATTTTTGATCTCCGGACCGGGGAACGGATATGGATACATTACCTTCGTGACGGCAAATCGCAAGACATCATCTTGCGTGAGCATATGCCGGAGACAATCCGTGCGGTCATGCTGACCAAGGCGGAACTCATCGAGTTGATCGGGCAGAGCGTCGAAGCAGTCCGGAAGCTTTGCACGATTTTGCTCAAACAAAACCACGGCGAGATAGGCCGAAAACTACTGCGCGGCGTCAACAGTCACAGAACAAGGCTCGGCAACGAGCTCTTTGAAAAATGTTGCCAAGCAACGCTCACTCGCTTAACCCCTTCGTACAAGGTTCTTTGCGAGGAAGTCGACGCGCTCATCGATAACCGTACCAGACGTTCGGATGGCAAGAGCTGCGATCGAAGTCAGCTTCGGCCTGAAGACATTCGAGGTTCAGCCTATTACGACCAATTGCTCACACAAACCACGGGAGAAACCAAATGACGATGCTTACCAAATGCAGAGAGGAAATCGCCACAATCTGCAAAGAGCTCAAGACTCCGGAATTCTTTGCCACCTTCCAGACGCAATGGGGAAAGCCCGCGTATAGCCAAATGATGTTTGAAGAGCGGTTGTTGAGTATGCTGCAAGCGGAACAGCGCAGCCGTCAGCACAAACGTCAAAGCCGCAACTTGAAGAACGCGCGCTTGCCGCAAGTGCATATGGCACGTCTCGAGCACGTCGACTGGGAGGCAAGCCGAGGCCTGAATCGATCGATGCTCGAAATGCTTTGCGAATGCGAGTGGATCAAGTCACCCATGAAACCGTGGGTTGTTATCTATGGGGCTACCGGTTGTGGCAAAAGCTACATCGCAAGCCTGCTGGCATACCAGGCTTGTATGCACGGCTACACAGTCAGCTACTACAACATGGCACAACTGATCACTGAGATTGATTCAGCCAAGACCAACAACAAAGTAAGCAATCTACGCAATTTCCTTCTTAACAAGCAGTTGCTGGTTATTGACAACTTTGGCATTGAGGCAATGGACGATAAGACTGCGTCTGATTTCTTGACCATTCTGAACAACGTATGGGCTTTCGATCGTTGATCATCGTCGGCCAGGTTCCGATCAAGCAATGGCATGGGCAATTCAGCGATCCAATCAAGGCAGACGCCGTCATGGATCGAGTGATTAACCAGAGTTACATCATTGAACTGAGCGGCAAATCAATGAGCGAAAAGTACGGTGCCATGGCTCAAATACGACAGGAGGCAAAACATGCAAAGAATTAGTAAGGTGATCCTGGCCGAACAATCGGATCTAAACGATGCGACACGGAGCATGGTTGCGAATCTGCGAGAGCTCTGCCGAGGATTAACCAAGACGGAGCGAGTGCGTGTCTGGGGATACTACACAAAAATGGCAAGCCAAGAGACGCCAAGAATCGCTTGATGTTGTCTATGCCGCAACCTATAACTGCGAAGCTGACGAAGGCAAGGCTGAAAAGGGGGACGAAGTCATACCGTTTTACCCATCGACTGACGCTGCCGCCGACGGTAACACCGTAAACCGCGTCGGCACGCAACCTCCCACGGATAGCCCTTTCGGCTACGCCTTCAAGGCCTTTCCGTGGGAGGTTGAGGAGAAAGGAAGCCAAAAGAAGGAACAGCAGGAAGCCAGAACCTCATTATTTGCAAGCCGTTCCGTTGAAAGCGACTCCCGTGCTTTTGCCAGTAGATTTAATCACTGTCGCCGGCATCCAACTTGAAATCCTTGGATGCACAGGCCCTATTGAGGCCGTACTCGTTACTTCGTAGATAGCTGCGGACAGTGTTACGAGTGACCTTGAGTTTGCGAGCGATGGCACGAATGCTCTCACCTTGTTGGTGCCAATAGCGGACTCGTTGGGAAAGATTGTGATCGAGCACCGGAGAACCTCAGAAAGAGTGGGTTATGTACAGTGTCTGACTTGAGCGGACGTACACCTGACCCACGTCAGGTTACAGGGGGAAATCCGGCATTTCCATTGTGACAAAACACCAAATGTCTTGGGATTTTTTCATTGATTTTGGTGGTTTGATTCCAGGGATCTTACCTCGATAAAAAGACAGCGCCAAAGGCGCCCTGTGGTCTCAAATCGAACTACCTGTCGCGTCCGATTGTTCACAAAATTAACTACTCAGGTGGGGCAATTTTGCCCGTCCAAACCCGGGTCAATTCTGGCGTCCGCCAACAAAGTCACAAGGGTCGGCGAATCGCTGCGTTTAGTTTTGAAGTCGCTGCCGAATGAGTCTTATATGCATGACCAGTGACGAAAGCAATGGCAAAGAAGCTCCGAGGCAGAAATAATGCAAATGCAGTCTACGTAATTCTCGAAGGCTAAGGCCGGAGGCAACAAAACCGCTGTAAACACGTTCCTAATCAATATCGATTTTTCTCCCTGTGGTCTCTACGATAATTTGTCGTGAAGTCGATGTTATCGATTTTTGGGAGGGCCACTTTGGCTATGGGAAGCTCACAATGGTAATTTTGATTTGTAGCTATACAGTTTAATGTTTGAGAAAGCTCATAATTTCATTAACTATTATTTCAGGTTCTTCACTAGATAAAATCAGGCCTTTTGAATATTCTTTAACTTTGTCAGCTTGGGCTCCGTAATCAAAACAGGCGACAGGAATTTGTAAACTAATAGCTTCAGAAGTTGTATAGGAAAATGTCTCTGGCCAGATTGATGGGATTATAATTATGTCAATATTTTTATTTTCAATAATTGAAGGAAGATTTGTTATTTCGTATTTTCCGACAACAGTAAGATTAGCAGGTGGGTTCTTAAATGTGCCAATTACAAAAAAGCTTAAAGCACTGTTTAGCTTACAGTAAGAAACAAGATTATTTACTATTTGATATCCTTTTGCCGCGCAATTAATATTACCAAGGAAGGCTATATTAATTCCAGAATGTTTTTCTACCGCAGCGGCTCGTAAGTATGGTATAACATGAGGATTTACTTGAATCTTAAATTGTAAGTCAGGATGAGCTTTTAAAATTATGTTTTTTGAGCTGTCGCTGAAGGCGATAATTTCATCGCAACACTCAGAAAAAAAATAACTCCATTGATTGCGCCAGCTCTTGATATCGCTTGCTCCAGATTTTAGAGTATGTTTATCACTTGAATTCCATGATGAAAGGATATTGAATAGACAAAAAGAGCAGGATTCAAAGTTTAAATTACAAAATTTATTTTGGTAACTTACTAAATTAAAGCTGGGACAAATACATTGAAAGTCATGTAAGTTGAAGGTCACATTAACTGAGTGGCGACTGTTTTTTTTCAACTCTATTATGGACTTTAGAATTTGAAGAGTATCCTTATAGCCAACCAAATTGTTTACGATTATCTTTAAAAATTTTGCATGACCAAGAACCTTAAACAATTCATCGAAATTTTTTAAAACATAAAACGCATCACTTTGCTTAGAATGTAGTGTAAGGTCGACTTCGTCTTTATCTGCTATAGATTGTATTCGTAGCACTACATATGATTTATCGCAGAGGTCATGAATATGTCTTAAAGCATAAACATCAGTGCCTCCGCCTAAATAATGATCAAACCAAATGACTAGTTTGTCATATTTGATTTTTGACAAAACTGTCAACATCGAACTGGCGGTACTTATTTCTTTCTTTAGTCGCAAAGATATAACCCTTTTTCCGAATAAGTACACACGTTTTTTGTTCCTGGACGTATTTACCGTGAGAACTTTCCATTTCTTTCCAAGCGAATAAGTGGTGGATATGTGGTCTGAAAATTTAATTTTTTTTATAGTGAAAAATGACATATGTAAAATCGAGTTTGATGGAATTCAGTGTGAATATACACAAGCGTACAATTTTAACGATTATATGGACTTATGCGAATTAATAATGAAACTGATCATGGTTCCAGTTTGAACGAGAAAATTAAGTTTTCAATCGAAGAAAGCCTCTCGCTTTCCGAAAGGTTAGTCTTAAATAGATGTAGGCTTTCGAAAAAATTGCATAATTGTTAAACAAGTAAAATAATAAAAACGTTTTCTTGCTCATGGCGCCAGCATGAAAGGCCTTAGCAACTAGAGATCGATAAGGATCTAGATCCATTGTAAGTATATTCTGTTTCATAAGAGAAAGAATTGACTCAACATACGATGTGAAAATAACTAATCGAGCCGCTTCTGACACATTTTCGGATTTATCTAAACACAGTTTTCTTCCTTTCAAACGACTCATTTGAAAATTTTTATCTTTGCATAGGGAATTACTGCTTTGTCTATAAAAGTACAATGCTTCAGGGAAATATACAAACAAGTTAGCCTTTTGTGCGACCATTACTCCAAAAAGTTCATCATCCTGCACGGAAGGATCATGTGGAAAGCGTATTCCTTGAATTGCATGTGCTTTATATATTTGTTTCCAAACCATCCCCCCTGAGCCGTTACCGTTACTCCATTCTTTCTTGGAGAAAATTAAATTTATGTATTCGTCGCTATTAAACGAGCGTTTAGAAAGAAGTGGGCGGAGTTGATGCAGACTGCCGTCTTCCGCTATAAATAAAAATCCACAAATCGAGACGTCCGCATCAGCTCTTTTAATAGATTCTAAATGGAGCCTCAAAAAATTCGGAGACAAAACATCATCACTATCAACAAAGGAGATGTAGTTAAAAGTGTCATTTTTCTCAATGAGATCCAGTGCGTAATTTCTGGCGGCACTAACACCTTCTTTTTTTTTATGTACAACTTTGATTCGAGGGTCTAAAGATGCGTATTTATCTAAAATGTTTCCAGATTCATCGGTTGATCCGTCATTGATAGCAAATATTATAAAGTTTGTAAAGGTTTGACTTAAAATAGATTGGAGGCAGGATTCCAAGTATTTGGAGGCGTTAAAAACGGGCAATATAATTGCTATCTTGTCTCGTAAGGTCTCTTTCTGCATATAATTAATATCCGCGTGTTTGTGTAGGAATCTATAAAGGAACAAGTAAACTGGTTAATTAAAGGTATTAGCCCGTAAAACGTAAAATTTTTACATTTATTGAGGACTGGGTTTAAGTTCCCTCTCATACTTAGAGGCGGTTGTAATAATATTATTGCTAACTTATGTATTTTCGAATGTCTAAAACAGAATTTATAAATATCAGTTTTGGCTTGTGTTTTTAATTTTCAGTCTCTGTAGAAAATCAATCGATTCAGACTAGTTCTGCAAAATATCTAACTATTATTCTTTGAAAAAGTTTTACTCGCTTAGTTAGAGATGTCTTGTAAGAAGTTATTAGTTTTAAAGAATGAAGAGGTAGAGCAAAACAATAATTTCGAATTTAAAGCCGTGCGTCCCGCTTAAATTTAAATATAAATCAAGAGCAAGTTTTTTCGGGGTCGAAGGACATAGTCTTAATCTCTAAGAGTATCTGCGATCGTATTTTTCTCTTATTCATTTGCTTGCCGAGAATTGATCAAGGGAAATAATGCTTTAGATAATTTAAGTTGAACAATTTATTCGGCCGCGCTCTCAAATTTACTCGCACCAATATTGTTTTGTCTTTTTAAGGAAGCATCTTTGAATAAATATCTTTGCTTTTAAGATGTAACGAATCAGATAAAATTTTCTCTTATTTTTATGTCTGCCTTTGATCGTTGATGTTAAATTGGCGTCTCTTTGAATAACTGCTCCACGTAGTCTCCAACTTGAGACGCTTTTTGTGAAAATAGACCACGAACCAAATAAATAATTGTCTATAGGAGATAAAATTTGATTTGAATTTTGTAAAGCTATCTCAGCAGCTCGTCTAGAAATAAAATAACCAGAAGTTCCAATCGGTGACGTGTAAGCAATATTGAGCAACGAGTTGCCGTCTGGTAGGGTTATTTCCTTTCGATAGGATACGGGCTTTTGAGTGAACACAAACTGTATGATTTCGCATTCTTTAGGGATCCAATCTGTGGATCTGAGATAATTGCATGCTTTTGGGGATAATACGCAATGATCTTCGATTATTAATCCCCATTCCTTTTCAGACTTTATAAGTTTTTCCCAACACATCCTATGACTTAGGAAGCATGCAAGCTCTCCGGCTTTAATCCTATAAGGATACTCAATGTTAGGAGTGTCGCAAATGACAAAATCTGATTGAGACAAGTTGTTTGAATCTATGGCTTCGATTCTCTCAAAATCTATATTTTGATTCTCTAGCTCAGATTTTATCTTTTGTAGTCGATCGGGACTTCTTTTTAAATTTACAAGAAGAGTAATAAAGTTTTTATCCATGCGTAAGCCTTTTAGGGTGTCTGGAACATATTGTATCTGCTCTTTATCTATTTAAGAGAATTATGTCCTAAGTTTTGAATGGCTAATCCGGTGTATTTCTTGGTTTATTGCTCTTCATTGGTGCTAATAGCGGATCTTTGTCTGTCCACCATAAAGACGAGTCGTAAAGTTCTAATATATGTTTTGGAAGTGGAGGGATATCGCTTTCTAAAAAGTATTTTAATCTACCTAAAGAGTCTTCTCCTAAAATAAATATTCTATCTGGATGATAAAACGGTTCGCTCTTGAGACAACTTCTATTGGTAATAATTTTTCGATTCAAAAATAGCGCTTCTACAGTTCTGAAAGAAAACCCCTCTGATGGATTGATTCTTGCGAGATCAAGGTATATTTCACACTGTGAAGATAACCTGGCAAACTCAGGATAAGGAATGTATCTACTTGATGAGGTTATGACCTTATAGTCAATCCAAGAGTTTATTGTGGGATATAAGAGATGTAGTGCTGTGTTGAGTTCAGACAAGGCACAGACTCTATCATTAATTACAGCATGTTTGTCACTTGCTGCACCATAGAAGCGGTATAAAGACGTTCTAATCGATGTATTGAGAGAGAGCATGAAAGCTGGATCAACTCCATTTGGTCTGTATGTGAGTTGTTGCTCTTGAGCATCTAGTTGTGAATAGCTTTCAATTTCTGTGATTATTCCAGATGATTGTAAACGCTTAATTAGGGTTAAGTTCTTTTTTGAAAGAATGTCGTGAAAACGTATGACTAGTGTTCTGTTTGGGTGCAAATTGTGATAAGCGGAAATAAGAAGATATGAAGATGGGTTTGTAAATACTGTTGTTCCTCTTTTTAAGTTTCTATTCTTGGTTTTAATGAATTTACAGAGTAAGTAAAATGGGATAGTGAGGTAGGACTGGTATTTGCTGAAAATTTCGATTATTTTGAAATGCTTGACATGTGCCTCATATATCTCTCTGCAATGACCAGCAGGGGTAAGTAACAGGTTTTCACTAGTTTCTAAAAACAATATGCTGTGAATATTTAGAATTTTTGCTTTATTGCTAATGGATAGCAATAAATATCGAATCATTTGGCATTTTATCCATTCTGGTGTCGATTTTGTCGATACTTTTCTCGGTATTGAAGTAACACGAATTTTTCTGAGGAAAATATCAATCCAAGATACGTTTGTTAATGATTCAAACGTGATTGGTTTTGTCAAGAACTTAGAAAAAAGTCTATTTCTTTGATCGTTTCTATCGAATGAATATATGGTTTGCTGTTCTGGTGGTAATATCGGTTTCCAGGGGTTTTTAAATATTTTACAAATAAGGCTAACGGTGCTGATCATATTATTAAGATGGAGGAAACCTTCTTAAGGTAATTCAATCTTGTATTTGTTTTTAAAGAAAGAGGAAATTGTTTCAGTGATTGCTACTTGAGGGCTCTTTATATTTTTTTTAAGCGAAATTACCACCCAATCTTTCCAAAGAGTTGGCTGTTCACTTTCAGTCCAATTTCCCCTTCCTCTTCCATAGTGCGCAATAGAAAGATACAGAAGTATTGCGTCACCAAGGAAATGTTTGATTCCTTCATCTGACCAAGTGACCACATTCCCATTGGTTCCCTTTTGGTGGTTATAAGCAGCGGCTAGACCTGCTCCACCGAGGGCGCCCACGACTGTTCCTACTAATGTCCCAAGTCCCATTGATAAGCCACCGGTTGCGAAATCAGTAGCTAGGCCGCTGACAGTTCCAGAACCAACAGCTCCAACAACTGCGGCCGGAGCGATCGGAACTGTACGATTGATTTCCCAGTCGCTCTGCATGCGTCGCAATATTTCTTTCCGAACTCCTTTCCCTGTGAGCGAATTGATGACTATCAATTTATCTGTTAATGCGCAGAACTCATCAGCAGCTCGAGACGCAAGAGCTGTTTGAGCCGCACTAATAGGATCGTGGACGGTTTCATTTTTAAAAAGTCCAAGTCGTTTTCCAAGAAATTTGATCTGATCCATTACCGAACCACTTTCCACTATTTCGCGATCATTGGCAAGCTTCTCGATATAGTGAGCCATCGCTTGGATACTTGCACTGAAGGCTGCTCGACGTTTTCTCGACCAAACTTCTCGCAATGCATCAAATGTTGCTTGAAGCTCTTCTGGGAGCGCCTTTGCGATGGCGTCAAAGAGCGCGTATTCCTGTACCCAGCATCGTGCGAATGCATCCATCGGAAGTACGGAACTCACTATTGAATATGCCGACGTAGCATGTTTCCAGCGATCTACATCCGCTTGTTCAGCTTCCGGCGGTTTTGGTTCTCCCATTTGATTGAGCAACACAATCACCGGCTTGCCGATCCACTCGAGAATTCTCATCTCTGCACTCACGTATGGAGCAGAGTCAGGTAGCTCGGTTGCATTGACGAGGTAGAGCACAACACTTGATGTTTCTTTAACGTGTTTGAGAGCTTTCTGGTTTAACCAGAGAGATTTGTTTGCGACACGATCCCAAACCTCGGACAAAAACCAACCTACCGGATTAGCTCTCCCTTCCAGACGCTTGGCGAGAGCGACAGAATTGCCAAAACCCGGAGTATCCCAAAGAATGAGCTCACAACCTTCAGGGGTTCTAGCCAGTACGTAGTCATCTGTTGTTTCAGTGACATGGGCGCGGTCAGCAACCTCACCGATGTCTCGGCCCAGCAATGTACGCGCCAGTGTTGTCTTTCCGATATTGGTATGACTGACCAAACTCAAATGAATTCGCATCGGATCATTGCTCATTGTTCATTTCCTTTTTGTCAGTGTCAGTCACCGAGATGTTTTGATCGGATGAAATTCGAGGAGCCGCCCAAGCTCGAATTGTCTTGATTGCTTCTAGTTGGGATTCGGACGAGTCACGTAACACAAACAGTTTGAGCTGATGCGCATTGCTCAAAGCTTCCCAAGCTTCTTGTCGTTCCTTGATGCGTGTCGGCATTGAAGAGAAACGTTGAGCAAATTCTTTCATGTCAAGAAGTGCGGCAAAGACTGCAGAGCCCTCGGATTCATAAGCGTGACGCAAACGCTCAATGACTGCTCCATGCACTTCTTCTTCTGGGGTCTCAATGCCGTCCAACCAGACAAGGACGATTGGCTTTCGGGGACCGGAAGGAACGGCGGGCACGTTCGCTTCTTCATCGTCAAAGTCGATAGTTTTGACAACGGAATCCTCTGCACTTCCCCAATGTTTGCAAAGGACGGAGGTTGTTTGATCTCGCAAGGGACGATTCACGGACGATGTGACAATCAATAAGTTCCCCAGCACAGCGTCTTGCGAGCATTGGACAAGAATGTTTTCGTAGTAGGGAGAGTCAATAGAAAGTGTGGTTTGTGTTTTAAAACGTCTCATCCGCCACGTGTCAAAACATGCAAAGATCAGACGGGGAACGATGACGACAACTCCCATCAAAATCATCATTCGGATAAGCCAAGGAGCTGCTGAGACGGGAGTTTCCAGATAAGGTAAGCGGTCAACCCGCATTTCCACTATCTGAGCGAGATCCGGCATGGACGGCAGAGGTCCAACGGCGGGTATAAGTCCATATGTGTAATCAATGAAGGCCTTTACGCTTTCAGGACTTTCGGCAAGCCATGTGCTCTCCCACCCAGCCCAGTAGGACGTACCGAAACCACGTACCAGAAGACTCACGATGATTCCCAAAGCAAAGAAAAGGGCTGCGAAATGCAGGGTACGGGCTACGTTCATGCGAATCAGCGGCGCAACAAACGACGACCATTCGCTGTAGAAGTGCGACTTGAAACCGGAACGACGCAATGTGCCGTAGCTCGTTTTTTGAACAAATGCGTTGAGGCTGCTTCGCAACGGCAACGCAAATCGATTGGTTCCGGTTCCGACCAGGCCGATTGCGCAGCAAAACAGTGCGATGTAGACAACAAGATTCCAGAGGATCACTCCCCAGTAGGGAGGTGAGAGCAGATTGACAATGTGCTCGGGACTTGCAATGCGATCCGTCAAGGCGCCGAGTACGAAGGCCAGAAGAACAAAGAGAGGTGAGAAGAATTGGGGCAGGCGAGCTTTAGTGCTGACGGTCGTGTTAACGCCGCGCTCAGAAGCCGTACGTAACACGACCTTGGCGCGCTCAGTCAAAAGCTTCACAGCATCGGCGGATTCGCCGACCGTATGGGCGGCCCGAAGGCTTGCGGCTTCGGCGTCAACCGACGTCCACTTGATATGCGCGTCATTGGATTCCTCAACAGCCTTGGCAAGCAGAATCAGTTTTGCCTGTTGGAGTGTTAGTCGAACCGACGTTCGTTTGCTTTTTGCCATAGCAATGAGAAATCCTCTGATATTGGTTCAAACCCCTATTTTAGGTGAGAGTGCTTAGTTGCGCTCTAGATTCGAGCTATTTGCACGGCGTCAACCAGTTCTTTTGTCGCTGCACCGGGATCCTTTTGTCCACATATAGCTGAAACAACAGCAACCCCATCGGCTCCGGCATGAATCAAATCGCCAACAATGGGTACTTTGACGCTGCCGATGGCAACAACGGGACAGGGTTTGCGTGAGGACAGTAGTGCGAAACCCTCAATGCCAAGCGCATCGCTCGCATCCGGTTTGGTGCTCGTCGAGAAAATCGGTCCGATTCCGAGGTGATCAACCAAACGAACATCGACTGCAGAGAGTTCTTGTTCGTTGGATACAGAGAGTCCGAGTACCTTTTCGTTGCCGATGATGGTGCGAGCATCGCTGGGAGACAAGTCGTCCTGCCCGACATGCAAGCCTTCGGCATCAACGGCAAGGCATACATCGGCATGATCGTTGATGATCAGAGGAACATGAAAGTCGGCGAGAACTGACTTCAGCGCACGACCGCATTCAACCAGTGCTCTCTTTTTCCAATGTGGGGCGCGCAATTGAACGCAGGTGGCACCGTTTTGTACTGCCGCGCGCGTGGTGTCGATCATGCCTTGGGCACCACCACACAAATCGGGGTCCAGTACCAGATATACGGAAAGATCGATGGGTTGTCGCATCAATAAAAGTCTTTGGCTTGAAGAAGGTTCAGAGCGTCAATGTAAGCCACGGCAAAACTACCCGGCCCGCGGGCTACGCCGGCAGCCTGTTGTGCGGCACGTTTGGCAAGCGCGCAGGCGGAAATGACAGCTTCAAGAGGATGTTCGGTTTGAGCAACGAAGGCTGCCACCATGGCCGACAGGGAACAGCCGGTTCCGACCACAAGTGTTGCCTTAACGGAGCCGCCGGTACACGAAAGAATTTCCTTGCCGTCGGTAGCGTAGTCGGTTTTGCCGGTGACGCAGACGATGGTGTTGTACTCACGAGCAAGTTTGACGGACGCTTCAAGAGCGGCATCACTAGAGTCGGTACTGTCGACCCCCTTACCGCCTTTGCCCATTCCTGCAAGGGCCAAAATTTCTGAGGCGTTGCCGCGGATCACCGTCGGGTGAAGCGCCAAAAGGCCTTGGATCATTTTGTCACGCCAGGGAATAACACCGGCTGCAACCGGATCCAGCACCCAGGGAACATTGTGTCGAACGGCACTTTTGGCAGCCAGATGCATGGCTTCCAACGAATCCGGACGGGGAGTGCCGACATTGATCAGCACGGAAGAAGAAATCGCGGCAAAGTGTGCGGCTTCTTCACAGGCGATGACCATAGCGGGCGATGCGCCCATCGCAAGCAACACGTTTGCCGTGATCTCCTGCACAACATCATTGGTTATGCAGTGCACGAGCGGCGCTACCTCTTTCACATGGAAGAGGTGTGTCGCAATGGTTTCCGGTTCTACGGCACGAACAGGAGGCAAAGTGAATTCAGACATACAGCAGAAGAAAAGAGATGAAGTTGAAAAATCAAAGGGAACTGATGGCGCGCGTCAGCATATAGCCGGCAAGAACCAAAAGCATGCAGGCAAAGATGCGCTTTAAGGGTTTTGTGTCGATGCTGTGAGCGACCTTGGCACCGAAAGGCGCCGTAAAAATGCTTGCTGCTGCCACAGACAATAAAGCTGGCAAATGGATGTAGCCCAACATCATGGGAAATTGCGGGAGCCCCGGTTCACCCCAGCCTGTAATGATGTAGCCGAGCGTTCCGGCAGCTGCAATGGGAAAGCCCAAGGCGGCAGAGGTTCCTACGGCGTTATGCATTTTGACATTGCACCACACCATGAACGGAACGGAAATGAAGCCGCCCCCGGCGCCGACCAATGCTGAGACCACTCCGATGCCGGTACCGGCGCCAAACATTCCTGCCATTCCCGGAAGAGTTCTTTTGGGTTCCGGTTTGGAGTTGATGAACATCTTGACAGCGGAAAAGCCGACAAAACAGACGAAGACGAGAGAAATCCAGAAGGTTGGGAGAAGGCTGGAGATTTTGGCTCCGAGGAGGGCACCTACCAAGATACCGGGTGCAACCGCTGCAACAACGTTCCAAAGCACTGCACCGCGCTTGTGATGCGCTCGCACCGAAGAAAGCGACGTGAACATGATGGTAGCCAAAGATGTCGCGATGGCTGTATGAACGATGGCTGTATCAGGCACGTCGGCATAGACCAAAAGCATGGTCATGAAAGGCGTGAGCACCATGCCCCCGCCGATACCGAGGAGTCCGGCCAAAAAACCGGTACAGGCGCCTAAACAAAGCAAAGCCGCAACAATTTCCCAAGACATGAATACGCTTCCCTCAGAATTGTCGAATCGCGGCGTACATGATACCTGCGTCAAGGAGGGCAGAGCGAGTTCGGGACAGGAATTGACGAAGGCGGGAAAAGGAAGACCCTGTGGTTTCCGGCTACGTTACCTGAACCGAAAGGTCAGGGTGGCCGCGGCTGGAGCGGAAAACGGAGCGGACAACGCGTGCCCGCTGCACTATCGGCTCTCGAGTTAAACGGCCTTGCACGAATGCATAGGTTAGGAACATTGGAGCCGCTGGTGAAACTTCACAGGGTAGGACAATTATAAAACGATAATGACCTCAGGTACCCGATCAAGCGTAGTACCCATTGATACAAAGCTTGTAGAGTTCTCCAACAATTCGGAAATGAGGTTAGGAGATTGAGGACGGTTGGCTCGATGAGCCAACCTGAGGAGGGCTTTGCCCTCTCCGCCTAACGGCGGATTCACCCAAAGTTTTTCCCGGCCCTTAAGAATACGCTTTGCTTTTCCCGCGCAAGCATGTTTCATCGTAAGTCATACACTTGGAGTGCGCAGATAGGAGAAGTCCGACTCTGCGCGGCCCGCGAGAATGCGCGGACAGCCTAAGTTTTAACGCTTTGGCTGAGAATGTGATGACGGCACACGCTGTTATCGCAACGCTTTCCCCTTTGCTGTCGGCGATGACGTCTTTCTTTTAGTCACACCGTTTAGCATCGGCAAGCAGCCAGCGCTTTCTTGGGGTTTCAAGGGAGTTGGTGCCGATGATGAATTGACGCACGACTCCGCATAGGGCGTCACGCCGCATACGGCTTAATGCGTCAAGTCCGTGAAGGGTGAGGAACCTCCTGAAGACCCTCGGTCTTTTACGGCATCTAAGCGCCAAAATGTTCTAGCACAACATTTAAAGGAGGCCCTCATGGCGAATCTTAATCAGTTTTGCGACTTCACGAAGCTCATCGGCATCGACATTGCCAAAAGCGTGTTTCAAATCTATAGCTGCGATACGCAGACCGGTGAGATCACCAACGTGCAGATCAAACGGGATAAGGTGCTGGAGAGCCTTGCCAATTGCGGCAAATGCCTTATCGGCATGGAGGCATGCGGCAGCTCCCAATACTGGGCCCGCAAACTGCAGGCACTCGGCCATACTGTCCGGCTGATGGATCCCAAGCTCGTAAAGCCTTTTGTTCGTCACAACAAGAGTGACAAGGCTGATGCCGAGGGCGTCTACCATGCCCTGGTAAGCGGAGTCCGGGCCGTTGCTGTCAAGACGGAAACGGAACGTGACATCCAGACGCTGCTGACAATGCGAGCCTTGCTGGTCAAACAGCGCACAGCCCGCATCAACCACGTGCGCGGCTTACTTGCCGAATACGGACATGTTATGCCAAAGAGCGTTGATCAATTCGATAAAAAGGTTGATGAATGCATCAACAGCCTTGAAGGTGACGCTGTGCAGTTGGTGATCGACATGTTGCGCGATACGGTCAAAAGCATTCGTGACGAGCATGATCGGATCAAGACGCTTCAGCGCGAAATCAGCAGGCTTGCCAATCAAACCAGAAATGCAAAGCACTTTCTGACAGTTCCGGGCATTGGCGAGACGATTATGGCGTATATGAGCGTGCTGCTTGCCGATCCAACGCAATTTTCTTCGGGCAGGCAGTTTGCAGCTTATCTTGGCTTGGTGCCAATGCATACGGGCAGTGGCGGCAAGACTGTCACCACAAAGATTCCCGTCCGATGCGATAAAGCTCTGCGAGCTTTGTTGGTACAGGGAGCCCATGCGGTGACCAGGTCGAAATACCGGACAGACTGGGTAAAGACCATTTTGGCAAAGAAACCCAAGAAGGTGGCAATGGTTGCCATTGCCAACCGCATGGCACGCCAGTGCTGGGCGGTGGCAAGCAAGGGACAGGACTGGAGAAGGATGCCTGTTACGGCAGCATAGGAGAAAGATGAAATGCCCGCCGTGATTGATTCCAACTCAGTGATGTAAAAACCGGTTACGCCGGCCTCTGCTAAACCTGTGCCCGTTTTCGACGTATTTTTGCGTCGTCAGACAAATAAAGGAGCAGAGGTCCGGCCCCCATTATGGCCACGCCAGAAATGCCGCATTTGCCAATGCGGTCATGACGATAAACAGGTCGAATAAGAACGTTCAACACTTTCTTCTGTTGATAACGTAACGAACACTGAGACGCTTGATGACGTCGGGCAGCAAGAACAGACAACAGGTTCGGCTCGGTTAGTGAAAGTTTTTGCCAATACACACAAGTACTGGCAAGGGCTTTTGCGGCTCGGAAAAAGAAGTCAGGCAGGTTTCGGCAACTTGACAGCCAACCAAACCAAGAGGTGAGGCAACACGCCGCAGCGCCATATTCCACGGACGTTTTCACGCACGATGGATTGCCATTGGGCGGCCTTAATCGCACTATCGTTGGATGCTTTGTCGTCGGATAAGAAAATGGAGTTTGACTTGAGTCAAGAAGGAGCGTTCCTGCTATTGACTCCTGAGGACATAAGGAAAGGCCGCTTATTTTCAGCGACCTTTCGGGGAACATTTACACAAAAGCTGGAAAAATTCAGCTTTCAAGAGCGGGATCCAGAGCTTCATCGCACTTCATGCGAAGCGCGGCAACACGCGAAACGGTTGCTTCATCGACAGGGACCTGACCGAGACGGCCGGTAATGGAGTCAAAGGCAATCTGCAACGACGCCATCACGGCAACGCGTTCAGGGGTTAGCGAACGATTGGCCGAGCGTACTTGAGATGCACGCGTATTGAGGATTTCGGCGGCGCTGCGTAGATTTTCAACGTCCTCCTCGGAAACCTCGAAGGGATACTCGCGATCCAAGATGGTGAGTTTGATGCGTGGCATGCTTTATGACTCCGATTTTCTACCCGACAATGTTCCGATTAAGCAGAGGGCTGTTCCGTCTGCTGGTCGGCCGTCAGAGAGACGATCAGCGAATCGATGCGGCTGCGCACGGCGGCAGCTTCTTCCTCGAGCAGTTCGACAGCGGCGGTCTTGTCTGCAAGCTGAGCTTTGAGGGCTGCATTTTCAGCCTTCATTTCGTTGTAGGCCTGCACAAGGCGGGCGACGGAAGATTCAAGTTTGTCAAGCTGGTCGTTCATTTGTTACCTCGTTAGAGCATGCGCAGTGTTTATTGCGCACCTAGGAAAAGTTTGCCAGCGAATTTTGCCACTCAACGCGTTTGTCTGCGCGGCTTTTTACGCGGAAAAACAAATTCAGTTGAATCCGAGCACGTCGGACATGGAAAAAAGTCCGTTGGTTTTGTCTTTCAGGAAGCGCGCTGCCGTCACGGCACCTTGTGCGTAGCCTGCGCGTGAACCCGATTTATGGCTGATCTCAATGCGTTCACCGGGGCCGGCAAAAATCACGGTATGGTCACCGACAACGTCTCCGCCGCGCAGAGCGGCAAAACCAATGGCACCATCGGGACGTTCACCAGTATGTCCCTCTCGACTGAGAACAGCAACGGAATCGAAATCAACGCCGCGTCCCTGTGCCACACGTTTCCCCATTTCGAGAGCCGTGCCGGAAGGCGCATCCACCTTGTGTTTGTGGTGCATTTCAACGATTTCACAGTCGTATTGCGAGAGCATCGCGCCGGCAATTTCCAGAAGCTTCAAAACGGAATTGACACCGACACTCATGTTGGGCGCGAATACGACAGGAACAGACTTGGCTGCTTCAGCAATTGTCTCTTTGCCTTGCGTGTCAAAGCCGGTCGTGCCGATCACGACGCTGATATTGTGAGCAACGCAGAATGGCAGATAGGCAAGCGTAGCCTGGGGACGCGTAAAGTCGATCAAAACATCGGCTTTGGCAAGGTCCTGAACGTCATCCGAAATCAAAATCCCGGTCGTTTTGCCGATTGCCGCACCGGCATCCGTGCCGATTTCGGGAACTCCGGGAGCTGTGACGGCAGCTGCGAGTTCAAGGTCATCGCTACAGAGAACGGCCTCAATGATGAGCTTGCCCATGCGACCGGTTGCGCCGGAAACAGCGATTTTCACGGTTTGACTCCTTACTGATCTTCAGGACGCACGAGAGGCGTCGGAGCGAAGTCCGTTTCGCGGCCGAGAATCATTTCGTCCGCCTGTTTTTCGGTCGGAACGGGCCCCGCTTCAATCTTGGTGAGGATGTCCTGTTCATCGAAGTAAAGCGTGACACGACGCATCTGAATGTCACCGTAACGCGGATTGAGATAGTAGGTGTAGTCCCAGCGATTGCGGTGGAACTGACTTTCAATGAGCGGTTCTCCCATCAGGAAGAGAACTTGCTGACGAGCCATGCCGACTTGAAGCTGGTCAATCATTTCTTTGGTGACCAGGTTGCCTTGGTGGACATCGGTACGGTAGACGTAGCTATTGAAGTTGCAGCCGGACAGCGCGATCAAACCGACGGCAAGAGGAGCGGTGATAAGAAGTGTGCGCAAGGACATGAGAAAAACAGTCGAGAAAACGCCTCGAAATTCGTAAATTAAAAACTTCCCGTTATGATAGCGAGTATCGGATTGAAATGAGCCTCTTGAGGATAGCCAATGAGCGTAAATAATGAACATGAGATGCTTGAGCCCGAACAGGAACTCAAAAATGTGGGGCTTAAAGCAACCGCGCCGCGCATGCGCATTCTGGAGCTTTTCCAAAAAGCACAAGAAGCTGGAGCCGCGCGCCACCTGACCGCAGAAGACATTTACAAGCAGTTAGTTGCCGAAAACATCGAGGTGGGGCTTGCTACCGTCTATCGCGTTCTTACCCAGTTTGAAGCGGCGGGGCTCATCGTTCGTCACTATTTTGGCAATGACCGCGCCAGTTATGAAATGGACGACGGGGCGCATCACGATCACATTGTCTGCACACGCTGCGGCCGCGTCGAAGAGTTCGTAGATAAAGAAATCGAAAAACGCCAGAAACAGATCGCCTTACGTCTTGGTTTTGAACTTGAAGGGCACTCGCTGTCTTTGTATGGCGTTTGTGAGGATTGCCGCAAGAAAGAGAAGGCGCGTCGTAAGTAATTGCCTATTGATAATCAAAAGTGAAAGCCGAGCCTGGGCTGCGACTGTTCAAGCTCGGCTTTCTCATTCAGGGACCATCAACTATTGTAGGTACCACTGAACAGTCTGACGGATTCCTTGTTCAAAAGTGGTTTGCGAGGTCCAACCCAGTTCTTTCGAGATCTTTGAGGGATCAATCGCGTATCGGAAATCATGACCGGGACGATCATTTACGAAACTGAGTAGTTCGTTATAGTCATGTCCGCTCCAGGGGCGCAGTTCGTTGAGAACGTTGCAGACCGTATCGACAATTTGCAGGTTTGTTCTCTCGTTATGTCCTCCAACATTGTAGCTTTCGCCGACTTTTCCTTTGTGAAAGATAAGGTCAATGGCTTGGCAGTGGTCACCCACCCACAGCCAGTCGCGAATGTTGAGTCCCTTACCGTAGACGGGGATGGGTTCATGAGATAAACATTTGCGGATGATGGTAGGAATGAATTTTTCGCTGTGTTGCCAGGGGCCGTAATTGTTGGAACAGTTGGAAATCGTCGTGTTTAACCCATATGTGTGGGTGTAGGCACGCACCAACAAGTCAGAAGAGGCTTTACTGGCGGAATAGGGGCTGTTAGGCGCGTAAGGGGTTTCTTCCGTGAAGAAGCCTTCGGCGCCGAGACTGCCGTATACCTCATCGGTTGAAATGTGGTGGAAACGAGCGGACTCCATGCAGTTGGTTTCTCGCCAGTAGTTGAGGCACTCATTTAAAAGATTGGCCGTTCCGTTGACATTCGTCTCCACAAAAATCAACGGATTAGAGATGGAGTTGTCAACATGGCTTTCAGCTGCAAAGTGGATGACGCCGGTAATGGAGTACTGCCGTAACAGCTGTCGGATCAGTGCTGCATCGCAAATATTGCCCTGGACGGGAACGACATTGGCCAGTTGTGCCTGCAACTCAAAAACAGCAGGGTGTGCTGCATAGGTGAGAGCGTCCAGGTCAATGATTCGGTAGTGGGGATAGGCTTTGGCAAAATGGCTGACAAAATTAGCGCCGATAAAGCCTGCACCGCCGGTTACAAGGATGGATTTTTCAAACATCAATTTGTTACTCATCGCTAAGAGCATCAAGCCAGAAACGAGGCTTGATGCCGTAAGGTTCAAGAGACTTCAAGGAAAGTACGCTGTATGCAGGACGTACGGCCTTTGTCGGATAGTCTGCTGTGGTGATGGGAATAACAGAGCAGGAGTTGCCTGTTGTTTTCACAATTTCGCAAGCAAAGTCATACCAAGAGCATTGTCCGGCATTGGTAAAGTGAACAATATGCATCGGTTGTTTGTGCGCGCCTTGCTTGTAGAGAGAGAGCAAGGCTAGAGCAAGATCTTCGCCCCTTGTTGGAGCTCCAGTCTGATCGCTGACTACGCGCAAAGAGTCGCGCTCCGCTGCAAGTTTCGAAATCGTATTAAAGAAGTTGCGTGACTCAGCGGCTTTGGAGTAGACCCATGCGGTGCGAATAATGACTCCGTTGAATTGCCCTTCCAAAAGAGAGACCTCTCCTGCGCGTTTACTCAAACCGTAAACGGATAACGGTCGTGTGTGGTCATTTGTTTCATAGGGCGAAATTGCTGTGCCGTCAAACACGTAATCCGTAGAGACATGAAGAATCGGCACTCCGGTGGAGGCTAACATCCATGGACCGTAAGCATTGACGCTGTAGGCATTGGCAACGTCAGTTTCAGCTGCATCAACGGCCGTATAAGCCGCACAGTTAATGATGCAGTCGATCTTTTGTTCGGAAACAAGCCTGTTTACGCTTGACACACAAGTGATATCAAGTTCGGATTTGGTGACAGGATAAAACGGAATACCTTGACGCAGACACTGTTCAATTACTGCTTTTCCTAATTGACCGTTTGCTCCGGTGATGAGCAGCATGATGGGTTACTCCTCAAATCGGAAAACGGGGAATCCGCAGTACGTTTTCCAGGAGGCGGCTGCAAGGTCTTTATCGGAAAATCGACATGCTTCGCGAGGAAGTTGCCAATCAATGCCGAGAGACTCGTCAAAAGCGAAAATAGAGCCTTCACTTTGCGGAGCGTAGAAGTTGTCACACTTGTACGCGAAGTGCGCGGTTTCGGACAGGACAGCAAAACCGTGCGCAAATCCACGGGGTATAAACAATTGTCGCTTGTTTTCTGCGGAAAGTTCAACGGCTACGTGCTTGCCGTATGTCGGGGAACCTGCGCGGATGTCAACAGCTACATCCAGAACGCGACCGGACAGCACGCGAACAAGCTTCGCTTGGGCATATTCACCTTTTTGAAAGTGAAGTCCTCTGAGTACGCCGTAGCAAGAAAAAGATTCGTTGTCTTGGACAAAATTTGCACAAATGCCAAGGTCGGAAAAAACTTTGGCATTGTATGACTCATAAAACCAGCCACGAGAATCGCCAAACACACGGGGCTCCAGCACGAACACGCCGGGGATTGCTGTTTCTTTTTTTTCCATGCAAAAACTCCGTTAGGCATCTCGGCCAAAGGCCAACTGACGCAGTTTTTCTCGATAGGGAGTACCAGGTTTCAGTGAAGTGACAAGACCCTCAAAACTTGTCTCGTTAATCAGTCCGCGCCGTAATGCCAATACTTCAAGATATCCAACGGGGTTACTATGTTCTCGGATTTCTCGCTCAACTTCTACTGATGCTTGCAGAAGAGAGTCAGGAGTACCCGCATCCAGCCATAGAGAAGAATCGGACATGCGCAGCGCGTTCAGACGATCTTCCTGAAGATAGAGGTTGTTGAGATCGGTGATTTCTAACTCGCCTCGGGCAGAGGGTTTTAACTGGCGAGCTTTGTCCAGAACGTCTGCAGGATAAAAGTACAGCCCTACAGAAGCCAGATTTGAGGTTGGAGTACAGGGTTTCTCTTCAAGCTTTACTACGCGCCCACTCTCATCGCAATTCGCAATGCCGAATCGTTCGGGATCTTGCACCGGACAGAGCAAAATTGATGCAGTATCCAGGGGCTCCTGAACGAACCGGCGCAATTGCAATAGCTCTTCACGAAGAATGAAGATATTGTCTCCGAGAATCAAGCAAACAGGCTCATCAATGAAATCATCAGCGAGCAGGAAGCACTCCGCAATTCCATTCGGAGCAGACTGAATCCGGTAAGTGATGGTAAGACCGAATTGATTACCATCTCCGAACAAAGCTTCAATATTGGGGAGATCACGAGGCGTTGAAATGATAAGAACATCCTTAATCCCGAGATCCATTAGTGTTGCCAATGGGTAGTACACCATGGGCTTGTCATACACCGGGAGGAGCTGCTTGGAAGTTGTATTCGTGAGTGGGGCGAGACGACTGCCGCTGCCACCGGCTAAAACGATACCTTTCATTTCGACGCTCGTTTAAAAGCTTATTGAGGAAGTTTGCACACAAGTATATGAATGCGCATAAAAAAGAGATAGAAAAAAGGTGTTGCATGAAGATGCTCACACAACACCCTGATCCTGTTTCAAATTCTAGAGGGATTATTATTCTTCCACCAGCACAGGGCTCACGCCGACGCTGTGGAAGCCTGCATCAACGTAGGCCACATTGCCCGTGATGCCGCTAGCCAGATCCGAGAGAAGGAAGGCGGCGGTATTGCCGACTTCATCGATCGTGACCGTACGGCGCAACGGAGCGGAGTGTTCCATGTAGGTCAGAATCTTCGAGAAGTTCTGGATGCCGGAAGCTGCCAGCGTCTTGATCGGGCCGGAGCTGATGGCATTGGCTCGAATACCCTTGGGGCCGAGGCTGCCAGCCAGATAGCGGGTGGAAGCTTCCAGGGCGGCCTTACATACACCCATGGTGTTGTAGTTGGGAACCGTGCGTTCGCTGCCAATGTAGGTAAGAGCCAGGATCGAAGCAGCACGACCTTCCATCAGCGGAAGAGCAGCCTTGGCCAGCACCGGGTAGGACAGCGCGGAAATTTCCATGGCCGTGCGGAAGGATTCGCGGCCGACGCCATCAAGGTAGTCGCCGGCAATGCATTCACGCGGAGCAAACCCGATGGAGTGCACAAACCCGTCCAGACCGCCCCAACGTTCCTTCAGTTCACCCATCACGTTGGCGATCTGATCATCTTTGGTGACGTCCATTTCAAGGCAGATGTCGCTGCCGAATTCTTTGGCAAATTCAACGATACGGTCGTGGAAGCGTTCGCCGACGTAGGTAAAGGCGAGCTCGGCTCCTTCGCGGTGGCAGGCGCGGGCAATGCCGTAGGCGATCGAACGGTTCGACAACACGCCCGTGATCAAAAGTTTCTTGCCTTGCAGAAATCCCATGATTTATTCCTCGGTAAGGATTTTTGTTTTTAGCGAATCTTCAACCGTTGTCCGATTGAGATTCGAGTTGTTCTCAAATTGTTGATGATACGGATTTTAGAGACACTGGTACCGTACTTTTTTGCAATTGAAAAAAGTGTCTCTCCGCGTCTGACAACGTGTACGTTCTTCCCTGGCGGCGGCTGCGTATTTGCACGCGGCGGAATTACGAGCACGAGGCGCTGCCCGATGCGCAGTCGGGAGCTGCGCAAATTGTTCGTGCGACGAATCGAGCGCTGTGTGATGCCGTATTTCTTGGCGATGGTGTAGATGGAGTCGCCCCGGCGTACGCGGTAGACCACGCGGCGCACTTCCGGAGCCGAAAGTTTGAGTCCGGCGTTGAGTTCTTCCTGCGCGATTGCCGGCGCAAGTTGTCCGTTGGCGTCAACCAGCAAAGCAGAACCAGCGAGCACTTTGCGGCCTTTCGGGATGCGGTTGACGCGCCGAAGCTCTTCTTCGGTCATGCCCGATTTCAACGCAACGTCAGCGAGCGTTTCACCTTCTTTAAGGTGATAGAGCACCCAGCTTGAGAGCGGCTTACCGGTGTTGACCCAACTTGCGAGGTTGTCCATGAAGACTTCCAGATTTTCCATAGGAAGCAACATGACGGAGTTGTGGCTGGCAACGATCACGGGCAGATTAAAGCCGGGATTAAGCATCCGAAACTCGTTGGGATCCATTTCGGCAAGCTCTGCAGCCGTCTTCATGTCAATGTCGCGGCTTTTTGTCACACGGACAAAATAGGGGGCGTTTTCAATTTCCGGCAGATTGATGCCGTACTTTTCCGGATCAGCAACGATTTGACGGATCGCTTCCAGTCTTGGCACGTAATAGGCTGTTTCACGAGGCATCCGCAGGTGTGCGTAGTCCGCTTTGCGTCCGCGCGCTTTCGCTCTGCGAATGGCACGGGAAACACTGCCTTCACCCCAGTTGTATGCGGCAAGCGCTAAGTGCCAGTCACCAAACTGTTGATAGAGCTTTTCGAGGTAATCCAAAGCAGCACGCGTACTCTGCAGCACGTCTCTGCGCTCGTCCTTCCAGAAATTCTGCTGAAGCGAATAGATGTTGCCTGTCTGAGGCATGAATTGCCAAAGACCCGATGCTTTCGCATGAGAGAGGGCTTCAGGTTGGAAGGCACTTTCCACAAACGGCAAAAGCGCAAGTTCCGTGGGCAAGCCTCTTTGCTCGATCTCGTCGACAATGTGATAAAGATACTTGCCGGCGCGCTCAAAAACACGCTCGATGTGACGCGGATTACGACTGTAGCTTCTTAACGATGTTGTTACGCGGCTGTTCTTAAGTTCCGGCATAGCGTATCCGCGGCGGATACGATCCCAGATGTCAACGGGAGGGGATACTTCAGCTTCCGTAGCAGGTAAATCATCGGCTTGCCGCGCTTCCGTGGCCGCAGGCGTTTCTGCGCACGCCACGGAGCCGGTAAAGCAAATACCGGTTACGAAGCAAACCAAAAAATTGCGCAAAGACACCATGAATGCGAGAGAAAAAAGAAAGGTGAGACGGAAAGCGACTCGAAAAGGCGAAATTGTAGCTTGAAAAGCGTACATTTCTGTTTGTGTGCTATGCCCGGCACGGGCATAATTCTACGTTCTATTTTCCATTTTCAATCAAAGATCAGGACAAATGGCTCAATACGTCATGACCATGAATCGCGTGGCCAAGGTGGTTCCGCCCAAGCGATTCATCCTCAAAGATATTTCTTTGTCGTTTTTCCCGGGGGCCAAGATCGGCGTTCTGGGGCTCAATGGTGCCGGTAAATCGACGCTGTTGAAGATTATGGCCGGTGTCGATAAAGACATCGATGGCGAAATTACGTGGCAGAACGATCTCAAGATTGGTTATTTGCCGCAGGAACCGCAGCTCGATCCTGAAGCAACGGTTCGTCAGGTCGTAGAAGAAGGCATGGGCGAAGTGATGCAGGCTCAGGCCAAGCTTGATGCTGTGTATGCAGCATATGCCGAGCCGGATGCTGACTTTGATGCACTGGCAGCCGAACAGGCTCGTCTGGAAGCCATCATTGCCGCTGCCGGTACGGATGCTTCGACGCAAATGGAAATTGCGGCGGATGCGTTGCGCTTGCCGCCTTGGGAAGCCAAGATTGGACATTTGTCCGGCGGTGAAAAACGCCGTGTGGCTCTGTGCCGTCTGTTGTTATCTCGTCCGGATATGCTGTTGTTGGATGAACCGACCAACCATCTGGACGCTGAAAGCGTTGAATGGTTGGAGCAGTTCCTGCATCGTTTCCCGGGAACGGTTGTTGCCGTTACCCACGATCGTTACTTCTTGGATAACGCAGCCGAATGGATTCTTGAACTTGACCGCGGTGAAGGCATCCCCTGGAAGGGTAACTATTCTTCCTGGCTTGACCAGAAGGAAAAGCGACTGGAGCAGGAAAAGCGTCAGCAGGAGTCTCGCGTCAAGGCCATCAAACATGAATTGGAATGGGTGCGTCAGAATCCCAAGGGGCGTCAGGCAAAGGCCAAGGCTCGTTTGAACCGTTTCGAGGAGCTATCGAGCTACGAATACCAGAGCCGCAATGAAACCAATGAAATCTTTATTCCGGTGGCAGATCGCCTTGGCAATAAGGTTATTGAATTCCACAATGTCAGCAAGGGCTTTGGCGATCGTCTGTTGATCGACGACTTATCCTTTACGATCCCACCCGGTGCCATCGTTGGTGTCATTGGCCCCAACGGTGCCGGTAAGTCGACGCTCTTTAAGATGATTACAGGGAAGGAACAGCCGGACTCCGGTTCGATTGTTCTTGGCGATACGGTCAAGATAGCTGCCGTGGATCAGACTCGTGAGGGATTGCCCAACGATAAGACTGTGTTTGAGGCGATTTCGGGCGGTCTCGACATTTTGCAGGTCGGCAAGTTTGAGATGAGCTCGCGTGCCTATCTCGGTCGCTTTAACTTCAAGGGCGGCGATCAGCAGAAGACTGTGGGCGTTCTTTCGGGCGGTGAGCGCGGCCGTTTGCACTTGGCTGCAACTTTGCTGAAGGGCGGCAACGTTCTGTTGCTTGACGAACCTTCGAACGACTTGGACGTTGAGACACTGCGTGCTCTGGAAGAAGCATTGTTGGAATTTGCCGGTTGCGCGCTGGTAACCTCACACGACCGCTGGTTCCTTGACAGAATTGCCACGCATATCCTGGCGTTTGAAGGCGACAGTAAGGTCGTGTTCTTTGATGGCAACTACAACGAATACGAAGCCGACAAGAGAAAGCGCCTAGGTGAAGAAGCGGCGCGTCCGCACCGTATTCGCTTCAAGCCTCTCAAGCATTAAGTCATGTTCTGTCCTCCGGCGCATTTCTATACGGGAATGCGCCGGACTGTTCTCGTGCACAAGCCATGTCTGCCAATTTCGTTCATCTGCGTTTTCACTCCGAGTATTCCATTCAAGACGGTATCGTGCGTCTCGACCCCATCCTTGAAGAAGTGATGGAGCAGGGAGGCGTTGCTTTAGGTATTACCGACTCGATGAATCTGTTCGGAGCCCTGCGGTTTTATTCGCATGCGATTGCTGACGGCATCAAGCCCATCGTTGGATGTGATTTGTGGATCACAAATGCGGTACATGGTAAACGAGACAATCCGTATCGCCTGACGGTCTATTGCCAAAATCATGAGGGTTATCTGTCGCTTTGCGAGCTTCTATCCCGAGGCTGGATGGAGAACCAGTATCTGGGGCGCGGTGAAGTCAGACTCGAGTGGTTGACTCTTGAAAACTGCAAGGGACTCATCTGTCTTTCCGGTGGTCCGCAAGGGGTGATTGAGCAGCATTTACTCGAGGCTAATAAGGGTGAGGCTCGGACAGCTCTTGAACAGTTGCGGGCGGCCTTTCCGGGGCGTTTTTATTTGGAAGTGCAACGAGCAGGTCGAAAAAACGATGAAGCGGTAGTGGCGCATATTGCCGAGTTGGCTGTTGAGACGGGATTGCCCATGGTGGCGACACACCCGGTGCAGTTTCTGCATCGAGAAGATTTCAATGCTCATGAAGTGCGCTGCTGCATTGCCGGTGGATACGTGTTGGCGGATCCCCATCGTCCGAAGCTTTATACGGAAGAGCAGTATCTGAAGACCGAAGAGGAGATGAGGGCGCTCTTTGCTGACATTCCTCAGGCAATCGACAACACGGTGGTGATTGCTCAACGCTGCAATCTGGATGGAGTTTTGCAAAAGCCTCAGCTACCGCTGTTTCCGACTCCGGAAGGCGTGTCGCTCGACGAATATATGGTGCAGCTCTCGCATGAGGGCTTGGAGCGCCGTCTTGAGTTTTTGTATCCGGATAAGGCGGAGCGAGATGCTCGCCGTCCGGAATACATCGAACGCTTGGACTACGAGCTCAAGACAATCTCATCCATGAAGTTCCCTGGTTACTTCCTTATCGTGCAGGACTTTATCAACTGGTCCAAACGAAACGGTGTAGCAGTGGGGCCCGGCCGAGGGTCCGGTGCAGGTTCTCTTGTAGCATATGCGTTGGGCATTACGGATTTGGATCCGTTGCATTACGGGTTGCTGTTCGAACGCTTCCTGAATCCGGAACGCGTTTCGATGCCTGACTTTGACGTCGACTTTTGTCAGCACAATCGTGATCGCACCATTGAGTACGTGAAGCGTACCTATGGTGTGGATGCAGTGAGCCAGATCGTTACGTTCGGTGCCATGGGCGCAAAGGCCGTGGTTCGAGACGTCGGCCGTGTGCTCAATATGAACTACAAAAAGGTTGACGAACTGGCCAAATTGATTCCTCAAAAGCCGGGGCTTGATGTGACGCTCGCAAAAGCAGCTGAAATGGAACCCGCGTTCAAGGAAATGGCCGAGAGGGAGGATTATGTTGAGTTGATGAGCTACGCTCAAAAACTCGAGGGCTTGACTCGCAACCTGGGTATGCACGCGGGCGGTGTTCTGATTGCGCCAAGCAAGCTGACGGATTTCTGCCCGCTTTATAACGCAGATGGCAAGCCCGAAAATACCGTCAGCCAGTTCGATAAGAAAGACATTGAAAATGTAGGCCTTGTGAAGTTCGACTTCCTGGGACTGACAACACTGACGATTCTGACGAAGGCTGCTGAATATATCGACCGTTTGAACCCGGGTACAAAGTTTGATCTGTCGCGAATCCCGACCGACGACAAGAAAACGCTGGAGCTCTTCCAACAGGGAAATACAGGAGCCGTGTTCCAGTTTGAATCGGACGGCATGCGTGAACAGTTGCGGCAAGCAAAGCCTGACTGCCTGGAAGACCTTGTCGCCCTGAACGCCCTCTATCGTCCCGGTCCGATGGATCAGATCCCTCACTTCATTGACCGTAAATTCGGGCGAGAAAAAGTGGAGTACCTCGATCCCCGTATGGAGCCTATTCTTCGTGAAACTTACGGCATCATGGTCTATCAGGAACAGGTGATGCTGGTCGCACGAGCTATCGGGGGCTATTCGTTGGGCGGTGCCGACCTTTTGCGTCGTGCCATGGGTAAGAAGAATGTCGAGGAAATGAAACGGCAGCGCGCCGTCTTCATTCAAGGTGCGGCCGAACGAGGCGTTACCGCAGAGACGGCAACTGAAATCTTCGACTTGATGGAGAAATTTGCGGGTTACGGTTTCAACAAGTCGCATGCTGCCGCATATTCATATGTTGCTTGGCAGACAGCATACCTAAAGGTGCACCACACGGCTTGCTTCATTGCGGGCAACATGTGCCTGGTGATGAACCAAGGGGAAAAGATGCGAGAACTGGTGGAAGACGCCCGCGAAATGGGTGTGACCGTTCTTCAGCCGGACATCAATATCAGTGAATGGTTCTTTACGGTTCCCGATGAAAAGACCGTTCGTTTTGGTTTGGGGGCTATTAAGGGGGTCGGACAGAATATTGTCGAAGATTTGCTTCACGAACGACTGTTGAACGGTCCGTTTCTGGATATTTTCGATGTAGCGGCTCGAGTGCATTCTATGAACCGAAAGGTCCTGGAGCAGCTCATCAAGGCGGGAGCTTTCGACTCGTTGGATAAGGATCGAGGGAAGCTCTTTGGTAACGTTGAGAACGCTATTCAGGCCGGACAGGCTGTGGCAGCGTCAATTGGACAGGCGAGTCTCTTTGCTGATGAAAATGGCGAAGACGAACGTATCGTCAATTGGAAAAAGGCGGATCGCTGGGATGACCGGACGCTCTATACGCTTGAGCGAGACGCTTTTGGTTTCTGTCTGACGGGTGATATGTTCGATTCCTACCGAGTGGAAGCGCGTAACTTTGCCATTCCGTTTAAGGATATCAGAGATAGCCGCGAACAACAGACTATCGCCGGCATTGTGCAGAGTGTGCGAACCATCGCAGGCAAGCGAGGCACCTTTGCCGTTGTGGCACTCAGCGATGGACAAACGACGATGGATGTCCTTGTGTTTGCAAAAGCATACGAAAATTACAAGAACCTGCTCAAACCGGATGAGATGCTTATTTTCACCGGCAAGGGGCGCAAGGATGAGCGCAGCGGAGGCATGTCTTTCGTTTGTGACAAAGTAATCACAATTGAAGAGATGCGAGTACAAAAGGGTGCTACGCTCATGCTTGAGATTGCCGAAGGTCAGGATCTAGGTGCTATCCGTGATGTATTACTAACGGGGCAGGATAACGACCATCGAGGCGTTTCTTGTGAAGTTTCGATACGAAGCAACGGAGTGAAGGCAGAAGTTATTCTCAAGAACAATTACACGCCTACCGATCAGCTATTGAATCAACTGAAAAACTCGGATAGCGTGTCCGTAGCTAGATTCGTCTACTGAGCTCTCGATTGCAAACGAGGGCTCAGTACCCAATGGTCATTTACTTCAGGACGTTGTGTAGAGTCTCAATCACCTCAGAGACTTCTGGCCAGCGACCGTTTTCTCCGAGGACGATGGCATCAGGGTTCCAAGGACCGGTACGTTTCGTATCGGTTACGCCGACCAGGGTTATCTGTTTTGCGCCGACAGCGGCAGCAATATGACTGACGCCGGAATCATTGGCGATAACCACCTGAGCGCGCTTTGCGATCGCTGCGAAATTTCCCAGAGTTGTGGGAGGCAAAATTGTCGCGTCTGGACAGGCAGCTTTGGCCAAAGCCTCTTCTCGTAGAGAAGGAAAGACGATTGGTTCAACGCCTTTATCCCGCAAAGGCTTGACAAGGTCATTGAAATGCTCCCAGTGTTTCACTTTGCCTTGATGCTTTCCACGGGCAATAGGGGCAAGGAGAGCGAACCTTGCGGGAATTTTATATTGCTCAATGAGGTTTTTTGCCGCAGCCTCATGCCTCTTCATCAGGACAAGACTGAGACGTTCAGGCACCTTGTCGAACGCCGGAGTACTTCCCCAGGATTTAATGGCTTCGTGGGCAACATAAAAAAAACGTTCGACTTCATGCATCGTTCCAGGTTCCGATATGCCATTGTCCAGAATGAAGGAACGCATATCAGTTTTTAGGCCAGTTGTATTGAGTCGTCCCAGCTTAAAAAGGAGTGCAGAGCCGAACGAATTTGGGAAAAGCAATCCCTGCTTAGCATTGGCATTTTGAGCAAGATAACGAATGCGAGAGAGGTCTTCCGTGACTTTTCCCTCAATAGGATCAAAACGCCATCCCATGCCGGCCATTAGATCTTCTGCCCACCGTTTACCAACCAGAGCTGGTGTAAATCCACTTGCAGCAAGGAGTCGTAAAGCTGGAAGGCACATGCAGCAATCGCCAACATGGTTAGGCAGACGGCAGAGAACGGTAGGCATAGAGAAAACCTAGTAACAATAAAAAATAAGCAACAGACACGATTGTGCAGAGGACTCGTCCATTTCAACAGCTTGCCTATGCACCAACCTCGTAAGGGCACATTGTAAAATCTCACGATCGAAATCTGAATAATCGAAGGATTCCTTTTGATGAGTCTAAGCATCGAGAACAACACTAAGGATTGGGCGGATAGCAAGCAACAGGACGCTGTGCGACGCCTTTTTTCTCATGTCCTGAGCTACAAAAAGTGGCTCGCTTTTGCAATGTGTGCCATGGTTGTAACCGCAGGATCCTCGTCGTTGATAGCTCTCTTGGTCGGTCAGTTAACAGACAAAGGGTTTTACGAAAAAGATCCGACTGCGGTCTGGTGGGCTCCGGGTTCCCTGCTCATCATTTCATTTGCTTATGGTCTTTCGTCGTTCACCAGTTCATATTTTTTACAGAAAATCTCTCAAGATATTCTGTACAGGTTTCGTACTCAACTTTTTTCTCGGGTGCTGCGGTGGCCTGCTGGCACCTATCAAAATAGAAACTCAGGAACTGTGGTAGCTGTTTTTATCAATCAGGCAGGAACAGCACTTGGAACGGCAGCTGAACTCATTGCCACAATTTTCAGAGACTCACTTCAGATCGTAGCCTTGCTTTGTGTGCTTTTTTATTACAACTGGCAGCTTTCTCTTGTTTCTTTTGTTGTAGCCCCTTTTTTGGCTCTCATCATTCGTTGGGTTGGAAAGAAAATTCGTCGATACGGTGGTGGTTTTCAGCAAGCATTGGCCGATCTAACTAGCGTTGTACAGGAGGGGTATAAAGGACAACGGATGGTCAAAATTTACGATGCGTATCAATATGAGCAACAGCGCTTCATGAGGGCTAATGGGTTAATGAAAAAACTTGCACTTCGAATGCAGATGGTGTCTGGTGCAGGTACTCCGATGACACATTTTGTAAGCATGTGCGCCGTTAGTATCGTTGTGATTGTTGCTCTTCTGCAAGCTCAACACGGAATGCTCACGTTGGGGGATTTCATTACGTTTCTGTCTGCGTTGCTTTTGCTACTGACGCCAATTCGGCATCTTTCCTCTCTGAATGGAGCAACATCGCGAGTTCGTGTCGCTGCAGAGAGTATTTTCGAAATGCTTGACGAACTTGAAGAAAAGGATCCGGGAGAAGATGAGCTCAAGAGAGTTCGTGGTGACGTTCGGTTTGAAGGTGTCACACACCAATACGTCGGTGCGGAAAAGCCCTCAGTTAAAAATTTTTCTCTTGATGTGAAGGCTGGTGAGACCGTTGCTTTTGTGGGAGCTTCGGGAGCCGGGAAAACAACTTTGATCAATCTGATACCTCGATTCTGGACTCCTACAGCCGGTGAAATTTACTTTGATGGCGTAGCGCAGAGTTCCGTGACCCTAAAGAGTTTACGTGACCAGATTTCGTTGGTGAGTCAAGATGTCATTTTGTTCGATGACACGATCGCGGCGAATATTGCCTATGGCAATGAGAGTGCGACCCGAGAACAGATTGAGGAAGCCGCTCGCGCAGCATACTTGATGCCTTTTATTGAAACCCTGCCAAAGGGGTTGGATACACAGGTAGGGGAAGCTGGCAGTAGATTGTCAGGGGGGCAAAAGCAGCGTATTTCAATCGCTAGAGCGCTTTTGAAAAATGCACCGATTTTGCTTCTGGATGAGGCCACTAGCGCTCTGGATACGGAAAGCGAAAAATATATCCAAAAGTCGCTCGATGAACTCATGCAAGGACGTACAACTTTTGTTGTTGCGCATCGTCTTTCCACAATTATTGGTGCTGACAAAATTGTTGTGATGAAGGATGGCCAGATTTGTGAAGTTGGCAAGCATGAGGAGTTGTTGCAACGAAAGGGCTATTACGAGCACTTGTACAACATCCAGTTTGCTTCTGATAAAGAAGCCATTCCATCAGTTGACTAATCAGCTATGTCTGGCAATTCGTAAGCCCTTCTTTGTTCATGGCTAGTTTTTTGAAAGACAGAGTTTGTTGTGAATAAAAAAATCCTTGCAATGGCGCTAGTTATCTCAGGAACGATAGCTCTGACTGCCTGTTCTGACAATGAGGTCGCAGATGTCTCTTTAGGGATTTTTACCCTCAAGGATATAAAGCTGAATAGTTTTGTGGATCCGCTTGTGCCTGGAGTGACTTGCCATGTCGCGAGCATTGAGGCAAATCTATCTTTGTCAGATCCTTCCGATAGCGCGGTAAGTTGTCGTCAGACCGGTGAAATTACGCCGGAAATGATTGCTCGGATTAAAAAGGGCAAGACGGGAGAAGTGGTTTTTGAGAAATCTAAGAGTGTGTTTCTGAAGACATTAAAGATTCGTCGTATTTTTGATGAGGAGAGCCAGACTCTTATGTATCTCTCCTACTCGACACGCGAAACCTCAGGCAGCTTCAAACACAGTCTCTCCACGGTTCCTCTCTGGGGTACGGCGGCGTACGTTACGCCGCGTCCTAAAACGGGAACTGTGCTACGGAGTGATTCAGCGAAAACGCAATCCTTTTAAGCCAGCAGCGAACCATGAACAATAAGTGGGCTTTGCGTACACAACTAAATGAAATTGGCTGGTTAGCTGTTTTATTTGCAGTTGTCGGGGCTACCGTGGCCCTGCGTTACATGACCGGTTTGCCAGGAACCCAATGGTGGCAGTATCTATATGTTTTCGGGGCTGCCGCAGGAGTGTTTTTCATTGGGCATTTTCTGTTGCAACTTGTGTTGGTATTGCCACTGTCACGCTTGAGTTCTTGTGGTGGACGGGGGATGGCATTTGGACTCACCTTCATCCTTTTGGTGTCGCTTGTCACGGACACATTTGTCTACCAACAATATCGTTTTCATATCAATTGGGCGATGGTTGATCTCGCCCTTGTCGGTGGGCGAGAGGTTTTTTCCTTCTCCACTGGCATGATGATAAAAATTGCATTTTTGGTTGTTTGCCTAGCCGTTGTGTCTATGCTATTGGTCTGGGCGAGCACGAAGGTGACTACCAAAGCTGTATTGCCCTGTGTGGGTATCCTGGTGGGGTATCTAGTTGTAAATGCCGTAAGTGCCTACAGCGTTTCCCAAAATGTCAAATCGGTGACAGTTTTGGCCGAGCGAATTCCTCTCTACTACCCTATCCGGGCAAATACATTCTTGTCTAAATTTGGACTTGTGGCAGCCGGAGAAGAGAAATTAAGTCTTTCTCAGAAAGTTGGCAGCTTTCACTATCCGCTCAATGAGCTTTCCCTTGGAAAGGGAACGGATCTCAATGTGTTGATTTTGGCAATCGACTCTTTGCGTGCTGATGTTGTAGATGCAAAGACGATGCCTAATCTAACAAAACTCCAAAATCAGGCATTAGTTTTTCAGGAGCATTATTCTGCAGGTAATGCAACTCGAGCCGGCGTTTTCGGTTTGTTCTACGGACTCCCACCGTTTTATTGGCAAAGCGCTCTGTCTACGAATGTGTCATCTTCAATGGTGACAGGCTTTCAGAAAGCCGGGTACGAAATTACTGCATTCGCGACAGCAACGTTGCTTCGTCCAGAGTTCTACGCAACGGTTTTTTCCAGTGTAAGACCTTTGCGCATGGGCTCCGACACCGGTGAGACAGTTGCAGAACGGGATCTCGATAGTGTGAATGATTTTGAAAAATGGCTGGAGCAACGCGATACAAATAGAAAATTCATGAGTTTCATGTTTTTGGATAGCGTGCACTCTCTGGATTTCCCTGAAGACCTAGATGTTCCCTATGACGATTATTGGCAAGAGGTCGATCGATTAAAACTCTCTCCTGACTTTGATCCGAGAGAATATTTCAACCGATATAAAAATGCTGCATATTGGCAGGACGTACTGATTGGACGAGTGCTGCAGATCCTCGAGAAAAACGGCCGATTGGATGACACGATTGTGATAGTGACTTCCGATCATGGGGAAGAGTTCAATGACTCCAAGCTGAACTACTGGGGACACAATGGAAATATTTCTGACGCTCAGATCAAAGTTCCGCTTGTGATTGCATGGCCTGGCATGCCAGCACAAGAAATTACTCACCGCACAACAGCATACGATGTGGGTGCTACTTTGTTGAAAAGAGTATTGGCTGTTCAAAATCCCATTGAAGACTTTAGTGTAGGTAAGGATCTTTTTGATCCCGAGGGAAGAGAAGTCTTTTTTGTCGGCAGTTACAACGAGGACGCTATCGTAGCGGGTGACGAGGTGTTACTCATCAAAATGAGCGGAGCACTGGAAGGGCACAGCCTTAAAGATTGGAAAGAGATTGACGCGGCTCCACTTAAAAAGTGGGTGCCGGCTTATCTGCAGATGCGCGGTAAATATCGGCAATAGTGCGGGGTTGGTTGGACAAATGACAACTGAAATGTTGATGGAAGATGAAGACGGTGAAGAAGTCAAGCTTCCCGGACTCCCGGCGAACACAAAAAACTACATGACACCAATTTGCTACCGACGTCTGCTAGATGAGCGCGAGCATTTGGTTAACGTTGAGCGACCGAGCATTGTAAACGTAGTCAGTTGGGCGGCAAGCAATGGGGATCGTTCGGAAAACGGAGACTACCAGTACGGCAAAAGACGTTTACGCGAAATTGACCGCCGCATACGTTTTCTGAATAAACGAATTGAAAGTGCGGAGGTAGTCGATCCTACGAAACGTCCGCCTACAGATCAGGTGTTTTTCGGAGCGACGGTTACCTATGAGAACCTGACAACAGGAACTGAACACACGATTCGTATTGTTGGAATTGATGAAGCGAATCCGGAAAATGGCGACGTCAGTTGGGTGAGCCCGATTGCTCGTGTGTTCCTGAAACAAAGAGAAGGTGTTAGTGTCAAATTACCGACGCCGGCAACGATTGATCACCCTGCGCGGGTAGAAGTGCTGGAGATAGTTGCGGTGGAGTACAAATAACGAAATCAGCGGCCTTGAAGAAATCTCAAATGACAAAAGAAAAACTTCCCATTAGCGTGGTGCTCTTGACGCGTAACGAGGAGCTCAATATCAAAGATTGTCTTCAAAGTTGCGCCTTTGCAGAAGAACTCATTGTTGTTGATGACGGAAGTACTGATAAGACGGTTGAGATAGCTCAGGAGTTAGGCGCAAGAGTCTTTAATCGATCTCTTGCTGGAGATTGGGGGGCTCAGAAGACTTTTGGCATGCAACAAGCTTCTCAACCTTGGCTTCTGCTGATTGATGCTGATGAGAGAGTCAGTTCAAAGCTGCAGGATTCTATTCGTCAAGTGCTGTCTGATTCATTGCAGAAGCGGGCATACATGATCCAGAGAGAAAATCATTTTGTATCAGGGTCTGCTACGCATGGATGCCTGCGTCCCGACTGGGTTCTGAGATTTTTGCCGAGAGAGGGAGCTTCGTCTATCGGAAAGGTGCATGAAAGTATTGAATCACCGTTCCCAAGAGATCGATTATCTGGGCGGCTTATTCATTTCACATACCGCAATTGGGACGCCTATTACCGGAAAATAGAGCTCTACAGCAGACTGGCTGCCGACAAATATTTTGATGAAGGCAGGAATTGCTACTTCTTCAGAGATGTTGTGTTAAGACCGCTCTGGGCCTTCTTCAAGGTCTACTTCATCAATCGAGGGTTTTTGGACGGGAAGCTTGGTTTCATTTTCTCCATGAACCACTACTTCTACACAATGGCCAAGTACGTACGGTACTACTACCTGAAAAATCACGGCGGCAAAATTTAATTGATAAAGCAAAGGGGGCTCCGAAAGGAGCCCCCACTACCTCTACCGATCCTCTGTCGGCAAGAAGATGCGTTTGTCGCCATCCAAGCGTCTAGCTACGCTCAGCACAGTCGGGATCCGTTTGAGCGCTCGCATGATGTGCATCAAGTGCAGTCGGCTTCGAACCTGAATCATCAGATTCAAAGATTCTTTACCTTCCTTGTTGGGTTCGACATTAACACCCACAATAGCTGATCCTGCGGAACTGAGTTCTGTGGCGACTGAAGCCAATGTTGCCCGATCATCGGTGATTTCCAGATCCAGCGGCACAAAGAAGCGAGCCTCTTCGGCGCTTTCGGCTTGCCACGCCAACGGCATCCAACGTTGCGGGGCATTTTGCCGTCCGCGCGCAACGTGTTCGCAGTCAGCGCGATGTACGGAAAGCCCATGTCCTTTGCGCATGAAGCCCCAAATATTGTCGCCGGGTACGGGATGGCAACAGGTCGCTAACTGAACGGCCATACCTTCGGTGCCTCGGATGGTCACCGTGGTTTCACTTGCAGGATGTTCCGGTTTTTTTACCTGTAGCAGAGTCCTGATTTGACCGATGATGCCGGCTGCCGGCATATGTCCCAGACCAATATCAATATAGAGTTGTTCGCGCGTACCGATAGATGCATCGCGAAGCACTTCACGCCAAATGGGCTCGGGAATGGCCTGAAGGTTGAGCTGAGCTTCTTGGGCTGCCTTGGCGAGCACTTTACGACCCAAAGCTTCCGATTCTTCAGGATTGCGCGTGCGCAGATACTGGCGGACTTCTGCACGAGCTTTACCGCTGCGCACAAAGCTGATCCACTGAGGATCGGGTTCTGCATCGGGAGCCGTGATGATCTCGACCATATCGCCGTTTTTCAGGGGCGTGGACAATGGTTGCTGCTCCCCATTAATGCGGCAGCCGATGGCCTTGTTGCCGACATCGGTGTGAATCTGATAGGCAAAATCAACAGGGCAAGAGCCTTGCGGCAAGCTCACGATCTTGCTTCTCGGAGTGAAGACATAGACGCGATCCGGGAAGAGGTCGATCTTGATGTTTTCAAGGAACTCACTGCTGTCAGCACTGGTGCGCTGAATTTCCATCAGACTTTGCAGCCAGGATTTCACCATGTTTTGGATTCCGCTGGTATCCATGCTGTCGTTGTAGATCCAGTGAGAAAGAATGCCCATCTCGTCAATGCGGTGCATTTCTTCCGTACGAATCTGGTACTCGACAGGAGTGCCGTAGGGACCGATGACGGTGGTGTGAAGACTTCGGTAACCGTTTGCTTTCGGGATCGCAATGAAGTCTTTGAAGCGGTTGTGAACAGGTTTATAGAGCTGGTGTAAGGCGCACAAAGTGAGATAGCACTCTTCGCGCGTACGAACGATTACACGAAAGCCGTAGATGTCCAAAACATCGGAGAAGGAAGCATGCGTGTCACGCATGCGGTTGTATATACCGTAGATGGTCTTATCTCTTCCCTGGACTTGGGCCACGATACCGCATTTGGGTAATGCTGAACGCGTTTCACGCAGGATGCGTTCTAGAACAGCCTTACGATTGCCGCGTGTGAGAATCACGTTTTCACGAAGAATTTCGTAACGACGCGGGTAGTGGTTGAAGAAGGACAACTCCTGCAGTTCGCGGAAAACGGTATTGAGCCCTAGACGGTGCGCAATCGGCACATAGATTTCCAGCGTTTCTTTGGCGATGCGGCGACGTTTGTCCGGGCGCATCACGCCGAGCGTGCGAAGGTTGTGCAGACGGTCGGCGAGCTTCACGAAGATCACGCGCACATCGCGGCTCATGGCGAGCAACATCTTGCGGAAGCTTTCAGCCTGCGCGATTTCGTTGGAAGAAAAACGCAACTTGTCAAGCTTGCTCACGCCGTCGACGAGTTCAGCTACTTCCACACCGAAGCGCTCAACCATTTCAATTTTGGCGACAGGCGTATCTTCAAGCACGTCATGCATGAGACCTGCGCAAATGGTGGTGGAGTCAAGACGCCACTCAGCCAGAATGTTTGCCACAGCCAGAGGATGCGTGATGTACGGCTCGCCGGATTTACGGAATTGCCCCAGATGCGCATCGTCGGCGTACATGAATGCCTGACGAACGCGTTCTACGTCCGCTTTAGAAAGAAACTGACTGCAACGGGCGAGTAGTTCGGAAGAGGTGACGACTTTGGTGACTTTCTCGACAGGAGAAAAGAGAGGGAGGTCAGCTTCTTGACCAACGATGTCATCGGCACGAGCGTCTAGATAAGCAGCATCGTAGTCGTCTTCGTTGGACTGGCCGACATGAGGATGTTGAGGTCGAATGATGCCGGGCAGAGTCGTTGCCGGGGCTGTTTGAGGGGCGGTAAACAGCATAGGACCTTTTCCGAAAAATGATTAAAAATAAAAAAGCGCTGCCCAAATAGTTTTATAGGATAGGCAGCGCTTGATTTCGCTTGCGGGCAACGCAACGGTTGTCCGTTGCCCGAGTGAGGCAAGAAATTAGGAAACGCGTTCAAGCATTTCACGCGACACACTACCCTGCGCAATTTCGCGCAGAGCGATCACGGTGTTTTTGTCCTTGGCATCAACGCGCGGTGCGTGACCGTCGTTGAGCTGACGAGCGCGGTATGCGGCGCAGAGAACCATTTCAAAACGGTTCGGAATCTTCTTCATGCAATCTTCAACAGTAATGCGTGCCATTTTCTTTTTACAAAAGTAGGAAATCGTTGCTGCGGGGTAGAGATCAGACAGGGACGCCGAGCGAGATGAACTGTTCACGATGGCGCGCGGCCTGATTTTGGAAGTTCAGGCGCGAAGCTGTCACTACGGAGATCAGTTGCGACAAAGCAACGTCAAAGCTGTCGTTAATTATAACGAACTCAAATTCGGGAGCGTGGGCAATTTCTGCTCCGGCTCCCATCAGACGGCGCGTGATGGTGGCTTCGCTGTCGGTGCCGCGCTTATGCAGGCGCGCTTCAAGTGCATCAATGGAAGGAGGCAGAATGAAGATGCCCACGGTACCCTCAAATTGGGAACGTACTTGACGAGCCCCCTGCCAGTCGATTTCCAGCAAAACGTCTTTACCAGCAGCCATGCGTTGCTCAATCCAAACGCGGCTTGTGCCGTAGTAGTTGCCGTGCACAAGGGCGGACTCGAGAAATTCGCCGCGCGCTTTGCGCTCTTCAAACTCATTGACGGAAATAAAGTGGTATTCGCGTCCGTTCACCTCACCCGGACGAGGAGCACGCGTAGTGTGGGAAATCGACAGCTCAATTTCAGAGTCGCGCTCAAGGAGTGCTTTAACCAGTGAGCTTTTGCCGGCTCCGGAGGGAGCTGTAACCATAAAGAGACGACCGGCGTGAGCAGTATTTTTCTGAACGGGACTGTGAGACATAAACGCGGGATCCATGCTGTGAAATTCGGCAGAGTGACTCTCGATTCAGAGCCTTCTGGAAGTGATCGTATTTTAGCCGCTGACGGGGCGAAGAACGGTCGCGCTTATGGACGTTGTATTCAAGAACGAGAGCGATGCCGATATACTTGCACTGCTTGCGAAATTTCCCATTTTTTCGCAAATGGCGCCTTATTTTTCATTAATAGTGATCTCTTGCCAAGACCAGATTTTGGCGGGAGGTTTCTTCCTTTGCGTTTCCAGCTATGAAATACCACTTCCCGATCGTCATCATTGACGAGGATTACCATTCGGAAAACGTCTCCGGTCTTGGCATCCGCGACCTTGCACAAGCCATCGAAGCGCAAGGGCAGGAGGTCAGTGCCGTTACGACTTTTTCTGATCTCTCGAGTCTTGCGCGTCAAGCAAGTCGCACGTCAGCTTTTATCGTGAGTCTTGATGACGATGATTTCTCCGACACTGGCGAAGAAAACGAAGCCATTGCGGAGTTGCGCGCGTTTGTACATCAGGTGAGAAGCTCGAACCCAGACGTTCCGATTTTCTTGTACGGTGAAACGAAGACTGCGCCTTCGATCCCAAACGATGTGTTGCGTGAACTACACGGCTTCATTCACATGTTCGAAGACACGCCTGAGTTTGTGGCGCGCTACATCGTTCGTGAAGCTCGTCAATATCTTGAAAGCCTGCCGCCGCCGTTTTTCCGTGCGTTGACACACTATGCGGCTGACAGCTCCTATTCCTGGCATTGCCCGGGGCATTCGGGAGGTGTTGCTTTCTTGAAGAGCCCCGTGGGTCAGATGTTCCACCAGTTCTTCGGCGAAAACATGCTTCGTGCCGACGTTTGCAACGCCGTGGAAGAACTCGGTCAGCTACTTGACCATACCGGGCCTGTGGCAAAGTCTGAACAGAATGCGGCTCGCATCTTCGGTTGTGACAACCTCTTCTTTGTAACCAACGGCACGTCCACGTCAAATAAGATTGTCTGGAACTACACGGTGGCTCCGGGGGACATCGTGATTGTGGACCGTAACTGCCACAAGTCGATTCTTCACGCGATTACTCTGACGGGCGCTATTCCTGTGTTCCTGATGCCAACGCGCAACCATTACGGCATTATCGGCCCGATCCCGCGTTCCGAATTCGATTGGGAAACGATTCAGGAAAAGATTGCCAAGAATCCGCTGATCAAGAATAAAAATGCCAAGCCGCGCATTATGACGATCACGCAGTCCACCTACGACGGCATCGTCTACAACGACGAAGTGATTAAGGAAAAGCTCGACGGCAAGGTAGATATCCTTCATTTTGATGAGGCCTGGTTGCCGCATGCTGCATTCTCGCCGTTCTACAGCGACATGCATGCCATTGATCGCAACAAGCCGCGCACCAAGAAGAGCATGGTTTTTGCGACCCACTCGACGCACAAGCTCTTAGCCGGTATTTCCCAGGCAAGTCAAATCTGCATTCAGGATTCCGAAACGGAAAAACTTGACCGCTCCAGTTTCAACGAAGCATTCATGATGCATACGTCGACGTCGCCGCAGTACGCGATTATTGCAAGCTGCGATGTGGCAGCAGCTATGATGGAGGGACGTGCAGGCAAGGCTCTTGTTGAAGAGTCCATTGCCGAAGCTGTGTATTTCCGTCGAGCGATGCGAGAAGTCGGCAAAAACTACGACGACTGGTGGTTCACCGTTTGGGGACCGGAAAAGTTGCCGAGCGAGGGTTTCGGCACCCAGAAAGACTGGATGTTGCACGCCAACGAAAGCTGGCATGGGTTCGGACCCGTGGCAGAAGGCTTCAACATGCTCGATCCTATCAAGGGAACGATTGTGACGCCTGGCTTGTCTGTGGAAGGCGACTTCTCCGAAACGGGTATTCCTGCGGCCGTTGTGACGAAGTACCTGGCTGAGCACGGCATCATTGTTGAAAAGACTGGACTTTATTCGTTCTTCATCATGTTCACGATCGGCATCACAAAGGGTCGTTGGAACACGATGGTGACGGAACTGCAGCAGTTCAAGGATGCATACGACGCCAATTCGCCGCTGTACCGTGTGATGCCGCGGTTCCTCTCTGAGTTCCCGCACTATGAAGGTATGGGGTTGCGTGATCTCTGCCAGAGCGTGCACGAGGTATATCGCGATTATGACGTGGCACGTTTGACCACGCAGATGTACACCTCTGAAATGATCCCCGCAATGCGTCCGACCGATGCATATGCCAAGTTCGCACACGGCGAAATTGATCGTTTGCCAATTGACTCTTTGGAAGGGCGTATCTCTGCTGTGCTGTTGACTCCCTATCCGCCGGGAATCCCGCTCTTGGTGCCGGGCGAGCGCGTCAATTCCAAGATTGTTGAATATTTGCGCTTTGCGCGCGACTTCACGCGCCGCTTCCCAGGTTTTGAAAGCGACGTTCACGGTCTCGTAAAGGTCAAGCAGCCGGACGGCACGATTAAGTACATGCTCGACTGTGTGCGCGAAGACTGATTGCTAAAACTACCACTTAACGAAAAATAGAAAAATGGCTTTGGATCTGGTGATTTTCAATGAAACCCCTGTGACGATTCTCAAGGTGCAGGGGGCAGAAAAGTTTTTGGCTCGACTTTTGACGAGTGATGTCACAAAGCTTGCTGTGGGCGGCGTAGAGCGCTCGGTGGCAATGAACGCTACCGGCGGTGTGCTGGGCACGCCCTGGGTTGCGCGCCGAGCCACTGATGCCTACGAAATCATTCTTGCGGGTGACGAAACAGATGCCCTTCAAGCCTGGATTCGTCAGGTGAGCGTAGCCTTTGAGGCGGAAGTGGGCGTTGAAGCGCTTGCCGGCTTCTACTTTGTCGGCAAGCTTCCGATTGATGGCATATCCCTCCAGCCGGGACATATTGTGGAGAGCCTCGGCATTCGCTTCATTGATATGGGATGGATGTGTCTGGCGATTGGCCCCGAAGCCAACATCAAGGCGTTGAGTGACAACCTCATCAAGGCCGGAGCAAAGAAAGGTGAACAGACTGGATGGGATGCGTTGCGAATCTTTGCGCGCGAACCTGCCGCCGGACTTGAACTTGACGAAAGCTCCAGCCCGCTTGAAACCGGTCTTGAAGGTGCTCTGAATTTCGATGATCCGGATCGTATCTTTATCGGTCGAGCCCTGACGGAAGCTCGTTTTAAGGCCGGCAATTATGACCGTATGCAGTTGGTGGCCTTTGATGTGGCTTTCGATCCGTCACTGCTTGTTGAAGTTCCCTACGTTGTGCTCAACGGTACGCAATATCCCTGCACGTCAATTGCTCGTGTTCCCGAAGGGCCCTTTACAGTGGCATTGGTGCGTTTGCCTCGGGAAGTGAAAATTGGTGATCGTGTGCCCGTGGATGTCAAGACCGATCCGCGTACGCATTGTGAAGCAGCATTGGTTGTGGACAAGCAGATCTAAACGAGATGAGCAATATGGCTGCCAGCGTTTTTGAAATGTTCAAGCTTGGTGTCGGTCCGAGCTCGAGTCATACCGTCGGGCCGATGCGGGCTGCGTTGCTGTTTGTGCAGGAGCTCCAGAAAAAGGAACTTTTGCTCAAAACGGAGCGCGTGGTTTGCGAGTTGATGGGAAGTCTGGGTGCCACAGGTCGAGGCCATGCTACCGACAAGGCTGTGATCCTCGGGTGGGCAGGCAAAGCTCCGGCAACTGTCACTGGCAAGGAATCCGTAGAGATTCCACGACAGGCCGAAGAAGATCATGTGCTTAATCTCGCAGGAATCAAGGGCATTGCTTTTGATCCTGATCGAGACATGATTTTTTCGGCTGACAAGGTTTGCGCATTTCATACCAACGCGATGGATTTGGCGGCCCTGGACCAACAAGGCAATTCCCTGCTGTGTCGCCGTTACTATTCCGTGGGCGGCGGTTTTATTGTGGCCGGTAGCGAGTGCAATCCGGACGTACCCAATGAACCTGTAGCTGTTACCAAGAGCAAAGTTCAGCCGTTACCTTACGTATATCGCAATGGTACGGAACTTCTCGAACTGGCTATCAAAAACAATCTGTCGTTTGCCCAGATTGCACGCGCTAACGAACGCGTGCATCACACAGATGAAGAGATTGACAAAGAGCTTGATGCCGTTTGGGATGCAATGAACGACTGCATCAACCGAGGCTTGGAAACTGAAGGCCCGATGCCCGGACCGTTTGCCGTCAAGCGTCGTGCTAAACATCTGGCGCAACGGTTGAAAAACGTCAACTCGGCTTCCGATCCCTTGAGTGTTCTGGATTGGATCAACGCCTGGGCTTTTGCCGTAGGGGAAGAAAACGCTTGCGGTGGACGTGTGGTAACGAGTCCCACCAACGGTGCTGCCGGTGTCATTCCTGCGGTACTTCGCTATTACCGTACGTTTATCCCGGGAGCCAATCCTGACGGCATTCGTGAGTTTCTGCTCACTGCAGGCGCCATTGGCCTTCTTTACAAGAGCAACGCCTCTATTTCAGGTGCCGAAGTCGGTTGCCAAGGTGAAGTAGGTGTTGCCTGCTCAATGGCTGCCGGGGCGTTAGCCGCAGTATTAGGGGCTAATCCGAGACAAGTGGAAAATGCCGCAGAAATCGGCATGGAGCATTGTCTGGGTCTTACATGTGACCCCGTAGCAGGCCAAGTGCAAATTCCTTGTATCGAACGCAATGCCGTAGCGGCAGTCAAAGCTGTTAATGCCGCCCGTCTGGCCCTCGCAGGTGACGGCAGTCACTTTGTAAGTCTTGACGCTGTTATGCAGACGATGTTTGAGACTGGTAAGGATATGCAGTCTAAGTATCGAGAGACGAGCCGGGGTGGTTTGGCTGTGAATATAGTCGAATGTTAGAGTAAATGCGATATGCAAATTAAGATATTGATCTCGCAATTATAAATAGTTATGGATATTTTTTAAATGACAAAAATATGGAGAAAGGATATTACGGGTATACGAGCTTAGGCTGTAGTACCTGTTTTGATTTTTCATGCTTTCCCGAATCTGTTGCCTGGCGGATTCTATGGAGTTGATATTTTCTTTGTAATTTCTGGATATCTGATTTCTGGAATTATATTTAGAGGGCTGATTTCGAATACTTTTAGATTTTCAGATTTTTATAACAAGCGAATCAAGAGAATTGTTCCGAACTTGGTCTCGGTTCTCTTTTTTGTGGCAATAATTGGTTGGTTTGTAACAAGTGCTTCAGAATTTAAACGCATTGCTGCAAATATTTCACATAGTGCTTTCTTTTATCAGAATTTTACCCTAATAAAAAAAGAAGATTATTTTGGGATTCTATCGCAGAATAACCCATTGTTACACATCTGGAGTCTTTCGATAGAAGAGCAGTTTTATCTTTTGTTTCCTCTCTTGTGCTTTTTGATTTGGAAGCTTAGCAAGCGTACTGAGTGGGGATTAGGGGCATTTGTTGTCGGAATGACTGTTGTGCCTTTCGTATCGTGTCTCTTGATTTCTGATCAAACTCTGAGGTTCTTCTGAGGTTCTATCTGCCTTTCACCAGATTTTGGGAATTAGGTGTTGGAATCTGTATTGCATATGCAGAAATTTTCTTGAAAATTGATACTAGACGATATGATTCGAAATGGATGGATAGTTTTTCTATTTTGGGGCTTGGATTAATTCTGTTAGCTTTTTTTTTGTTCCGGTGTCTTCGTACGCCCCCCCCCAGGAATTTTTTCTTTAATTCCAGTTCTGGGTAGCGCATTGCTTATACTAGCAAGTGCAAATTCTTTGATTAATAGGACTCTATTATCTTGGAATTGGGTTGTATTTATTGGGTTGATAAGCTATTCGCTTTATCTTTGGCACTGGCCTATTCTTGCCTATGTTCGGATTTTCTTTGCTGAGCCAATAAATCTTCAATTAGTGATTGCGTTACTTTGTTCCTTCCTTGTTTCTTTTTTGGTTTATAGATATATTGAAAATCCGGTACGCACGTTTAAAGCAAATGGTAGTGGTTGGTGTATTGCAATTTTGTTGGTTCTGTTGTCTATGTCGTATATTATGGGTAAAGTGATTAGAGAGAAAGAGGGGTTCTCTGATAGATATATGGCAGAAGCATTTAACTTTTAGGAAGATTGGCCGAAGATGGTGGGACTTGTTAAGCATCCAGAAGTTGATGGGTTATATGTGATAAATGCGAACGAATTGCCGGAAATAATATTTATGGTGATTCTCATATGAAACAGTATCAACCTCGTATTGTAGCTCAAGCTAAGTCTCGTCATTTAAATGTTGGATTGATGACACACGATGGGTGCATGATGTCAATTGGACGTACTGTTTCAAATGAAAAATGTAGTGATGCAAATAAAGAATTAAAAGATTTGTTAAGGTATAAAAATATACAAAGTCTTGTTGTGGCTCAAAAATGGGGTGGTCATGAAGATGCATTGCTTGATAAAGGAGTAAATGCATATAATGCAATGATACTTTATTTTAAAAAGCAAGATTCATCGAGAAAGGTGTTTATGTTGCTAGATAATCCGTGGGATGAAAGCAAAAATCGAGAGTTTGATATTGAACACTTTGAGCCGAGTAGATTCAACATTAAGGAAAAGTTGCCAAATCTTAATGTTTTGGTCCCATTGCCCGGCGACGATAGTTGGTCTCAGGGGAATAAATTTATTGTTTCGAAATTACAAGAAAATGTTATTTTTATTGATGCAGAGCAAGTTCTTTGCCCAAATGGGAAATGTAACTTCATGAACTATAAAGACAACGATCATTTAAGAGCATCCTATGTTAGAGAGAATGCAGTATGGATTGATCAGATATTTGATTAAATGGATATGGATAATTTAAGTGATGAATTATTGTGTTTCAGTTCACCTATGATATCTTTTGCAAGAGAAAACCTCTGGCGGATCGAGAAACAAAATGTTAACGAGAATGAACTGTACTAAAAGGTACAAAGACAAATATAAGAGGAGTAAGGGACAATATTTAGGTTGGCACAGGCATAAAAATTAAATTGGCAAATATTTGGATTGGATAAAGTGAGCAAAAGGAGGGATTGTTGTATTCCCACGAAAGTAACTCGCTGCTGTTGATCTGCTAAAAAAGTTAAATGCTGGAAACTGCAAATGTGATGAATCTTTAGGTCGAATTATTTAAATAATGTTGTAGTAGATCGAAATAAAATATCTGTCTGTCATGAGATTTCAAAGAATTTAGAGCTGATTAATATAATCTAGACAAACATCTATTTGGAAAGACAAATTCATAAAACTTCCAGTTGTCGAAAAATTTGAATTGCTATTTGATTCTTCCGGTAATGAGATATGCAAAAAAGTAATAAAAAAGCAAATAGCTTTAATTGTTCAGTTGAATATACATATTCGGATAAATCTATTAGAGTGGCCGATGAAATAAAATTTGCAATAATTGTTCCTGTATATAATACAGAGAAATATTTAACTGAATGTCTAAATTCTATTTTGTCGCAGACGTATAAAAATTTTGTTGCATTTATTATTGATGATGGATCCACTGATTCGTCGAGTAGAATCGTTGATGAGTATTCGAAACTTGATTCTCGAATAAGGGTTATTCATACAAAAAATAAAGGAGTCTCTAGTGCACGTAATAAAGCTCTAGATATGATTGAAGAAGATGGCAAGTTTGATTATATTTTGTTTCTAGATTCCGATGATAGATGGGTTCCCCAATGTTTGGCAATAGTTAAGACACATCTGATGTCACGAGTTGATGCAGTTTTAGTTTTCGGTGTGCAATCTTTCGATAGGAAAGGTATTTGCTCAGATAAAGTAAAGAAGATGCATAATCCTTTGTTTTTTGAGGGTAACCAAGCCTTAGATTTTGCATTTGATAATTATAATTTGAAATATACTGTTTCACCCGCCGCAACTCTTTTTATAGGTAACGTTGTTGTGCCTTATGCGAAAACACTTGGATTACGATTTGATACTGATTTAGAAATTGGAGAAGATCAAAAATATAAAATGGAAGCGCTGATGAGAGCAAATGGTCTGACTGTAATAAGTGATTTGCTGCTTCAATATAGGTTGCGTAGGACAAGCCTGTCGCATTCGGAAAGATATTATGTCATAAATGAGCGCTTATTTATAAGCTTGTCCAAGTTGGTTTCTGACAAATCAATTGGTACTATTCGAGCAATGGAAAGGCGTATTGCTGACGCTTGGTGGAATGGGTTGCGATATTCTGCTCGGGAAGGAACTTTAGACGATCATTGGAAAGACTTTTCGTATGCCTATAAGTTTATGAAGGTGAGATTTAGAACAGGAGTTCTTAAAACATTTAATTTTAAAAAAACGTATAATTATATTTACGCTAGGAAAGAATTTTACGAAAATATATTTTAAGTTAAATGGAAAGGATGTGCATAAGGTTGAGATGAGTTCGTATTTCGACTAATTTATATATTTAATTGGGGTCTATAAATCAGCAAAAAAAGCATAAGGATCGCACATTGATCCGATTCATTGGAAATTCTTTTTCAACACAAACTCCCGAAAATCAATTATTTGCAGAATATACTTTAAGTTGGTCGCACTGTTTGATCTTTTAGCATTCGATTTCTATAGAACTCAAGTTGTCGAAATCATTTACGGCTATCTTGACGATAACGGCAGCGCACCAATCTAGCGCCTGTGTTCTGGCAGCCACTGAGCAATGGGTTGGATTTAATATCGACTACATCATTGCCCACAACCTCGGAGGTAGGGTAGATTACGACTTTGAGCAGGTAATGCAGCAAGACGGAATACGGCCGTGATGGACTAACGCAGAAGTCCTTTCGAAATTCCGAGGCTTTAAGAGGAGCAGTACAGAAAATTTTGTTCGGATTGAGGTTCATGAGCCCTTTTTTTGAATACATTGGTGAGGTTGCTACGAAAAGAGAACACATTGTCAAGGATGTCGTTGTCGCAGACTAGAGATGCTTTGTAGCACAGAAACAGCTCAACTTACTTGTAGGGAGTGAATTAATTGAAAAGTGTAACGAGTCTACGCTGAGGAGCAATAACTGTGTAAAGAAATGACATTAGACTGATAACAGCAGTTCCTCAAAAAAAACATGAAGTGCATTGACGACTAACGATGTGGGACGATAACTGCCCTTCGTTTTTCCTCGCACGCGAGAGTACCAAGCTCAAGTCTCAAATTAGGATCGAGCGGTAGACGGGCTGGACTTGAGAACTTCCCGTTGCCTTCGGCATTGAAATTAGCGACAACAAGCAGAGCGGCTATTTTGAATAACCGAAATTGTGAACTTTCCCTATAATAAATAGGCCATAAATGATAGAAAATTGGATATATGTCTGCGGGTAAGACTAGATTTTGAAAAAAAATTCATTGTATATGAAGCTAGACTAAAGTTTCATTTTGATAAGACTGGTGAAAAAATGGATAAAATATTTCTGAATGAAGAGTTCGATCGCTTATGGAAGAAGGTTGAAAGTGGGGAGAATTTTGGGCTTACAAGAAATGGGGACGGCGAGTTGGCTTTAATTTTAGGAAAAGAGCTTACTGCGCAAGAGGGATGGCATTCACCTAATTATATTTCTAAGCTTGGAAGAGATATTTTACGAGCCTTGAATACGGTGCGAAGTAATCTCATACACGGCATATCTTGCCCCTGTTGTGATAGGGAGGCATATTATTGGTATTAAAGTCGTATTAAGTCGAATAACATAACATTCGCAAATATCTGGGTGGCATGCAATTTTTCTAAATTTAAGGAGAAGTTTGGTTCGCTCAAAAGGAAAGCAATTCTAATCGCAAATTATCGTGCAAAGAATAAGAAAATTGGGAATTTGGATATAGTTCATCACTACGAAATTGACGATGATTGTGTAACTTTCTGGGAAACGAAGTGGCCTGCAATGCTGGAAGAGATTAAGAAGAGGCATCTAGGTTACTCAAATTTCTTGTATGTTGTATCAGCCGGTCCCATGGCTACTCCAATTATTACTGAGCTTCAGGGACTTAATCCAGATAATTGCTATTTGGATGTTGGTAGTGCGTTGGATGTTTTTTATAGAGAAGATATTACGAGGCCTTATCAAATAGAAGGACATGATTTATCGAAAATGAATTGCTGGATGTTTAATCCTAAAACTACAAGTTTTGAAGTCACAGTGGTCTTAAATTTATATAAACGCCCCGAAAATCTTGTTCCTCAAATCGAGGCAATAAGGAATCAAAATTTAAAGCCAAAAGAAGTTATTTTGTATCAAGATCCAATCGCGACCTCTGATTCTCAGCCTGTTCAGATCCCTAGTTCAGTCAAATCCTGCATTGATACAATAGAAATTGGTAACGAGAATAAAGGCGTTTGGGAGAGGTTTAGATTTGCTAGGGATAACGCGCAGTCAAAATATGTATGTGTTTTTGATGATGATACGATACCTGGAAAGAGATGGTTAGAAAATTGTCATTTTGAAATGATGCATAATGAAGGGTTATATGGGACTATAGGAATAGTATTGCTTAAGGAAAGTGGATATCCGTTTGGCGGTAAAGAAAATTTTTTTAGAGTAGGTTGGGATGGAAATATAAGTGAAACAACTGAAGTCGATTTTGTTGGGCACAGCTGGTTTTTTAAAAAAGATTGGTTGGTAGAGCTTTTTAAATCTCCTGCCTATATACAGCAAAAAGTGGCTGGGGAAGATATAGGTTTTTCCTGTATGTTGCAAAAAGTAGGTATAAAGACATATGTACCGCCACATCCATATCGTCAATACGATTATTTTGGCTCTATTCCCGAACTCGCGAACAAATTGGGGAAACAAAATGAGCCGTTGTCGTTTGATCAGACAAATCTTTGTTGCATGTCCGATATAATAGAATTCTTACAAAAAGATGATTGGTGCCCACTTTTTAAGAGAAACAAGCAATACGTAAATGATTTGTTTGTAAAGATTTTCCCAGAGGAAGATAAAAGCTTTAAGGTGTACCAGAAAAAGAAATCGCAACGTTATGTTGTATATAAAGTTTTAGGAATTAATTTTAAATTTAAACGAAGGGTGGCGGCAAGATGAAAAATATTTGTATAGTATTGGGTACTCGACCAGAAGCAATTAAGCTGGCTCCGCTAATTGTAGAACTAAAGAAATCCTCACGTTATAAAGTTCTTGTTTGTAACACGGAACAGCAAAAAGAGTTATCAAATCAAACGTTAAAGTATTTTGGCGTGGTTGCTGATATGTCGTTAGACTGTATGCGAGAAAATCAGCAGTTGTTTGACACACATATTCGTTTGTTAGAAGCTTTAAATAAAATATTAAATGAACAAAAAATTGATGCAATAATTGTACAGGGTGATACGTTAACTGCTTATTGCGGTGCTATATCAGCTTTTTTTAGGAAAATTCCTGTTTTTCACGTTGAGGCTGGGCTAAGATCATATAATTTGAGCGAACCATATCCTGAAGAACTGTTAAGACAAGTTATTTCAAGAATCGCAACATTGCATTTCTGCCCTACAAACAGGTCCCGAGATAATTTATTGCAAGAAAGTATCTCTTCAAAGAAGATTTATGTTACGGGAAATACAGTTATTGATGCCCTATTCTCACTAAAGTCGAAAGAGATAGCGTTAGCTGAAAAAAATTAGAAGATATGGGTATTTGTTTGCAAGCTAATAATGTCTTAGTTACAGTTCATAGAAGAGAAAATCATGGGTCTAAGTTAATTAATATAGTCAATGCAATATATGCTTTAGCTAAACAACACAAAGATTTTTCGTTTGTTCTGCCTGTCCATCCTAATCCCAATGCGCATGATGTTATATATGATAAATTGGGTGGGGAATACAATATTAAACTTCTTCCTCCATTGGATTATCCGGTTATTGTGACTTTGTTAAAAGAAGGAGTAAGGCTAGTAATAACAGATAGTGGAGGATTGCAAGAAGAGGCTCCAACTTTTGGGATTCCGGTTTTAATTATTAGAGAGAAGACAGAGCGCACAGAAGGTATCGAATCTGGTTGTGCTGAGTTAATCGGAACTAACGAGAATGATATTATTCGAATTGCTGATTCATACATAAGAAACATTTCTAGAGGAAAGAGGTTGTCAGGAAGGAGAAATCCTTATGGGAACGGTAATTCATCTTCTATTATTGTTTCTTGTATTGATGAATATTTCGAGTATAAAGGTAAGAATTAATTCCGAATCCGGCAACAAATTTTTCAAGCGGAAAGAAAAGTGCTTGAACTTGGGTTTTGAATTTTATTGATGTGTTTTAAATTTCTCCTTGGTTTTAATGGAGATTTATATTTGCAATAAAGGAGATATGCTATGTTAGCATGGTATAAAAGATGGAGTAATCGATTAAAAATTAATATAAAACTAAATGAGCGAATTCTTGAGTCAATCAATGAAATTAAGGATTATAATCGACTAGATGCAGATAGCATTTTTCGATTTCCGATGTTGGGTGAGGAGGTCAAGCTTTACTTGCCTTATGCAGGTTTTGATCTAATTCAACGTGAAATTCTATCCTCTGCCGATTTTTACGAAGGGGAGGTTTTGCGGTATATTCGCAAAACGTATTTTAATGGATCTAGGTGCAAAGTTCTAGATATTGGCGGTGATATTGGAAATCATGCCGTTTTTTTTGCTAAATTTTGCAATGCTGAGGTAATAACATTTGAGCCTCAACCCGCGATATATAAAATTCTAAAGAAAAATATTGAGTTGAATTCCCTTGATGTGACAGCTCATAATTTTGCACTTGGCGAGATGACAGGGAGAGCGATAATCAAAGATTACGAGTCTACAAATACTGGCGGAACGCAGATATCGGAAAGCGCTTCTGGAGATATTCAAATTTATGCACTTGATGATTTTAACTTTGAAAATGTATATTTTGTAAAAATTGATGTGGAATGGTTTGAATCTAACGTTCTCAAAGGAGGGCGCAACACATTTCTCAAATTGAAGCCGATCATTTGGATAGAAATATGGCCAGACAGTTACTCGGAAGTAGGGGCAATTTTGAATGATCTAGGATATATACGCAAGGAACAGTTGGATGAGCGTAATTATATTTTTGTATCTCAGAAATAAATTCCTTGTTTATTTATAGATAATATGCCGCACAGGGTGCTATCCAAAAATAAACAACCTAGGCGGCTATTAGATTTTTTTGTTCACACTTAAGCCTAAGCGAGTGGAAAAGATACAAATACGGGGTTTCTTGCGTCCAAAATTTGTTATGCTAGAACCATTGTAGTGAGTTGGGCATTTGGAATTTTGCTCATGAGTGTGTGCAAAGGACTGCCAAAACTATCAGAAAATAATTCATCTCTTCCCGTGCGCTGAAGTTGCTTCGCCCATAGCTATTAAGCCTGAGGGAATTCGACGGACGGTCTTTGTTTGTCAAAGACCTGAAGATTCGTAGCTCCTCCAAGACTTTATTGCTTTACAGCTCACAAAGATCTCATGGGGGGGGGTAGATGGTTGGATTTCAGACTGCGCAAAATCCGAGAGCTGTCCCTCTCCCACTCTCTGAAAACAAAGTCATACGGGTTAGCAAATTGATTGAGTTGCGGGTAAAAAATGAACAAGGCAAACAGAAGCTTCTTAAGGTTAACGATTCTCATCTGGACAGAGATCCTTAATTTACCTCCATCAATGAAAGTTCAAAGAGTTTCTAGGTCAGAGGCTGCCAGTTTTTCTAATTGATTGCCATAACAAAACGAGTTTGAGTAATTTCAAATATATACGCAACGAGTATCATCACAAGCACAATCCTTGACCGATGTTGGTTCATTATGTTGAATCGCTAAAATGCGGCAATGTAGCGCAGTAGGCCATGTTTGTGCTCCATGACATGATGGCGTTTGTAAATTTGTGGACAGGCTCTGATGCAGCAGAATTTGCTAGGGAGAGTCTCGGTAGATGATGTCACGCCGTGGGGATTAAATTCCTCACTGACAACAATCTCTAGGTGTATGCAATGACTGAGGATGCAAAGGTGTTCGGTTTGGCTACGGAAGTTTGTCCTTACACAGAATGCCAAACTTTTACGTGATTCGAATCTATGTCTCGCATCTTGTACCGGGTACTTTTATAGGAAATAATGTCGAATATCAGTCGCTTTGCTTCATCATCAAAAATTGGTAATGACAGTCACTAGGATGTTGTGGCGGTACTGTATCTGTTTTTGCTAATGAAAACAATTGAGGACTTGGTTGACGATTCCATCGTTAGTGCAACAAATACATTGAGGCATCAAAATTCGGATGATGAGTAAGACTGCTCTGGTGAGAACTGGTGATTGCGGGTAAAGAAACTAGGTCGTTAGAAGTTCCAACCTGCATAAGCTTTTTTTAATCACGAATGTCTATTCCTTTTCTATCAATACATACTACAAGAACCAAACTGTGCATTCACAAAAAATCTATCTTCGAAGCTTTGGCTGCCAAATGAACGACTATGACTCCGCCCGCATTATTGATCTGATGCGAGAGCATGGTTATGAGCGCACTCCTCAACCTGAAGACGCAGATCTGTTGGTTGTCGTTACCTGTTCTATTCGAGAAAAAGCACAGGAAAAAACCTTTTCTGATCTGGGCAGACTGAGAGAACTCAAAAAAGAAAAACCGACCATGCGTATTGCTGTGGGTGGTTGTGTGGCCAGCCAAGAAGGCAAACGCATCCTTTCGCGTTCGCCTTGGGTTGATGTGGTCTTTGGTCCTCAGACGTTGCATCGCTTGCCTGAGCTTCTGGCTGAGCGAGAACGTACCGGAAAGCCTCAGGTTGATATTGAGTTCCCTGAAATCGAGAAATTCGATTGTCTGCCGGCACCGACCGCAACCGGAGCCACGGCCTTTGTTTCCATTATGGAAGGCTGCAGCAAGTACTGCTCGTATTGCGTGGTGCCCTATACACGTGGCGAAGAAATCAGCCGTCCCTTGATGGATGTGTTGGTAGAGTGTGCGCATTTGGCTAGCCAGGGTGTCAAGGAAATTACGCTACTGGGTCAAAATGTCAACGCATATTGCGGTCGTGGAGCAGACGGTAATCCCGTGGATTTTGCTGCGCTTCTGGAGTACGTAAGCGAAATCCCCGGTATTGAGCGCATTCGTTACACCACAAGTCATCCCAAGGAATTCTCGGATCGCTTGATCGAAGCCTACGGAAGACTGCCCAAGCTGGCTAACCATGTGCATTTGCCGGTGCAAAGCGGTTCCGACCGAATTCTGAGCGCCATGAAGCGCGGGTATACGCATGAGTGGTACCTCGGACGAATAGCAAAATTGCGTGCCGTACGACCGGACATCAGTATCGCAACGGACTTCATCGTGGGTTTCCCGGGGGAAACAGAGGAAGACTTTAACGAGACGATGCGATTGATTAATGAAGTCGGCTTTGATGCGAGCTTCTCTTTTGTCTATTCCGCTCGTCCCGGTACGCCTGCCGCATCCTACAAAGACGACACGCCGCAAGACGTTAAGCTTAAGCGCCTGCAGCATCTCCAGGCTGTGATTGATGCTAAGGCTACGGAAATCTCTCAATCCATGCTCGGCCGAGTTGAGCGCTGCCTGGTGTCCGGCAAGGCCAAGAAAGGTGAAGGACTCTTGTCGGCTCGTACGGACAACAATCGTGTGGTGAACTTCAAGGGTGACGAGTCGCTCATCGGTCAGATGGCAAATATCCGTATCACTGCGGTCTATCCTCATACGTTGGGCGGTGAGCTGGTATAAAAACAAAAAGAAACATGAAAAGAGACTTGAAGGATTTTGTCTTCGTTTTTGAGGCGACGGCTGGCGAACTTGCCATGCTCGTCGGACCTCTTGACGAAAATCTTCGCCAAATCGAAACAGCGTTTGATGCCAAAATCTCGCGCCGAGGAAATAACTTCCGCATTTCCGGAGCGGAGGCGCCAAAGGCTTTTGCCGTTTTGCAGGCCTGCGCAGCTCGTGTGCATGCAGGCGAAGAGATTTCTGTCAATGATGTGCAAATGGCAGTGCTTAGTGAACAGACAGGTTCGAGCATTGACGATGATGAAGCGTTTATGCTCAAAACTCGTCGAGTCGGTCTTCAGCCTCGAACTCCCAACCAGAAAAAGTATTTGCGAGCCATCACGCAGACCGATGTGGTTTTCGGCGTCGGGCCTGCAGGTACTGGGAAAACGTATCTGGCTGTCGCAGCTGCAGTAGACGCCTACGAGCGTGACGCGGTCGAGCGCATCATCCTCACGCGTCCTGCTATCGAGGCAGGAGAGCGCCTTGGTTTCTTACCCGGCGATCTCGTGCAGAAAGTGGATCCGTATTTGCGCCCTCTTTATGACGCATTATTTGATCTCTTTGGGTTTGAAAAGACGCAACGTCTGATAGAGAAGCAGATCATTGAGATTGCGCCGCTTGCCTTCATGCGCGGGCGTACGCTCAACAATGCGTTTGTGATTTTGGATGAAGCGCAAAACACAACGCCCGAGCAGATGAAGATGTTCCTGACACGTATCGGCTTTGGAACCCGTGCCGTAATCACGGGGGATGCGACACAGGTGGACTTGCCTAAAGGAGTTAAAAGTGGTCTCGCACACGCCTGCAATGTGCTTGAAGACGTGCGTGGCATTTCCATCGTGCGCTTCACAACGGAAGACGTCGTTCGCCATCCGTTGGTTGGTGCAATTGTGAGAGCCTACGAGAAGGCCGAAAAAGCGGCGGAAGTTGCCGTTCAGGAACGTCGAGAAACAGCTCGTCTCGCGAAGGAAGAGAAACATGGCAAAGAAGAAAATAACGCTTGAGATCGAATTCGAACGTACGGACGATACGTCAAAGCGTCTTCCTACTAGAGCGGACATGACGCGGTGGGTTCAAGCGGCGCTTTCTGTCTCGGCACAGTTCTGCGTGCGTTTCGTGGGGCTAGAAGAGGGACACGAGCTCAACAAAACCTACCGCGGCAAAGATTACGCAACGAATGTTCTGACCTTCGACTACCAACACGAACCGACAGCAGAAGCCGACATCGTGATTTGCACGCCGGTCATGGAGCGCGAAGCAAAAGAACAGAACAAAACTTTCAGATCTCACCTCGCTCACCTTCTGGTGCATTCAACCTTGCATGCACAAGGCTGGGATCACGAAACCGATGAAGAAGCCGAGGTTATGGAAACTCGAGAACGCGAGATCATGAAGATGCTGGGGTTCCCTGATCCCTATTCGGACAGAGCTCGTGCTCACTGACAGTTCAGGGATTGGGGAAAGGGCTGATTGCAAGGAAGACTGGCAACATCAACGGTTGTCAAACACTTTCGATGTAGTAGTGCAAAGCTCGTCTGATTGCCTTGAAACCAGGTTTCTATCAGGACTCTGCGATGGATGGTCGCACTGCATCCTTTCCCCCAATCGACTAAAATCACCTAATTCTTTTGTCCAGACGCGTCTTCGCGTTCTCATGTCGAGACCGGGCGCTTCAACTTTTTAGAACCATGATTACCTTTCAGGAAGTGATCCTGCGTCTGCAGGAGTATTGGAATAAACAAGGCTGTGCTCTGTTGCAGCCGATTGACATCGAAGTCGGGGCAGGCACCTCGCATACAGCCACGTTCCTGCGTGCCCTTGGTCCCGAACCGTGGCGCGCCGCCTACGTACAGCCGTCCCGTCGCCCGAAGGACGCCCGCTACGGCGAAAACCCCAACCGCCTGCATCAGCACCATCAGTACCAGGTTGTGCTCAAGCCCTCTCCCGTTAACATCGTTGACTTGTATCTGGGTAGCCTTCGCGCGTTGGGCATCGACACTTCGGTTAATGACATTCGCTTCGTGGAAGACAACTGGGAAAACCCGACGCTCGGCGCCTGGGGCCTGGGCTGGGAAATCTGGATGAACGGCATGGAAGTCACCCAGTTCACGTACTTCCAGCAGGTGGGCGGTCTGGAATGCAAGCCGATCACGGGTGAAATCACCTATGGTCTGGAACGCCTCACCATGTACCTGCAAAATTGCGACAACGTGTTCGACCTGGTCTACACCAAGTGGAAGGACGGTCTCGGTCAGGAACACACGCTCACCTACGGCGACGTTTTCCACCAGAACGAAGTGGAACAGAGTAAGTACAACTTCGAAGCAAGCGATCCTGAAAAGCTCTTTAAGCAGTTCGACTACTTCGAGAGCGAAGCCAAGCGCCTGATGGAGCTTGAGCTGGCGCTTCCGGCCTACGAAATGGTTCTCAAGGCCGGTCACACGTTTAACCTTCTGGACGCACGCGGTGCCATTTCGGTGACCGAACGCGCCGCCTACATTGCCCGTATTCGTAACTTCAGTCGCGCCGTGGCGCAGAGCTACTACGACTCGCGCGAACGCCTGGGCTTCCCGATGCTCAAGGCATAAGTCATTTACTAGTTTGTCGCGAGAGAAGATAAAAAATGAAGAGCTTATTTGTTGAACTGCAGACCGAAGAGCTCCCGCCGAAGGCTCTCAAAAAGTTGTCCGAAGCCTTTGCCGCCGGCGTACACAAGTCGCTTGCCGCGCAGTCGATGCTCACTGAAGAAAGTACGGTCAAGGCCTACGGCGCACCCCGTCGCATGGGCGTTTTGATTACCGAAGTGCTCGAAAAGAGCCCGGACAAGGAATTCGAACAGCGCCTCGTGCCGGTGCGCGTGGGTCTGGACGCCGAAGGCAAGCCCACGGCCGCTCTGACAAAGAAGATGGCCGCCTTGGGCATCACGGCGGACGTTTCTGAACTCAAGCGCGTCAACGACGGCAAGAACGAACAGCTGGTATACACGGGCATTCGTGCCGGTGTGGCCGTCAAGGACGCCCTGCAGAAGGCCCTTGAAGACGCCGTCAAGGCTTTGCCGATCCCGAAGGTGATGAACTATCAGCTCGCCGATGGTGTGACGACGGTGCAGTTCGTGCGCCCCGTCAAGCATCTGGTGGCGCTCTATGGCGAAGACATCGTGGACGTTGAAATGTTCGGTCTTAAGGCCGGCCGCACCACGATGGGCCACCGCTTTGAAAGCGCGGGCGAAATTGACATCGCTTCGGCCGACGCCTACGAAGAGACGATGCGCGAAAAAGGCCACGTGATGGTCGACTATGCCGCACGCCGCGAAATGCTCGTCAAACTGCTGCACGAAGCCGCAGAAAAAGCCGGCGGCACGCTCATCGCGCCCGAAGATCTGATTGATGAGGCCAATTCGCTTACCGAATGGCCGGTGGTTTACATTTCCGAATTCGAAGAAAAGTTCCTGGCTGTTCCGGAAGAATGCTTGATTCTGACGATGCAGACCAATCAGAAGTACTTCCCGATGCGTGACGCTCAGGGCAAGCTCATGAACCGCTTCTGCCTGGTTTCGCACATTCATGCGACCGACGGCGGCAAGGAAATCGTCGCCGGCAACGCTCGCGTGGTGCGCGCTCGTTTGGCTGATGCTGAATTCTTCTATAAGCAGGACTGCCAGACGACGCTTGAAAGCCGTGTTCCCGGCCTTTCTCACGTCGTGTACCACAACAAGCTCGGCAGCCAGGGCGAACGCATGCTGCGCGTCAAGGCCATTGCGCACGCCGTGGCCGAAAAGATCGGTGCCGATCCCGTCAAGGCCGAACGCGCTGCGGAACTTGCCAAGGCTGACCTTCGTACTCTGATGGTGGGCGAATTCCCCGAACTGCAGGGCATCATGGGCGAATACTATGCCCGTCACGACGGCGAAGCCGAGGAAGTGGCACAGGCTGTTTCTCAGCACTATCTGCCGCGCTTTGCAGGCGACGTGCTCCCCGATGGCCCCGTGGCCACGGCACTTGCCATTGCCGACAAGCTTGAAACCCTGGCCGGCATGTTCGGCATCGGTCAGATGCCCACCGGCGACAAGGATCCGTTCGCGCTGCGCCGTCACGCTCTGGGCGTGTTGCGCATGCTGATCGAAAAGAACCTCACGGTGAAGCTCGACGAACTTGTGGCAATCGCCTTTGCAGTCGAAACGAAGGTCGAGGGCGTGGCGGACGCTTCCGAAGCTCTGACGCACTTCTTCTTTGACCGCTTGCGCGTGATGATGCGCGAAGCCGGCTATACGGCTCAGGAAGTCGATGCGGTGCTTGCCAAGCACGACACCGATCTGGCTCAGACGCCCAAGAAGCTTGCCGCCGTGCACAAGTTCATGCAGCTGCCGGAATCCGCAAGTCTTGCCGCTGCCAACAAGCGCATCGCCAACATCCTCAAGAAGTCGGCCGATGTCCAAACCGGTGAGGTGGATAAGGAACTGTTGGTTGAAGAGGCTGAAAAGCGTCTGCACGACGTTTTGGGCGATCATGAACCCATCGCCAAGCTCTTCTACGACAAGGGCGAATACGAAGGCATGCTCGCAACGCTCACGCCGCTCAAGGACCCCGTCGACGCCTTCTTTGCCGACGTGATGGTCAACAGCGAAGACGAAAAGCTGCGTCTCAACCGTCTGGCACTCCTAAAGCGCCTCTATTCGCTTATGAACCGCGTGGCCGAACTCTCGCGTCTGGCCATTTGACGAGGCTCTGAGTCCTAGAGCGAACAAAACCGGCAGAGAGCCTTCTTTGCGGAAGGTGCTGCCGGTTTTGTCATCAAGGGGCCCGGTAACGTCACCACTCATTTGAAGCAAAAAACGAAGAAAACGGAAATAAACGCTATGCATATGCTTCGCGGCTGGATTTTTTACCTTTGGTTTTCCATCACGCTGATTCCGGCGGCCACGACTGTGTTGCTGCTGTGGCCCTTTGCGAGCGCAGAATTTCGCTACAACAAAGTGGCCTTGGTGTGGTGCCGCCTGATGGTCAATTCGCTGCGTGCGATCTGCGGTGTTCAATACCGTGTCATCGGTTTGGAAAACCTTCCCAAGTCGTCCGAAGTGCCCGTGGTGGTTCTGAGCAAACACCAGTCGGCCTGGGAAACGCTCTTTTTGCCGTTGATCCTCGGTAATCCCGCGGGCTTTGTCTACAAAAAGAGCCTGCACATGATTCCGTTTTTCGGCTGGGCCTTAAAGAGTATGCGCATGATCGCCATTGACCGCAAGGAAGGTCGCAGTGCTTATCAGCTCTTTTTGGAGCGCGGCCGCGCTTTCGTCAAACGCGGCTGGTGGGTGCTTCTTTTCCCTGAGGGCACGCGCACCAAGCCGGGGGACAAAAACACGGTCTACAAAACGGGCGGCGCGCGCTTTGCGATTTCCGTGGGTGCTTCCGTGGTTCCCATTGCGCTCAATTCCGGCCGCTGCTGGCCCCGCAACAGCGTGGCCAAACATCCGGGACTGATTACGGTAAGCGTCGGTCCCGTCATCGCGACCGAAGGCAAGACCGCGCACGAACTCAACGAAGAAGTGCGCAACTGGATTGAAGCTGAAATCGAGCGTTTTGAAGCCGAATCCGGCAAGTAATCGAAATGCTGCCGTCCGACCGACTTGAGCGCCGCGCAGAATTGCTGGAACTTGCGCGCCGCAGCTGTTGGGACAATGTGGTGCGCGGACGCTTCAAGTACCTTCGAGTCTCGGTGCGCGAGGGGCGCGTGCGCGTTTCTTGTCCGACTGGCGTAAGCCAGAGTGAACTTACTCGCTTTATCGAAGCCAATCTCGAGAAAGTCGCTTCTTGGATGCATCTGCAAAAAATCATGCTCGAAAACCGTCGCAAGGCAAACCCCTTGAGCGCACTGCTTTGCGACGGAGGGCGCGTTGCCTATGAAGGAAACGTGCTCACTTTGCGATGTGACCCCAATATTGACCGCACGCGAATTTCTGAAGATGCCAAGGAGCTTTGCGTCAAGCTTGCAGCAACTGCAAGACGCGAGGACGTTTCAGCCATTGTGCAGAAGTGGCTCAAAGCGCGCTTTGCGGAGCGCATGGCCGAGCGCGTTTCCTACTGGGTGAACAAAACCGGTCTGCAGCCCAAGAAGGTGTCGGCAAGCAATGCCAAGACGCTTTGGGGTAGCTGCTCGCGAAACGGATCGGTTCGACTCTCCTGGCGCTTGATCTGTCTGCCGCCCGCTGTTTTTGACTACCTCATCGTGCACGAGCTTGTTCATCTGCGGCATTTTGATCACTCCAAAGCCTTTTGGGAGGAAGTGAACGTCATTTACCCGGAGACCCCGTCCGTTCGGCGGTATTTGAAAAACGTGCGCGCGGCCGATCTTTTCTGAGGTGCGCTGACTTTCAAAGGTGAAAAACAAAAGCGAAAACAAGGCTTTGACGAGATTTTGAGCGACGAAGAAACCTCGAATACGGCGCCGTTGTGGTAGAGTGTTGGTGTAAAAGAGTGGGAAAAAGTGGGGATTTTTCTCGCTATCGGCCGCGGGGTTCTTCAAGTGCTTGATTCTCTTGAAGTTTTGTTCGAAGCGGCTTCGTCACGCACGATTTTCGTGCGTTTTTGTACAGGTTTGTGCCGTGTTTCAGGGGACTTCATTATTGTCGCTCGATGCCAAGGGTCGCATGACGATGCCGAGTCGTCACCGCGAGGCTCTTGCGTTGTCGTGCGCACTTGAAGTGACCGTCACGCGCCACCCCGACGGGTGCCTGTTGATTTACCCCCGCAACCGATGGGAAAAGAAGCGCGAAGCCATTGCGGCGCTTCCCTACAGCGCACGCTTTTTGCAGCGCATCGTGCTCGGCAGCGCCGTTGATCTCACGGTTGACAAGGCTGGCCGCGTGCTGATTCCTGCCGACCTGCGTACTCTCGCAGGTCTCGAAAAGGAAGTGGCCCTTGTCGGCATGGGCGAACACTTCGAGCTTTGGGACGCCAAGCGTCTTGCCAAGCTCGAAGAAGAGGCTGCGGCAGCTGGTTTTGAAGCCGCCGCCGGCGACTTTCAGTTTTAACGCTTGAGGGTAGGCAAACATGATCGAAATGACCGATTCTCAAGCGCTTCACCGTACCGTACTCCTGACTGAAGCGGCCGACGAAGTCAGCCGCGCGCGCAACGGCATTTTCATTGACGCCACCTTCGGCCGCGGCGGGCCCAGCAGCGCCGTTCTGTCGCGCATCGCCCCGGATGCGCGCCTCATTGCCTTTGACCGCGACCCGGAAGCGATCCGGGCGGCCGCTGCGATCGACGATCCCCGTTTTTCGATCGTGCACGCGCCTTTTTCCGAAATGAAGGAAAAACTTGCGGAACTTGGCGTTGCGCAAGTCAACGGCATTCTCATGGACATTGGCGTCTCGAGTCCCCAAATCGACGAAGCCGACCGCGGTTTTTCATTTCGCATGGACGGGCCGCTTGACATGCGCATGGATACGACCTGCGGATTGACGGCCGCGCAGTGGCTTGCGCAGGCGTCTGAGCCCGACATCGCTCGCGTCTTGCGCGACTACGGCGAAGAGCGCTTTGCCGCAAAAATCGCGCGCGCCATTTGCCGTACGCGTGAAGAAACCCCGATCGAGCGCACGGCGCAATTGGCCGAGCTGATAGCCCGCACGGTTCCGAAAAACAAGAACGATTCGGCGCAGCATCCTGCCACACGCAGTTTTCAGGCGATCCGCATCCAGGTCAACGGTGAACTTGACGAACTCAAGCGTGCGTTGTCAGCTGCCGGTAGCCTGCTGGCACCCGATGGCGTCCTGGCGGTCATTAGTTTTCACTCGCTTGAAGACCGCATCGCCAAGCGATTCTTGGATGCCGGTGCGCACCCGGACAAGGCCGTCGACTCCCGAATCGCTTTGCCGGCGGACGCCTTTGCGCCGGCGCTTTGGACCGATTTGCGACGCATCAAGCCCTCAGTCGAAGAGTGCGGAGCCAATCCGCGCGCCCGCAGCGCCGTTTTGCGTACGGCGCAGCGCACTGAGGCCCTCTGGAGCGAGCCTGCGACGGACGCCGACAAACGCAAGGGAGGGCGCCGATGACTCGCTCGCACACCTTGGCGTTTATTTCGGAGCGTTTCCTTTTTGTGGTGGCGCTCGTTTCGGCGATCGTTTTGATTCTGAGCGCGGGCGCTTTGGTGACGACGCAATACCGCGTGCGTCTGCTTTTCGTGGAAATCGAGCGCGCCAACGACATGGCCAGAAAATTGGCCGATGACTCAAGCCAATTGGCGCTTGACCTTTCGAAGGCCGCGCTGCCCGCAGCCGTCTCGCGCCGCGCCGGTGAAATGGGCTTTATCGCCGCTGACGTCACCAACACGGTCTTGTTTGAAGTCGAGCCGCAGGTGCTGCTCAAAGAACACATGGAGGTGCGCAAATGACACCTTCTGCATTCTTTGAGCGCATTCGTTCGGCCGTTCTCGCTTTCTGGCGCGAAGATACGTCGCCCAAGAAGCGCCGCACCGACAGCGGCGAAGAGGCGTTGCTGAGTGCAGACATTTCCGCCACGCGCAGCAAGGTTGTTTTCTGTCTCTTTTTTGTCGGCTTGGTTGCCGTGCTCGGCAAGGCGTTTTGGCTGCAGTGCGGCATCTCGACGGACTTCCTGCAAAAACAGGGTGAGGCGCGCTATGCCCGCACGCTTCCCGTGCCCGCACAGCGCGGTCAGATTTTCGATCGCAACGGCGTGGTTCTGGCTTCCACCATTCCGGCGCGCAGCGTCTGGGCCGAGCCCGAAGAAGCGCTGAAGCTGACGGACGCTCAGTTCGACCAGCTGGGAGCTCTTCTGGATGAGTCCGGTGCTGCCATTCGCGAGCGTTTGCAAGCCCGCAAGAATAAGAGCTTCGTTTACATTGACCGTCAGATTGAAGTTGAAAAGGGTGAGGCGGTACGTGCGTTGCAATTGCCCGGCATTCACGTCAACAACGAAGTGCGCCGCAATTACCCCGACGGTCCGATTTCGGCGCACGTCGTGGGCTTTACCGACTCGGACAACAACGGCCGAGAGGGGGTGGAGCTTGCCAACAACGAAATCCTTTCCGGCAAGCAGGGCTCTCGCCGCGTCATTCGCGACCGACTCGGCCGCATTGTTGAAGACGTTTGGGTGAAGGAAGGTGAAGTCGGCACCGACGTGGTGCTCTCGATCGATTCGCGTCTGCAGTTCATCGCGCATAAGGCGCTTCAGAACGCCGTGGAACGCCATCAGGCCAAGGCCGGCGCCGTTGTTGTGGTGGACGTGCGTACCGGCGAAATTCTTGCAATGAGCAACTGGCCGACGTACGACCCCAACTCCCGCCGTTTCGTGCGCATGGAAAACATCCGCAACCGCGTGCTCACCGATACGTTCGAGCCCGGTTCCACCATGAAGCCCTTTGCGATTGCCAAGGCGCTGGATCTCGGTATCGTGCGTCCGGACACGTTGGTGCAAACGGCTCCCGGAAAACTCACGATCGGCGACAGAACGATCGGCGACACGCACGACTTCGGCATGATCACGGTAAGCCAGGTCGTCTCCAAGTCGTCCAACATCGGCACTTCCAAGATCGCGCTGGAAATGCAGCCGCAGACGCTCTGGCAGATGTACAACGACCTGGGGTTCGGTACGCCTCCGCAAACGGGCTTTCCCGGCGCCACGGGCGGTCGGCTGCGACCTGCCAAAAGCTGGCGCCCGATTGAGCAGGCCACCATCAGCTACGGTCACGGCATTTCCGTTTCGCTCATGCAGCTTGTACGCGCCTACACGGCACTTGCCCGCAATGGAGACGTCATCGATTTGACCTTCCGCCGCACGAGCAAGGAAGCGGTGGGCAAGCAGATCTTCCGACCGGAAGTTGCTCGCCAGATGCGCGCCATGATGGCCGAAACCGTGCAGGCCGGCACCGCCCGCCGCGTCAACGTGCAGGGTTATACGGTGGCGGGCAAAACCGGTACGGCCAACAAGATTGAAGACGGGCAGTACGTCGACAAGTATGTGGCCAGTTTCGTGGGCATGGCTCCCGCCGGTCAGCCGCGTCTGATCGTAGCGGTGATGATTGACGAACCCACGCGCGGCAGTTACTACGGCGGCGCTGTTGCCGCGCCCGTCTTCAACGAAGTCACGGCGGGCGCCCTTCGCTTGATCGGCGTGCATCCCGATGCGGCAGGTTTCGGTGCCGCTCCCGGCATTTTGGTAAGAGGCCAGAGAAATGACTGAGTGTGTATCGGCGCCTTCTTGTGCGCAGTGGCTTCACTACACAGCGGGCGATGATGCTCGCCTTTGTCTGGACTCGAGAAAACTTGAGCCGGGCGACGTATTTGTGGCAATCAAGGGCGCCAAGGCCGACGGCTTGAGTTTTGCACCGGTGGCGGCCGCCCGTCGCGCAAGCTGTATCGTGTGTGAAAAGCGTGATGATGTTCAGCAAAAGTGCGCGGGGCTTCCCTACGCCGAAGTGCCGGATCTGCACGCAAAGCTCGGGCCCATTGCGTCGCTCTACTACGGTGAGCCCTCAAAGACCATGCACGGCATCGCGATCACGGGCACCAATGGCAAGACGAGCACGAGCCACTGGGTGGCGGCGCTCCTTTCGCGTCTGGGCATGAGCACGGCGGCGATCGGTACGGTCGGCACATTTCTCGACGGCAAGCAGATCGAGGAAGCAGGGCTTACGACGCCCGATGCGGCAACACTCCAACTGACCTTTAAAAAGCTTAAGAGCGCTCAAGCAAAAGCTTTTGCGCTCGAAGCAAGTTCCATCGGTCTCGTGCGTCATCGACTTGACGGCACGGCCATCGAAACGGCCGTCTTTACCAATCTCACGCGCGACCATCTGGACTACCACAAGACCACGCAGGCCTATGAAGCGGCCAAAGCGGTGCTCTTCGACTGGCCGGGACTGAAAACCGCGGTGATCAACGCCGACGATGCGGCCGGTCGCCGTTTCATCGCCCGGACGCTTGAGCGCGGCGTGCGCACGATTGCAACGAGCCTCTACGAAGATTGCGTTGTGGACGGATGCGAAATGCTTACCGCCGCGCGCATCACGCACGACGAAAGCGGCATGCGCTTTACGCTGTGCTGGCAAGGAAAGTGCCATGAAGTCGCCACCCGGGTGTTCGGTCGCTTTAACGTGAGCAATTTCCTGAGCGCCGCGGGGGCCGCGCTGAGCTTCGGCTTTGATGTGGAAGCGATCTGCCGCGCGCTCGAAACGCTGCACGCGCCTGTCGGAAGACTGCAGAGCGTTACACGGCCGCAGGCGCCGCTTGCCGTTGTGGACTACGCCCACACGCCCGATGCGCTCGAAAAGGTTCTTTGCGCGTTGCGCGAGACGGCTGAAAGCCGCGGCGGCAAATTGATCTGCGTCTTTGGCGCCGGAGGTGATCGCGATGCGGGCAAACGCCCCATCATGGGCGAGACGGCTTCAAAACTTGCCGATGCTTGCGTCATCACGAGCGACAACCCCCGAACGGAAGATCCCGCCGCCATTGCGCGGGCGATCGAAGCCGGGGTGCCGGCGGATCGCAAGCACACCGTGCGTATGGAACTTGATCGCCGCGCGGCCATTGTGCGGAGCATTTGCGAGGCGCAAGCCCGGGACGTCGTCCTGATTGCCGGCAAGGGACACGAGGATTATCAGGAAGTCGCCGGCGTGCGGCATCCTTTCGACGATTTGGAAACGGCGCGCGAAGCCTTTAACGAGCGGCACGCGCGTCTGGCACAGAAGAACTGAAGACGAAGATGGTTGGAAAGAACACTTGGACGATGAGCACGCTCGAGCATGCGCTCGCGACGGTCATAGTGCGCACGCTCGGCAATACCACCGGAGCCGATTTGGGCCCGGTGTGCACCGATTCCCGACAGGTGCGGCAGGGAAGCGTCTTTGTGGCGCTCAAGGGGGAGCGCTTCGACGGACACGACTACGCGGCGCAGGCGGCCCGAGACGGCGCAAGCGTCGTGGTGGTTGAGCGTGATACGGGTGCAAGTTGCCCGCAGATCATCGTGCGCGATACGCAAGAGGCGCTCGGGGCTCTCGCCCGCGCCTGGCGCAGTCAGTTTGCGGTGCCGGTAATTTGTGTGGCAGGCAGCAACGGGAAAACCACCACCACGCAGATGATCGCCACGATCCTGCGCTCTTTTGTGGGCGAGTCGCGCGTCGTTGCCACCGAGAAGAACTACAACAACCACATCGGCGTGCCGATGATGCTGCTTCGCTTTGATCGTGAAACTAAGGTGGCGGTCATCGAAGCCGGCATCAGTCATCCCGGCGAAATGGCCAAGCTTGTGAGCTGGATTCGTCCGACCGTGACGGTGATCACCAACGCACAGCGCGAACATCAGGAATTCCTGAACGGCGAGGTACGTTACAACTCTCTGAAACGTCAGAATCCTGAGAAGGCTGCAAGACTGTTTGCTAAGAATGAGGCTGAGGCTAAGGCTAGATTTGAATATCTGCAGAAGCTGATCGCTCTTCATAGTGCTGAATAATCTTTTCGGTTTTTGAACGATTGATAAACAATAATATAAAATAAATAGATAGAGCTATTTATAGTGTCCAGACGATATATGGGCCGCGGTACTTTTTGTATCGCGGTCCTTTTTATAAGGGACGTCAGAAAATGAAATAACTTCTGGGGCTCAGTCTCGGAACCACTGAATTTCTAAGCATTTGAAAAGCCACTAAAAGCATTCAGAAATAGCTCAAACTCGCCTGCGGCTCAGACAGTGAGCGATTTCTGAATAACGCGGCTTTCCAAATACTAAGAAATTCAATGAACCCTCAAAATTCGCCCCAGAAGTTATTTCATTTCCTGACTGGATGCTGGCTGATTTAAATACTTTCGTTGTTTTTAAACAATAAAATAATGTTGACCATAAATTTGACAAGTATTGGATATTTGTCTATAATCAGTGAGAACTTTATAACTCGGTTTAGAATGATAGAATATAAAGGAGCGGTTATGAGGAGATTTGTGAGCAGGGATAGTAAGAAGGATTTCTACTTATTATATACGCTTGTATTTGGGGTTATTTCTTTTTTTATCTATTATCAGTTTGCGGGGAATGGGAAGTCTTTGGTGTGGAGTCATGACGGGATTCCGCAGCATTTGAATTCTCTGGCGTATTATGGGCGATATCTGAGGGAGGTTCTGCATACGATTTTTGTAGAGCATAAGCTGGAATTGCCTATGTGGGATATGAATATCGGGTATGGTTCGGATATTCTTACAACTTTGCATTATTATGTGATCGGGGATCCGCTGACTTTGTTGTCTGTGTTTGTGCCGGCGGATAAGACGGAGGTTTTGTATGAGATTCTGATTTTTCTGAGGATTTATCTGGCGGGGATTTCTTTTAGTGTTTTTTGTTTTTATCATAAGAATCCGAAACAGGCGACGTTTATGGGAACGTTGATCTATATTTTTGCGGGATGGACGATTTATGCGGCTATGAAGCATCCGTATTTTTCCAATCCTATGATTTATCTGCCACTGGTTCTGATGGGGATTGATAAGATTTATAAGAGGGAGAAGCCATGGCTGTTTATCTGGGCGACTGCGGTTTCGGCTATGTCGAATTTCTATTTCTTTTATATGATCTGTATTTTTATGTTTATTTATGCGGCTTTCCGGTATTTTGGGATTTTCAGTGAGAGAAGTGTGAAGGATGTTCTGGGATGGCTGGTGAAGTTTATCGGCTATTATGCGGTGGCTTTGATGATCGCGGCGGTTATTTTTCTTCCGGTGGTCATGACGATTTTTGGTACGGACAGGTTTCAGGCTGAGAATTATGTGCCTCTTTTATATGATAAAATTTATTATGAGAAGTATCTGGGTGATCTGATCGGGGAGAATATGATACAGTGGGGGGTTGCAGGATATTCTGCTGTTGCTATGGCGGGGGTATTTGTGCTTTTTTCCAGGAAGAGGAAATATCTGGATCTGAAATTGGGATTTGGGCTGTTGAATCTGTTTTTGCTGGTGCCTTTTGCAGGGCATGTGCTCAATGGTTTCTCTTATGTGTCCAACAGGTGGATCTGGGCTTATGGGATGATGATCGCGTATATTTTTGTGAAGGCGTATCCTGAGCTGTTTACTCTGACTGTGAAGGAGAAAAAGAAGATTTTTGTTATGACGGTGGCGTATTGTGTGCTGGCATTGTTTGCGAAGGCTGCAAGGACGCAGAGAAATATGGCCGGTGTGCTGGTTCTGGTATTGGCTGTGTTTACGGTTACTTCTTTTGGAAATATTTTTCTGCAGGGGAAATATATGTGTGGGCTTCTCAGTGCTTTGCTTGTGGTGAGCATTATGTTGAATGTTTCTTATCAGTATTCTTATGAGAAGGATTATCTGTCGGAGTTTGCAGCTGAAGAGGAGTCGCTGGATAAGCTGGAGTCGAATACGGATAAGGCGGTTCTTGCTGCCGGGGATTCGGGTGTCTATCGTTATGATCAGTATGGGGCATTGCCTTATGATAATACTTCTATGTATATGGGTACGAACAGTACTGCTTATTATTTCAGTCTTGCAAACAGCAGTATCAGTGATTTTTTCAGTGAGATGTATCTGAATACGCCATGGGAGCAGCATTATGAGAATCTGGATGGAAGGACGATCCTGGACAGGCTGGCTTCTGTGAAGTATTTTGTGATAAGTGGTGATAATTTCCGCTATCTTTCCTATGGATATAACAGGGAGAAGGGTTCTGCAGGAAAGGGAAAAGGTGAGTGCAGGGCTTATGAGAATGAGAATGCACTGCCTCTGGGTTATACTTATGACAGCTATATTCCTATATCGGAATATGAGAAAATGGATGTGGTGAAAAAGCAGCAGGCTCTGATGGACGGTGTGGTGCTTGAGGAGAGTACACTGCCTGAGGCATCTGTTGATGCTGATGATGAGAATATCCAGTATCGCATGGAAGCAGGGGATGGTTGTGCTCTGTCTAAGGGAGCAATCAGGGTGACGAAGGAAGGGGCGCAGCTGAAGCTTGTGTTCCATGGTCTTACGGACAGTGAGAATTACCTGATCGCAGATAATCTGGATTATGACAGTCTTTCCCCGAGAGAACTGATTGGTAACAGTCAGTGGAAAAAGATGTCTGAGTATGACCAAAATAAGGTTCTTGATGAGGACAGCCGGTGGCGATACTGGAAGGAATCAAAGGAAGCGGCTATGACAGTCAGCTCCAATGATGTGACCAAGACCATAAAGATTTTTACAGATAAGTATAATGCCTACAGTGGACGGCATGATTTTCTCTGCAATATGGGATATTCCAGATCAGGGGTTCGTACTATGACGATCACCTTTGCCAATACGGGTGTTTATACCTATGATAAATTAAGGGTTGTGAGCCAGCCGGTGCAGGGGATTGAGGAAAAAACTGTGAAGCTGGGTGAAGAAGCTCTCGAGAATGTAAAAATGGGAACGAATGAGATTACAGGGGATATCAGTGTTTCCGAAAAGAAAGCTCTTGTGTTGTCTGTTCCGTACAGTAAGGGATTTACGGCTTATGTGGATGGGAAAGAAACGAAGCTTCAGAAGGCGAATACCATGTTTATGGCTCTGGAACTGGAACCTGGTTCACATGAGATACGCCTTACATATTGCACACCTTATCTGAAAGCGGGAATGCTTCTTTCTGTTCTGGGGCTGGTTATATATGTAATGCTGGTGTTCAGGAAGAAAAAGTAATCCAAATTCCATTGCTTCAGGAAAGTTTGGAATGAATTTGAGTCTCGTTACTGAGAACGAAGAGAACAGTAATATACGTGCTACTATCCTGTGAAGTGTTTGACACACTGGAGCATGCAGATTGTTGGAATGGACATTTCTGTAAATTTGTGTATAATAAAGTAGAAATAAGAATTGCAGGAGCTGTAAAGTGCTTAGGAGCAAAATACCTTTTGCCCCTGACATTATAGAAAATATTTACAGGAATAACAGACAGTGAATGAGAAATTGGTCTGTTGTAAATGAATGAAACAAAATGAGGAATGACATCATGAGTAAATTATCAGTGGTACTTCCGGCATATAATGAGGAGCTGATGGTTGGGAAAACCTGTCGGGTGCTGGCGGAAGTTCTTACAGAAGCGAAGATTCCCTATGAGCTGGTGGTTGTAAACGATGGTTCCGGCGACCGGACATGGGAAGAAATTCAGAAGGCAGGAGAGAGGGATGCGAATGTGACAGGCGTTCTTTTTTCCAGAAATTTCGGAAAGGAAGCAGCGATTTTTGCAGGACTGGCGCAGGCCTGTGGAGATGTGGTGGCTGTCATGGACTGTGACCTGCAGCATCCGCCACAGACACTTCTTGAGATGTACAGGCTGTGGCAGGAAGGCTATGAAGTGATCGAGGGCGTGAAGGCAGACAGAGGAAAAGAGGGCTTTTTACATAAAGAATGTGCAGGATTTTTCTATGATATCATGTCTAAGGCAACTAAGGTGAATATGAAGGATGCCTCGGATTTTAAGATGATGGACAGGAAAGCTGTGGACAGTATTCTGTCTATGCCTGAGAGGAATATGTTCTTTCGGGCTACCTCTTCCTGGGTGGGATATAAGACTACCAGTGTGGAATTTGAGGTGCAGGAGAGAGAGGCCGGCGTTTCCAAGTGGTCTCCGTGGTCTTTGGTGAAATATGCGTTCACAAATATCGTGGCATTTACTACTTTTCCGCTGCAGTTTGTTACAATCACAGGAGCGATATGTTTTATCTGTTCGCTGGTCCTTATGGTCTATTCGCTTGTGCAGTATTTTACAGGTTCTGCAGTGGAAGGTTATACCACCCTGCTGATGGTGCTGCTTCTGGTGGGAAGCGCCATGATGATCAGTCTTGGGATCATTGGATATTATATTTCCAAGATTTATGAAGAAGTAAAGCGCAGACCGAGATATATTATTTCAAAAGTAATTAAGAATGGAAATATACAGGACTGAGAGGATATATTTTATGAAGCAATGGATCAGAAAAATGTATGAAAGTTCCGTTATCCGCTATATTTTCTTTGGCGGATGTACCACTATGGTAAATCTGGTCAGCTTTTTCATTCTCAGAAAGCTGAAGGTGGAGCTGAATATCGCCAATATTATTTCGATCATCCTGGCGATCCTGTTTGCCTATGTGGTAAATTCGAAGTATGTTTTTCAGGATAAATGCGAGACATTGAAGGATCATGTTCAGCCATTCTGCAAATTTGTCAGTGCCAGACTGGTCACTATGGTGATCGAGGTTGGCGGTGTATGGCTGCTTGTGTCGGTGATGGGGCTTAATGATATGATTGGGAAATTCCTGACACAGTTTATTGTGTTGATACTGAATTATGTATTCAGTAAATTTTTTGTGTTCACAACAGGGAAATCAAAATAATGAAGGAAAAGAGAGGGAAAACTCATGACTCTGGAAGAAGCTATTGCAAAGATTAAGCCATTAGATCACAATGCCATGGAGATTGCACAGAAAAGATGGGACAGTATTGCAAAACCACTGCATTCTCTTGGAAAACTGGAGACTCTTTTGATCCAGATCGCGGGAATTACAGGAAACGCAGAGGTGGATCTTTCCAGGAGAGGTCTGATCGCCATGTGCGCGGATAATGGCGTGGTAGAAGAGGGTGTGACACAGACCGGACAGGAAGTTACTGCCATCGTTGCCGAGAATTTTCTGAAATATGACACATCTGTCGGTGTGATGTGTAAGCAGAACCATGCGGAGATTTTTCCGGTGGATATGGGGATGGTGACGGACACAAAAGTCCGCACAGACCATAAAATTGCCTATGGTACACAGAATATGACCAAGGGTCCTGCCATGACAAGAGAACAGGCTGTAAAGGGGCTTGAAGCAGGCATTGACATGGTAAGGGAACTGAATGATAAGGGCTACCGGATTCTGGCAACAGGGGAAATGGGAATCGGAAATACAACCACCAGCAGTGCAGTTGCTTCTGTGTTGCTGAAACAGCCGGTGGAAGAGATGACAGGGCGCGGCGCAGGTCTGACCAGCGAGGGACTTGTGTGCAAGATCAATGCGATCAAAAAAGCCATTGCATTAAATGAACCAGATCCTGAGGATGCCATTGATGTTCTGGCAAAGGTAGGCGGTCTTGATATCGCTGGAATGGCAGGTGTCTTTCTGGGAGGTGCGGTTTATGGTATTCCTGTAGTCATGGACGGATTTATTTCCTGTGTTTCTGCGCTGATCGCCATGCGTATCTGCCCGGCTGCGAGGGATTATATTCTTGCATCCCATGTATCAAAAGAGCCTGCTGCCCATCTGATCCTTGAGAATATGGGGAAAGAGGCAATCATTCATGCGGATATGTGTCTGGGCGAGGGAACCGGAGCAGTAGCTTTATTCCCAATCCTTGATCTGGCAGCAGCGGTTTATCATTCTATGAGTACTTTTAACGATATCCACGTGGAACAGTATGAGGAGCTGAAATAATGCTGACGCTTGTGACAGGGGGAAGCGGGAGCGGAAAATCCGCTTTTGCGGAAGACAGGGTGCTTTCTTTCGGGGATGCACAGAGGATTTATATAGCGACCATGCACCCTTTTGATGAAGAGAGCCATAAAAGGATCGAGAGACACCAAAAGATGCGTGCAGGAAAAGGTTTCGAGACAGTTGAATGCTATACAGGGCTCAAAAATGTGAAACTGCCTGCCGGATGTGTGGTGCTTCTGGAATGTATGTCGAATCTGGTGGCAAATGAAATGTTTGAAGAGCAGGGAGCCCATGACCGGACAGTTTCGGAAGTTACAAAAGGGATTGAGAATCTGCTGGAACAGGCTGCTCATGTGGTGATCGTGACAAATGAGATTTTTTCAGATGCGGTTGTGTTTGACGGAGATATGGATTCTTATCTGGAATATCTGGGAAAAATCAATCAGACTGCTGCACAGAGAGCTGATGAAGTGGTGGAAGTTGTATATGGGATACCAGTCTTTCACAAATCCACAGATACCTGCAGCAATCTTTGCAAATAATACATTTGACAGGATTGACATACTATGAAAAAGAGGAATTGATCAATGAAATCTTTATGGAATAATTTTAAGGTAGCATTTGCCATGTTTTCTAAGATTCCCATGCCCCGCGCTGACTGGACAAAGGAAAATATGAAGTATATGTTCTGTTTTTTTCCGTTTATCGGAACTGTGATCGGCGGGCTGACTATGCTGGTGGCGTATCTGGGACTTCGGTTTGGGTATCAGCCGGGATTCGTGACAGTAGTGCTGGTGCTGGTACCTGTATTTGTGACAGGCGGGATCCATGTGGATGGTCTTTTGGATACTTCGGATGCCCTGAGTTCCTGGCAGGAGAGAAGCAGAAGGCTGGAGATTCTTAAGGATTCCCATGCAGGTGCTTTTGCCGTTATTACTGCGGCGGTATATTTCATTGCCTGGTACGGCGCTTACAGCCAGTTGTTTAACAGTGCAGAGAATATGAGGGCGATCGGAATTCTGAGCCTTGGTTTTATGGTTTCCAGATGTCTGTCAGGGATTGGAGTTATTACCTTTCCGAAAGCAAAGGCAGACGGTACAGTTGCTGAGTTTTCCAGAAATTCTTCAGATGTGCTCTCGAGAAATGTGCTGATCGTCTATCTGGTGCTTCTGGCTGCGGGAATGATCTTGATCCGGCCTGTATGGGGAAGTCTGGCTTTTGTGGGAGCTTTGCTGATTTTCTGGTATTATCATCATATTGCGATGAAGTACTTTGGCGGGACAACCGGGGATATTTCGGGATTTTTTCTTTGTATCTGTGAAGTTGGGATGGCATTGATCCTGGCGGTGGTTTCTAATTTTTGAGGAGAAGAGTATGGAAATGATAATCGGCGGTGCATATCAGGGAAAGACTGAATATGCCAGGAAACAGTATCCACAGTTAAGGTGGAGTGACGGCGGTTCTGTCACAGAGGAGGAACTGATGAATGCTCAGGGTGTGATTGGTTTTCAGCAGTATATCCGCAGTGAACTGGAGAATGGAAAGGATGTGTCAGATCTTGCGGAAAAAATCATCTGTAAGAATCCGGATATTGTCCTTGTCTCTCAGGAAGTAGGGTACGGGGTTGTACCTGTGGATGCTTTTGACAGAAAATACAGAGAGGCTGTAGGGCGTGTATGTACGAAGCTGGCAGCATACAGTCATAAGGTGACGCGCGTGATCTGCGGGATTGGAACGGTGATCAAAGATGATTAAGTTATGGCTGATCAGACATGGAAAAACAGAAGGGAATAAACTTTCCAGATATATCGGCACAACGGATGAGCCGTTATGTCAGGAGGGAACAGAGTTTCTGCATAAGATGGATTATCCAAAGGTTCAGGCTGTTTATGTAAGTCCTCTGAAACGATGCGTGCAGACAGCAGAGATTCTTTTTCCGGGAGAGCCGGTACATATTATTGAAGAACTGGCAGAATGCGATTTCGGAGAGTTTGAAAATAAGAACTATAAAGAGCTGGAAGGTAATCCGCACTATCAGGAATGGATTGACAGCAACGGTACTCTGCCTTTTCCGGGAGGAGAAAGCAGGGAAGGGTTTAAAAGCAGAAACCTGAGAGGATTTGACAGGGTTGTGTCCGGATGTATCCGCAGCCATGTGGCAGAGGCGGCACTTGTCATCCATGGCGGTACGATCATGAATATCATGGAAGAGTATGCAGATATACAGAAACCATTTTATGAGTGGCATGTGAGAAATGGCGGCGGCTATGAGGTGGAGCTGGATGAGAATCTCTGGAAGAATGGACGAAAACAGCTCAGGGTTAATTCTGCGATTATGGAAGGATAATTCTCCTATCTTACAAAAATTGTTGACAAACCTGAAAATTTGTCATGAAATCAGCTTCATCAGAAAACAGGAAAATCAAAAAAAGAACGAGGTTGTTCATTGTCATCAATGACTGCCCCGTTCTTTTTTTATCTGTTCACCGGAGATAGTATAAAGCCTAAAAAAAATTTGAAAAACCAAAAAGTTTTTGTGAATTATACTTGCATTATCCGGAGAAGTATGTTACAGTATTAGTACATAATTCCTAAACAAAAGGTAAAAAGCAGTAGCGAATTGGCAGTTTTTAACAAGTAAAAGGAGGAACTATATGCTGGTAATTGGTAATGGAAGAATGATCACACAGGACGCATCCAACCCATTCCTGGAGAATGGTGCTGTAGCAATGGATGGTAACACCATAGTAATGGTGGGGGTAACTGAAGAGGTAAAGAAAGTTTATCCGGATGCTGAATTTGTTGATGCGAAGGGTGGGGTTATCATGCCGGCATTTATTAATGCCCATGAGCATATCTACAGCTCCTTCGCAAGAGGCTTAAGCATTAACGGATATAATCCTCAGGGATTTCTGGATATTCTGGATGGCTTATGGTGGACAGTTGACCGTCATCTGACACTGGAGCAGACAAAGCTTTCTGCATATGCTACATACATTGATTCTATCAAGAATGGTGTAACCACAGTGTTTGACCACCATGCAAGCTTTGGCCATATTACAGGTTCCCTCAATGCGATTGAGGAAGCTGCGAAGGATTTAGGTGTGCGTACCTGCCTCTGCTATGAGATTTCTGACCGTGACGGAATGGAGAAATCCAGAGAATCTGTAATGGAGAACGTGAATTTTATCAAGCATGCACTTGCAGACGACAGTGATATGATCGCCGGAATGATGGGTATGCATGCATCCTTTACAATCTCTGATGAGACAATGGCTCTCTGCAATGAACTGAAACCGGAAGGTGTTGGATATCACATCCATGTAGCAGAAGGCATTTACGATCTCCATCAGTGTCTGAAAGAGCATGGCAAACGTATTGTTGACCGTCTTCATGACTGGAACATCCTTGGACCGAAGACTTTACTCGGTCACTGTATCTATGTGAATGAACATGAGATGGATCTGATCAAAGATACAGATACCATGGTTGTACATAACCCGGAATCTAACATGGGTAATGCCTGTGGATGTCCTCCGACCATGAGAATGGTACAGAAGGGAATCCTCACAGGTCTTGGTACAGACGGATATACTCATGATATGATGGAATCCTGGAAGGTTGCAAATGTTTTACACAAACACAGCCTCTGCGACCCGAACGCAGCCTGGGGAGAAGTTCCACAGATGCTTTTTGAAGGAAATGCAAAAATTGCAAACAGATACTTTAAGAAACAGCTCGGTGTCCTGAAAGAGGGTGCGGCAGCAGACGTGATCGTGATCGATTATGATCCGCTGACACCAATGAATGAAAGCAACATTAACGGACATCTGATGTTTGGTGTAAACGGAAGCATGGTCCAGACTACTGTATGTAACGGTAAAGTCCTGATGAAAGACCGCGAAGTCCTTGTATGCGACGAGGCAAAAGTTATGGCAGACTGCCGTCAGGCTGCAAAAGAACTTGCAGATGATATTAATGGTTAATCTGTAAAGAATTGTAAAGAAGATAAGTTTTCTGCCTGGAAAAAATAAATGTAAATAAAATATAGAACGGATGGAGAGAAGCCATACCGTATGAAATAATGGAGGATCGGATTATGAGTGAAGTCATGACCTGTATGCCCTTTGAACAGTTAATGAACTGGGTATTAGAAGAAAAGAAAACAAAAGGAACAGTTTTCGGACAGCACAGAGCTTATGCAGCGGAAACTGACAGGAAGCTGAATATATTTGAGAGAAATCTGGAAACACCGATCGGACCTGCTGCAGGACCGCATACGCAGTTAACACAGAACATTGTTGCTTCTTACTATGCAGGCGCACGTTTCTTTGAGCTGAAAACAGTTCAGAAGATGGACGGTGCAGAGCTTGCAGCCTGTATCAACAGACCATGTATCCTTGCAGATGATGAAGGATATAACTGTGAATGGTCTACAGAGCTTTATGTTCCTCAGGCAATGGGAGAATATATTAAAGCATGGTTTATCCTGCATGTGATCGCCAAAGAATTTGATCTGGGTGCACAGGACGGATTCCAGTTCAATATTTCCGTTGGATATGATCTTTCAGGAATCAAAGAGCCAAAGGTTAATACTTTCATTGACAGTATGATGGAAGCAAAAGATACTGAAATCTTTAAAGAATGTAAACAGTGGTTATTGGACAATGTAGATAAATTTGAAAAAGTTACAAAAGAGGATATTGAGGCGATTCCGTCTGATATCTGTAATTCCGCAACAATCTCTACTCTCCATGGATGTCCTCCAAACGAGATTGAGAGCATTGCAAATCATCTGTTTAAAGAGAAACATCTGAACACATTTATCAAATGTAACCCGACTCTCCTGGGATATGAATTTGCCAGAAAGACCATGGATGACATGGGATATGATTATATGGTATTCGGTGATTTCCATTTCAAAGATGACTTACAGTACGAAGATGCGATCCCGATGTTTAAGAGACTGCAGGCACTTGCAGATGAACTGAACCTTGCGTTTGGTGTGAAGATCACCAATACATTCCCTGTAGATGTTACAAGAAATGAACTTCCAAGCGAAGAAATGTATATGTCCGGAAAATCTCTTTTCCCGTTATCTATTTCTCTTGCTGCCAGACTTTCCCGGGAATTTGACGGAAAACTCCGTATCGCTTATTCAGGCGGTGCTGATTACTATAATATCGACCGTATCGTCGGATGTGGTGTATGGCCTGTAACAGTGGCAACTACACTTCTGAAGCCAGGCGGATATCAGAGATTTACCCAGATGGCAGAGAAAGTAATGGCTGACGGTGTGAAAGAATGGAAAGGCATTGATGTAGCTGCACTTGAGCAGCTGGCCGAGGATGCGAAAAAAGATGCTCACCATGTAAAGAGCATCAAACCGCTTCCTAAGAGAAAAACTGATTCAGAGGTTCCGCTCCTTGACTGTTTCTTTGCTCCATGCGAAGAAGGATGTCCAATCCACCAGGATATCACAACCTATGTGAAACTGGCAGGAGAAGGCGATTATGCACAGGCATTAAGAGTTATCCTTGAGAAAAATGCACTTCCATTTATCACAGGTACTCTCTGTGCGCACAACTGTATGTACAAATGTACACGTAACTTCTATGAAGAACCTGTAAATATCCGCAACACTAAGCTCATCGCAGCACAAAACGGATATGATACAGTGATCGGTGAGATCAAAGCAGGCACAGCAGACGGTAAGAAAGTAGCTGTTGTAGGTGCAGGTCCTGCAGGTATTGCTTCTGCATACTTCCTTGCAAGAGCAGGTGCTTCTGTAACAGTATTTGAGAAAGAAGAGAAAGCCGGCGGCGTGATCCGTTATGTGATCCCGGGATTCCGTATCTCTGATGATGCAATCGATAAAGATGTTTCATTCATCCAGAAGATGGGTGTGGAGATCAAAACAGGTACAGAAGTGAAATCTGTACAGGAATTAAAAGCACAGGGTTATGACGCAGTGATCGTTGCAACAGGTGCAAATAAACCGGGTACTCTGAAGCTTGAAAAGGGTGAAACCATCAATGCTCTGAAATTCTTAAGAGATTTCAAAGCAACTGACGGTAAGGCTGCGCTGGGTAAAAACGTAGTTGTGATCGGTGGCGGTAACACTGCCATGGATACTGCAAGAGCTGCGAAACGTACAGAAGGTGTAGAACATGTTTACCTGGTATACAGAAGAACCAAACGCTATATGCCAGCAGCAGAAGATGAGTTACTGGAAGTACTGGAAGAGGGCGTAGAGTTCAAAGAACTTCTTTCTCCTGTATCTCTGGAAAACGGCAAACTGCTCTGTAAGAAGATGGAACTTGGCAGCATGGATGCTTCCGGACGTGCAGGTGTAACAGAAACGGGCGAAACAGAAGAAGTTTTGGCTGATACAGTGATCGTTGCAGTTGGCGAGAAAGTTCCGACTGAGTTCTATGAAGCAAATGGTATTGCGGTCAATGAGCGTGGAAAAGCCCGCATCAATGATAAGACAATGGAGACAAGTGCAGAAGGCGTTTACGTTGTCGGTGACGGTGCAAGGGGAGCTGCTACGATCGTAGAAGCGATCCGCGACGCACAGGTTGCTGCAAAAGCAATCCTTGGACATGATATTGTAAAAGGACAGCCTGTACCGGGAACAGAAAAAGACTGTTACTCCAAAAAAGCAATACTCAAAGAAAGCAAGGACGCTGCGAGCGAAAGTGAGCGCTGTCTGACCTGTAATAAAGTCTGTGAGAATTGTGTAGATGTATGTCCAAACAGAGCAAACATCTCCATCAAAGTTCCGGGAATGGCAATGAATCAGGTGATCCATGTAGATTATATGTGTAATGAATGCGGTAACTGCAAGAGCTTCTGTCCATATGCAAGTGCACCGTACAAGGATAAATTCACATTATTCGCTTCTGAGGCAGATATGGCAGACAGCACAAATGATGGATTTGCAGTGATCAATCCGGAGACAAAAGAGTGCAAGGTTCGTCTCCTTGGTCAGATTTCCGACTGCAAGGCAGATGATGCAAATGATAAGTTGTACGAAGGTCTTCGCAGACTGATCTGTGCAGTGATCGATGATTACAGCTATCTGATCATGAAATGATAATCATAGTGACAACAGAAATCAAGAGCTGGAAAAAATTTAATTTTGTAATATCAGATAACTTATAAAGAAATATTTAACGCTGTCCACAGCAGAAAAAGGCTGTGGACAGTGTTGCATATCAGGCTGAATCGCGGCCGTATGTTACTTTTGTAATAAATTCATGCGGTATCACAGGCAGATAAAAAACAGAAAGAGGTAAACTCTGGCTGACTGCCCTAATTGGCAGACGTGCGAAAAAGAAAGGAGAGTCCGATATGGCAGTATTTACAGTCAATGGACAAAAGGTCGAACCGACCGGAAATCAGAAACTACTGCGCTTTTTGAGGGATGAACTTCATCTGACTTCAGTGAAGGACGGCTGCAGTGAAGGAGCCTGCGGAGCCTGTACAGTTATAATTGACGGAAAAACATGCAAGGCATGTGTGCCGGACACAGATTTACTGGATGGCAGGACAGTGATCACAGTAGAAGGACTGACTGAATGGGAGAGGGAAGTCTATACCTACGCTTATGGAAAAGCAGGTGCTGTTCAGTGTGGATTCTGTATTCCGGGTATGGTAATGTGTACAAAGGCTCTTCTGGACGTGAACAAAGAGCCCACAGATGATGAGATTAAATATGCACTGCGCAATAACTATTGCCGCTGCACGGGCTATGTAAAAATTATGGATGCAGTAAGGCTGGCTGCGAAAGTTTTAAAGACGGGTGTGATCCCGGATGATCTGGATCCGGACTGGAATATAGGACACAGAGTATCCAGAGTGGATGTGGAGGAGAAAGTACTGGGAACCGGCAAATATCCGGATGATTTTTACTTTGACGGAATGCTGTATGGGGTGGCACTCAGAAGTAAATATCCACGTGCACGTGTACTTGAGATCGATACAGCAGCAGCAAAGGCACTTTCCGGGGTAGAAGCGGTATTAACAGCAGAGGACATTCCGGGAGAGAATAAGATCGGACATCTGAAACATGATCAGTATTCACTGATACCTATAGGGGGTCTGACACATTATCTCGGAGATGCCATTGCCGTTATTGCAGCAAAAGACAGAGAAACAGCTGAGAAAGCTAAGAAACTGATCAAAGTAAAATATGAAGTGCTGCCTCATATTCGTACAATTGAGGAAGCAGCGGCAGAGGATGCACCGAAGGTATTTGATGAAGAAGAAAATAATATCTGTGCACATAAACATATCAGCAGAGGAAATGCAGATGAAGCAATCCGTAATTCCAAATATGTGATCAGTCATCATTTTGAAACCCCATGGACAGAACATGCATTTCTTGAGCCTGAGTGCGCAGTGGCTTTGTATGATGAGGACGGAGATATTTTCGTATATTCCACAGATCAGTCTGCACACCAGACATTACATGAGTGTTCCCTGTTACTTGGAACGGACAGAGTAAAGGTACAGAATGCACTTGTAGGCGGCGGATTCGGCGGAAAGGAAGATATGACAGTACAGCATCTGGCTGCGCTGCTCACTTATGCTACTAAGAAACCGGTGAAGATGAAACTGACCAGAGCAGAATCCCTGCTGGTTCATCCGAAGCGTCATCCGTTTTATATGGATATGACCATGGGCTGCGATGAGAACGGCAATATCATGGGGGTAAAAGCGAAAGTAGCATCAGATACAGGTGCATTTGCCTCACTTGGCGGTCCTGTGCTGGAACGTGCATGTACTCATGCGGCAGGTCCCTATCATTATGAGAATTTCGAGATTGAAGGAACTGCTTATTATACCAACAATCCGCCTGCCGGAGCGTTTCGCGGGTTTGGTGTAACCCAGACCTGTTTTGCAACAGAAACCCTGCTGAATATGATGGCAGACAAAGTAGGTATCACTCCATGGGAAATCCGTTACCGCAATGCGATCCGTCCCGGTGAGACGCTTCCGAATGGTCAGATCGTAGATAATTCCACAGGTCTTGTGGAGACACTGGAAGCTGTAAAGAAGAAGTATGATGCTGCCCTGGAAGAAGGAAAACCGGTGGGAATCGGCTGCGCCATGAAGAATGCCGGTGTCGGTGTCGGTATCCCGGATACAGGCCGCGTGAAACTCGTATTTGAGAAAGATAAAAAGCTGCACATCTATTCCGGTGCTTCCTGTATCGGCCAGGGACTTGGTACAGTCCTGACACAGATGGTAGTCACCAATACAGATCTGAAGCATGAAGATATTGTATATGAGAGAAGTAATACCTGGTTCGCACCGGATTCAGGTACAACTTCCGGCTCCAGACAGACTCTGGTAACAGGAGAAGCCTGCCGCAGAGCCTGCGATAAGGTTATGGAGGACCGCAATGCAGGTAAGACCATTGATGATGTGATCGGCAAAATTTATTATGGGGAATATCTTGCAAAGACAGATCCTCTTGGCGCAAATGTGCCGAATCCTGTTTCACATGTAGCTTACGGCTATGCGACGCAGGTATGTATCCTGGATAAGAAAACAGGTAAGATTGAGGAAATGGTTGCTGCTCATGATGTGGGCAAAGCAGTCAATCCACTGTCCTGTGAAGGCCAGATCGAGGGCGGCGTAGTGATGTCCATAGGATTTGCACTGAGAGAGCGTTATCCGATCGATGAGAACTGTAAACCAATTGACAAGTATGGATCGCTTGGTCTGTTCCGCTCTCATGAGATTCCGAAAATCGATGCCATCGTTGTTGACAAACCGGGACTGAATGTAGCCTGTGGTGCCATTGGAATCGGTGAGATCACCTCTATCCCAACTGCACCTGCAATTGCAGATGCATATTTCAGATGGAATGGTGAAAGACAGTATAGTCTTCCTCTGACCGGAACACCATATGAAAGGAAGTGCTGAATATGGCAGTAAAGAAGAAATTTCCATATCGCGCGGCTGTAGTTGCATGTAATGGGGGGTGCAGATCAGCCGAAGGTGAGGCCGGCTGTGCAGATGGATGTATCGGATGTAAAGCCTGTATAGATAAATGTAAATTCGGAGCCATTTCCATCAATGAGTATGGTGTGGCGGAAGTGGATGAGGAGAAATGCATTGGCTGTGGTGCCTGCGCGAAAGTCTGCCCGCAGAAAGTGATCCATGTCCATGAGTGTGCAAACTACATTGTGGTAAAATGTTCCAATAAGAAAAAAGGTGCAGAAGCAAAGAAACAGTGTGACGTCAGCTGTATCGGCTGCGGAATCTGCGAGAAGACCTGTACAGCCGGTGCGATAAAAGTAAAAGACAGCTGTGCTGTGATCGAGGAATCCATATGTCTGAGCTGTGGTATGTGCGCAGTGAAATGCCCAAGACACGTTATCCATGATCTGCATGGAATATTGACAGAAATACGTTAAATAAATCAGGTTACTGTTCACTCTGTTCTTAGTAATACATTACAAAGGATATTCTCAGTGAACAGTAACCCAATCAGACAACTTCGTTAATAGGAAAATAATACGTAAAAATTGAATAAAAGATTGCAATTTCATATCCAAATATGCTATACTCAAATCAGAAAACAGATAACAATTATGCAAATAAAAAGTAAATTCGCCTGATGTCAGAAAAAAGGTGAAGGAAAGTAGCATGGTTCGGAGCCGGACATAAGTCCTGAGGGGAACAGACAGATACCTTGGGGTGTGTCCGGCTCCTTCTATATAATAACCAAAAATAAATACAGAGAAGGTGAAAACATGATTGGAAAGAGTGTTCCAAGAGTAGATGCCTATGACAAAGTTACAGGACGTGCAAAATTTACTGATGACCTGGTTCCTGCCAACTGTCTGGTGGCAAAAATCTATCACGCAAAGATCGGAAACGGTATCGTAAAATCAATCGATACCAGTAAAGCAGAGGCTCTGGACGGCGTAGTAAAAGTGGTTACTTTTAAAGACGTACCGAATCATTGTTACCCTACGCCGGGACATCCCTGGTCTGTGGAGCTGGCTCATCAGGATGTTGCAGACCGCAATATCCTTACCGGAAGAGTCCGTTATTACGGAGATGATATTGCTGCTGTAGTGGCAGAAGATGAAATCACAGCCCAGAGGGCATTGCGCCTGATCGAAGTTGAATATGAAGAATATCCGGTAGAAATCCATCCGCGTAAATCCATGTATGGAAGCAAACCGCCAATCCATTTTGATAAAAAGGACAATGTACTTGTCCGTTCCAATTACTTTATCGGAAATGTGGAAGAAGGGCTGAAGGAATCCGAAACAGTTATAAAACGCAGTTATAAAACCCCGATCGTGCAGCACTGCCACATTGAGAATCCGATTTCCTGTGCATACATGGAAAATGGCAGGATCATAGTTGTGACTTCCACTCAGATTCCGCATATTGTCCGGCGTGTGATCGGGCAGGCTCTTGGAATCCCATGGGGAAAGATCAGAGTCATTAAGCCATACATAGGTGGAGGATTCGGAAATAAGCAGGATGTGCTGTATGAACCGTTAAATGCGTTTCTTACCACGCAGGTTGGCGGCAGACCGGTCAAACTCGATATAACCAGAGAGGAAACTTTCTGCAACACCAGAACCCGTCATTCTATTGAGTATGATCTGACGGCAGGTGTTGACAGTGAGGGGCATCTTCTGGCAAAGGATATGCTGGCTATTTCCAATCAGGGAGCATATGCCTCCCATGGACACGCCATAGCAGCCAATGGCCTGACTGCCTGGAGGCTGCAGTATGCATGTCCGAATATCAAAGGAGAGGCATATACTGTCTATACGAATACACCGGTAGGCGGAGCGATGCGTGGATACGGGATCCCGCAGGTATGTTTTGCAATTGAGTGCTTTATGGATGATATTGCAAAAGAGATCGGGATGGATCCTCTGGAGTTCAGAAAGAAAAATCTTATCAAAGGATATTATGAGGATGCTTACCTGAAGCCAATCGCAGCAAACACCAACGGGATTTTTGAATGTCTGGAAAAAGGTGCAGATTATATCCACTGGGAAGAAAAACGAAAAGAATATACAAACCAGACAGGTAATATCCGCAGAGGCGTCGGAATGTCACTTTTCTCCTATAAGACAGGTGTATGGCCAATCTCACTGGAAATTGCAGGTGCAAGAATGACTCTGAATCAGGATGGAAGTGTTGGACTGATGCTGGGAGCTACTGAAATCGGTCAGGGCGCTGATACGGTATTTTCCCAGATGACGGCTGAGGTTTTAAATATGGATATCAGTGATATTCATATCCAGACAGTCCAGGATACTGATGTAACGCCATTTGATACCGGTGCCTATGCATCCAGACAGTCGTTTGTAACAGGAACAGTTGTTAAAGACTGCGCAAATCTTCTGAGGGAAAAGATTCTGGCTTATGCAAAAGAGCTGCTGCCTGAAGAGACAAGGAAACTGAGGCTTGATCATGGATGGATCATGGCAGGAAAGGATCCGGCAATATCTATTGGAAATCTTGCATTGGAGAGTTATTACAGTCTTGGCAATTCTTCTGTTATTACAGCAGAGGTTTCCGAGCAGGTAAAGAAAAATACGATTGCCACAGGATGCTGCTTTGCTGAAGTGGAAGTCGATATAAAGCTTGGCAAGATCAAAATCCTTCATATCATTAATGTGCATGACAGCGGTAAGCTTATTAATCCGAAACTGGCTGAAATGCAGGTACAGGGCGGTATGTCTATGGGAATGGGATACGGTCTGTCGGAGCAGCTCATTCTGGATGAGAAAACAGGAAGACCACTGAACGGAACCCTGCTGGACTATAAACTGATGACAATGATGGATACTCCTGATATCAAGGCGGATTTTGTGGAACTTGATGATCCGATTGGACCTTTCGGAAACAAAGCACTGGGTGAACCGCCGGCAATTCCGGGTGCACCGGCAATCCGTAATGCAGTACTTCATGCAACAGGTGTAGCCTTTAATGAAAATCCTCTGACACCACAGAGACTGATCGATGGCTTTATGAGGGCCGGACTTATTTAGAGGGGAGGGGATTTTATGTACGATATTGAGAACTATTATCAGGCTGAAAGTGTAAAAGATGCTGTGAGATTACTGAATGAACATCCGGATGCCAGGATCATTTCCGGAGGAAGTGATGTGCTGATCAAAATCCGGGAGGGAAAATTTGCCGGAACTTCTCTGGTGAGCATCCATGGGATCAAAGAAATCCAGGGTGTAAAAATGGCGGATAACGGAGATATTTATATTGGTGCCGGAACTGTCTTCTCACATATAACAAATGATACAATTATCAGGAAATATATTCCGGTTCTTGGCGAGGCTGTAGATCAGGTAGGAGGACCACAGGTACGAAATATTGGTACTATCGGTGGAAACATCTGCAACGGAGCAGTCAGTGCGGACAGTGCACCGACCGTATTTTCCCTGAACGCACTGCTGAGGCTGGAAGATGGAAAGGAAGGCCGTCTTGTACCTGTAAAAGATTTCTATCTTGGACCCGGCAGGGTGGATCTGCGGCAGGGAGAGATCCTGGCCTATGTGATCATTCCTGCAAAAGAATATGAAGGGTATCATGGTCATTATATTAAGTATTCCATGCGAAATGCCATGGATATCGCAACGATCAGCTGTAGTGTGGTGAGCAAGGTAGATCAACAGGCAGGAGTGATAGAAGATGTGCGCATTACCTTTGGAGTTGCAGCTCCGGTTCCGTACCGCTGCACAAAGGCAGAAGAGGCTTTGAAGGGCATGAAGATAGAAGAAAGCCTGTATGAAAAGACAGCACAGCTGATCCGGGAGGAAATCAATCCGAGAGATTCCTGGAGAGCATCCAGGGCATTTCGTCTCCAGATTGGCGGAGAAATTGCGGCACGGGCATTGAGATGTACCGTAGAACTTGCAGGAGGTGACCGCATATGAAAAAGCAGATGCAGCTTGTACGATGTACAGTAAACGGAAGAGAAGTTGAAGAATATGTAGATGTAAGGGAGTCACTGCTTGATATGCTTCGCAACCGCCTTGGACTGACTTCTGTAAAAAAGGGCTGTGAAGTAGGAGAATGTGGTGCCTGTACAGTAATCATAGACGGAGAGACTATTGACTCCTGTATTTATCTGGCAGTCTGGGCGGAGGGTAAAAATATCCGTACACTGGAAGGTCTGGAGAAAAACGGAGAACTTACCAGGATTCAGGAGGCATTTATCGAAGAAGGTGCCATACAGTGCGGTTTCTGCACTCCCGGATTTATCATGTCTGCCACTGTTTTACTGGAACATGGAGAGAAATTATCAAGAGATGCGATTCGGAAACATATGGCAGGAAATCTCTGCCGCTGCACAGGTTATGAGAACATTGTAAATGCGGTGGAAAAAGTAATGGATGAAAATGAGACAAGAAGAGGAAAGACAGTAAGATGACAAACAGATACACAAATGTCCCAAAATCTGACAATAAACCGGAAAATGTTGTAATAATAAGAGGTGGCGGTGATCTGGCCAGCGGTACGATCCACAGATTATACCGATGCGGCTACCGTCTTCTGGTACTGGAATGTGAGAAACCCACTGCGATCAGGCGAATGGTTTCTTTTTGCGAAGCTGTTTACGACGGGCAGTCTTCTGTGGAAGGAGTTCTCTGCAGAAAAGTTGACAGTGTAGAGGAATGCGAGGCAGTCTGGAAAGCCGGGGAGATTCCTCTTATGGTAGACACAGAAGGAACTGTCCTTAAGAAATACAGACCTGCAGCACTGATAGATGCAATTCTTGCAAAAAAGAATCTTGGAACTACCAGAGAGATGGCAGATCTAACCGTTGGTCTTGGACCGGGATTTGTGGCAGGTGAGGATGTTGATTATGTAGTGGAGACTATGAGAGGCCACAATCTTGCCAGAATCATCACAAAAGGCGCTGCTATGCCAAACACAGGAGTTCCGGGTATCATTGGAGGATTTGGAAAAGAGCGCGTGCTCCATGCTCCTGCTGCAGGGGAAATCCATTGTATCTCAAAGATTGCAGATATCGTGGAGAAGGATCAGGTCCTTGCCTGGATCGGAGATACACCTGTCAGGGCTTCTCTTACAGGTGTTTTGCGTGGCATGATCAGAGATGGATTTACAGTGCCGAAGGGGATGAAAATTGCAGATATTGATCCGCGCAAAGAACAAAAGAAAAACTGTTTCACGATTTCCGACAAAGCCCGCTGTATTGCCGGCAGTGTATTGGAAATCCTGCTTTCAGAAGGAGTGATGCCATATGAAGCACCAGGTCGATTTTCTGGAACTGCTGCAGATTGATTATGAAAAATACCCTGTGATCGCTGTAGTTGGCGGCGGCGGCAAAACCAGCCTGATCTACCGTCTTACAGATGAACTGATCGATAAGGGAAAGAGAGTGATCATTACCACGACCACCCATATGGCAGGAGAATCTGAACTTCCGTTTGCCAGGGGCGGAGATGCAGTCAGGGTAAAAGAACTTCTGGACAAAGAAAGATATGTGATTGCTGCGGAATATGAGGAGGACACAGGTAAATATGCGTCTCTGACAGATGAAAAACTGGAAGAACTGAGAGAATTATGCGATGTAATGCTTGTGGAAGCGGACGGAGCAAAGCATCATCCGGTAAAAGTCCCGGAGAAATGGGAGCCTGTAATCCCCAGATGTGCGGACATTGTGATTAGTGTGATCGGGCTGGACTGTCTGGGGCAGCCAATCAGTCAGAGTGCTTACCGTATGGAACGTACCTCGGAATTTCTCAGGAAAAGTCTGGAAGCTCCGATCACTGAAGAAGATATTGTAAAGATTGCGACTTCTATCTGCGGACTTTTTAAGGATGTGGAAGAAAGAGTATACAGAGTGTATCTGAACAAGTCAGATATACTCAGAGAGAAAGAACCTGCAGAGCACATTGTTGAGGAACTGGAAAGGAAGAATACAGTAGCGGCTTACGGAAGCCTTTTGGAGGAATAAATTATTTTGAAAATTGCAATGATTATGCTGGCGGCTGGAAACAGCCGCCGTTTTGGGGCAAATAAACTGTTATATGAAATAGACGGAATACCTATGTATCGACATGTGCTGGAACAACTGGATGATACAAAGAAGAAAATAGAAAATATCTATTCGGAATATTCAGATATTACAGAGGATAATAATAATGATAATAATTCAGATATTGTTCAGTTAAATAACCTGTACAGAAATAATATTACAGCAAAAATAATCTGTAATATTATTGTTATTACTCAATATGATGCCATTGCAGAAGCAGTGAAAACAAAGGAAATACAGGTTTTGTATAATCCCCATCCGGAAGATGGAATTTCTTCCTCTGTAAAAATCGGTCTGAATGCCAGCTTGGATGCAGATGCAGTGCTTTTTACTGTGTCTGATCAGCCCTGGCTTACCAGTGAGACAATCTGTGAACTGATCCATGTGTTTTTAAACACTTCCAAAGGAATCGCCTGTGTTTCCTGTCAGGGGAAAATGGGAAATCCATGTATTTTTGACAGGAAATATTACAATGAGCTGCTTTCTCTGGAAGGGGATAAAGGCGGTAAAAAAGTAATCATGAAACATCTGGATGATACGCAGATTTATGAGATAGAAGCAGGCAGGGAACTGGAAGATATTGATTATTATGAATCTATAGCAGTCCACTAGTACATCGTTTCGTAAATAACTATACCAATCGCGTAGGATGCGGATTCGAGT
>ERZ779866.81-NODE-81-length-93767-cov-8.543836_pt1 | contig 93767 bp, 85 predicted proteins | sample MGYA00511248_ERZ779866 | MGnify/ENA primary metagenome ERZ779866 (study PRJEB29588, sample SAMEA2155758) | human gut metagenome | biome: human gut; feature: human-associated habitat; material: faeces | place: Denmark | collected 2008/2010 ... | reverse complement strand
GAACACATTGCTGTGGACAAGGGGAACTGTTTTAATTATGTGCCTGCTATTTGACCCTTGCGATAAATCATGATATGGGTGTAGTTGCTCCCCCTAAATCAGCAAAAAACAATGATATCGGTGTATTCTGCGCATTTTCCGTCAATTTGGCCCGCCCTTTGCACACCTTCGCATACTCCGCAATTCCGTCAACTTGGCCCGCCCCAACCACACCACAACCCTCGCGTATCGTGCCCCTCGGCCGCCCCGTATGTCCGCACATACAGCCGCCCCCATAACTCCAGTGCCCCGTCTGACAAAAGTAGTCTGTTCTCGACCTTTTATGTCAAAGACAAGTCCCTTGGCCGGTAGTATAATGTAATTGCAAGAAAAAAAGGAGGGGTCTTCAGTGGAGATAATATTCAGCGTCACGGGGAACATCCTGATCGCCGAACTTTTCGGAGAACTGGACCATCACGGGGCAGAGAGAGTAAGGGAACGGATAGACAAAGCCATGGACAGCCACAGGTCACAAAAGCTTATACTGGATTTCACAAAAGTAACATTTATGGACAGTTCAGGCATAGGGATGATACTAGGCAGATACAGGAGGATGGGACAAAGGGACGGAAACATGGCCATATGCGGCTGCTCAAAGCAGATACGGAATATATTGAACATGGCAGGCGTCTTTTCCATTATCGATTATTACGATACAAAAGACGAAGCAACAGGCAGATTAAACGGAAAGGAAGTTTCATAAATGAACAGGGAGATGAAGGTGCAGATGTCAGGGATATTGGAAAATCAGGCATTGGCAAGGGCCATAGCTTCAGCATATGTTTCTCAGGCAGATCCTACGGTAGAAGAGCTTACAGAAGTAAAGACCGCCGTTTCGGAAGCTTTCAGCAATGCGGCCATACACGGATATCAGAACGAAGGCGGAGAAGTATATATGGAATTCAATTTCATATCAGACGACACCATAATGATAAAAGTAACTGACCATGGCATAGGGATCGAAGATATAGCCAGAGCAATGGAACCGCTTTTTACCACCGATACGGGACAGGACAGATCAGGTATGGGATTTACGGTAATGGAGAGTTTCATGGATAAGATCAAAGTCGATTCCAGACCCGGCCAGGGTACAACGGTAACTATGATAAAAAAGCTGGATACATATTATGGTTTCTGATAAAGAAAAGAAGTTGGAACAGATAGTCGCAGAAAACACCGGGCTGGTAAAGTCGGTAGCACTGCGGCTTTCCCATATTTATGGGGAAGATGCAGAAGATCTTATACAGATAGGATATATAGGGCTGATCAAAGCAGCCAGACGGTTTGAACCGGAAAGAGGCCTTAAATTTTCCACTTATGCAGTCCCGCTGATAACCGGAGAGATCAAATCACAGATCAGGGACCATGGAGCCATAAAGGTCAGCCGGAGCTTAAAGGCCGAAGCCGCCGCCGTGCGCAGGGCAGAAAATGATTTCACTGCCGCCAACGGCAGATCGCCCAGGCTGAGCGAACTGGCGGCCGCAGCCGGGCTGACCGAAGATAAAGTCGAACAGGCCCTGAGGGCCGCAGATGCCATGACGAATTTTGAAGAATACGAAAAGATCGACATATCATCCTCCGATGAGGATCTGAATGTGACAAAGATCGATATCGCAGCAGCCATCAGCAGCCTTGCACCGAAGGAAAGGCAGGTTATAGTCATGCGGTATTACAAAGATATGACCCAGACCCAGGTAGCGAAAGCGCTGGGCATATCCCAGGTGCAGGTATGCAGGATAGAAAAAAGGGCGCTGAAATGCATGGCGGTGGCTATAGAATAAGGCTTCCACAAAATACCGCAAAAAAATTCGACTTTTTTCGCAAAATTTCACAAATTTTTGTTGCTCATTTAACAAAAAAGTGGTTTAATAAATATGTATGGCGTGTTTAAAGTCAAGAATACGGATACTGTCCAAATCGGACCCGTTATTAATAATTTAAGGAGGCATTTAAATGAACTTTCAACTAACGAAGGAACAGGAATTCGTAAGAAAAATGGTAAGAGAATTTGCCACTAACGAAGTTGAACCGTTAGCTGCGGACATTGACAAGGAACACAGATTCCCTGTAGAAACCGTTGAAAAAATGGCCAAATACGGAATGTTAGGAGTACCGTTCCCGACTGAATACGGTGGAGCCGGCGGAGATCACATCTCCTACGCTATCACAGTAGAGGAACTGTCAAGAGTATGCGCTTCAACAGGCGTTATCTGCTCTGCTCACACTTCCCTGTGCTGCTGGCCTATCTTCAACTGGGGCAATGAAGAACAGAAGAAAAAATACCTGCCTGACCTGCTGAGCGGCAAGAAATTAGGCGCTTTCGGACTGACCGAGCCAAATGCGGGTACCGACGCGAGCGGACAGCAGACAAGAGCTGAACTGGTAGGAGACAAATGGATCATCAACGGAGCAAAGGTATTCATCACCAACGGTGGATATGCCGATGTATTCGTTGTTATGGCCATGACAGATAAATCAAAAGGAAACCACGGAATTTCCGCTTTCATCGTAGAAAAAGACGACCCTGGATTCTCCATCGGTAAGACAGAAGACAAGATGGGTATCTGCGCATCTTCAACTACTGAGCTTATCTTCCAGAACTGCGAGATCCCTGCTGACAGACTTCTGGGTCAGGTTGGCGAAGGATTCAAAGTTGCCATGTCAACTCTGGACGGCGGCCGTATCGGTATTGCTTCCCAGGCTTTGGGTATCGCTCAGGGAGCTTTCGATGTAACTGTTGAATACATGCAGCAGAGAAAGCAGTTCGGCAAGAAGCTGTCCCAGATGCAGGCCCTGCAGTTCTCCATGGCTGACCTGAAGACCAAGATCGAAGCTGCAAGACTTCTGGTTTACAAAGCTGCCGACATGAAAGACAAGCACATGAACTACGGCGAAGCTGCTGCAATGGCCAAGCTGTTCGCAGCTGAGACTGCTATGGAAGTTACTACCAAGTGTGTTCAGTACCACGGCGGTTACGGATACACCAAGGATTATCCGGTAGAGAGAATGATGAGAGACGCCAAGATCACCGAGATCTACGAAGGAACTTCAGAAGTTCAGAGAATGGTTATCGCTGGTAAGACTTTCAAGAAATAAGATTGTAGGAGGAAATTGAAATGGCATTTAAGATTTTAGTATGCGCAAAGCAGGTTCCTGATACAAATGTTATAAAAATAAACCCTAAAACAGGAACATTGATCAGAGACGGCGTTCCATCAATCCTCAACCACGACGACGCCAACGCTCTGGAAGAAGCACTGAAGATAAAAGACAAATTTGAAGATGTTACAGTTACCGTTATCTCCATGGGACCTCCGCAGGCCGCCGATCTGCTGTTTGAATGTATAGCAATGGGAGCTGACGAAGGTATCCTGATCTCTGACAGAGCTGTAGGCGGATCAGACACCTGGGCTACATCCAACACTCTTGAAGCAGCTATCAGAAAATGGGAAAAGGACAACGGACCTGCAGACCTGATCTTTGCCGGCCGTCAGGCTATCGACGGAGACACTGCTCAGGTTGGACCGCAGATCGCTGAAAAATTAAACCTTCCTCAGGTTACATATGTTGAAGAATTCCACATGGACGACAACATGAAAGACATCACTGTTAAGAGACAGATGGAAGACGGTTATGAACTGATCGCCATTCAGACTCCATGCATGCTCACAGCCATCAAGGAACTCAACGAGCCAAGATATATGAGCATGGCCGGAATCTTCGGAAAGAAAGACATCAAAGTATGGAACGCCAAGGATATCGAAGTTGACCTGAACAAAGTAGGTCTGGAAGCTTCCCCGACCAATGTGTTCAGATCATTCACACCTGCTCCTAAGGCTCCTGGTCAGGTCATCGCCGGAGATACTGAAAACGAACAGGCTAAGAATCTGCTGATCCAGCTTAAAGGTAAGCACATCATCTAATTTGAGGGAGGAATAGAAATGGCAATTAAGATTATAAAAGATAATTGTAAAGGCTGCACCCTTTGCGTAAAAGCTTGCCCTTTCGATGCATTATCAATGGCAGACAGAAAAGCTGTTGTTGACGAAGGCAAGTGCACAAACTGTAACGCTTGCGTATCAAAATGTAAGTTCGGCGCTATCGAAGCTGCTCCTGAAGCTGAAAAAGTTGACCTGTCAGCTTATAAGCACATTTGGGTATTTGCTGAACAGAGACAGGGCAAGATCCAGAATGTTGCCCTTGAGCTTCTCGGAGAAGGCAAGAAGCTGGCTAAGGACATCAGCGAAGATACTCAGATCTGCGCAGTACTGATCGGAAACAACATCGATCACCTGGCTCAGGAATGTTTCGAATACGGAGCTGAAAAGGTTTACCTGGTTCAGGATCCGCTTCTGGAAAACTATACTACCGACGGTTACACCAAGGTTATGAAACAGCTCATCGACGAGTACAAGCCTGAGATAGTTCTTTACGGAGCTACTCACATCGGCCGTGACTTCGCACCTCGTATCGCTGCAAGATGCAACACCGGTCTGACTGCTGACTGTACTCACCTGGATGTTAAGGTTTCAAAATACATCGAATTTGCAAAGGCCAATACTACTCTTGATACTTCCACACTGGACCCGAACGATCCTTCAACAGGTATCAAGCAGACTCGTCCTGCTTTCGGCGGAAACCTGATGGCTACCATCATCTGCCCTAAGACAAGACCTCAGATGTCCACCGTTCGTCCTGGCGTAATGCAGAAACAGGACAGAGTACCTGGAGCAACCGGCGAGATCGTAAATGTCAAGCCAGAGATCTCCAAGGAAGACATCAGGATCGAGATCAAGGATATCGTTAAGTCCATGAAGGAAATGGTATCCCTGACCGACGCCAAGATCATCTGCTCCGGCGGAAGAGGCCTGGGAGATGCGTCCGGATTTGAACTGATCCAGAAGTTCGCTGACAAGGTTGGCGGAGTTGTAGGTTCATCCCGTGCTGCTGTAGACGCTGGCTGGATCGATCACTCACACCAGGTTGGACAGACCGGAACAACCGTTAAGCCTGAAATCTATTTCGCCTGCGGAATTTCCGGAGCTATCCAGCACCTGGCAGGAATGCAGACTTCCAACTGCATCGTTGCCATCAACAAAGACCCTGAAGCTCCTATCATGGAAATCGCTGACTATGCCATCGTTGGCGACCTGTACAAGGTGATCCCTGAGATAATAGCTGAATGGGACAACGCAGAAGCTCTTTACGACGCTTCAACAAAATAAGCCTTCAAACACAGGTTTTTCAGGACCGCTTTAAAAAAAGCGGTCCTTTTTTTGCGTATTTTTTACAGGTGAAAAGGAAGCGCTAAGCATACGAAAAAACATTTTTTAGGGTTGAAATAGAAAAAGCAAAGTTCTATAATGGGAAACTGTGGTGCTAAAATAAAGTAATTTAGGAGGTAACCATTATGGAGTACGGATTTTTGGTCAGTGTCGCTGTAATAATTCTTTCCACAAAGATTCTCGGCGACCTGACCAAAAAAGTGAGCATGCCGCAGGTAGTAGGCGCCTTGCTGGCAGGTGTATTGATAGGGCCTACGGGACTGGGTCTCATAGCTGAGACAGACTTTTTAGATTATACGGCGGAAATCGGCGTTATCATGCTCATGTTTTTGGCTGGACTGGACACCGATATCAACGAGATCAAGAGAAACAGCCTCACCTGCCTCACTGTAGCAGGCATAGGGGTTATCGTCCCGCTGATCGGAGGAACAGTCTGCTATTACTTTTTCTTTGAAGCAGGTGCGACCGGATTTGATGATATACTGAAAGCCGTATTCGTAGGTGTGGTGCTTACGGCCACCTCAGTAAGCATAACTGTGGAAGCCCTGAGAGAAATGGGCAAATTGGACGGCAAAGTAGGAAACACGATCTTGGGAGCAGCGGTACTGGATGATATAATCGGCATTGTGGTGCTCACCATAGTTTCCAGCTTCAAAGACAGCGATGTGTCTGTAAGCGGCGTACTTATAAAAATACTGCTGTACGGCATATGTATGGCGGTTTTGGCGCTGATCCTTTCAAAAGGAAAGAACATTATAGACAGCAATATCAAAAAGCAGCGTGCCAGCACTTATATCCTTGCGGCGTGCCTTTTGATCTCATTTGCTTCAGAACACTTTTTCGGCGTTGCGGATATCACGGGAGCATATCTTCTTGGACTGTTCCTGTCCAGCCACGGGATCAAGCATGAGATCTACAGGAAGATAAATGTTCCTTCCTATATATTCTTTTCACCGATATTCTTTGCCAGCGTAGGACTTAAAGTCAACCTGGAAGGAATGACAGGCACGATAATAGCATTCTCAATAGTACTGCTGATAATAGCCATATTGACCAAGATAATTGGCTGCGGCCTTGGAGCAAAGATATGCGGCTTCAGCGGGAAAGAATCGGTACAGGTCGGTGTGGGCATGGTTTCCAGAGGAGAAGTTGCCCTTATCGTTGCTCAAAAGGGAAGCGAGATGGGACTTCTGAGCCTCACCCTGATGCCTGCTGTAGTCCTGGTTGTAATAGCCACGACCATATTTACGCCGATAATACTGAAAAAGATAATGTAATGTACAAAAAAGAGTTTCACCATCTGCCGGAAATACCTGCAGAGAGTGGAACTTTTTTTATGTCGTCAGACAAATGATGAGTTTGTGTCTTGATTAACAAAATATCATCAGATAATCTGTAAAAAAGTACAAATACTATTGATTTTGTCAAGAAAATGTGATAATATGGAGTGTAAATTTTTTTCGAGGTGAAAAAATGGAACACATTTTGCAGGCCGTTGAAAAGATAATGCCTGAAATAATAGAAATAAGAAGGGAAATACACAGACATCCTGAAATCGGAAGAAAAGAAGTCAGGACGACTGCGCTCATCAAAGAAAAACTGATGGAGTATGGTGTTGACGAGATACAGTCGCCAATGCCGACAGGAGCTGTTGCCCTTATTCACGGAACTGGTCAGGGCAATGCCGGTTTGTGCGCGGCAGTCAGAGCCGATATCGATGCTCTTCCTGTACAGGAGGAAACAGGACTTCCGTTCAGCAGCCAGGTGCCTGGGATGATGCATGCCTGCGGACATGATATGCATGCTTCCATGCTCCTTGGTGCTGCAAAGATATTGTGTGAGAACAGGGACAAGTTTTCCGGAACCATCAAGCTGATCTTCCAGCCAAGCGAAGATACTCTGCCCGGCGGAGCAAAAGAGCTGGTAGAAAAGGGCGTGATGGAGGATCCCCATGTGGATGTGATCTTTGGACTTCATATGGTGCCTGATGAATCAGTTGTCGGCGAAGTGGAATTCCACAAGGGACCGCTGACAACATCCGTAGACCTGTTTGATATTACGGTAAAAGGCAAGGGAGGACATGGTTCAACACCACACCTGACCAGGGACCCGATACTGGCAGCATGCCAGATGGTCACCTTGCTCCAGCAGATACAGTCCCGCTATACCGACCCTATGGAGACAGTTATCTTCCCCATATGCAGTTTCCACAGCGGAGACGCTCCCAATGTGATACCTGAGGAGGCCAAGTTCGGGGGAGTTGCCCGTTCCTATATTCCTGAGATCAGAAAACAGATGACCGAACAGGTTTTCAATATAGCAAAGGGTGTAGAAGCCATATCCGGGACCAAAGTTGATATAAACCATTACGAAGGGTATCCGGCCTGTTACAATGATCCGGAACTGACTGAGGAAACCATGAAGGCCATGGCAGAAGCCATTGGAGCCGAGCATGTTTCAGAAAAGAAAGACCCTTATTCTTTCAGTGAAGATTTCAGCTACTATACTGAGATGACCGGGACTCCGGGAGTATATATGATGGTAAAAGCCGGACACGAAGGCGAGCTGGTCGCTCTCCACAATGCCAAGTGCGCCATGAAAGAGGACGCTATGCCGTATGGTATCGCAGCTCTTGTTACGGCAGCCACAGCTTATCTTAACGGCAGAGAATGATAAAAGTCAAAAAAGATTCAGCCAAAAATCATACAAGAATCTTTTTAATAAAAAATACATAGAAAGGAAGACAGGAAATGTATAATTTTATGCTTGCGTTTGTTATCTGCGCCATAGCTTACCTGATAGGTGATTTTGTGGCAAAGATCACAAAAGCCTGGGTTCCGTCCGTATTCGTTACTGCGGTAGTCCTGCTGATCGGATACTGGACAGTACTTCCAAAGGAACTGGTAAGCGATTCATTGCTCATACCTTTCGGAAGCACCCTCGGAATTTATCTTTTGATCACCCATATGGGTACGGTTATAAGTCTTAAGCAGCTGGCTCAGCAGTGGAGGACCATAGTTGTCTGCCTTGCCGGCCTTGCCGGAATGTGCGCTCTGGGATATTTTGTAGCGCCGATATTTATTGATAAAGTGCTGGTCATCGCAGGTCTGCCGCCTCTTACAGGTGGTATCGTAGCTGCTACCATGATGCAGGAAGCTGCTGCTAAAGCAGGATTTGAAACAGCTGCCGTATTTGCCATCGCCATGTACTGCGTACAGGGCTTTGCCGGATATCCGCTGACTGCCATCTGCCTCCAGGTTGAGGGCAGAAGGCTCCTCAAGGATTTCCGCTCAGGAAAAGTTGTCCTCACTGAGCAGGACAGAAAAGAAATGGCCAATGTAGGAATGACTGCTGTAGCAGATGACAGCGACAGAAAGACCATCATCCCTAAGATCCCTGACAAGTGGAACTCACCTATACTGATGCTCGGAAAGCTGGGTATCATCGCATATCTGGCCATCAAGCTGGGTGAGTGGACTCCGCTCCACGGGGCCGTATGGGCTCTTCTCCTGGGTGTTCTGTTCACAACTCTGGGATTCCTGGAGACCAATCTGCTCAACAGGGCCAACTCCTATCAGATCATCATGTTCGCCCTGATGATGTATGTATTCGACGGACTCAAGGACTGCACCCCTGAAATGCTGGCTTCCATCATAGTACCTATGATCGTCCTCATCCTCATAGGTGTGTTCGGTATGGCCGTGATGTCATTCATCATCGCCAAGGTGCTCAAGATGTCATTCCCTCTGGCATTTGCCAACGGTCTGACGGCGCTGTACGGCTTCCCGTGCGATGCCATCATCACAGAGTCAACATGCAACGCTCTGGGTAAAACTGAAGAAGAGACCCAGTACCTGATGAGCAAGATGTTCCCGTCCATGATCGTAGGAGGATTCATCACGGTTACCATCACATCAGTAGTAATAGCGGGATGGTTTGCAAATATGCTTGCAGCTATGTAAAAACGATTTCATAAGAAGGTGAAAAAATGAGTATTAAAGATGTAGCTTCAAATTACAATGACTATCAGGTAAAGATGCGCCGCTACTTCCACGAAAATCCGGAAGTAAGCACCAAGGAGTACAACACCAGCAAGGTAATCAAAGAAGAACTGGACAAGATCGGAGTGCCATGGGTAGCATGCGGTCTGGAGACTGGTGTCCTGGCTACCATCAAGGGAGCAAAGCCGGGAAAGACCATCCTGCTCAGAGGAGATATAGACGCTCTTTCTGTTCATGAAACCACAGGCCTTGAATATGCCAGCAAGAACGAGGGTGTGATGCACGCCTGCGGCCATGACTGCCATATTTCAATGCTCCTTACTGCAGCTCATATCCTCAATGATATGAAAGACGAGCTGTGCGGTACGGTCAAGCTGGCTTTCCAGCCGGCAGAAGAAGCCGCAATAGGTGCTAAATCCATGATCGAGCAGGGAGCCCTTGACGGCGTTGACGCTGCTTTCGGTATTCATATCTGGTCAGATATAGACGCAGGCAAGGTATGCTGTATGGACGGCCCGAGGATGGCTTCTGCAGACCTGTTCAAGATAGATATAAAAGGTAAGGGAACTCATGGTGCTGCCCCTCATCAGGGTGTTGACGCTGCCGTAGTTACAGCTGCCGTTATAAATAACTTGCAGGCCATGACCAGCCGCCAGACTTCTCCTCTGGATCCGCTGGTAGTGACGGTAGGCACTATCGAAACGGGAACACGCTGGAATGTTGTAGCAGAAAATTCCCATATGGAAGGAACGACCCGCTGCTTCAGCCAGGAAGTCTGGGATGCCATACCTGTACTGATGGAGAGGACGGTCAAGAACACAGCCGCAGCATTCGGAGCAGAAGCGACTGTATTCTTTGACAGGTTCATACCTCCTACAGTAAATGATCCTGATATGGCTCAGCTGGCAAGGGAGGCTTCCGAAAAGATCCTGGGAGAAGGAGCTTGTGTTGAAATGCCTGCTACAATGGGAGGCGAGGATTTCTCCTTCTACGCTCAGAAAGTTCCGGCTGCCATAGCTTTGCTGGGATGCCGCAATGAGGAGCTGGGAGCCATATGGCCGCAGCACTCAGGCAACTACAGAGTAGACGAGTCTGTCCTGATCAAAGGAGCAATGCTCTATGCTCAGGTAGCTATGGATTACAACTCAAAATAAGATCATTTATTATCGGACCCGAACATCCTCAGTGATGTTCGGGTTTTTTCTGTTGACAAAAGTATAAAAAAAGGATATGCTAGTCATGTAAATTGAATAAAGGTCATGTGTTCTTTCCGTAAAGGAAGGCTAAGAGGGAAGCAGGTCAGAATCCTGCGCGGTCCCGCCGCTGTGAATGGTGAGTCTTGTCCTCAGGCGTGAGCTGTCCATTGGGAAACCGAGAAGGATGGGCAAGGTGATGACCCAAAGCCAGAAGACCTGCATGTGACTGATGAGTATATTGTTTTGACGGAGGATCGGAACATAACATATAGTGTTTTTGTGTTACAGAAAACGGCTGTGATATTTATATCGCAGCCGTTTTTTTATATGCACAGGAAAGGGACTGACACATGAGATTGAAGCTCACAGAGGCTGAAACAGAATTTCTAAAGAAGAGACTGGTGGACATCACTATTGAAAACGCAGGGAAAAAAGGATTGAGCGAAGCTTATCGGGAAGACAGGAAATCTGTCATATGGAGAATTTTTTCCATAGATTCCCCGGTAGGTTATCAGGTTTATTCGTCTTTTAATGACGAGGAACTGATCGCGGTGATAAAAAAGATAGCAGTTCAATTAAACCATTCGCCCGCCCGAAAAGAAGTTTTCTGGCCTTTCAGAGATTATGTAAAGAGACGGTTCAGGCGTTGGCCTTATGTAATGGAAAGAGCAGGACTCAGCAGGAGTGCCGGGAAAGGCGGTCCGCCTGTAAACAAAGGTGAAGTTATAAAATGATCAAAGAAAAGGAGAGCTGTACATGGAGACTAAGATAAGAGAAATAACCGCAGAGATAGGAAAAGTGATCATAGGCAAAGACGAGGTGATAGAAAAAGTCCTGACAGCTATTCTGGCCGGAGGTCATATCCTGCTTGAAGATATGCCGGGGGTCGGCAAGACCACTCTGGCGCTGGCTTTTAGCAAAGCGATGGGCATGAGCTTCAGGCGCATGCAGTTCACACCCGATGTGGTCCCGTCTGATATAGTCGGGTTTACCATGTACGACAGGCAGAAAAATGAATTTACCTACTGTGAGGGCGCAGTAATGTGCAATTTCTTTCTGGCGGACGAAATAAATAGGACTTCCAGCAAGACCCAGTCGGCATTGCTTGAAGTGATGCAGGAGGGAAAGGCCACCGTGGACGGACAGGAACATATATTGCCTCAGCCATTTATCGTGATGGCGACCCAGAATCCCATAGGAACCGCAGGCACTCAGAAGCTGCCTGAAGCCCAGCTTGACAGGTTTATGATCAAACTGTCTATGGGCTATCCCGATCTGAACGCTCAGGCAGACATACTCAGAGACAGAGGTTTGACAGACCCTCTGGACTCTGTAGAACTCAAGGTTACCGGAGAAGAAGTGATGGAGATGAAAGAAAGAGCAAAAAAGATATATGTGGACGATAAGATATACAGATACATTGCCATGCTGGCGGAAGCCACGAGGGATAACGAATATGTGAAACTGGGCCTGAGCCCGAGAGGAGCCCTGGCTCTGTGCGCTATGGCTAAGGCGACGGCTTTTGTTTCAGGCAGAGATTATGTGACACCTGAAGATGTAAATGAAAACTTTCGCCCCGTATGCAGACACAGACTGATACTGATGCCCAAGGCCAGAATGGCAGACATTGACGAAGACAAACTGTGCCAGATGATATTAAATGAGATAAGAGCTCCTAAACTTGATACGGAGAATGAAGAACAGATATGAAAAAACAGAAAGTCGTATATATATCGTTGCTGCTTATAGAAAGTACCCTGCACCTGTTCACCGATATTTATTTCATGGGACACCTGATACTATGCACAGTCGTTTACGGCGCAGCAGGGGCGCTTGCTGTAGGCCTGTCGGGGAAAAAGGTCCAGATACAGATCACAACAGGGTCCGGCCGGTGCCGGAAAGGCGACGAGGTGGAGATAGCTGCAGAGGCAGGGACAGGCATGATCGCCCGCCTGCTGTGCTTCCGTATCCGCATGGAGGCCGAGAACATCCTGACGGGACAGAAACAGGAGACCCAGGCAGAGTTTTCCACCCTTATAGACGGAAGATACCGGGCACAGTTCGGCCTCTGCTCTCCATATTGCGGGCAGATAGAAATAAGGACAAAAGAAATCACGGTCTCTGACTGCCTGGGTATCTTTTGCATGCGGTCGGACGCATGCGCCGGGGCAGAAATACTGGTCTTCCCCCGTGGAGCGGAGACCTTTCCTGAGATTGAGGAGATCGAGCACTATGATATGGAAAGCTATAAGTATTCATCGTCCCGCAAAGGAGAAGATATGAGCGAGACCTTCGGTATCAAGGCTTATGAACCGGGAGACAGCACCAGATGCATACACTGGAAGCTGTCAGCAAAGACAGATGAACTGCTGGTAAAAGAGCTGAGCCTGCCGGTAGAAAACAGGATGATGATAATAGCCGACAAGGGCAGCGCAGAGGAACAGCCAGATCCGGAAGCTGCTGACAAGATAACAGAATTAATTGAGGCTCTGTCAAGGACCGCCGTCAGTCGGGGGATAAAGCACAAGATAGGCTGGTACGACTGTCGGGCCGGGCAGTTCGAGGAATATACAATAGACAGCGAAGATGATATATTACAAGTTATGCCGGGACTTTTGAGCAGCCCTCACCGCAAAGACTCTGTTACAGCTGCAGAAAGATATCTGCAGCACGGGGCTGATAAAGACACGGCGGTATATCTGTATGTGACAGACAGCCTGACGGCCGAAGAAGACACAGGAGTGCTTGCAGAATATGGAAAAGTTAAGATTTGCGCCATACAGAAAAATAAATAGACGGAATATTTCGACGGCGGAGATAGCTATAACGGCCTTTGGAGCAGCATGCTGGTGTGTTTTGATAAAGGACATGTTTGGCCTTTCCTTTGATCTGTCCGGAGAAAATATGGGAACCTTCGGTGGCAGCCTCATATACATTTGGAACCGCATAGCGGAAACCATTGGAAACGCCTGCTATGTGCTGCTGCCTAAGTTTGAGGGAGCAAGCGGCAGCGGAGTTCTCTTTTTGCCTGTGATATTTGTAGCGGCGGCGCTGATACAGTATCTCATATTAAAGTCAAAATGTATTTGGCTTGCGGCTGTGCCCGCCGTCTGCATAGGCATATTATGCGGAGCGTTCGAGCTCAGCGCCGGCGAGGTGGGCATATTCCTCCTGATGGTGACCGTAGTCCCGGTCCTTGCCTACACGGCGGGGGGCTATGAAGGCTTTGGAAAAAACATGGTATTTTTGGCCCTGGTGATCGCGATCTCTGCCGGTCTCTGGAACCTGCCTGCTCTGAGCGATCTGACGGAAAAGACCGGGACGGCGAGTCAGATAAGTCGGGCAGCTTGTGAGCTGGCGGCGGACAGCTTTTACGGTCATAATCCTCTTCTCAGCGGAGACCTGACCCAGAGGCAGAGGAACCGGGAAGAGGGCACAGCCATGGAAGTGACCATGACGAAGCCGGTATCCATGTATCTGAGAGGTTTCGTAGGCGACATATATACGGGAGACAGCTGGCAGGCCCTTTCAGCCAGTTCCTACTACAACAGGACCGACCTGATGTACTGGCTCAGGCAGAGAGGCTTTGACCCGCTGGGCCAGTTAGGTCAGGCGGGAGTTCTGACAGGAACCACAGCGGGCAGCAGCTCCGACATGTCAGGTGAGAACACCGTTGAGATAAAAATCAGAGACGCTGACAGGAGATACGCCTATCTGCCCTACGAAGTGGACGGAAGTTCCATAAGCCGGGGTAAGGACTGGGGCGGCAGCTTTGTAACTCCGGTGAAAGGCGCCCGGCTCAGCTCTTACAGCTACAGGACAGGCCAGAACGCTGCGGCCCTTTGGACCGACATAGCGGCCGGCGTCTTCTCGATGGCCGGAACGGAGCAGCTTGATGATTACCTGAAGGAAGAAAGCTATTATAACGAATATATATATAGCAGTTTCACTTATATTTCCGACAGCGACAAGGCTCTGCTCAGCGAATATATAGGCGGGGCAGGGGATCAGTCCAAAGGCCACATCGACTACAAAGAAGCGATAAACAGGATAAGGGACTATCTGCAATCTGATTTTATCTATACAGAAAATCTTGGAGAGGTATCGGTGGATGCCGACGGAGCTCTTGAAACCTTCCTCAAGGAGAAAAAGGGATACGATGTCCAGTTTGCAACGGCGGCTGTAATGATGTTCAGATATTACGGTATTCCCGCACGATATGTGGAGGGGTATCTGATAACGCCTCAGGATGCGGCGGGAATGGAAAGCGGCAAGGCCGCAGAAATCCCATTGGAAAGGGCACATGCCTGGCCTGAGATATATATAGACGGTACGGGCTTCGTGCCCATTGAGGTCAGCCCGCCGTACCTGGGAGTCATGGAGGAGGCGGATATGAATGTAGGGATTTCAAACAATACCCTGATAAGACCTTTTGACGGCGCGAGCCAGGAGGCTTCCGGAAGCAGCGATCTGCAAACGGGCGGGGACGACAGCAGCCATGCAGACATCAGCTACATGATATTTGTATATCTGCTCCTCCTCATAATCCTGCTGGCATCTCTCCTGTGGACAGGAAAAAAAGCATACGGCCGGATAAGGATCACAGTGAGGAGACGGCGGCTGTTTGTTGATGGACCGCCTAAAACAGCTGTCAGTGCCATGTTCTCTTATATGGAGAGCCATGAGCTGCCTGTGACCGACAGGGCAAGGGAATTGGGCAATAAAGCCGCTTATAGTCGCAGCCAGATGACCGAAGATGATCGGTCGGAAATGGCTATACTGATGAAAGAGGCAAAAAAGGAGAAAAGAAAAAATGAGAAGGACAGTAAAATATCTGCTCGCCGCAGTATTACTGACAGCCGTGGCCATGGTTTTATCAGGTTGCGGTCAAAGGGCACTGGAGAGCAGTCTTGACGAACAGACAGAGGAAACAGCCGCGTACATCCGCGAAAATGTCTCTTCGCCTGTCATGGGGTCTGTAGGCGGCGAATGGGTTGTCATCGGTATAGCCGAAAGCGGTGCGGAAACCGACCAAAGCTATTTTGACATATATTACGACAATATAAGGGCCGTCGTAAAATCGTCAGAAGGGGTAATTCACGATACATTTTATACTGATTATGCCAGGGTGACGCTCGCCCTGTGCGCCATAGACAGGGATCCGTCTGATGTGGAAGGTTATGACCTGACGCAAAACTTTGACCGATACGATGAGCTCACATGGCAGGGGGCCAATGCGGTAGCCTATACACTCATAGCTGCTAATGTGTCGGGAACGCAACTCCAATATGAAGATGAATATCTTTCATATCTGATAGATGAGATCGGAAAGTACATAGAGAAAGAAAACCCTCAGCAGACAGATTATGTGTCTATGGGACTTGCAGCTCTCTCCTTTTATGGCGACAGGGAAGAAGCTGCTGACATGATAGACAGAGCCGCATCATATCTTTCAACCATGCAGGGCGATGACGGCTCCATGGGAAACTGCGAATCCACGGCCGAGGCCATCATGGCTTTGAGCCAGTCGGGAGTGGATGTATTTTCAGACGAGCGCTTTATAAAAAACGGCGTATCTCTAGGCGAGAGTCTGATGATATATTCGTCCGGCGACGGCGGCTTTAGACACGCTGAAGATGATGGAGAAGCTGATCAGATGGCCACAGAAAAGGCTCTCATAGCCCTTGACAGCATGAAACTGTTTAAAGAGGGCAGAACTCTGTATGAGAGGAAAGCATCATGAATTTCAGGGACATTATACATAAATACAGAGTGCCGGTCATACTGGCAGCAGTAGTCCTCATATTTACTGCAGTGGCCTGCTATCTGATCGCTCAAGAGGAGGATCACGGCCGGAATCCCATCGACGGGATTAACGAAAACCGCTCATATATACCTGTGACAGGGCAGGATTACAGTCTCAATTATGAGCAGGAAAACGCCTATCTGGAAGAAGAACAGCAACGGGCGGAAGCTATCGAGGAAAAGATACAGCAGCAGACTGACAGAACAGATTCGCAGGATAACAGTGAACCTCAAGATGAAAACAATCTGTCTGAAGACCAGGGCGGAAATCATAGCGGCGGGCAGGGCAGCGGATCGGCAGATGAAGGTGGCGGCAATGGAACAGGAGGTGGGTCAGGTGCAGGAGAAGGAGAAGATGGCGAAAACATTGGAGGAGATCAGGATATATCCAGGCTGCCGGTGATCATATGCAGCCTTACTGACGGTCAGACTATTGACGGAGCTTTTCTCAGTTTTACTGTAAGAGCCACAAGTTATAAAAATGTGCAGCTGGGAGCTTTCGATATTTCGGTCACGGTCAACGGCAGCAAGATATACAGCTCCGGCAACCAGGACGGAACCGTAAGCTACAGGACATCACAGAGCCTGAGAGATGGACAGAATGAAGTGACCATCCAGGCCACCGATGATGAAGGCTATACGGCGACCAAGACATATACCGTGGTCGTCAATTCAGACCAGCAGCAAAAGGAAGGCGGGACCATGAGAGTGACCCTCAGAGCTGATGTGCTTAGCCTTGGAGTCATTTTTGATGAAACAGTGGTCTTTTATGAGGGAGAGAACCTGCCTTATGTGGTAGACAGGGCATTTAAGCAGGCAGGGATAGTTTATTCCTATAGCGGCACTTTTGATTACGGATTTTATCTGCAGCGCATATACAAGACAGGTGTGACAGACGGATATGTCATCCCCGGACCAATACTGGACAAGCTGGAAGAAGAAAACGCTTCCTGGGTTGGATATGAAAAAGATTCTCTTGGAGAGAAAGATTTCTATTACTGGTCAGGATGGGTGTACAGGCTGGATGGATATTTTCCGGACGGATTCTCCGCCATACCGGCAGAAGACGGTTCGGAAATAGAGATACTTTTCACCCTGAACAATGGAAACGAATATGACGGGACATGGTTCAGCGGGGATTGGAAGACATGAGGAAAGGAGGGAAAAATCAGATGAACATCATTGTGATAAGAAACAACAGCCCATGACAAATAACATTCAGGAATGTAGTTTTTTAGAAAGGAGATAAGCAATGAAACAAAAATTAAGACGGTATCTGTATCTGACCTTGGTCCTGATCCTGACACTGACTGCAATGCCTGCCAGCGCTTTTGCAGATACAGACAGCTACGGCGTTGATGCGGAGTGGTATAATTTCCGCAATAATCCGGAAAACAACGGTATAACAGACAGCGCCATCCCGGTGACAGCCGAAGAAACAGCTCTCAAGTGGGGTGTGAAATACGGCACAGGATGGTCGGCTGCACCTACGCCTCCGCTCATCTTGAACGGAAAGCTCTACATAGGAGTCGGAAATCAGATCCTTGAGCTGGACAGAGAGACGGGAGAGGAACTCAGACGGAGCGATGAGATGATCGGCAATGTGGGATATGCCATGAACCCTATGACATATGCCGATGGCAAGCTCTTTGTACAGGTGGGCAACGGATGTATCCAGGCTGTTGATCTTGAAACTCTGCAATGCTTATGGTATACGGAAAAGATAGGCGGACAGACTCTCTGTCCTATCAGCTATACTAACATAGATGGTACCGGATATATCTACAGCGGTACATGGGCAAGTGAGACCAGGGCCGGCAGTTATTTCTGCGTGACTACCGATGATGAAAATCTTACCGACGCTGATGGCACTAAAGGCGGCGGCAGGATAAAGAGCCTAACATGGCAGTTTACGCCGTCTGAAGATGACGAAGAGGTCGCCGGTACTCCGAGAGGTTTCTACTGGGCCGGGGCTTATGCCTGTGAAAACTATGTTGCCGTAGGCTCTGATGACGGAGACTACGAAGGCTCATATACTGACGGAGCATGCTTCTATACGCTTGACCCGAAGACAGGAAAGATAATCGGCAAGATAGGCGGCATAGCCGGAGACATCAGGACTACCACAGTATATGACAACGGATATCTATACTTCGGAACCAAGGGTGGGGTCCTGTACAAAGTGGAAGTGAGCGTAAACGGCGAACTCAGCAATCCGAGCAGCATAGATATAAAAGCAGCCCTCGACAGCGATGGTACCATGATGACCGCTGCTCCTATAGTATACGGCAATAAGATCTATGTGGGCGTATCCGGCAGCGGCGGACAGTTTGACGCCGACGGAGGACACTGCTTCTGTGTCATAGATAATTCAACCGGTCTTGATAACGATTCAGTAATGTATACCATAGCCATACCGGGCTATCCTCAGGCTGCCGCCCTGGCATCGACTGCTTATGTGGACGAGGACTTTAACGGAGACAATGAACCGGACGGCAGAGTATATCTGTACTTTACATATAACGCCCCTCCAGGAGGCATATATTACTGCTATGATACTGCAGAGCAGACCGAGTATAACGAAGATCAGAGCGGACTCCTGTTCACTCCACCTACAGAAATGCAGCAATATTGCATAAGCACCATATGCACGGATAACGAGGGAACGCTTTACTATAAAAATGACAGCTGTTACCTCATGGCGGTAGAGAAAAATCCTGCGTATCTCAATGGAATTACTGTAACAGGCACAAACCAGGAGGCAGTTTCGTGGGATCGCAATTTTGCTTCCACTGTAACAGACTATACATTGAAGGTGCCTGCCACCATGGAAACTGCCAACATAACCCTTGACATGAATGAGGGAATGACCGCTACCGTAAACGGTGTGGATTACAAAGAAGACGGCGTTCAGATCGCTTTGCAGCAGGGTGATACGACGGTAACTGTCGTAGTGTCAAAGGATGGATACAGCAGGACATACACCTTGAATATTTCCAAGCTGAAAACCATATCGACTCTTGACAGCATGAAAGTAGGTACATCTAACAGTTTCAGCAGCTTCGTGAATCTGACTCCGGAATTTGCTTCGGCAGTAACGGATTATTCTGCTGATACCTCCGCTACATCTACCAGTTTTTGGAGGGTATGGCTCAAAGCCACCGATGAGAATTCTACTATCGAGGTGACGGGAGTAGAGAATGTGGAAAAGATTAATACCAGCAGCGGAACACCAGTTACTGACGGCCATGACAGGTGGAATGTGTACAAGCTAGATGACGAAAAAACAGCCAAGATCCGTATAGATGTTACTTCCGAAGACGGCCAGGTTACGACCAGCTACAATCTGACTCTTCTGGTGCCTGTAAAGGTTACGGGAATAGAGATGAGCCAGACAACGGCTTCTATAGATGTGACTGAGACTCTTGACCTGGATGTTACCGTGACTCCTTCGGACGCTACCGTCCAGACAGTAAAATGGTATTCTTCCGATGATGAGATAGCCACCGTAGACGAAAACGGAAAGGTGACTCCGCTCAAGGCCGGCAATGTGACTATCACGGCCATATCTGACGATGGCGCCAGCATAACCGCCAAATGTGAAGTGACTATCACGGCCAAGGCGGCATTGGAGGGAATAAAAGTAGGCACCAGCAATAACTTTATGTCGTTCCTGGATATAACTCCGGAATTTTCTCCTAATGTAACAGAGTACTGGGTAAATACTACAGACATAGGTACTTTCAGCAGAGTATGGGTTAAGGCCGCGGATCCTGATGCAACAGTAGAAGTGACATACGATGATCCAAATGTATTGCTTGCACAGCTTCATTTAGGAAACGAATATACTGACTATTATGACAGATGGCATGTTGATAAAAACGATTATGACCAAGATGCAACAATCTTTATCGATGTGACTTCACAGGACGGAGAAAAAACAACCAGATATACGCTCCACCTTTTTGTAAATATAGATGCAACGGGAGTGAAAATTAACCTGCCTGAGGGTTATGATGGTGAAATCGATGTCACAGAAACCCTGCAGCTCAGCGCTGAGGTTTCGCCGGATAATGCAACAGTGAAAACTGTTACATGGAAATCCTCTGATGAGAGCATAGCAACCGTAGATACAAACGGAAAGGTAACTCCTATGAGTTCAGGTAAAGTAACTATTACTGCTGTAGCTGATGGTGATAACAGTATTACTGCCGAATGTCAAGTTACCATCACAGATAAGGCCGCAGAAGTGGATGCACTGATTGGAGGAATAGGAGAAGTTACATTAGACAGCAAGGCAGCCATAGACGAAGCGAGAACCGCTTACGAGGCATTGACTGCGGACCAAAAGGCTCTTGTAACCAAGCTGGCCAATCTCGAGGAAGCAGAAGCAAAATATCAGGAACTGAAAGACGCAGCTGACAAAGAAGAAACAGACAAAGCCGCTGCCGGAGCAGTTGACGAAAAGATAACTGCGATCGGAGAAGTGACCCTCGACAGCAAGGCAGCAATAGACGAGGCGAGGACAGCTTATGAAGCATTGACTGTGGACCAGAAGGCACTGGTAACTAAGCTGACTGACCTCGAAGCAGCGGAAGAAGAATATCAGGAGCTGTACCTTGGTAAGGTAAAAGAGGAAGCTGTATCCGAAATCAATTCTTATAAAGATATGGCAGATTATCGTCAAGCCCAGCAGGAAGAATTAACGGCATTGATAGAAGCTGCAAAAGCTGCAATTGGTTCTGCTGAAAGCGAAGAAGCGGTGAACGAGGCTGTAATATCTGTAAAAGCTGAGATGGATAAGGTTAAGACTGATGATCAGCTCGCAGAAGAAGAAAAGCTGGCCGCCGATCAGGCTGCTGCCGGAGAGGTTGACGAAAAGATAACCGCGATCGGAGAGGTGACCCTTAACAGCAAGGCAGCAATAGACGAGGCGAGGACCGCTTATGAAGCATTGACTGGGGATCAGAAAGCTCTCGTTACCAAACTGTCCGACCTTGAAGCAGCAGAAAAAGCATATGAGGAACTGACAAACGGAAACGATGATAAGATAGATGATCCAGGTCAGCCAGATGATAACGATCAGTCCACAAATGGTACGCAAAACAACGCAACTGATCCTGAAAATGATAAAAAAGATGATACATCGATGCCTAAGACAGGGGACGACTTCATGCTGCTGGCATGGATAGCTGTTTTAGCTTTTGCATCATCTGGTATAGTAGTTTTCAGAAGAGAAAGGCATAATAAATAGCACAAGATATGCTGCATTAGATCTTTAATGCAGCATATCTCATATCACAACGGTACAGCGCAAAAGTCATATGATTGACAGATAAGGGAAATGATGGACGCTCATCTGTTTGATGAAAAAATCCCCCCCAAAAATCGTAAAAAGCAGCTTTCAGGGGATACTGTTCCCCCTGATCGGATTTTTTTTGAGATCAAGGGGGAGATAATTTGCAGAAATACAGAGACATCCGGGTATTTTGACAAGTAAAATTGTCAAAATGCCCGGATTTTTTCTGCAACATTCCCCCTAAATTTGAAAAAGTACATTGTATAGGTGGAGTGGCTCCCCCTGACCGGGGTTTTTGGAGTATTTCAGGTGGAGTCAGTCTCCCTGGGTATCAATCATAGTGATGCGTGGGTGGACCGCCGTATCGTATGTCTGATTGCTGCAGCCTGCTGCAGGTCTGCCCCGGTTCGATCATCCTACACAAACTTAGTCTGTATGTCGTTTTCCCTCTTTCATAACCGTCATTATTTTGATATAATAATATGATATCGAATATACAAGAGGAGCATATGCACATATGAAAGCAAAAAAGATAGTACATATGAAAGAGGATTCGCCGAAGATCCTGCTCATAGAAGATCTGGCAGGATATGGCAAGATATCTCTTTCTGCAATGATACCGATAATGTCTCATATGGGATATAACTTATATAACCTCCCCACTGCCCTGGTGTCAAATACACTGGACTATGGGCTTTTTCACATGCTTGAGACTACCGGATACATGAGGGAGACCCTCAAGGTATGGAAAGAACTTGGCTTTTCCTTTGACGCCATTTGTACAGGTATGATCGTGTCAGAAGAGCAGGTAAGGCTTGTTGCTGAATATTGTCAGGAACAGAGAAAGAATGGAGTCAGCATATATGTCGATCCGGTCATGGGAGATGACGGGACTCTGTATAACGGTATTTCCGAAAACACCATCAAATATATGAGGAACATCTGCTCTGTGGCCGATGTGATAATGCCAAATTATACAGAAGCGGCTTTCCTGGCTGATAAATATATAGATAAGGATGATGTGACCAGGGCCCAGGCTGAAGAACTGGTGGATTCTTTAAGAAAGATGGGATCAAAGTCCATTGTGATCACCAGCATTTCCGTGGAAGGGCAGACATGTGTGTATGGTTATGATGATGGGGAAGAAACATATTTCAGCATACCGTTTGATTATGTTCCGGTGCATTTTCCGGGAACGGGAGATATATTCTCCGCATTGCTTGTTGGAAGTCTGCTGAAAGGCAACAGTCTGCAGAGGGCTACAAGATACGCCATGGATACGGTCAGGGAGCTGATCCTGCAGAATACTGAAAATGCCGATAAATATAAAGGCATACCTATCGAAAAATATCTTAACGAGATAACAAAGAACATGTAGAGGTGAGAAAAATGCAGCTTATAGACAGAGTAGAAGATTGTAACGGATGCGGCGCCTGCGTGGTAGCATGCAAGTACAGATGCGTCAAAATGGAAAAAGATGGAGACGGCAACAGCAGGCCTGTGGTGAACGAAAACGGGTGCAGCAAGTGCAACGCCTGCATGCTTTTCTGCCCGCTGTACAATCCGGTGGAACTGCCTGTATTTGAAGAATTCTTCGACGCTCCGGAAGGTGTGGATGTGAGAGACAGAGACATGGCGCCTATATACAGAGCGGCCATGAGAGGCGCAAGAGAGGGAAAACATACGGAATTTGCGGGGACTTTGTGCCAGATTGCGGCGCTCAAATCCCTTAACGGTGATAAGATACCGCCTAATCTGCTGCTTTTCCCTATTTTCTGTGATGATGAACAGAGAAGGTCAAATCCGGCTTGCGCCGTGTGCAAATTTTATGAATAAATGGTAATCAAGATGGAAAAAACGATATATCAGAGAGTGAAAGAAGCCGAAAAAATGTTCGGCGAGTATGAGATAACTGCAAAAGAACTGGCAAGGACCAGAAGCCTGCGGGAAAGACTTGAGGACAGCCATATGACTGTCTCGGTCATAGGTCAGTTCAAGCGGGGCAAAAGCGCCGTGATAAACAGGATACTCCAGCGGGAGATCATGCCTGTTGGTATCGTGCCTGTAACGGCTGTGGTGACCATGATAGACTATGGTGAAGAACCAAGAGCATATGTACATTTTGCCAACGGGATGGTAAAGGACACCCCCTTTGAAGAACTTTCTGCCTATGTAAACGAGCAGGAGAACAGGGACAACCACCTTAAAGTTTCCAGGGTGGAAGTGACTTGTCCATCTCCGTTTTTGGAGGATAATCTGACTCTGGTGGACACGCCGGGCGTAGGATCCCTTCACGAAAAGAATACTAAAGAAGCATATTCTTTTGTTACTGAAAGTGATGCGGTCATATTCACATTTTCCGTGGATAGCCCGCTGAACCGCATAGAGACCGACTTCTTGCTGAAAGCTAAAGAATATGCATCCAAGTTCTATTTTGCCATAAACAAGACGGACATGATAAGCAAGGATGATCTTGAGGCTTATCTTGCATACTGCCGGGAAATCCTGCCGGCCCTTACAGGCCTTGACAATGTAAGGCTGTTTCCGGTGAGCGCCAGGACAGGCGAGGGAATAGATGCGCTAAAAGATGCGGTTGCTTCGGATATGAGGACGGAAGGCAGAAAGATACTTGAAGAATCTTCAGAACTTAAACTGAGGGACATAGTATTAAGCGCTCTGGCCCAGATCAAATTGTACAGAAGCGCCCTGTCCATGACCGGCGAGGAATTTGAGGACAGGTTTAAAGAAATGAATGCTTTTTTCGATCAGCTCAAAGCAGAGGCGAAGAACCTGCCGGAAGCTCTGAAAAAGAATCCCATGGTCTGCGAGCTTCATGCAAACGATGTAAAGAACCGGCTGGCAGAAAAGGTCACGGAACTTTTCGGGATAGATTACAGTTATGATATAGAGGATGTGGAAGAAGCAGATGGTCGGGAGGAACGCGACATAGCAGCAGAAGTAACTGAGATCTGCGATAGTCTGCTGTCCACTCTCAATGAGATATTTATGTACAGAGAAGAAAATACATACATTGTTTCAAAGCGCATCTATCATCTCAATGATATGGTCAGAAAGCTGGTAAGGATGAGAGACCGAAAGTAAGCCAACAGGCCGGGAAATTTTCCCGGCCTCTTTTCTTAGGCAGCTTGGGACGGCCATCTGTATGCCGGACACTCCAGTTTGTTCCGGTCCAGGCGCAAGTCAATTTGTCCACAGTAAAAGAGACCGGGATCATCTCCCGGCCTCTTTGGTTACCTTGTCCATATATAGACTCCATTTGATGACCTGACGGGGGTCAGGCTGCAATATGAAGTTGTACAGTTCTTTCTTGTGATAAAGGTCAAAATGATGGCCCACGCTTATGGGGAGGGCTTTGACAGAGGCGGTGCTTTCGGTGAATTCTAATGGCTGGCCGAAAACCTCACCTTTGAAGCTGATGTTGTCCCGGTCCATAGAGATCGTTCCGCTGCCTGCCTTCCAGTCGATATTGCCTTTGGCGTTGACGGCGGCGACGATGGTGTCGCTTTCAAGGGCTTCGTTTGTATCAAGAGTTTCTTCCTGCCAGAAGTACCAGTCGTTTATGTGCCTGAAAGGCCCGCCGGCCAGCTTGTAGCGCTGATCAAGGCGGTAAGATGAACCACAGGCCTGGCAGGTAAGGGTATAGGCTGCGGCGATCATCTCAAACTCTGCCCCGCAGGACGGACACTTGTAGAGGACTCCGTCCAGGCCCAGAGCGGGCGAACTGCACTTGTATGAGATGTTTTCAAAAATCTGGTCCTCGTCATGGAAGATCACCGCTTCTATGGCAGCTTCGATCTGATCCCTGGTCATGGAACCGATGGCGCCGGCGTCGAGCATTTTGGAAGTGGTCACATGGATCTTTCCGGGACGGAAGCCTGACTTTCCCCATTTAGGCAAGGTCTTGTAGGCTCCGTTGCCGGTGACCGTATACACATCTACTCCCAGCTTTTTCACAAGATCGGCTGTGCCTTCTGTGACATTGAGGGAATGTCCTATACATGTCAGCCGGCCCTCAGGAAAGAGTACTACCACATTGCCGCTTTCTTTTGCCTTTATGATGTTCTTGATGGTCTGTATGTCGGGACAGAACATTTTCTTGGAAATAACATGCATACCCTCTAAAAACCAGCGGATTGCCGGCCTTGCCAGAAAGTGCCTGCTCACTACGAATGTAGGCCTCTGGGGATAAAGAGCCGCGGCCACCAGAAGGAAATCCATATTGGAAATATGCGGACACAGGACAAGCGCAGGTTCTTTCAGCCCCTCAAGTCCGCTGCGGTCAAAGGTCGCCTTGCACTTTATGCGCAGGAAAAGGCTTATCAGGTGATATAATATGAAATAAATTATCCTGTTCGGTTTTTTGATCTTTTTCTGTTTGCCGGTCATCAGGCACCTCTTTTCCAATTAGTTGCACTGTTATTATATGATAATTTACAGTACGGAGCAAGAAAAAAAGTATGTATGATTATCTTGACAAGAGTGGTATAATTAAAATCAGGCGGTTGACGCATTTTTAAATTCAACATCAGACAAGAGGTATCATATGAACAAGGAATCAAATGTAAAAAAAGTGATCGGGGTAATATCAGGCAAGGGTGGAGTAGGAAAGTCCTCTGTAACATCCATGCTTGCGGTAGCTACCCAAAGAATGGGATATAAGACGGCCATACTGGACGCCGATATAACAGGACCGTCCATACCGAAAGCTTTTGGCCTGGAACAAAAGGCCATGGGCAGCGATAAAGCCATATTGCCTGTTGTAAGCGATACGGGGATAAAGACGATTTCCATAAACTCCCTGCTGGAGGACAGCACTGATCCTGTAGTATGGAGGGGACCTATTCTTTCTGGAGTAGTGGAACAATTCTGGAACGATGTGGTCTGGGGCGATATAGATATAATGTTTGTGGATATGCCGCCGGGAACAGGCGATGTGGCGCTTACAGTATTCCAGTCACTGCCTGTGGACGGGCTTGTGATCGTGACATCTCCCCAGGAGCTGGTAGCAATGATAGTGGAAAAAGCGGTCAAGATGGCAGATATGATGAAAATGCCGGTAGTAGGCATAGTAGAAAACATGTCTTATTTCCGCTGCCCTGACTGTGGCAAAGAGCACAAGATATTCGGAGAAAGCCACATCGACAGCATAGCTTCCAAACATGGGATAAAAGCTGTTGCCAAAATGGCCATGGATCCTGAGATCGCCAGAAACTGTGACAAAGGAATGGCCGAATGTCTGGATGTGGCTGCCCTTGAGGCTGTGACGGAAGCATGCCTGAAAGCTGATAATCCGGACAAGCATGACGGACAGAAGCTTCCTGAAGGATGCAGCGGCAGCTGCGAAAGCTGCGGTATTGACGGATGTTCCAGCAGACAATAGATAAGCCTTACCTATAATTCACCAAAAACACACAATCGCAGCCATAATTGCAGTTAAAATGTATTAGAGTGAATATAAAAGGGGGAATCTTTTCCAATATGTTCGGCTATGTGCTTATAAACAAACCGGAGCTTAAGATCAGAGAATTTGAAGTTTACCAGAGCTATTACTGCGGCCTGTGCCACTGCCTCCAGGAGAGGTCCGGCGTTTTCGGCCGTATGACGCTCAATTACGATATAACATTTCTTACAATGCTGCTGAGCGACTTGTATGATCCGGAAACCGAGGCCAGATACAGCCGCTGCATGGTGCATCCTATACACAAGCATTGCAGCCGTAAAAACGAAGCGACCGAGTATTGCGCCGACATGTGCATACTACTTTCTTATTACAAGTGCATTGATGACTGGAAAGATGAGAAAAAACTGCTGAGACGGCTGCAGGCAAGGCTGCTTTCACGCAAGTACAGGCAGGTCAGAAAAAAGTATCCTCAAAAGGCAGAGTTTATAGACAGCAAGCTGAACATGCTTTCCATAGTAGAGAGCTCCAATATAACCCATATTGATAAGGCTGCCAGAGTATTCGGCGAGATAATGGGAGAAATCTTTGCATACAAAGATGATATGTGGAGAGACGATCTGTACAAGATAGGTTTTTATCTTGGCAAGTTCGTATACCTACTTGACGCATATGAAGATATAGAAAAAGATATAAAAAGCGGCGCGTACAATCCTTTTAAGGAGATTTACGGCAACAGCAATTTTGAAGAGCAGGTTCTCAAGCTGCTTCTGCTTATGATAGGCGAGTGTACCGACGCCTTTGAGCGTCTGCCTCTTGTGGACAATGTGGAAATCCTGAGAAATATACTTTATTCCGGAGTATGGGTGAGGTTCGGCAAGACGAAAGCGGCCAACACATCCCAGAACAGGGAGCCAAACGAAAAAACTGATGAGGGAGAAATAGATGGATCCATATAAAGTGTTAGGTGTAAGCAGGGACGCCACCGATGAAGAAATCAAAAAAGCTTACAGAAAACTGAGCCGAAAATATCATCCGGACGCCAATGTTGGTAATCCCAACCAGGCTGCCTTTGAAGAAAAATTTAAAGAAGTGCAGCAGGCCTATAACCTGATAATGGATCAGCGCCAGGGAAAGACCCAGCCGGGAGGCGGCCCTCAGCAGCAGAGTGCTGAGGACTTTTGGGGGTTCGGCGGCTTCGGAGGTTTTGGAGGCTATGGCGCATACGGCAACCGGAGTACCCAGAATGAATCGCAGGACGACAGGTATCTGAGGTCGGCCCTTAATTATATACAGAACGGATATTACAGAGAAGGTCTGAATGTGCTGGAACAGGTCAAAGACAGGAAAGGCCCGTGGTATTATTACAGTGCCATAGCCAACTACCGTGTGGGCAATAACGCTGTTGCCCTTGAACATGCCAAAGCTGCCTGTGCTTTTGAACCAAATAATTTCCAATATGCCAACCTTCTCAATCAGCTCCAGGGCGGCGGAGCCAGATATCAGCAGCGGAGCGCAGGGTCCGGCGGCAACCCGTCAATGGGAGGAGGCAGCCATATAGGACAGATATGTGCCACCTGCCTGTGCCTGAACATGATGTGCGGCGGAGGATATTACTTTGGAATGCCGCTCATTTGCTGTCTGTAAGCGGGCCTGGCAGAGACACACAGGAGCTACACAGCAGACTTTTGGGCAGACGGATATTTATACTTGAAACGGACCGCAAGGTGTGATAATATGTTTTCATTAGTTTATCGCAGACCTTGCGGTTTTCTTTTACCGCAGGGGCCAAAACTATGATTCTCTGGAGAGTCTCGCAAAGAGCGCCGAAGGTGTACGCGCGGATTTCCGGCCGCAGGAGGCAGGACCGTGCAATCTCTCAGGCAAAAGGACAGAGCAGATAGTTTCTTATAATTATCCTGAATCTATATGTCCTCTCCGGAAAGTCGATCTATATCGGCTTTTTAATTTTTTGCGTGGTTAAAAACCCGCAGATATCTATTTTTCTTACGGAGGAGAAACATCATGGAACAATTTACTGCAATTCTGACCAAGATCGACGATGCGGTCTGGGGAGTGCCTCTTATCGTGCTCATAATGGGTACAGGCATATTGCTTACTGTAAGGCTCCGGGCAGTCCAGTTCAGAAAGCTGGGAAAAGCCCTGAAGTATATGGTCAAGAATGAAGACGACGGGATAGGTGAAGTCAGCAGCTTCGGCGCTTTGTGCACCGCTCTTGCTGCCACCATCGGAACGGGAAATATCGTAGGCGTGGCGACTGCCGTAATGGCAGGGGGACCCGGCGCGATATTCTGGATGGTACTGGCTGCCTGTCTGGGAATGGCTACAAAATACTCAGAGGGACTTCTTGCCGTCAAGTTCAGGGAAGACAGAGGCGGAGGCAGATTCTTAGGAGGCCCCTTCTACTACATAGAAAAAGGTATGGGCAAAAAATGGAGCTGGCTCGCAAAGATCTTCGCCACTTTCGGATTGGGAGCCGGCCTTCTGGGCATAGGGACCATAACCCAGGTCAACGGTATCGCATCAGCAACTCAGGGCTTCTTTGACCCCAACAAAGAGCATGTGGTGACATTGTTTGGGACAGAATATACCATCGCCACTGTAGTGACTGCCATAGTCGTAGCTCTGATAACCGCCCTCGTGGTCATAGGAGGACTGCAGCGGATATCAAGTGTGAGCACCATAATCGTGCCGTTTATGGCGATCATCTATGTGGTCACCTGCGTTTCGATATTGATTTATAATGCGGAAAGGATACCCGATGCCATTGTCCAGATATTTGAAGGCGCATTTGGACTCAGAGCTGTAGCAGGAGGAACTCTGGGAGCCCTGTTGCTGGCCATGCAGCAGGGTGTGGCAAGGGGGATATTCTCCAATGAGTCGGGCCTGGGAAGCGCTCCTATAGCTGCGGCTGCGGCAAAGACCAAGGAGCCGGTAAGACAAGGCCTGGTGTCTATGACAGGGACCTTTATAGATACGGTGATAATCTGCTCTATGACCGGATTGACGATCATGGTCACCGGTTCCTACGATACAGCTATGGAAAAAGGTCTTGAGGGTGTGGAAGTTACTGCCAACGCCTTTTCCAACGGGCTGCCGTGGAGCGACAGCTTAGGTTCGTTTACGCTGATGGTATGTCTGGCGTTCTTCGCCTTTACCACCATACTGGGCTGGGATTATTACAGCGAAAGGTGTCTTGAATACCTCAGCGGAGGCAACATGAAAGCCGTAAGGATATATAAGTGGATGTATATTGTGGCTGTACTCATCGGTCCGTTCCTGACTGTTTCGGCTGTATGGACTTTGGCGGACATATTTAACGGCTTGATGGCTATTCCAAACCTGATAGCTCTGGTCGCCCTCAACGGAGTGATAGTGGCGGAGACCAGAAGCTACTTTAAGCGGCTGGATTCGGGCAGGATACAGGATTAGCCGTAGGCTGATCAATTTATATAGAATGAGAAAACGAGGCCCGGACGCCTCGTTTTCTCTCTACTCTTACTTCTCCGAATTCTGACAAATCATTTAATGAGCTAAAAACAACTGGCATAAAAAATCCCGAAACTGGGATATATGGTCTTTAACTAAATAGTTTTGCTGATGTAGGAGTCATATTTTAATAGGCCCACATCAGTTGTACTATTCGGGGCATGTGCGCATTAAAAAAATGACAAAAATTGGGAAAGTTTTCTGCCATCAACCATGTTGACAATATGCTTCCCATGTGCTATTCTTATACAAGATAAAATCTTTAAAACCGATACAGAGAGATCGGCAAGATTTAGCAAATAGTTTCAGAGCAGGCCAAGGCCTGCTGTCTTGATGCGTATGTTATCTTGCCGCAGGGCAAGATTTTTTTATGGAAAGGATTCGTATCAGCATGAAAAAATTTGAAAAGATCAACAAGATTCCTATGGATTTTGGACAGATCCTGTCCGGTGACATTGCTCAGGCGGGAGAGACTCTTTTCTCATTGAAAGATCAGCAGTTCAGTGCCGTAGAGTCTTTAGACAGTTCGGAGTATTTCATTTTCCCCGGTTTCTGTGATGTGCATGTGCATTTCAGAGAGCCGGGGTTTTCTTATAAGGAGACCATCGCCACCGGATCGATGGCGGCCGCCAGGGGCGGATATACTGCCGTGTGCACCATGCCCAACCTGGATCCGGTGCCTGACAGCTGCGAGCATTTAAAAGTGCAGCAGGATATCATAGACTCAGACGCCTGCATAGGCGTATATCCTTATGGGGCCATAACCGCAGGAGAAAAGGGAGAAACCCTTGCGGACATGGCAGCCATGTCCGGCAGCGTCATAGCCTTTTCTGATGACGGCCATGGAGTCCAGTCGGAGGACATGATGAGGCAGGCCATGTTAGAAGCCAGAGACCTTGGAAAACTCATCGTGGCCCATTGCGAGGACAACAGCTTGCTCAGAGGCGGATACATCCATGACGGTCAATATGCCAGAGAACACGGACACAGAGGTATCTGCTCGGAAAGCGAGTACGGACAGATAGCCAGAGACCTGAAACTTGCCGAAGAAACAGGCTGCTCTTACCATGTATGCCACATTTCCGCCAAAGAAAGCGTGGAACTCATCAGACAGGCCAAGAAAAGAGGCGTAGATGTGACCTGCGAGACTGCGCCCCACTACCTGATACTGGATGACAGTGACCTGCTGGAAGAAGGCCGTTTCAAGATGAACCCGCCCCTGAGAGACAAGACCGACAGGCAGGCCCTCATAGAAGGGATCAAAGACGGGACCATAGACATTATAGCCACCGACCATGCGCCCCATGGCGCTGAAGAAAAGGCCAAAGGCCTTGCAGGCAGCCCTTTCGGTATCGTAGGCATTGAAACAGCTTTTCCGCTTCTTTATACATATCTGGTAAGAACCGGCATCATTTCCATGGAGAAGCTCATGGAGCTGCTGGTGGTCAATCCGAGAAAGCGTTTTGGCATACCTCTCGGAAACGAATTTTCCATATGGAGCATGGAAAAGACAGTCGTAGACCCGGAGGATTTTCTTTCCAAAGGAAAGGCTACACCATTTGCTGGATGGGAAATCTTCGGAAAGTGTCTTTTAACCGTATATAATGGCAACATTGTTTTCAAACAGATAAGGAGATGATCAAATGGCAAAGAGAACAGACATCAAGAAAATACTGATTATCGGTTCCGGTCCTATAGTGATAGGGCAGGCAGCCGAATTTGACTATGCAGGTACGCAGGCGTGCCTGGCTCTCAAAGAGGAAGGCTACGAAGTAGTGCTGGTAAATTCCAATCCGGCGACCATAATGACCGACACGGCCATAGCCGATAAAGTGTACATGGAACCCCTTACACTGGAATATGTGGCAAAGATCTTAAGATACGAAAGACCAGACGCCATAGTACCGGGGATAGGAGGACAGACAGGCCTCAATCTGGCCATGCAGCTTGAAAAAAAAGGCGTGCTCAGAGAGTGCGGCGTAAAGCTTCTTGGGACCAGCAGCCAGAGCATAGAGAGAGCCGAGGACAGGGAACTTTTCAAGGAAATGTGCCAGGCCATAGGTGAACCCGTTATCCCATCAAAGATAACCTACGATGTATGGGAAGCCAAAGAGGCTGCCAGAGAGATCGGTTATCCTGTTGTGCTCAGACCTGCATTTACGCTGGGCGGCACAGGAGGCGGATTTGCCAATGACGAAAAAGAGCTGGAAGACATTGCTGTCAATGCTTTCAACCTTTCACCCGTCCATCAGGTGCTGGTGGAAAAAAGCGTCAAAGGCTTCAAGGAAATAGAATTTGAAGTGATGCGGGATTCAGAGGATAAGGCCATTACCATCTGCGGCATGGAAAATGTAGACCCGGTAGGCGTACATACGGGAGATTCCATCGTAGTGGCACCCATAATGACATTAAATGACAGTGACCTGAAAATGCTCAACGACAGCGCCATCAAGATCATCAGAGAACTTAAGATAGAAGGCGGCTGCAATGTCCAGTTTGCCCTTCACCCAAAGACCAGCGAATACTATCTCATTGAAGTAAATCCGAGAGTATCAAGATCATCAGCCCTGGCCTCCAAGGCCAGCGGATATCCTATAGCAAGGGTAACGGCCAAGATAGCCGTTGGCATGACGCTGAATGAAATAAAGATCGCCAATACTACGGCAGCAAAGGAACCGAGCCTGGACTATGTGGTGGCCAAACTGCCGAGGTTCCCGTTTGACAAGTTCACACAGGCGCCAAACCTGCTGGGGACCCAGATGAAGGCCACAGGAGAGGTCATGGGCATTGGCTCAAACCTTGAGGAGTGCCTGCTCAAGTCGGTACGCTCCCTTGAGATAGGAGCCAGCCATCTGCACCTGGAAAAATTTGATGATAAGACCGATGAAGAACTGATCGGCTACATATCAGAATTCAGGGATGACAATATATTTGCAATGACGGAACTGCTCAGACGGGGTATATCCGTGGAAAAACTCCATCAAGTGACCATGATCACCCCTTATTTTATAGAGGCGGTAAAACATGTAACGGATATGGAAAAAGCCCTGGCATCTGCTCCTGGAGATGCGGAAATGCTGAGAAAGGCCAAGGCCATGGGATTTTCCGACAGATACATTGCTAAACTCTGGGATATGAAAGAGATGGACATTTACAGACAGAGACAGGAGCTGGATATCAGGCCTTCCTACAGGATGGTGGACACTTTCCATACCGGGGCATATATACCGTATTTTTATTCGTCCTACAGCGGTGAAAATGATTCACAGCTCAGTGACAAGAAAAAGATCGTAGTACTTGGCGCCGGCCCTATAAGGATAGGCCAGGGAGTAGAGTTCGACTATTCCACCGTCCATGCGGTAATGACCATAAGACAGGCCGGATATGAGGCCATAATCATCAACAACAATCCTGAGACCGTATCGACCGACTACACCACTGGAGACAAGCTGTACTTTGAACCGCTGACAGCCGAAGATGTGATGAACATCATCGACTTTGAACAGCCGGAAGGCGTGATCGCTTCCCTTGGCGGACAGACGGCCATCAACCTGGCTGAGCCTCTCAGAGAAAGAGGAGTAAAGATCATAGGCACTGACTGCGACGCCATAGAAAAGGCCGAAAACAGAGACAGTTTCGAGAAGATCTTGAAATCTCTGGATATACCTCAGCCAAAGGGCCAGGCAGTAACCAACACAGAAGACGGCGTAAAGGTAGCCGCTGAGATAGGATATCCGGTACTGGTAAGGCCCAGCTTCGTTCTGGGAGGACGGGCAATGCAGATCGTAGGCGACGAGCAGCAGCTGAGACATTATCTCAAGACTGCCGTTGAGATCGACGAAGACAAGCCGGTGCTGGTAGATAAGTACATAATCGGAAAAGAAGTGGAAGTGGACGCCATATGCGACGGCCGTGATGTGTTCGTGCCGGGCATAATGGAGCTGGTAGAAAGGACCGGCATCCACAGCGGTGACTCCATCAGCGTATATCCGGCTTTCAGCATTTCCAACAAGGTAAAGGGCATAATCCTCCAGTACGCCAAGAAGCTGGGCCTGGGCATAGGCATAGTAGGTCTTTACAATATCCAGTTCATAGTAGATAAGGACGAAAATGTATTTGTCATAGAAGTAAATCCGAGGTCCTCAAGGACCGTGCCTTTCCTTTCCAAGGCCACCGGATACAGCCTGGCGGACATAGCAACAGAAGTCATCCTGGGAAAGAGCCTCAAGGAACGGGGCATATTCGACATCTATCCGGAAGAAAAGAAGCGCTGGTATGTAAAGGTGCCGGTGTTCTCTTTCAACAAGATAAGGGGCATAGACGCCTATCTTTCGCCGGAAATGAAGTCCACCGGAGAGGCCATCGGCTACGACGACAAGCTCAACAGAGCTCTGTATAAGGGGCTCCAGGCCTCCGGCATGAAACTGCAAAATTACGGAACTGTATTTGTGACCATAGCCGATAAGGACAAGGAAGAGGCTCTGCCGCTGATACGCCGGTTCTACGACCTGGGCTTCAATATCGAAGCTACCGCCGGCACCGCCAGATTCCTCAAGGAAAACGGTATCAGGACCAGAGTCCTCAAAAAGATCAGCGAGGGCAGCGACGAAATAGAAAGATCCATCCGTCAGGGCCATATATCCTATGTGATCAACACCAGCGACATAGGATCGGCCGGACCGACCAACGACGGCTATCTCATAAGAAAATACGCTACGGAAAACAATGTGACAATGTTCACAGCACTGGATACGGTCAAGGTCCTGCTGGATGTACTGGAAGAGACTACACTGAGGATATCCACCATCGACGCCTGATGGCTCCAAAGTGAGCAAAAGGCCTGACAACATATAAAGGAGATAAAATGAAGCAGGGAATATTCAAAATAGAAAGCAATGTGCCTCTGACAGGAGATGTAATGAAAATGACTCTTTCAGGGGACACATCGGCCATAACGGCTCCCGGTCAGTTCGTGAACATAAAGCTGGACGGATTTTTCCTGAGACGGCCCATATCTGTCTGCGACCTGGAGGGAGATAAACTGACCATAATCTACAAGATAGTGGGCAGGGGGACCGGCGCCATGGCTTCCATGACAAGCGGCCAGCTGGATGTGCTCACGGGCCTTGGCAACGGATATGATATGAGCTGCTCCGGCCAGGAACCTTTGCTGATCGGAGGCGGAGCAGGAGTGCCGCCCATGTACCTGCTGGCCAGAAAACTTTTGCAGCAGGGAAAACATCCCCATGTGATACTGGGATTCAACACTGCCTCAGAAGTTTTCTACGAAGAAGAATTTAAAGCCCTTGGAGCCGGAGTGACAGTTACTACTGCCGACGGATCCTGCGGCGTCAAAGGCTTTGCTACGGCAGCCATGGACAGGGACTATTCTTACTTCTATGCCTGCGGACCTGAGGCCATGCTCAAAGCCGTAAGCGACGCTTCAAGGACAGGCGGCCAGCTGAGCTTTGAGGAAAGGATGGGCTGCGGGTTCGGAGCCTGCATGGGCTGTTCCTGCAAGACTTTGTACGGAAATAAAAGAATATGCAAAGACGGTCCTGTTCTCAGAAAGGAGGAGATAATATGGGAAAAATGAACATAAACCTGTGCGGCATAGAGCTGGATAATCCTGTAATGGCCGCCAGCGGCACTTTTGGCTACGGCTACGAATTTGCCGAGCTCTATGACATCAATGTCCTTGGAACTTTCTCCTTCAAGGGGACCACGAGAGAGGCCCGGTTTGGCAATCCAACGCCGAGGATAGCCGAATGCGAGGCCGGCATGATAAACGCTGTAGGCCTGCAAAATCCGGGAGTAGACAAGGTCATCGAAGATGAACTTCCTAAACTTGCCAAAGTTTTTCACAAAAAAGTCATGGCCAATGTGAGCGGATTTTCCATAGACGAATATGTGGAAGTATGTTCCAAGCTGGATAAATGCGACCAGGTAGGCTGGCTGGAGGTCAATATAAGCTGTCCCAATGTCCACGGCGGCGGCATGACATTCGGCACCGACCCGGCGGCGGCAGCAGAAGTGACGGCGGCTGTCAAGAAGTGTACCGAAAAGCCGGTCATCGTGAAACTTTCACCTAATGTAACAGATATAACGGTCATCGCCAAAGCCTGCGAAGAAGCCGGGGCCGACGGCATAAGCCTCATAAATACCATGCTGGGCATGAGGATAGACCTCAAGACCAGGCGGCCTGTCATCGCCAATACCATGGGAGGATTTTCGGGAAAGGCCATTTTCCCGGTGGCCCTGAGAATGGTCTATCAGGTGGCCAAGACGGTCAAGGTGCCGGTCATAGGTATAGGCGGCGTATCTTCGGCAGAAGATGTGATCGAGATGATGCTGGCCGGAGCCACAGCCGTGCAGATAGGTGCGGCCAACCTGACAGAACCGTATATATGCCGGGACATCGTAGCTCAGCTGCCGGATGTGATGGAAAAATATAAAATAGATTCACTTAAAGATATAATAGGAGGTGCCCTCTGATGGGAAAAGATGTAATAATAGCCTGCGATTTTGACAACGCCAAAGATACTCTGGAATTCCTGGATAAATTTCAGGATCAAAAGCCGTACATAAAGATAGGAATGGAACTTTTCTTTTCGGAAACTCCTGAGATCGTAAGAGAGATCAAAAGAAGGGGACACAAGATCTTCCTCGACCTGAAACTCCACGACATACCCAACACCGTAAAAAAGGCCATGGCAGCATTGTCGAAGCTGGACATCGACATGGTAAATGTCCACTGCGCCGGGACAACGGCCATGATGAAGGCCGCCCTTGAGGGACTGATCAGAGAGGACGGCACCAGACCTATTCTCATCGCAGTCACCCAGCTGACTTCCACCGACCAGGAAGCCATGGAAAGGGACCTGCTGATACACGGAGACATTAAAGATGTAGTAATGCACTATGCCAAGACGGCCAAGAACGCTGGTCTGGACGGGGTAGTGTGCTCACCGGCAGAGGCGGAAAAGGTGCATGAAGAATGCGGAGCCGATTTCCTGACCGTGACTCCGGGAATAAGGTTCGCAGACAGCGCAGCCGACGACCAGAAGCGTGTTATGACGCCGCAGCAGGCCAGAGAAATAGGAGCGGATTACATAGTCGTAGGCCGCCCGATCACTCAGGCCGCAGACCCGGTAGCCGTATATGAAAGATGTGTAAGAGAGTTTGTAGATTAGGAGGCTGACATGGCAAAAGAAATTGAAAAGAAAATAGCAAAAGATTTATTATCCATAAAGGCTGTATTCTTCCGTCCGGAAGAACCGTTTATCTGGGCCAGCGGGATCAAGAGCCCGGTTTACTGCGACAACAGGCTGACCCTTACAGCGCCGGAAGTGAGACTGGACATTGAAGAAGGCCTGGCTGAAGTTATAAGAGAAAACTATCCCGACGCTCAGGTGCTCATGGGCACGGCTACAGCCGGCATAGCTCATGCTGCGATCACCGCCCACATCCTCGGACTGCCCATGGGCTATGTACGCTCAGGAGCAAAAGACCACGGACGTAAGAACCAGATCGAAGGCCGACTGGAAAAGGGACAGAAGGTAGTTGTCATCGAGGACCTGATATCCACCGGAGGCAGCGTCATCGAAACGGTAAATGTCCTGAGAGAAGCAGGAGCAGATGTCCTGGGAGTTGCCAGCATATTTACCTATGGCATGCAGAAAGGGCTTGACAGGATGGCCGCCGCCGACCTGAAAAACATTTCCCTTACCAACTTCGATGTGATCGCTCAGGTAGCAGCTGAAGAAGGATATATCAAGCCGGAAGACATAGACAGACTCATAGCTTTCAGAAACGATCCGTCAGATGAAAGCTGGATAAAGGAGAAATAGAACATGAGGAATCTCATCAGCATACTGGATTTTACAGCAGAGGAACTGGACAGCCTCATCCAGACGGCCATGGACATCATCGCAAGGCCGGAGGCATATGCCCACAGGTGCGAGGAGAAGAAGCTGGCTACTCTCTTCTTTGAACCGTCCACCAGGACCAGGCTCAGCTTTGAGGCCGCCATGTACGAGCTGGGAGGCCATGTCATAGGCTTTTCAGAAAGCTCCAGCTCATCAGCTGCCAAGGGAGAAAGCGTTGCCGATACGGCCAGGGTCATAAGCTGCTATGCAGATATAATCGCCATGAGACATCCAAAGGAAGGAGCTCCGTTTGTGGCGGCCCAGAATGCTTCGATCCCTGTGATCAACGCCGGAGACGGAGGTCACAACCATCCTACTCAGACCCTTGCCGATATCCTGACAATATATCGTGAAAAGGGCAGGCTCAGTGATCTGACCGTAGGCTTCTGCGGCGACCTGAAATACGGCAGGACAGTCCATTCCCTGATCGAGGCCCTTTCCGCCAGGTCGGGCATAAAGGTGGTGCTGATCTCGCCGGATGAACTGAAACTGCCTGACTATATCAAAAAAGAAGTCCTGGAAAAACATGACATGCCGTACAGCCAGACCGCTTCCCTCGAAGAAGCTATGCCGGAGCTGGATGTGCTGTACATGACCAGGATACAGCAGGAGAGATTTGACGACAGGGCCGAGTACGAGAGGCTCAAGGACAGTTATGTCCTGACTTTGGATAAACTGAAAAATGCCAGAGAAGATATGATAATCCTCCACCCGCTGCCTCGCGTAAACGAGATCTCAGTGGCAGTGGACGATGACAAGAGGGCCTGCTACTTCAAACAGGTGCTCAACGGCAAGTATATGAGGATGGCCCTGATACTGAAGCTCCTTGAAGATGCGGAAAAAGGCTGCCCGGCTGACATAGGAACGCAAAAGGACGCCGGAGCAGTGGAGCTGGACAGCAGGTGCTCCAATCCAAAGTGTATCATCACCACCGAGCAGGAACTGAAAAATATGTTCAAGCCTGCCGGAGACGGCGGATACAGGTGCCTGTACTGCGAGCAAAAACTGTAGGCAAGCAGCCTGCCGCAGCAAGATGAAACACTGAACTGATAAACCGCTGCGCCGGACCGAAAAGACGGTCCGGCGCTTTTTGCGTGCCTTTATGCGCTGCGGAGCAGGGGATGAGGGCAGTTGGGGAAAGCAGCGGCTCGCTGGGGCCGGGCAACGCGCTGCCCGGCCTGTCATGGGCGCCTCGCTTGTCAGCTTGCTGTCCGGCCTGTCATGAGCCTTAGACGGCAGTACGCCATTCGTCTCAGAAAAAAGAATAGCAGGCTCCCCCTGGATCGCAGTTTTTCTGCACTCCAGTGGGAGCGACTACACCCTAATGTGGCAATATTTTTGATCCAGGGGGAACGACTACACCGAAATCATTATTTTTCGTGAATTTAGGGGGAAACCGTTAAAACCTTACCACGCAAAATGACAAGTTTCGTTGTCAATCTGTCGGAAATCCCCGCAAATTTTTTAGAATATTGCATTTTTTGCTCCCCCTCAAGCAGACAAATATAAAAAAACAGGGGGATGTCATCCCCCTGCCAGACTGAATAATACGGTTTTCGGTGTACCGGCTCCCCCTATCTAAGAGAAAAAGCTGATTTGAGGTGTAGTATGACCGAGAACCGAAGGAGAAAAAGTGCAGCAACACCAAAAAAAAGAGAGCAGGCAGAAGGCCGCCTGATTCCAAGCCTCGTCCGTAATTTTGACAGCGCACTATGGGCCCGTCACCTGAAGAAACATATTTTCATATGATAAGCAATAGCAGACCATAAGAAAGGAAAGAATCAGATGTTTTTTTTAGATAGATTGAAGATCGGAGAAGAAGCCGTTGTGACTGCCAATGACTGCACAAACCTCAGATTCCGTGATCTGGGGCTGACAAAAGGAACACGGGTAAAGTGCGTATTGAAAAGCCCTCTGGGGGATCCTTATGCCTATGACATCAGAGGTGCTATCATAGCCATAAGGCGGGAGGATGCCTCAAGGATATGTGTGGAGGTGGCAAGATCATGAACCATAAGCCCGCCATCGTTCTCGCAGGCAATCCCAATGTTGGTAAAACCACTATCTTCAACTGCCTTACCGGTATGCGCCAGCATACCGGCAACTGGGCAGGCAAGACTGTGGCAAGCGCCTGCGGAGTATGGAGATACGGAAAAGGCAAAAGGAAAACGCTTCTGTCCCTCATTGATTCTCCGGGCTGTTATTCCCTGAACACATCATCCCCCGAAGAAGAACTGGCGAAGGAGCAGATCTGTGATCCTGCAGCAAAAGGGGTCATCATCGTCTGCGACGGAACCTGCCTTGAAAGGAATCTCATACTTGCCTTGCAGATATTGGCTGTAAGGAAAGATGTTGTATTATGTGTCAATCTTATGGATCAGGTAAGAAAAAAGAAGATCACCATAGACGGGGACAAACTGGAATCCCTTCTGGGCATAAAAGTCATATTTACAGAAGCAAATAAGAAAAGGCAGATCAGGGACGCCATGGAGGAAGCTGCCCAATGGCTGCTGGACCTGGACTCCGGAAGCGCCGGCAAGGACCGGGAAAACACATGGACTGATATGACAGGCATTTATCGGTCTCCTGAAATTCTTGCAGCAGAAGCAAAAGCCATAGCCGGTGATGCTGTATGCTATGGAAAACTGGAAGATAATATGGATCTGCGCATAGACAGAGCACTGACAAGTCCGGTTACAGGTTTTCCCATAATGGCAGCCATGCTTATGGTGATATTCTGGATTACCATAAAAGGGGCAAACTATCCGTCGGAGGTATTGAGCAGTTTTTTATTCTCCCTGGAAGGGCCGCTGGATCGTGGACTGGAAATGGCAGGGCTTGGAAATGGAATAAGGGATATGCTGGTGTCCGGCATGTACAGGGTCCTGGCCTGGGTAGTCTCGGTAATGCTGCCTCCAATGGCAATCTTTTTTCCGCTGTTTACCTTGATGGAGGACTGGGGGTTCCTGCCGAGAGTGGCATTTAACATGGACAGGTGCTTTAAATGCTGCAAGGCCTGCGGCAAACAGGCTCTGACCATGTGCATGGGGCTCGGCTGCAATGCGTCAGCCGTGGTAGGATGCAGGATAATAGATTCAGAGAGGGAGAGGCTCCTTGCGATGCTGACCAATGTTTTTATGCCATGCAACGGCAGATTTCCCATATTGATTTCGATGATCACCATATTCTTTGCGAAAGATGGCGGAATAAAAGGAGCTGCCTTGCTGACAGCTGTGATACTGCTGGGAGTGGCAGCTACTCTTGCAGCCACCAAGCTGTTATCAGAGACCTTGTTAAAAGGCGCCCATTCATCTTTCATCCTTGAACTGCCGCCATACAGAAAACCTCAGATAAGCAAGGTCATTATCAGATCCGTCTTTGACAGGACATTGTTCGTGCTGGCAAGAGCCATGTCTGTGGCCGCACCGGCAGGACTGGTAATCTGGCTCCTGGCCCATACAGATGCAGGCGGGATGAGCCTTTTGGACCATATGGCAGAGTTCCTTGACCCTGTAGGAAAGTTTATGGGGCTTGACGGTGTCATATTGACAGCTTTTATACTGGGATTGCCGGCAAATGAAGTGGTGCTGCCCATCGCCATGATGATATACACAGGCCAGGGGTCGCTTAGCCAGATCACAGACCTGATGTCCTTTGGCGATTTTCTGGCAGAAAACGGATGGTCTGCCCTTACAGCGGCAAATATGCTGATATTCACTTTGATGCACTGGCCCTGTGCAACGACATTGCTTTCAGTAAAAAAAGAATCGGGAAGCTGGAAATGGACTGCTGTCGCCGCAGTTCTCCCGCTGCTTTTCGGAATGGCCCTGTGTTCCATTACCGCTTGTATTTACAGAATCATCTTGTAAATTCTGAGAAAAAAATGTAAAATATGTAGCGAACATGATACAAAGGGGGAAATAATGGATAAAAAGAATCTTATAATCATGAATCCTTTTTCAGGGAAAAGGGAAGCGAACAAGTATCTGACAGATATAATAGATATATTTACAAAGGGTGGATACATGACCACGATCCTCACTACCACCAAGAGAGGTGACGGAACAGTCTATGCCTCCCGATATGCAGGAGAATTTGACCTGATAACATGTATCGGAGGGGACGGTACATTTAACGAAGTGGTGGCAGGCCTCCTTGACAGCAGAGAGAGGGTACCGGTCGGTTATATACCGGCAGGAAGCACCAACGACTTTGCAAACAGCCTTAAATTGTCCACAAATATCCTGAAGGCCACAGAAGATATAGTAAAAGGGCGGTTAAAGACATTGGACATAGGAAGCTTTAACGGGAGAAAATTTTCTTATGTGGCTTCCTTTGGGGCGTTTACCCAGACATCTTATTCTACTCCCCAGAGCGTAAAAAATATGCTGGGACATCTGGCTTATATACTGGAAGGAGCCACCAGCCTTACTTCCATCAAGCCACAGCACCTTAAGATAGAAGCCAATGGGATGCCATATGAGGATGACTATATTTTCGGAGCAATAAGCAATTCCACATCCCTTGCCGGGATACTGACTCTGGATCCCCAGTATGTGGATATGAACGACGGATTGTTTGAGCTCCTTCTTGTCAGATCCCCAAAAAATCCAATAGAACTGGCGGAGATCGTATATATGCTGACCACGCAGAACTACGAATCCAATAAGATAACATTTGTAAATGCCGACAGCTTTACGATCTATGCCGATGAAAACATGGACTGGTCGCTGGACGGCGAATATCAGGAAGGATGTGAGAGGATAGAGATAGAAAACCTCCATAACGCCATAGATATAGTTGTAAACGACAAGGAAGAATAAAAAAATATAAAAGGCTGTCGCAGAATTGACAGGATATTCATGTCAATTCTGCGACAGCCTCTTTCAATGCCGGCTGGTTTATTCAGCGTCATCCAGTGAATCACATGCAAGTATCTTGCATATACCGGATGTATTTTTATTGTATTCTGTTAAAAGTGATTGCAAATGCGCCTTGCCGGATTCTTCAATGTGATAGTAAACTCTTGTGCGCCTTTTGCCTACCTGTACTTCTCTGTCGGATATATAATTGTTCCCCAGAAGCTTATACAGTGTAGGATAAAGCGTACTTTCAGTGATACCTATTTTCCCTTCAGATAACTTTTCAACAAGCGAAGTTATTTCATATCCGTAAAGATCCTTTTTGTTGAGAAGGAATAAGATTATCATTTCAACAGTACCCATTTTAAAATTGCTTCGATTTTTTGTCATTGCTCGTCACTCCCTTTGCTGTCTGATTTGTACTGGTAAAAAAACCTACTGTGTTAATTATACCAAATATTATGATAAATGCAATAATAGATTTGGGGCATAAGCGACTAAATCCAACGAAGATAAGCCCCTGTATGACGGGATCATCAGATCACGATCATTATCTCATGATTAAATAATATAATTGTGTCAATAGTATGTTGACAAACAAAAGATTAGATGATACAATCTTGACAAATCCAGTGATGGGGTCAACTTCTGAGGATGGTTAAAACAGATATGAAGGCTGCTTGCGATCAGTTTTTCGTCGTTGCTCATTTACTCAAGGTTTAAAAAAATACTTATATACACGGATATACTTTTATGACACCATGCGAAAGCACTGTGCAGCAGACGCAATACTGCCTTAGGCAAACGAGCAAAGGGCGAAGATGAGATTGAAAGTAACCTAAATATAATTTCCCCCGAAAACATCAGCTTTTTTGGAGCAAAAGTCTTCGGGGGGATTTTTTTGGCGTTTATCTTGTTATTGAACGGCTCCTCAATATCCTCTTATCATAGAAAACAAGAGACGGAGCTTCAGGTGAATCAACTTCGGCCAGAACATATCCGAAACGGCCCTTTACAGCGCTTTCTGTGCGGATGATCTTGGTGTCGCCCAGAGAGATGGATTTCATAACTTCACCGGCAGGATCGGCCATGTCCTCTGTCAGTATGCAGATCCTGGCGTTATCGCCTATAGGCCCCATGTCTACGGCAGGGAAGTTTACGGAATTTCTGATATTGCCGTTTTCAAAATAATCCATGATCTGTTCAACGGCCATGGAAGCGCAGTTGTCCTCTGCTTCAGCGGTTGAAGCGCCCAGATGAGGCAGCAGGATCACCTTGTCTCTGCCAACCAGGGTATCGGTAGGAAAATCTGTCACATACACAGAGATCTTGCCGCTTTCCAGTGCAACCAGCAGATCCACTTCATTGACCAGCTTATCCCTTGAAAAGTTAAGGAGGACAGCCGAATCTTTGAAGCATGCAAAGAGATCCTTGTTGAACATTCCCTTGGTGCTGTCGGTGGCAGGAATATGTATGGTCACATAATCGCACAGAGGCAGCATTTCTTCGAGAGAATCATACATTGCGACTCCCTGAGGGACCTGTCCGTTGAAAAATGGATCATATCCCACTATGTTCATGCCCAGAGCGGCAGCGGATGCTGCGACTTTTTTCCCGATGGCGCCAAGACCTGCAATGCCCAGAGTCTTGCCCATTATCTCGGTACCGGCAAACTGGGATTTACCTTTTTCAACTGCGGCGCCGACGCCCTCGGTAAGAGAAGCGGCCCATGAAAGGGCACGCGGTATATGCCTGGCCGCAAGGAACATGCCTGCAAGGACCAGTTCTTTTACAGCGTTGGCATTGGCTCCTGGGGTGTTGAACACGACGATGCCTTTTTCGGCACAGGCGTCGAGAGGAATATTATTGACCCCTGCTCCGGCTCTTGCGATGGCCATGAGCTGACCGGAAAAATCCATGGAATGCATGTCCTGGCTTCTTACGAGGATCCCGTTTGCATCCTCGATCTTATCAGTGATGATATATCGATCATCAAAGTGGGAGAGACCAACTTTGGAGATCTTGTTCAGTGTAGAGATTTTATACATGTTTCCTCCTATGATCAGGTAATTTTAGGGTATATATAGAGTATATCACTTTACTCGGATGAGGTAAAGTGGTACAATAAATGTATATTTTCATTTTTTTCGGAGGTCTAACCATGACAGAATATAACAGAGTATATAACTTTTCGGCAGGCCCTTCCATGCTGCCTCTGCCGGTACTGGAGAAGGTAAGGGACCAGCTCCTCAATCATGAGGGCAGCGGTCAGTCCGTAATGGAAATGAGCCATCGTTCAGCCGAGTTCAAAAAGATCGCCAGGGATGCGGAGCAAAATCTCAGAGATCTGATGGAAATACCGGATAACTACAAGGTGCTGTTCGTTCAGGGAGGCGGTACCCTCCAGTTTTCCATGGTACCTATGAACCTTCTGAGAAATTCCTGCAAAGCTGATTATGCCGTTACAGGCTCATGGGCCAAGAAGGCATATAAAGAAGCCTGCAAGTTCGGAGACATCAAGGTACTGGCTTCATCTGAAGCTGACACTTTTACATGGATACCAAAATTCGGCAGGGACGATATCCGTTCCGATGCTGATTATGTTTACATAACCACCAACAACACCATATACGGAACTGCTTATAATTATGTGCCTGATACGGGGGACATCCCTCTGGTGGCAGACATGTCGTCCAACATCCTTTCCCAGAAAGTGGATGTGAGCAAGTTCGGAGTTATCTGGGCAGGGGCCCAGAAAAATGTGGGGCCTGCGGGAGTGACCATAGTCATCATCAGAGAAGACCTGATAGGTTTTGCTGGGGAGAAGGCTCCGGTTTATCTGGACTACAAGACCCACGCTGACAATGATTCCATGTACAATACCCCACCTTGCTTTGCCATCTATGTGGCCGGAGAGGTGTTCAAACATCTTAAAGAGACAGGCGGCGTAGAGGCCATGGAAAAGAGGAACAGGGAAAAAGCCGCAATGCTTTATGATTACATTGATTCCAGCAGACTTTTCAAGAATCCTGTGGCCAAAGAAGACCGCTCCATGATGAATGTGGTCTTTGTGACAGGAGATGCTGACCTGGACAAAAAATTCGTGGCGGAAGCCAAGGCGGCAGGCCTTGTGAACCTGTCCGGACACCGTTCCATAGGCGGAATGAGGGCCAGCATATATAATGCCATGCCAAAAGAAGGCATAGAGGCGCTCATAGACTTCATGAAAAAATTTGAAGAAGAAAACAGATAGAACATCAAAACTACATCAGGAGAAGTTAAGCTATATGAGATATTTGATAGTCGTACCTGACGGATCGGCAGACGACCCGATCGAAAGCATTGGGGGCAGGACTCCCCTGGAAGTGGCTGATATGCCATGTATAAACAGCCTTGCTGCCAGAGGAGAGATAGGATCATGCCGCACGGTGCCGGAAGGCATAAGTCCGGGAAGCGATTCGGCCAATCTTTCAGTTATGGGCTATGATCCGAGGATATATCTGACGGGAAGATCCTCTCTTGAGGCAGCGTCCATCGGCGTGGACATGAAAGATACGGACATATCTTTCAGAGTCAATTTTATAACCGTCGATCCGGCAGGAGCCGCAGATTATGACGATTTTACGATCAAAGACCATGCGGCGGGGGACCTTACGACAGAAGAAGCAAAGGTGCTCCTTCAAGTCATAAGCCAGGCGTTTTCAGATGAACATATAAGCTTTCATCTGGGAACCCAGTACCGTCACTGTATGATCCTGGATCAGGGTGATCCTCAATGCGACCTGACTCCGCCCCACGATGTGCTGGACAGGCGGGTCGGCGACTATCTGCCCAAAGGGCCTGACAGCGCCATGTTTGCAGATATGATGAGAAAAAGCTATGACCTGCTCAAGGACCATCCTGTAAACAAAGCCCGGCAGGCCAGAGGCCTCAATGTTGCCAATACCATATGGATATGGGGAAAGGGCACCAGACCCGCTCTGCCTGACTTCAATGAGAAATACGGGGTAGACGGCTGCGTTATTTCGGCAGTGGACCTTATCAAGGGCATAGGCATATTCGCAGGTCTTGAGATAATTGAAGTAGAGGGGGCGACCGGTAGCCTCAACACCAATTTTGAGGGAAAAGCCCAGGCAGCCATTGACGCTTATCGGAGAGGAAAGGACTTTGTGTATCTGCACCTCGAATGTACTGATGAATGTTCGCATCAGGGAAGCCTGGAAAAAAAGATATTGGGAGCTGAATACATCGATCGCAGGGCTGTACGCCCGGTGGTAGATTTTCTCAGACAGGATGGACAGAGGTTCAGGATATTGGTAGTCCCTGATCACAGGACGCCTCTTTCCATAAGGACCCACACATCAGACCCGGTGCCATTTGTGATCTATGACAGCGAACAGGAAAGACCAGAGGACAGGACAAGGCAGTTTAACGAGAAAGCTGCCCTTGCTTCGGGAAATCATTTTGAACAGGGATATTTGATGACAGATTATTTTTTTGGGAAAAACAGATAAGATGAAAAAAAGGATAATTTCGCTTATATTGTGTGCCGTATTTGTGTGCGGCGCTTTCATACCACAGGGCGCCGCATGGGCTGATACGGCAGGGCCGGAGATAACGGCGCAGGCAGCCATAATATACTGCGCCGATACTGGGGAGGTCATCTGGGAGAAAAATGCCGACCAGCAGATGGAGCCCGCCAGCATGACAAAGCTTTTGACTTGTCTCCTTGCGGTGGAAAACCTTGACCTGGACCATGTGGTCACGGTACCAGAAGAAGCAACTGAGGTGATACCGACAAAGATATATCTCCAGGCAGGGGAACAGATAACGGTAGAAGAACTTCTGTATGCAGCGCTGCTGTATTCGGCCAATGATGCGGCTGCGGCTCTGGCCATAGAGACCGCAGGATCCATAGAGGCTTTTTCGGAGATGATGAATGAGAGGGCTGAAGAAATAGGATGCACCGCCACCAATTTTGTCAATCCCCACGGCCTGTCGGAAGAGGGCCAACTGAGTACGGCCGCAGATATGGCACTGATAGCAGAAGAGGCTCTGGACAATGAGACTGTAAGGGAAATATCCGGTACTGTGGAACACACTATCCCAGCCACCAATGTTTCCGGAGAAAGAGAACTGAATAATTTCAATGTATTTCTATATGGTAAGGAAATCGAGATCAACGGGACAAAGACGACCATCGACAAATATGACGGCGTGTTCGGTGGCAAGACGGGCAGCCTTTCGTCGGAATACTGCACCATGGTCACCGGCCTTGAAACAGACGGCCTGGAAATATATACGGTGATAATGGGCACAACCGCTGCCGACAGGTTCCAGAATATGAAGATCCTGATGGACTACGGTGCTGACAATGTTTCCAACTATACTGCTTTTAAAAAAGGCGATGTATTGGGGGAAGTCAGGCTTACAGGCGGTTCGGTGAACCGGGTGGACGCTGTGGCAGCCCAGGGAGGTTATGTGCATCTGCCTGACGGAGCTTCATCTTCCCTTGTAACTACGGAGTATGTCTATACAGAGAACCTGACCGCACCGGTGGAGGAAGGCCAGAAGGTGGGTGAAGCTCACATATACATAGCGGGAGAGCTTTATTCAACCGTTGACCTGCTGGCAGCAGAAGATATAGGAGAAGGCTGGTTTTTGTCACCTCTGGGCATAAGCAATCTGCAGACTGTGATAATATTTGCGGTCCTGGCGCTGATCCTTGCTTTCCTGCTGACAGTCCTGATATTAAGGGCAAGGAATAAGCGAAAGAGGATGAACGCACGAAAGGCAAAGCTGGCGGAAGAAGCCAGAAAGCGCCTTGAAAGAGAAGAAGACCGCAAAAAGAGAAACTGGAATTTCTGATATGTTTGATATTAAAGAGAATCTAAAAAAACTCCCGGATACTCCGGGAGTTTATATGCATAAAGACAGGCTGGGGCAGGTCATCTATGTGGGCAAGGCCATTTCCCTGCGGAACAGGGTAAGACAGTATTTTCAGAACTCCGCCGGCCACAGCCCAAAGGTGAGGGCCATGGTGGCAGAAATAGCCGAGTTTGAGTATATAACCTGCCAGTCGGAGATGGAAGCCCTCATATTAGAGTGCAATCTCATAAAAAAATACGCACCCAAATACAATGTGCTCCTCAGGGACGACAAGACTTATCCATATATAAAAGTCACCATGGGCGAGGATTTTCCGCGGGTAGTCAAGACCAGGCGGGTAAAAAAGGACGGCAGCAGATATTTCGGCCCATACAGCGATGCCGGAGCAGTCAATGAGATCATAGATGTGCTCAATAAGATATATAAGCTAAAGCGCTGCTCTGCCGTAAAATTCCCGGAAGGACAGAGACCCTGCCTCAACTATCATATAAACGACTGCAGAGGCATATGCTCAGGCAATGTAGACAGAGAAGAGTACATGGCCTGTGTGGACGGCGTACTGGATTTTCTCGGCGGAAAACAGAAAAAAGTCATGGACTATCTGGAATCTGCCATGAAAGAAGCCGCCGAAAAGCTGGACTTTGAGGAAGCGGCAAGATACAGGGACTATATCGCCGCAGTAAAGACTCTCAATGAGACTCAGAGGGTGACCATGGCAGGAGGAGATGATCTTGATGTCATAATCCCCATCGGCAGAGGAGATAACGCTTCCATCGTGGTATTCCCGGTACGCGGCGGAAAGCTCAGCGGCAGGGAAACTTTTGCAATGAGGGCCGAAGGGGAGGATGATTACGACAGCCTTGTGGGCGAGTTCATCAAACAGTATTACAGCCAGTGGTCATCCATACCGCCGGAGCTGCTGTTGATAAAACCTCTTAACGAAGCCAGCCTCATAGAGGATTATCTCAAAAGTCTCAAGGAAGGACGCCGGGTACGCATTTATGTGCCAAAGAGGGGACCAAAGAAAGCCCTGCTGGACATGGCCAGAAAAGATACGGCCGAGATGGAAAAGACCCTTGATGACAGGCTGAAAAACGCCCAGGAAAAAGAAAATGCCCTGGTAGAACGGCTTTCCGCCATATTATCAACAGATAAGACTTACTACCGGGTGGAATCCTACGACATATCCAACACCAACGGAGTGGACACGGTAGGGGCCATGGTGGTGTTCGGCAATCTCAAGCCTGTAAAAAAGGCATACCGCCGGTTCAAGATCAAGACTGTAGACGGCCCAGACGATTACGCAAGCCTTCAGGAAATGCTCTACAGGCGGTTTAAGCGGGCGCAGGCCGGTGATCCGGGATTTGCCCAGCTCCCGGACCTTATCCTTATGGACGGAGGCCTTGGCCAGGTGACATCGGCCGAAAAAGTCCTGAATGCCATGGGCATGGACATTCCTGTCCTTGGCATGGCCAAGGATGACAGTCACAGGACGCGGGCCCTTGTCAATGACAGAGGAGATGAATTCCTGCTGTCACAAGATCCGGTACTGTTCAGATACTGCGGAAGGATACAGGAAGAAGTCCACCGGTTTGCCATCGAATATCACCGGAGCCTCCACAATCGTAATTCCATCGGATCGGCCCTGGATAATATCAAAGGGATAGGACCGGCCAAGAGAAATGCCCTTCTGGCTCATTTTGATTCCATAGATGAGATAAAGAATGCTTCTCAGGAGGAACTGATGGAGGTAAAAGGCATAACTTGCGCAAATGCAGCGGCCATAAGGGAATATTTCGGTTGATAAAGAAGCATCCCCTGTGATATAATAAATTAGCGCTGAATGCGCTCCTAATTCAATTACCGGAGGAAGAAAAATGGCGAAACAAAACAGAGCCCCTGAAGTAGAAGAGGCTGATTTCATAACTCTCGAATTTGACGACGGAGTAGAGATCGAATGTGAGATAATGGGAGTATTCGACTGCGGCGGCAAAGAATACATTGCGCTCATACCAAATGATGAGACCGATGATGTATATATATACGGATATAAAGAAGTCGGAGACGATGAATTTGAGCTGGTAGACATAGATGATGATGCCGAATTCGAAAAGGTAGTCGCCGAGTTTGACAGTATAATGGAATCCTGATCTTACCAAAAAACGGCCCCGTGTATATCGCGGGGCTTTTAACTGCAACGGGGAGATAAGTATGAAAGAATACGATATGATCATAGTGGGAGCCGGGGCAGGAGGCGTATTTCTCGCCTACGAACTGGCCAAACTGAAGACAGACGCAAAGGTCCTGATGGTGGATAAGGGAGCGCCCCTTGAAAAAAGGATATGCCCTATAAAGGCCGGCAGGACTCCCACATGCGTCAAATGTTCTCCGTGCCACATAATGAACGGGTACGGAGGAGCAGGGACCCTTTCCGACGGCAAATACAACATAACCACCGCTTTCGGCGGCGATCTTCACAAGTATCTGGGCGTGGAGAGGGCCATGGAGCTGATGGAATATGTTGACAGCGTGCTCTGCGACATGGGCGGCAAAGACGCCAAACTATACCAGACCGACCCGGAGCTTAGGACAAAGGCCCTTCAATACGACCTCCATCTGCTCAGCGCCAAGGTCAGACATCTGGGGACCGACAGGAATGTGCGCATCCTTGGAAAGATATACGAAAAGATCAAAGAAGGCGGCATCCAGATGCAGTTCTACACAGACATGGACAAGGTGGAAAAGCTCGATGACGGCCGCTTCAGGATAAAAGATACAAAGGGCGGAGAATATGTCTGCCGCTATCTGGTGCTGGCTGCCGGCCGTTCCGGCTCCAAATGGCTCAGCTCCGTATGCGACGAGTTCGGCATCAGGCAGACCAAGAACCGTGTCGATATAGGAGTAAGGGTGGAACTTCCGGCAGAGATATTCAAACACATCACCGACAGGGTATATGAAAGCAAATTCGTATATAAGACTGACAAGTACAACGACATGGTCAGGACTTTCTGCATGAACCCCTACGGTGAAGTGGTGTCGGAAAACACCAACGGTATCGTCACGGTCAACGGCCACAGTTATGCCGACCCTGCTTTGAGAACGGAAAACACCAACTTTGCCCTGCTGGTATCCAACACTTTTACAGAGCCTTTCAAGGACAGCAACGAATATGGTGAATCAATAGCCAGGCTTTCAAACATGCTGGGCGGCGGAGTCCTGCTCCAGAGGTTCGGCGACCTGGAAAAGGGCAGGCGGACCAACGAGAGACGCATGGAAAAGTGCTTCACCAGACCTACCCTCAAAGCCACGCCTGGCGACCTGAGCCTGGTGATACCGAAGAGGCAGCTTGACGACATCATGGAGATGATATACGCCCTTGACAAGATAGCGCCGGGAACTGCCAATGAGGACACGCTGCTCTACGGAGTGGAGGTCAAGTTCTATAACATGCAGGTGGCAGTGGACCACATGCTGGAGACTGCCGTACCGGGACTGTTTGCCATAGGGGACGGATCGGGAGTGACCCATTCCCTTTCACAGGCGTCGGCCAGCGGAGTGTTTGTCGCCAGACTGCTCAACGACAGGATAAATGACAGGAGGTAATACCATGAGCGAACATTATAAATTTTTTCAGAACAAGCTTTGCGAATACTTTCCGTGCCACAAGACCAGGAACACGGACACATTCAACTGCCTTTTCTGCTACTGCCCGCTGTACGCTCTGGGAGAAAACTGCGGCGGCAACTACAAGTATCTGGAAAACGGCATAAAGGACTGCTCGAACTGTCTTGTGCCTCACAGCCCTAAGGGATACGACTATGTGACATCCAAGTACAGCGAGATCCTGGAGCTGGCAAAGAAAAAATAGATATTATCAGCTGAAAGCGCTGTAAAAAGTCAACGATATATGTTGACTTTTTTGTGGGCGGGTATCTGATGAAGGCCAATGCGCTGATGATGCGCAGGATCATAGGTGAAGCAGGCAGGAACGGTCTCACATCGGGCCAGCCAAAGGTGCTGGAATTTCTCAGCACAGCCGGCGAGGCTGCCATGGAGATATTTCGCAGGGCAGACCATGCAGCAGCCTCAGAACTGTCGGAACAGGAACTGGATATATTGAAAAAAGCCTTGAGCAAGATAGCAAGCTCCCTTACGGCAGATATGAAGAAAGACAGATAGAGCAAAGAAGGAGTGAAGGATTTTGAACAGCAATATCATTAAACGGACCGTGTTGATGTGCGCAGGTCTTTTTATTATGTCCATGGGCATAGCCTTTTCCATAAAAGCGGCCCTGGGGATCTCACCGGTTTCAAGCCTGCCTTATGTGACGAGCAACATATCGGGCATGACCGTAGGCGAGACGACGATCATAATAAACTGTGGATTTGTGCTGCTGCAGGCGGTCATATTGAGAAAAGGTTTCAAGATCTTCAACCTTCTGCAGATACCTGTGTCCGTATTTTTCGGACTGATGATAGATGTGTGCGGCAGCATCCTGAGCGGGTTCATGCCGCAGACATACTGGCAGCAGTGGGCCATGTGCATTGCCGGCATAGTCCTGCTTGCCCTCGGGGTCACCATGGAAGTTACCGCAAAGCTGGTGACTGCGGCAGGGGAAGGAGTGGTGCTGGCCATATGCCGCGTCCTTCCCGTCAAGTTTGGAAATACCAAGGTCGCTTTCGATGTGACGCTGGTAGTCATGTCCATAGCCTTGAGCGCTGCGGTCCTGGGGACCATAGACGGAGTCGGCCTCGGGACCGTGGCATCCGCCCTCTGCGTCGGCTTTATCTCAAAACAGTTCAGCAAACCGATGAAAAAGATCGAGCAGAAATATCTGAGCTGACAGGCAAAATAAACAGTAATCAGACAAAGCCTCCTTTCATACCCTGATTAGATAGGTGATGATAAGGAGGTTAAAAAATGTTTTTGATGATAGTGGGAACCGGCGCCATGGGAGAGGTCGTCAGACAATGCGCCCAGGAAGATCCGTTCTTCGACAGGATAATTTCCGTGGAGCCGACAGAAAACCGCTGGCCGGAAGACAAGGCTGACCTTATCATAGATTTCAGCCATCCGAAAGCCATAAAAGGCATATATGAATACTGCCGTGAAAAGGGCGGCAATATCCCCGTGGTCATAGGCACCACCGGGCAGACAGGGGAAGACGAGGAGATGATAAAGCTCCTCGGCAAGATATGCCCTGTGGACAGAAAGGCCAATTATTCCAGAGGTATCGGGGCAGTCAGCCAGATAGCGCCGGAGGTCAGCGCACTGCTGCCCGGCAGCGACATCGCCATTGAGGAGATACACCACAACAAAAAGAAGGATGCGCCCAGCGGCACGGCTAAGACATTGTGCGACATACTGCATGTGCCGTATTCATCGGCGGTGAGCATGAGGATTGGCACAGTGCCCGGCGAACACAGGATATGCTTTGCCCTGGAAGACGAGGTAATAGAGATAATCCACAGGGCATTTTCCAAGAAGATATTCGCGATCGGAGCCATTGAAGCAGGAAAATCCATGATAAAAATTGACTAAAAATGAAAAATATGCTAAAACATATGCAGATGATTTGCAATATTTCTGCTATGGAGGAAGCATGGAGATTGAACTGAAATATCTGGTCGAAGAACCTATAGCCAGAGAAAAGATATTAAAAGACAGCCATCTTTCCGAGATAAAGGAAAAGGGCAGCGAAGAGGAGATAAAGCTGGACGCCGTATATTACGATACGGCGGATATGGACCTGTGCAGAGGCAGGATGGCTTTTCGCATAAGGCTTGAGAACGGCAATCCGGTGGCAACTTTAAAGTGGGACGGTCAGGTTTCCGACGGCCTGCATGTGAGAGGCGAGTTCAACACACCCGTAGTCCCGGAGAGCATGGAGGCTCCTGATCCTGAGATCTTCAGAGGCAGCGAGATATATGATCAGGTCATGGAAGCCGTCGGCGGTAAGCCGCTCAGAGAGATAATGAGAGTGGAATGCCTGAGAAAGCAGATAATGGTCGATACGGGCAAGAGCATAGACGCCATCTCCCTGGACATAGGAAAGGTGATCACGCCAAAAGGCCAGGCGCCTGTCGCAGAGCTTGAAATAGAGCTTTTTTCCGGAGATCAGGATGATATGATAGCCCTGGGAAGAGAGCTGGCGGCAAAATATAACCTTACGCCGGGAAACAAGAGCAAGTTCCAGGTCGGGCTTGAACTCATAGAAGGCTGATGGATCCCTCCGGATGACGGAGGGATTTTTGTTCGGAAGTCTTTACTTTATGCGGTGTTTGAGGTATAATATTTTGTAATTGTCCGTTAATATACGGGATTTAGGAGGAAAGAATTTAATGAAAGCTACATTTATCTCAAGAGAAAATAATGATGTAAAATTCACGATCGAATTTTCCGCAGAAGAATTTGAAAATGCTCAGATTAAAGCTTATCAGCAGAATAAAGATAGGTTTCAGATAGATGGCTTCAGAAAGGGTAAAGCTCCGAGAAGCATCATAGAAAAACGCTACGGAGAAGGAGTTTTCTTTGAAGACGCCATAGATGAGCTTTTCAGAGAGAATTACGGAAAGGCACTTGCTGAACTGGAGCTTGAAGTTATCGACAGCCCTCGCGCTGAGTTTGGCAAGATAGCAAAAGGAGAAGGCTTCACCACAACGATAACCGTAGCCTGCTATCCTATAGTAGATGTTAAGGATTACAAGGGCGTAGAGATAGACAAGGTGGTACAGGAAGTCAAAGATGAAGATATAGATAAGGAAATAGAAGCGCTCCAGAAGAGAAACGCCCGCATGGTCCTCGTAGAAAGACCTGCAAAAGAAGGGGATACAGTTCTCCTTGATTATTCGGGATTTGTCGGCGACGATCAGTTTGAAGGAGGCACAGCAGAACGTCAGGAACTTAAACTGGGTTCAGGAATGTTCATTCCGGGATTTGAGGAACAGCTTGTAGGAGCGACTCCGGGCGAGAAAAAGGATGTCACCGTGACCTTCCCTGAAGATTACCATGCAGAAGATCTTGCAGGCAAAGAAGCCGTGTTCCACTGTCTCGTACATGAGATAAAAGAAGAACAGCTTCCTGAGCTTGACGATGAATTCGCAAAAGATGTCAGCGAATTTGATACTTTGGAGGAATTAAAAAATTCCACAAGGGAAAGACTAGAAAAGTATGCTAAGGCTTCCGAAGAAAGACAGATGCAGGATGCAGCTCTGGCAAAAGTCGTAGAAGCCAACGAAGTAGAGATACCGTCGGTAATGATCGAGGATGAGATAGACAGGATGATACAGGAACTGGATCAGCAGCTCCGTTATCAGGGCCTGTCTGTGGATCAGTATGTGGAATTTGTCGGAAAGGACGCAAAGGCTTTCAGAGATGAGCTGAGACCGGATGCCGAAAGACAGGTTAAGACAAGAATGCTGCTAAACGGTATAGCAGAAGCCGAAAAGATAGAAGTTTCCCAGGAAGAGCTGGAAAAAGAACTGGAAGATATGGCAGTACAGTATCAGACTACCGCCGACAAGCTTAAAGAAATGATAGGCGTTGAAAACATCAATTTCCTCCAAAAGGATATGAAGATCAAAAAAGCAATAGAATTCATCTATGACAACGCCAAGATAAAATAACATACAAAAGAAAGGGGTAAGATCATGGCTTTGATACCTTATGTCATAGAACAGACTTCAAGGGGCGAAAGATCCTACGATATCTATTCAAGACTCCTGAAAGACAGAGTGATCTTTCTGGGGGAGGAGATAGACGATCATGTGGCCAGCGTTGTGGTGGCCCAGCTTCTTTTCCTTGAGGCAGAAGATCCGGAAAAAGACATCTGCATATATATAAACAGCCCGGGAGGCTCTGTAACGGCAGGCATGGCCATATACGACACTATGCAGTATATCAGGCCGGATGTTTCCACCATATGTGTAGGACTGGCAGCCAGTATGGGTGCTTTTCTGCTGTCATCTGGTGCAAAAGGGAAACGGATGGCTCTGCCTAATGCAGAAATAATGATTCATCAGCCTTTGGGCGGGGTAAAAGGTCAGGCAGAGGATATCAGGATCCATGCAGACTGGATATTGAAGACCAGAGAAAAACTCAACAGGATCATGGCTGAGAACACAGGCCAGCCTCTGGAAAAAGTAGCCAGGGATACCGACAGGGACAATTTCATGAGCGCTGAAGAAGCATGCCGGTATGGTCTGATAGACCAGGTGATAACACCGAGAAAATAGGGGGAATGTAAATGAGCAAATACGATGAAAACAAACAGCTCAGATGTTCATTCTGCGGCAAGCCCCAGAGCCAGGTCAAGAGACTTGTAGCAGGGCCGGGAGTGTACATCTGTGACGAATGTGTTCAGATATGCTTAGATATAATAAATGAAGGGGCCAAAAACGAAGAGATTGCCGGAAAAGAAGCCGAGAATTACAGGCTTCCCAAACCTAAAGAAATCACCGACATATTGTCGGAATATGTGATAGAGCAGGACAGGGCGAAAAAGGCCCTGGCTGTGGCAGTATATAACCACTATAAAAGGATAAACGGGAACAGCCCGGCAGTGGATGACGATGTTGAACTGCAAAAGAGCAACATTGTGATGATTGGACCGACAGGTTCCGGAAAAACGCTGCTGGCACAGACACTGGCCAAGATCCTTGATGTGCCTTTTGCCATAGCAGACGCTACGGCTCTGACAGAAGCCGGGTATGTAGGCGAGGATGTGGAGAACATCCTGCTCAAACTCCTCCAGGCGGCTGACTATGATGTTGAAAAAGCGCAAAAGGGGATAATCTATGTGGATGAGATCGACAAGATCGCCAGAAAATCCGAGAACCCTTCGATCACAAGAGATGTGAGCGGAGAGGGCGTCCAGCAGGCTCTCCTGAAGATCCTTGAGGGTACGGTCGCAAATGTACCTCCTCAGGGCGGCAGGAAACATCCCCATCAGGAGTTTATCCAGTTTGATACCACCAATGTACTGTTCATCTGCGGCGGAGCCTTTGACGGACTGGACAAGGTCATCAAGCGCCGTATGGGTGACAAGGTGATAGGTTTCAACGCAGACATACAGCCCAGCAGGACTGACGAAAGCCAGCTGCTTTCACAGGTAAGGCCTGAGGATCTTCTCAAGTTCGGGCTTATACCTGAATTTGTAGGCAGGCTTCCGGTGATCGTCACCCTGGAAGAACTTTCAGAGGATGCCCTGGTCAGGATAATAAAAGAACCTAAGAATGCTCTCCTCAAACAGTACAGGAAGCTGCTGGCCATGGACAATGTAGAACTGGAAATGGATGACGAAGCCATAAGAGCGGTGGCAAGAGAGGCTCTGAAACGCAAGACCGGAGCCAGAGGTCTCAGAGGTATAATGGAAGATATAATGACTGACATCATGTACGAAATACCTTCAAGAAATGATGTTGAAAAGTGTATAATAACCAGAGAGACCATAGAAATGAAAGGAAGACCAAAGCTGGTATTAAATTCCGGGAAGCAATTAAAAGATCAAGAAGCGAACGCTTCATAAGACAGGCGACCTTCGGTCGCCTTGTTTAGTAGAACAGCAGAAAGGGGGAATTTTTCATGGGTGAAATGGAAAACCAAGTAATGACACAACAAGATGAAGAACTTACCGTTAAAGAAAGACTTGTAATGCCATGCATACCGCTCAGGGGGCTGCTGGTATATCCCAACACCATACTGCACTTTGATGTGGGAAGGGAAAAATCCATAAAGGCTCTTGAATCTGCCATGAGTAAGGACAAATTACTGTTTGTGACAGCTCAGAAAGATGAAAGCATACTGATCCCTACTGAAAAAGATTTTTATGAGACTGGAACTGTCGTTAAGATAAAACAGATGCTCAAGATACAGGGAGATACGGTAAGGGTGCTGGTAGAAGGCCTGTACAGGGCAGCCATCACAGAAGTGATGACTGATGACCCGTTTATTTCCGTTGCCATTGAAAAACTGACGAGTATAAACTATCCGGCTGATGAGATCGAAATGCAGGCCATGATAAGAGTGGTCCTTAACAGTTTTGACGAATATCTGGAGCTTAACCCGAACATCAAACCGGATCTGTATGACCTTTCGGTAATATTGGATGATCCGGACATGCTTGCGGATACCATTGCCGTACAGCTCAATATAGATGTGGAAAAGAAGCAGCAGGTCCTTGAGGCTCTTGATGTAAAAAAGAGGATAGCCCTGCTCAATGGTTTTATATTTGAGGAGAACCAGATACTCAGGCTGGAACGGAAGCTCAGCGAACAGGTACAGGAAAATGTAAAGCAGAACCAGAAAGAATACTACCTGCGGGAGCAGATGAAAGCTATCCAGAGCGAACTGGGATACGGGGAGGAAGCTGCCGACGAGGCCTCAGAGTGGCTGGAAAAACTTAAAGCCCTCAAATTAGATCCAAAGATCCAGGAGAAAGTAGAAAAAGAAATAAACAAGTTTGCAAAGATGATGCCGACTTCTGCAGAAAGCGGTGTCATCAGGAACTATGTGGAGACGATACTTTCTCTGCCTTGGAAAAAATCATCCAAGACCAATTCTGACATAGACAAGGCTGAGAAGATCCTCAATGAGGATCATTACGGGCTTACCAAGGTAAAGGAAAGAATACTTGAGTATCTTGCAGTGATACATCTTTCCAAAGGCATCAAAGGCCCGATCATCTGCCTTGTAGGGCCTCCGGGTGTAGGAAAGACTTCCATAGCCAAGTCAATAGCGAGGGCAACCAACAGAGAATTTGTAAGGATGGCCCTGGGAGGAGTAAGAGACGAGGCTGAAATAAGAGGCCACAGGCGTACTTATGTGGGAGCGATCCCAGGACGCGTCATAAACGCCATAAAAGACGCAGGGACAAACAACCCGGTATTCCTATTTGATGAGGTAGATAAGATAGGAGCCGATTTTAAGGGGGATCCTGCCTCAGCCCTTCTTGAGGTGCTGGATCCTGAGCAGAATAAGGACTTTACAGATCATTTCCTTGAGATACCCTTTGACCTCTCCAAGGTAATGTTCATAACTACTGCCAATACCACAGAGACCATACCAAGACCTCTCCTTGACCGTATGGAAGTCATAGAAATATCAGGCTATACTGAGGAAGAAAAGGTGAAGATCGCCCAGCGGTATCTGGTACCCAAGCAGATGGAAGCCCACGGCTTAAAAAAGAAAAATTTCTCAATAAGCGAGAATGCGCTCAGAGATCTGATAAACTACTATACAAGGGAATCAGGAGTGAGAAACCTTGAAAGGGAGATCGGCAGCCTGTGCCGCAAAGTGGCCAGAAAGATAGTTGCCAGGAAGGCGGAGAGCTACAGGATAACTCCGGCTTCTCTTGAAAAATATCTGGGCAAGCACAGATTCCGTTACGATGTGGTGGAAAATGAAAGCGAGATAGGCGTTACCACCGGAATGGCATGGACCCAGGTGGGAGGCGATACCCTGTTCATTGAGACAGCAGTTGTGCCAGGCACCGGGCGGATCGAGCTGACAGGACAGCTTGGCGATGTAATGCAGGAATCAGCCAGAACGGCCATAACATATATAAGGTCGATCGCATCTGAATACGGTATAGAAGAGGACTTTTACAAAAAGTACGACCTTCATGTCCATGTTCCGGAGGGGGCCGTTCCCAAAGACGGACCGTCAGCAGGAGTGACCATGTTCACCTCTGTCATGTCTGCCCTCACCGGCATACCGGTTAAAAAAGATGTGGCCATGACAGGAGAGATAACTTTAAGGGGCAAGGTGCTGCCGGTAGGCGGCATAAAAGAAAAGGTCCTGGCTGCTCACAGAGCAGGGATCAGGACGATATTGCTCCCGGAAGAAAATAAGGCCGATATAGATGATATACCTCAGACTGTCAGGAAGCAGCTAACCTTTGTCCTGCTGAACAAAGCTAAAGAAGCTCTCAAATATGCTCTGGAAGAAAACGAAAAGGTGTAGTATGATAGTAAGAGAAGCAAATCTTGAGGCTGTGGCAGTCAGGCCGGCTCAATATCCGGCCCCTGTCATGCCGGAGATAGCCTTTGCAGGCCGTTCCAATGTGGGAAAATCTTCGCTGCTGAACCTCCTGACCGGCAGAAAGAGCCTTGCCAGAGTTTCCGGCAGCCCCGGAAAGACAAGGACCATAAATTTTTACAACATTGACAGCAAGTTCAGGATAGTTGACCTTCCCGGATACGGTTATGCTAAGGTTTCCAAAACGACCAGCAGAGAGTGGGGGCCGATGATGGAGGACTATCTCCAGAACCGGCAGAATCTCCTGAAAGTGGTCCAGCTTGTGGACATACGCCATGAGCCGTCAGCTCAGGACATACAGATGTATGATTACCTGAGACATTACGGCCTTGATGGGCTGATCGTGGCTACAAAAGCCGATAAGGTTTCAAGGAACCAAATGTCCAAATGTCTCAAGACCATACGACAGGCCTTAGACCTCAGCGATGAAGATGTGATCGTGCCTGTATCGGCGCTGAAACGCCAGGGACACGACAGACTGCTCCTCGAAATAGAAAAGATTTTGGAGGGATAGATGCAGTTTATAAGTTTCCGGGTGCTTTTCCGGCGTATCAAGGCTATTTCATCCATGATGAAAGACAGGTCGGTGCCCAAGCGAAAGAAAGCGCTGGTCATATTTGGTATATTGTATCTGTTCATGCCTTTGGATCTGATCCCGCCTGTGATCTTTCCTTTTGGATTTCTGGATGATCTGATACTGTGGATCTGGATACTCTTCCACCTTAAAGACACACTGGATCGGTACCGTCAGGAAGAGCCGGCGGAGGATCTTTCAGGCAGGTTCAGAAAAGAAGATATAGTTGACGGAGTATCATTTACAGTAGATCAGGAGGAAAAAAATGAGTGATAACATCGCCGCATCGGCCAAGGTCCTGTTCACCAGAGAGCAGATAGAAGAAAGAGCCGCCCAGCTGGGCAAACAGATTTCAGATGATTATGCCGGAGAATCCCTTTACCTTATCGGAACTCTCCGAGGCGCTGTGGTATGGATGGCGGACCTGATGAAGAATATCACAAACGATACGGAGATCGACTTTATAGTGGCTTCCAGCTACGGTTCGGGAACCACTTCAACCGGTCTTGTGAGCATAAAAAAAGATCTTGAAGGTGATATTTACGGCAAGAATGTACTCATTATCGAGGACATAGTGGATACGGGAACTACTCTCAAATACCTTAAGGAACATCTTGCCGACAGGAACCCGAAGAGTATCAGGATATGCACCCTGCTGGACAAGCCGTCCAGGCGTACGGTGGATATAGAGGCCGATTATGTGGGGTTTTCCATAGAAAATCTCTTTGTCATCGGCTACGGTCTGGATTATGACCAGAAATACAGGAACCTTCCATATATAAGCTATCTGGAAGGCTAAAAAAGTTATCAATTAAAAAAAGGAGATACATACAAATGGCTTATGAAGTAAAAATCGGAATATCCAACAAGCACCTTCACCTCAGTGAAGAACACATCGAGATCCTTTTCGGCAAGGGACATCAGCTGACCCCGACCAAACCGCTGGTACAGCCGGGACAGTTTGCCTGCGAAGAAAAGGTTGACATCGTTGGACCAAAGAGAACTCTCAAAGGGATCAGAGTACTGGGACCTGCCAGAAAAGAAACACAGGTAGAGCTGGCCATGACTGATGCCAGGACCATAGGTATTTCTGCTCCTGTAAGGGAGTCCGGCAAACTGGAAGGAACTCCGGGATGCAAGCTTATCGGACCTTGCGGTGAAGTTGAGATCGACCACGGCGTTATCGTTGCACTGAGGCATGTTCACCTCAACGACGAGCAGGCTGCCGAAGCTGGAGTTAAAGACGGCGACATGGTGAGCATCAAGATCGAAGGCGAAAGAGGCCTGGTATTTAATAATGTTCTCGTAAGAGCCGGATCAAAGCACGAAAGAGAAGTACATCTTGATACTGACGAAGGAAATGCAGCAGGCTGCGGCGGAGATACCGTGTGCACCATCATCAAATGATCCCAGATGAGGGATGATATGCGGCTGAAAGACCAGCCCGGCTGACAAAATCCGGAGAAATTTCGGATTTTGTCAAAAAAATGTACAGAATGGGAATTTCCGGCACTGAGCGGGCCGGAAATTGACAGAAACCCACAAAATCAAGAAAAATGTCAATGGAATCGGAGATTTTATTGACATTTTTTGTTTTTTTGTCAACGAATCAGACTCCGGCATATTACATGCACCATTGGTATTTAAACAGCATAAAATAGAAAGCGAACCTATAAAAGCAGGTGAAGGTGATGGGCTATTATGACAGACGGATAAACAAGGCGGTCAAAACGGCCGGTATCATCGATGGTTCAGAACAGACCCGGATAGTGTTTTTTAGTGATTGCCACAGGGGTGACGGAAGCTGGAGCGACAGTTTCCTCCACAATAAGATACTGTATCAGGCAGCCCTGGACTATTACTGGATAAACGGTTTCACATATGTGGAGGTGGGAGACGGAGATGAGCTGTGGGAAAACCGGAGCTTCCAGCGCATATCAGAAGTGCATGGAGATATTTTCCGCAGCCTGCGCCGGTTTGCCGCATCCGGCAGACTGCATATGATAGCCGGCAATCACGATAAGGTAAAACTGAAAAAAGGATGGCCGCCGGCCATGGGTTACGGTTTGCATCCATGTCCATGCCGGGAAGCGGTCATCATACACCTCCCGGAAAACCATGAACTTTTCGCCATCCACGGCCACCAGGCAGATTTTTTCAACGATAAGCTCTGGCCCCTGGCCCGCTTTATGGTGCGCTATCTGTGGAGGCCTTTGGAACTGTCAGGCTTCAAAGACCCTACCAGCGCTGCAAGGAATTACAAAAAAGGCAGCGCCGTGGAAAAGCGTCTTATGGACTGGGCGGAAAGAAACAAAATCAATGTCATTTCAGGCCATACTCACAGACCGGCCATGAAAAAAGCAGGAACGGTAAATTATATCAATACCGGTTCCTGCGTACATCCAAACGGGATAACATGTGTAGAATTGCGTGACGGCAAAGCCGGGCTGATCAAATGGACCCAGTGTGTCGATGAGAACAGGCGAATATATGTATGCAGGCAGAGCCTTGCATGAACTGACCCGCCGGGCTGATGCAGATCCGGACTTTGCTGTGGATCACTGCCAGTAATCGGTATCCTTTACGCCTATGTCGGCTGCCTTAAAATCAAGGGGCCGGCCGGCTTTTTTCTTGGCGTTATAATCGCGCAGCGCTTTAAAAGCTGTATTGCCAAGTATTATACACACAGGAACATTGATGAGGGCCATACATCCCATCAGCACATCTGCCGTATCCCATGCAAGGCCTGCGCTGAACTGGGCGCCTACAAAGATTATGGCCACTGCCAGGAGTCTGTAGCAGAACATGAAAGCTTTATTGCCCAAGGCATTTTTGTATATGTAGCTGATGTTCATTTCTGCATAGAAATAATTTCCCACAAGAGTAGTGTATGCGAACAGGGCGAGAGCAGCCGTGATGAAATATCCACCGAAGGCGCCGAAATTGACTCCGAGAGAGTCCTGGATATATGCCGCACTGAGGGCATTGCCGGTTTCATCCACATATGCTGCCGGGTCTACGCCTGCGCACAGCACCATAAAGGCTGTAGATGAACAGATCAGCAATGTATCGATGAATACCGAAAGCATCTGTACGAGTCCCTGCTTGACAGGGTGGGAAACATCGGCAGAAGCGGCAGCATTGGGAGCCGAACCTATACCGGCTTCGTTGGAGTAGAGCCCTCTTTTAATGCCGTTCATTATGGTAGCTCCGAATATGCCTCCGGTCACCGATGAAAGATTGAAAGCACCTTTGAAAATGCTTCCGATCACGGCAGGGAACGTACCTATATTGAGGATTATGGTTATCAGCGCAACACCTATATAAGCGATTGCCATTATAGGTACTATGACCTGAGTTGCCTTTGAAATGCGCTTTCCTCCGCCAAAGATCACAACAGCAGAAAGGACTGCCACTATGGCGCCGATATAAAGTGTTGCATTATCAGACGGAACATATGCCTTGACAAAGTCCGTCAGGTTAAAAGATGCCAGAGCGTTGAACCCGCCCATGTATGTCAGTATCAGGAACAATGCGAAGATACCGCCCAGGGCAGGGGCTTTCAGAGCCTGCTTTATGTAATATGCAGGACCACCGTAGGAACCGTCTGTGCCTTTTTTCTTATATATCTGAGCCAGGGTGGACTCAACAAAGGCTGAAGCACCTCCAAGGACTGCTATGAGCCACATCCAGAATACGGCTCCCGGACCGCCTGCGATGATGGCGCCCGTAACGCCGACTATGTTGCCGGTGCCTACTCTTGAAGCGGTGGAAACCATCAGAGCCTGGAAAGAGGAGATCGAGTCCTTATCCTTTTTTGGCTCAGAAATAACTTTGATAGATTCTTTCAGCATGCGTATCTGCACGAATTTTGTCCTGAAAGAGAAGTAAATGCCGGCTGCAATCAGAAGCACGATCAGAACATAACTGTACATATACCCGCTTATGCTGCTGATCATATTAGCGATAAATTCCATTTTTCCTCCTTATGTCATGTCAGTATCGTTCAATATTTTATATGGAAACCGGCTGAAATGCAAGGAAAAGTTAGGCGTATCATCATTTAAAGGCGATATATGTAAATAAATGCATAATTGATTCGTTAGGAGGTCAACCTTTTTAGAGCATATTATATTTATCTTGTGACAGGCACAGAGCACCTCTCCTAAAAAACAAATTTTGCCGATTAAATAATATGTAAAAATATTGCTGCTGTAAGCTTTATGCCACAGTCATAATTTAATGTGAGCCTCAAACTTACATCTTGACTTTCGGCGCTTTTCCAAGTAAAATAATACAGTACAATTTTTATATGCGCAGGCGTTGAAGGAACCAGTAGCCGGGTCTAATAACCTTACAGAGAGCCGCCTCAAAGGCTGAGAGGGCGGTGGTGAAACCTGAGTAGCAAATATCACTCCGGAGCCTGATCACTTTAATGAGAGGCCGGCCGGGTCCGTTGCATATGACGGAGCGACAGGACGGCAATTAGGGTGGTACCGCGGTTATGAAATAATCGTCCCTAAATCGATACATATTTATCGGCTTAGGGATTTTTTAATGGCCCTGATCCGATGTCCGGCCAATGGAGACTTCCGGGGCGCAAGTGGGCTTATAAGGCCATGCGCGCCGAACGGAAACACCGGATCTCGGTCAGAATATCCCCTGAGCAAAGAGAGGAGAGAAAAATGTTCAAAAAGCTTTCAGACAAGCCCGTAGCACAGGTACAGAACGAGCAAGTCGAAAAATGGAAAGAAGAAGACCTTCTCAAAAAATGCGTAGACGCCAGAGAAGGCTGCACACCGTTCGTATTCTACGAAGGCCCGCCTACAGCCAACGGCAAGCCGGGCATACACCATGTAATGGCCAGGACCCTCAAAGACTCCGTATGCCGCTACAAGACCATGCAGGGCTATCAGGTAAACAGAAAGGCCGGATGGGACACCCACGGACTTCCTGTCGAAATAGAAGTAGAAAAGCAGCTCCACATGTCCGGCAAGCAGGACATTGAAAAATACGGTATCAAAGAATTCAACGAGAAATGCCGTGAATCGGTCTTCACCTACACCGGAATGTGGCGTGAAATGTCCGAGCGGATGGGCTATCTGGTAGATCTGGACCATCCTTATGTGACATTGGAAAACGACTATATCGAGACCGGCTGGTGGATCCTCAAGAAATTCTTCGACGCCGGCCTGATCTACGAAGGACACAAGATACTCCCATACTGCCCTCGCTGCGGAACAGGACTTGCTTCCCACGAAGTAGCCCAGGGCTATAAGATGGTAAAGACCAATACCATAACGGCAAAATTCAAAAAAGCCGGAACTGAAAACGAATACTTCCTGGCATGGACCACCACCCCTTGGACCCTGGCTTCCAATGTGGCTCTGACCGTAGGCCCTGACATCGACTATGTAAAAGTCAGGATGACAGAAGGCGACGAAGAGGGCAACATCTTCTATGTGGCCCAGCACTTGGCCGACAAAGTCCTGGGAGCAGGCAAGTATGAAGTCCTCCAGACCATAAAGGGCAAAGACATGGAATACATGGAATACGAGCAGCTCATGCCGTTCGTAAAGCCTGACAAGAAAGCATTCTTTGTTACCTGCATGGATTATGTTTCCATAGAAGACGGTACAGGTATCGTACACACGGCACCTGCTTTCGGTGAAGACGACTATCAGTGCGGCCGCAAATACGATCTGCCGGTAGTTCAGCCGGTAGACGAGAGAGGCTGCTACACCGATACTCCTTGGAAAGGCCATTTCGTAATGGAAGAAGGCCTTGATGTGGAGATCATCAAGTACCTGGCCGGCGAAAACAAGATATTTTCCAAAGAAAAAATAGAGCACAACTATCCGCACTGCTGGAGATGCGGCACACCGCTGGTGTACTACGCCAAACCGTCATGGTACATCGCCATGAGCCAGCTCAAGGATCAGCTTGTGGCCAACAACAATACAGTAAACTGGTTCCCTCCTTATGTAGGAGAAAAGCGCTTCGGCAACTGGCTGGAAGAAGTCAAGGACTGGGCGATCTCCCGCTCAAGATACTGGGGAACCCCTATCCCTATCTGGAGATGTGAATGCGGCCATTTAGAGTGCGTAGGTTCCAGAAAAGAGCTGGTTGAAAAAGCCATCGAACCGATAGATGAGACCATCGAGCTCCACAGACCTTATGTGGACGATGTTCACCTCAAATGTCCTCACTGCGGCAAGCCGATGACCAGGATAACAGAGGTAATGGACTGCTGGTTCGACTCAGGAGCAATGCCTTTCGCCCAGTGGCACTATCCGTTTGAACACAAGGAAGACCTGGAAGAAAAACTGTTCCCGGCTGACTTCATCTGCGAGGGTATCGACCAGACAAGAGGATGGTTCTATTCTCTGATGGCGATCTCCACATTCATCATGGGAAAAGCTCCATACAGGAATGTACTGGTCAACGACCTGATCCTGGACAAAGAGGGCAAGAAGATGTCCAAGTCCAGGGGCAACACAGTTTCGCCTTTTGAACTGTTCGACAAATACGGAGCCGACGCCACCAGATGGTACCTGCTCAGCGTATCGCCGGCATGGACGCCGACCAGATTTGACGAGGACGGCCTCATAGATGTGGTGAGCAAATTCTTCGGAACACTGAGAAATGTATATAACTTCTTCGTACTGTATTCCAATCAGGATCAGATAGACCCTGCCAGCCTCAAAGTCCCTTATGACCAGAGGCCTGAGCTGGACAGATGGATCCTGAGCAAATACAACCAGCTCATAGCTGATGTGACCGAGTACATGGATCAGTACGACCACATGAAGACAGTAAGGGCCATCAACGACTTTGTCAACGAAGACCTTTCCAACTGGTACATCAGAAGGGCCAGGAGAAGATTCTACGCCGAGGAACTGACCGAGGACAAGAAGAGCGTTTACGCCACAACTTACGAGATACTGGTGGGAACAGCCAAGCTGATCGCTCCGATAGCTCCGTTCATTTCCGACGAAATGTATGTGAACCTGACCGGGGAAGAGACAGTGCACACCGCATACTTCCCTAAGGCTGACATGAGCCTGGTGGACAAGGATACGGAAAAGAGGATGGATCTGGTAAGAGCTCTGGTGACACTGGGACGCGGAACCAGAGAAAAAGAGAGGATCAAGGTAAGACAGCCTCTTTCGGAAGTTCTGGTGGACGGAAAGTACGAAGAGATCATCGCAGACCTGACTCCGCTGATCCTGGAAGAACTCAATGTCAAGAAAGTAGTCTTTGAAAAAGACCTGGGTAAATATATGGACTTTGCCCTCAAGCCGAACTTCAAGGCGGCCGGCCCGGTGCTGGGTTCAAAGATAAAGGCTTTCGGAGCCGCTCTTGCAAAGGCTGACCCGGCCAGGACAGTAGAGGCTCTTGAAGCTGACGGCAAGGTCACTCTGGACATTGACGGAGAGGCCACTGAGATAACCAGAGACTTTGTGGATGTAAGGATCAGCGCCAAAGAAGGCTTTGCAGTAGCCATGGAAAACAATGTGTTCACCATCCTGGACACTACCCTCGACGATGATCTCATTGACGAGGGACTGGCCAGAGAGCTGATCTCCAAGGTACAGCAGATCCGTAAGCAGCAGGCCTTTGAGATGATGGACAATATCGCCATAACCATAGACGCTGACGATAAAGTCAGGAACGCTGCTGAGAAGCACAAGAGCTACATCATGAAGGAGACTCTTGCCCTCAGCCTTGATTACGGCCAGGCCGACGAAAAATATGACCTTAACGGTCACAAGACAGGTATAAGCGTTGTAAGAAAATAACAGGCAAAGATGGCTGCGCCGCCATGGAGCAGCCATTTTCCGCATACAGGATAAAACCAGCAGAAAACCACAGCATAAAGGGAATTTAAAAGGAGCATACGGATGCCGGGATTAAGCAGCAGAGAAGTAGATGAGCGGATAAGACAGGGGCTGGATAACGAACAGGTCAGTTCATCTACACGGACCATCAAACAGATCATACAGGAAAATGTATTTACATATTTCAACCTTATCTTCACAGTTCTTGGAGTATTGCTGGTCATAGTGGGGTCTTTCAAGGACCTGACATTTATGCTCATCGTCCTGGCCAATACGGCCATAGGCATAGCCCAGGAAATAAGGTCCAAGCAGACTCTGGACAAGCTCAAGCTGATGAAGATGCCCAAGTGCCATGTGATCCGGGACGGCCGGGAAAAAGAGGTGGCCGTGGAGGATCTGGTGCTGGATGATGTCATCATCCTGCGGGCCGGGAGCCAGATACCGGCCGACGCAGAGGTCCTTGACGGCAGTGTCCAGGTCAACGAAGCCCTGATAACAGGTGAAGCTGATGAGATATCTAAAACACAGGGCATGAAACTGCTTTCGGGTAGTTTTGTAGTATCAGGCGAATGCATGGCAAGGCTTACGGCAGTAGGGAGAAGTTCATATATTTCCAAGCTGACTTTGGAAGCCACAAAAGATAAAAAGACCGAAGAATCAGAGATGATAAAATCTCTCGACAAGATGGTCAAGATCATCGGAATGATCATAATCCCCGTTGGTGCCATACTGCTCATACAGGAATGGTTTGTGCTGGAAGGCGGTTTCCGCAGCAGCGTTATCTCCATGGTAGCCGCTGTCCTTGGGATGATACCTGAGGGACTCTATATGACCGCCAGCATCGCCATGGTGGTCAGCGCCATGAGGCTTGCCCGCCGGGATGTGCTGGTCCAGAACATGAAGTGCATAGAAACTCTTGCAAGAGTAGATGTACTCTGCGTGGACAAGACCGGTACCATAACAGAAAACGAGATGAAGGTCGACAGCTATCAGATCATAGACGAAAGCCATGATGAAGACCAGATACTGCGGCTCATAGGCGACCTGGTACAGCAGCAGAACAAAGACAATATAACCATGGCGGCCATGCAGGGCTACTTTACTGACAGGAGCGGCAGGCCTGCAGAACTGGTATGCCCGTTCTCGTCAAAATACAAATACTGCGGCGTCAGTTACGGCAACAGCAACTTTGTCCTCGGCGCTCCGGAGTTCGTGCTGCGGGAAAGCTTTGACCGGTATTCAGGTCACATCAATGAAATGAGCGAACAGGGATACAGGGTCCTGGCCTTTGCTCAGATAGGGGAAGTGCCACAGGGGCAGCCTCTTGCTACCCACGCTCACCTGCTGGCCCTGGTTTTCCTGACCAACCCTATCAGAAGTTCTGCCAAGGAAACTTTTCAGTTTTTCGCCAAAAATGGTGTTGATATAAAGGTGATATCGGGAGACAATCCTGTCACAGTTTCCAATGTGGCCCTTGAAGCAGGCATAGAAGGGGCCGAGCGCTATGTAGACGCCCGCCAGCTGGTCAACGAAAGGGCCATCTACGAAGCTGTGGACCAGTATACGGTATTTGGCCGTGTAACTCCTGAGCAAAAGAGGATGTTCGTCAAAGCCCTCAAGCGCCACGGAAAGACCGTAGGTATGACAGGAGACGGAGTCAACGACATACTGGCTCTCAGGGACGCTGACTGCTCGGTTGCCATGGCGTCAGGAAGCGAAGCTGCTTCCAATGCAGCCCAGCTGGTGCTGATGGATTCGGACTTTTCCAAGATGCCGTCAGTAGTAGCCGAAGGGCGGCGGGTCGTAAACAATATTGAAAAAGCGGCCATACTATATTTGACAAAGAATATATTTTCGCTGCTGCTGGCGGTGTTCTCAGTGGTAAATGTCCTGTCGTACCCGTTGACTCCGTCACAGATAACACTGATAAGCATGTTTACCATAGGAGTGCCGTCCTTTGTGATATCCCTTGAACCAAACAAAAACAAGATCAAGGGGACATTCCTGGGCAATGTGTTCAAGACAGCAGCCCCTGCCGGTCTGACTACTTTTATAAGCGTCAGCTCTCTGGTAGTGTTCGGCGAAGTCTTTGAAATAGAAAGCGAGTGTATATCCACCTCCAGCACCATGCTGGTAGCCCTTGTAGGCTTTATGATACTGGGCAAAGTCGCAAAGCCGACCAACGGCCTGCATATAGCTCTGATAACGGTCTGTGTGGCCGGTATGGGATACTGTGTGTTCTTTATGCCGGAAATGTTCGGCATCAACAGCATTTCCACTCAGGCAGCGATGCTTCTGGTGGTGTTCCTCATCGCTACAGAAGCGGTGTTCAGATATGTGTATAAATTTATCGGACTATTCAGTATGATCGGAAGCAGCAGGAAAAAGAAACACCACAGAGGAAAAAATAAAAGGAGAAGATCCGGGCGGGTCTGATCTTAAAGGAGAAGGCAAGTCTCAAAGGAGAGGATGAGCCTCTCCTTTTTTTGTTTGTATTTTCCACTGATTTGGTGTATGATAATAATGTATAGCAAAAAAAGGGGGAAGAAACAGAGTGCGAAAGTTTAATATGTTTTGCTCGTTTGCACTTGTGTTGTTTATGACGCTGCTGATAATCACTGTGGGGCAGAACGCAGTTTTAAGGACATCGGCAGGCTATACATTCTATTTCAATGACACAAGAGTAGTCGACAGTTTGGGGGTAAACTACAGCAATTCAGAAATGTCCCAGGAGATCACATCATTTATGAACTCGTGGAGGCCGGAGGAATTTCAGGTCTATGACGATACGGGATATGATATGCAGGGGATTTTCAGTGAAAGGGACAGCGATAATATGCTGGCTGTAAAGAAGGCGGCTGACATAAGTCTTATCGTGTGCATAGTGAGTTTGATAATTACTGTAGCAATTTATGTTTATTTTTTAAAAAATGATTTTAAACTGGTACTCAGACGGAGGCTGTGGGTAGTGACAGGGTTTACTGCCGTTTTGCTCATAGGCGAGACAATACTCACAAAGACTTCTGCAGGCGTGTCATTTCTGATGAATGTCATTGGACTTGAGACTCTTCTGGACAATTCCGCTCTCAGGGTACTGCTGGGCGGAGACTTCATCAGCATGGCGGGAACTTTTCTTGTTTTGTACACACTGGCAGCCTTTTTTGCGGTGTTCTATGTGACAAGGGTGCTCACGAAGCCGCCGAGGATATTTTTTTAAAAGGAGAAATGCTTATGATTCTTGTGCATCTGGCTAGGGGGTTTGAAGAAGTTGAAGCTGTTACGGTCGTAGATATACTGCGCCGGGCCGGAATGGACGCCCATTTTGTGTCGCTGACCACGACAAGGGAAGTGGTCGGCGCCCACGGCATTACCATAGATGCTGACTATATGTATCAGGATATTGATTACGATTACTGCGAAATGTTGATATTGCCCGGAGGGATGGACGGGGCCGTGAACATGCTCCATCATAAGGGCATATGCAGTAAGGTGAAAAAATTCGCAAGGGACGGGCGGGGGATAGCCGCCATATGCGCCGCACCGATGGTGCTGGGGGAACTGGGAGTCCTTGAGAACAGGAAAGCTACCATATATCCCGGCATGGAGGACAAGCTCAAAGGCGCAGAATACATAGATATACCTGTAGTAAGGGATATCAATATAATCACATCTCAGGGACCGGGAACAGCTATGCAGTTTGCTCTGGCCATTGTGGGATTTTTTAAGGGAGAAGAAGCGGCCGAAAATATAGCTGAAGGGCTGCTGTTAGATATATGAATTTAAAAACTGATTTTCATATCCATACATGGTATTCTGACGGGACCTTGAGCCCTTCGGAGATAGTGCAGAAATATTCCTGCGAAAGATACGATGTCATAGCCATAACAGACCATGAGACGACGGCGGGTATAAAAGAAGCTGAAGAAAAAGGCAGAGAAGTGAATCTCAAAGTTGTGGCAGGTATCGAGCTGCCTGCGGTTTTTGAGGGAAAAGAACTTCATATATTAGGCTATCATTTTGATCTGAAAAACAGGGCCCTGACGGAAAAACTGGATTTTATGGCCGAAAAACGCATGGAAAGAAATGCCCGCCTCCTAAAAGCCATCAGAGAAAAGGGATATGAAATAGAAGAACAGGATCTTATCTTCAGAGAGGGCCAGACATATATAGGAAAACCCAACTTTGCACGGGCGCTCATAAAAAAGGGATATATAAACAAAGTATCTGAGGCTTTTGAACCGGGAAGATTTCTCGAAGATCCTCAGCTGAAGGAAATAAAAAAATATCTTATCCCGGCAGAGGAAGCTCTGACCATTATCCGAGATGCAGGAGGCATCCCGGTACTTGCCCATCCATGCAAGATCCGTGGTATTGGCCGCAGGGGAAGCGAGGAATTCAGGGATTCTTTCAGCCAGCTCCTTAAACGGCTCAGGCAGGCCGGTCTGAAAGGCCTGGAGTGCATATATCCGGATCATACGGAAGAAGAAAGACTATTTTTTATAGATGAAGCTGCCAGGCTGCATCTTCATATAACAGAAGGCTCGGATTTTCACGGCGACAGGTAAACGCCCCGTAAAACCAGCCGGTTAAATAAATAATATACGCAGAGGAGATTGAGACGCGTCATAAACAAAGGCATAGCCTTTGTTTTGGCGTGTTTTTTTGCAAAAAAACAGTTACAGGAGGGAGACAAGTGTATAAAGTTGCCATAATAGGAGCAGGCGTAGTTGGCGCCATGACTGCAAGGCGGCTGTCAGCCTATGAGGGGGAGATAGTGATCCTAGAAAAAGAACAGGATGTGGCCATGGGCCAGTCAAAAGCCAACAGCGGTATCGTCCATGCTGGTTTCGATCCGGTACCGGGCAGCCTTAAAGCAGAAATGAACATACAGGGCAGCCGGATGATGGAAGAAACATGCAGCCTGCTGGGAGTAGGATACAGACGAAACGGATCGCTGGTGGCCGCTTTCAGCGATGAGGACTGCCTGACTTTGAAAAAGCTATATGAGCGAGGGATAGAAAACGGAGTTGAAGGGCTGAGGATACTTGAAGGAGAAGAGATATTCCGGATAGAAAAAAACCTTTCACGCAAGATAAAGAAAGCCCTGTATGCGCCGACAGGAGCCGTAGTATGCCCTTATGAACTGACCATCGAAGCCGCAGGCTGCGCAATGGATAACGGAGCAAGGCTGATGCGTTCGTTTGAGGTAGAGAAAATAGACAGGACAGACGGAACCTTTGTGATAACGGCTGCCGATGGGAGAAAGATACAGTCTCGGTTTGTCATCAACTGTGCGGGATTGTACTCAGATAAGATAGCCCGGATGGTCGGCGATGATTCTTTTAATATCACGCCCAGAGCAGGGGAGTATCTGCTTCTGGATAAAGAAGCCGCTTATCTGACTGACACGACCATATTTAAAGTTCCCGACAAGATGGGCAAAGGCGTCTTGGCCGTAAAGACTGTTGACGGCAATATACTGCTGGGGCCCACATCAGTTGACAGGACCGGCAGGGACGACTTTTCCGTGACAGAAGCCGGGATGGAAAATATAAAAAATAAGGAATCCATGTTTTTCGACCGGATACCGTATGACAAGGTCATAACACAGTTTGCCGGCCTGAGAGCCCACGGCGACAAGGGGGATTTCATCATCAACAGTCCGGTGCCGGGATTTGTAAATGCTGCCGCCATAGAATCGCCGGGACTCACATCAGCTCCCGCCATAGCCCTGAAGATAGAGAAGATCCTCATCGAACAGGGCTTTGAACCAGACACGAAGGAAAACTACGACCCAGGAAGGCCAAAACGCAAGATATTCGCAAAATGTTCAGTTGAAGAAAAAAATGACCTGATAAAACAGGACCCCTCTTATGGTCATGTTGTCTGCCGCTGTGAAGAAGTAACAGAAGCAGAGATAAAAGAAGCCATCCATAGAGCTCCGGGCGCCGTGGATATTGACGGGATCAAGAGAAGGACAAGGAGCGGCATGGGCCGGTGCCAGGGAGGATTCTGCATGCCGCAGGTCCTTGAGATACTTGCCAGGGAACTTGGAAAAAGTCCCCTGAAGATCACAAAAAAAGGAGGGAATTCAAATATACTGACAGGAATGATAAGGGGAGGTGATAAAGATGATCTATGCTGATGTGGCAGTGATAGGCGGCGGACCGGCCGGCATGAGCGCTGCCGTTGCGGCAAAAGAGGCAGGCGCCGGCAAGGTGATGCTCATAGAGAGAGACCATATGCTGGGAGGGATATTGCTCCAGTGCATCCACAATGGTTTTGGCCTGCACAAATTTAAAGAAGAACTAACAGGACCGGAATACGCAGCCAGATACAGAACCTTGACAGAAAAATCTGCTATAACGGTTTTTACTGATACTATGGTGACCGGGATTTCCGAAGAAAAGACAATAACATGTGTAAATTCTGCCGACGGATGTTTTCAGATCAGAGCAGGAGCCTTGATACTTGCCATGGGATGCCGGGAAAGGCCCAGAGGCGCCCTGATGACGCCCGGCGACAGGCCGGCAGGAGTCATGACTGCAGGTACAGCCCAGAAATTTGTAAATATAAAGGGATTTATGCCGGGAAAGCGGATCGTGATCCTTGGCTCAGGCGACATCGGCCTAATAATGGCTCGCAGGATGACATTGGAGGGGGCCAGTGTGGAAGCCGTATGCGAGATCATGGAGGATTCCGGCGGACTGACGCGAAACATATCCCAGTGCCTCAGAGATTTTAATATCCCGCTGAAACTCAGCCATACAGTCACACAGATCCATGGAAAAGAACGGCTTAAAGGCGTGACCGTTGCCAAGGTAGACCAGGATAAAAAACCTATAAATGGAACAGAAGAATATATACCATGTGATACATTGATGCTTTCTGTTGGGCTCATACCCGAAAATGAACTGAGCAAGATGGCCGGTATAAAGATCGACACCAGGACAAAAGGGCCTGTTGTGGATGAAAACAGGCAGACCTCGGTTCCGGGCATTTTTGCCTGCGGAAATGTGGTGAAAGTACACGAACTTGTGGATTATGTTTCAGATGAAGGAGAAACTGCCGGAAGAGCCGCTGCGGCATATGCTATGGGAATGCCGCAGCCGGAGCATACGCATGGAAAGGGAAATATACCTTCTGAGAAAAAGGGTGTGAAGAATATGCCTCCAGATGACGGATGCCATGTGATCTGCACCGTCTGCCCGGTAGGATGTACCGTCAAGGTGACAAAATGCGCAGAGGAATATGAAACAGAGGGCAACAGGTGCATAAGAGGTAAAAAACACGCCATACAGGAAATGATCTGTCCGTGCAGGGTGCTGACGACCACTATGAGGACAGAAAAGGGAGACATGGTTCCTGTCAGGACCGACAGGCCGGTGCCGAAAGACAGGATATTTGATTGCATGAAAGAACTCGATAAAAAAACCTTGTTGTTGCCAATAGCTTTGGGTGATATTATAATAAAAGGGATAGGGGGCACAGACGCAAATCTTGTCTGTGCCGGAACCATAAGCAAAAAATAGACAGGAGATGGAAGAGAGATGTCTGTATTTGGCAACAGAAAAGTCGCAGCGGCGGTAAGAACAAAGGAGGATTTTGAGATCGCGCTGCTATCCAGAGTCGATGTGATATTTCTGCTGTATTCAAGCATACTGACCATGAAAGCATATGTGGAAAAATGCCACAAGGCTGGAAAGATCATTTTCATACACATGGACTTTGCAGAAGGAATAGGGAAAGACAGGGCCGGACTTGAACTCCTAAAAAGGATGGGAGTTGACGGCATACTCACCACCAAGACAAACATGATAAGGCCCGCAAAGGATTTGGGCCTCATAACCGTACAGCGGTTTTTTATAGTAGATTCCCATTCGGTGGATACGGCAGTGGAATCCATCAGGATCGCAAAGCCTGATGTGGTGGAGATAATGCCGGGCGTGCTGAGCAAAAAGATAAAGGAATTCGCCCAAAAGATCTCCACAGATATACTCGCAGGAGGCCTGGTGGAATTCCCATGGGAGGTAGATGACGCCATATCCGCCGGTGCGGCGGCAGTATCCACAGCCGACCGCGATCTGTGGGATTACAGGTAAAGATCAGTTAGCGCAATCATATGTAGAAGGAAAAGGTATCTGAAAGATGAAGATTAAATTTTGCGGGGCGTCCATAGGCGTCACAGGTTCATGCCACCTCATCACAACGGACAAGCATAAGCTTTTGCTGGACTGCGGACAGTTTCAGGGCGGAAAGGCTGTAGAAAAGATGAATGAAGAACCTTTCCCCTTTGATCCGGCCCAAATAGAATGGGTAATCCTCAGCCATGCACATATCGATCACTGCGGCAGGCTTCCGCTGCTGGTAAAAAGAGGATTCAAAGGACAGATATACTGCACTGACGCTACGGCAGACCTTCTTGAGGTGATGCTCAAGGACAGCGCCTACATACACGAAAAAGATGCCCAGTGGCAGAGCAAGAAAAACGCCAGGACCGGAAAACCGCCGGTTGAACCGCTGTATACTATAGATGATGCAGAAGATGCGCTCAAACTGGTCAGGCCGGTCCTATACGACCAGCTCATCGAACTGGCTCCGGAAATAAGGATAGTGTTCAACGACGCCGGACATATTCTGGGATCAGCCATAACAGAGTTGTGGATAACTGAAGGAGAAAATACTTCAAAGATCGTATTTTCCGGAGACCTGGGAGTCACCAACAGACCGATACTGAGAGACCCCGTGAAGATAAAAAAAGCAGACTATGTCATAATGGAGACCACATACGGCAACAGGCTCCATCCTGCCAATGCCACCAGCATAGATGAGCTCATACACATTACCCTTGCGACCGTAAAGCGTGGCGGGAGTGTGATAATCCCGTCATTTGCCGTAGGCAGGACCCAGGAACTGATATACCAGTTCAATATGTTCTATGAACAGCATCCCGAATACCAGAGCCAGCTTGAAAATGTGAATGTCTATATCGACAGCCCGATGGCAACAACGGCTACTGAAGTGTTCAAGAGGAATGCCCAGGTGTTCGATGAAAAGACCAAAGAGTATATCCTCAGCGGAGACAACCCTCTGGACTTTAAGAACCTGAAGTTCACCAGGAATACAGCCGATTCCATGATGCTCAACGAGGATAAGTCGCCTAAGATCATCATTTCCGCCAGCGGCATGTGCGAGGCAGGCCGCATACGCCATCACCTCAAACATAACTTGTGGGACAGCAGGAACAGCATAGTATTTGTAGGCTATCAGGCGGAAGGTACGCTGGGCCGGATGCTCATAGAAGGTGCAAAAGAGGTCAAGCTGTTTGGGGAGACTATATCTGTAAAAGCTGAGATCCACAATCTGGAAGGATTTTCCGGACATGCTGACCAGAAAGGACTTATGGACTGGCTCAGCGGCTTCCGGCAGGAGCCTGAGCAGATATTCCTCGTACATGGCGAACTGGAATCCAAAAAAGATTTTGCAAGGCTGGTAGGTGATAAACTTGGTTTCCATCCGGTAGTCATAACGGAAAATTCTGAATTTGAACTGGAAACAGGCCAGCTGCTCAGCAGAGATCAGGTCATCATGGATGTCATGGATGATGAAGGCATCGAAGAACTCAAAGACAAGATCGGAGTTATAAAATCTGAACTTGACAGCGTCCTTTCATCTACACAGGGTATAATAGAGAACAAGATCTCTGCCGAAAAATTGCAGCAGATCAACAATATTGTCCTGGAACTTGAAAAAGCTTCGGCAAACCTGGGATCATCCATAACATCTGAGGACAGGGACAGCACGCCCCTCAGCCAGCAAAAGGAGATGTGAACATGGAAAAGGTGATCGTAATAGGCATAGCCGGCGGGACAGGCTCCGGAAAAAGTACCATGATCGGAAAGATAAAGGAACAGTTTCATGATGAGATAACCATCCTGAGCCACGATTTTTATTATAAACGACATGATGATATTTCCTTTGAGGACAGAAAACTGCTGAATTATGACCACCCCAACTCCTTTGATACGGATCTGATGATAGACCATATCAGGCGGCTGAAGAACTGGGAGACCATAGAAAGGCCTGTGTATGATTTCACCATACACAACCGGATAGACGAGACCGTCAGAGTCAGTCCGTCAAAGGTCATAATAGTTGAAGGCATATTGATATTTGAAAACAAAGAACTCCTGGACCTGTTTGATATCAAGGTGTTCATAGACACGGATGCCGATGTGAGGATCATCAGGAGGATACTCAGAGATGTGAGGGAGCGTGGCAGGACGCTGGAATCTGTCATCAATCAGTATCTTACTACGGTGAAGCTCATGCATGAGCAGTTTGTTGACCCAAGCAAGAAATATGCTGATATCATAATACCTGAAGGCGGTTTTAATGTTGTCGCACTGGAAATGCTCAATGAAAGGATAAATGCCCTGCTGCGGCAGTAAAACTGCGATAATGTGAAATAATCCCACTTTCTACCTGACAAAAGGTAAAAAGTGGGACTTTTTTATTTTCAGGCGTAAATATGCCAGAAGATGCAGGCGATCACATGAGAGGAGGATACAAAGATGCGAAATACAGCATATGACCAAAATATAGCAGCTCAATATCTTTTTTTGACAATTTATTTAAAACAGCATGAAACAAAAGGTAAAATATGGTAAAAAATACAGTACAGAGGGAGAAAAGATGCGAGATTACCAATACAAAAAAATAAAAGAATACATCTTGCCTGAAGCGGTGTACAGACAGGCTCTGTGGGCAGCCAGGGATATGGGAAGGCTCATGGAGAAGCTTGCAGAGGCGAGGGACCGCCTGGGGGAGACGGTCCCTTCAAATATGGGATATAAGCATAACCGTAGATTATCAAGGTCAGATCCGACATATGGCCAAGCCAGGGAGATGATCAATCTTGCCTTACGAATAGAGGGCATAGAGCGTGCTCTTGATACGGTGCCGGCAGATTTTCGCAAAGGCATAAGGAAAAAGTTCATGTATGATGAAGACTACGGTGAGGAATACGAAGAGGACATATGGAAAAGATGGCAGCAGGTTTTTTTGTACAATGTGGCCATAAACCTGGGGATATATTGACAGATCGAGGAGGGAAAGGTTGAACAGAAAGAGGATCGGCATAGTCATCATAGTCGGTACGCTGATATGCATAGCAGCCTGGGAATTTTGGGGCCGGGAAGCAATATCTCTGGACAAAGTGCTGGTGTTGAAAAAAGACACGCCGGAAAATACTGTGGTACACCGTGATGACATGACAGTCGCCAAAATTGAGAACGCAGACAGCGATGCCCTCAGGCCTGATGATATTGACAGCATAATAGGAATGAGGACTTCGCAGTATGTGGCCGGGGGAACTGAGCTCAGAAAGGAGTACTTTGCCCAATCTCTTTTTTATCTTGGGGAGGATACAGACAAAGCAGTTATGGCATTGCCGGCGGACTGGCTGTTGTCATACCCGCAGACCATCAGGCGGGGAGACAGGATAAGCCTGTATTCCGGCCATGTAAGACTGATCGAAGCTGTGGTCATCCATGCCAAGGACAGTGGTGGACAGGAAGTCCTTTCGCCGGATTCAGACAGGCTCAGCTCTTCTGAGACCGTACACACCATAGAGATAATAGCAGATATGGCAGGGCTGACAGATCTGGCTGTGTTAGCCGGGGAAGGGGAAAAATTCACCCTTCTCTGTCAGAGATGAAACAGGGGGATAAAAATGGACCAGTACATTACCTTTAAAAAATTTTATGAACTATGCAGACAAGTTGGAGATATTTTTGAAAAACGATGGAAAGAGGCAGACGAAAATGAAAAGCAGCAGATGCTGGAGCAGGAGAAAAAAGCGATAATGGGTTATGAAAAAGAGACGGAAGCCTATAAATCCGGCATCAGGGAAGTGATCGAAAAAGAACCGGCCTGCATGAATACGGAATGTCCGCCGTGGTATCCTAACCTGGCAGACGGAATATTCGCAGAATTGTACGGGCTGGCCGGGATCGCTCCCTGGGCTTATGACGAGACTGAAGAATATGAAAACTCATCTTCGGCTAAAATAATAGGAGACAGGATATATTGCCTGATCGGCGGCATATCGCAGCTGCAGCCTCAGCGTATATCAAGGGAACGCAGACAGCAGCTAAAAAGAGCATTGCTCATGGCATATCCCAAAGAAAGGGTTGAAAAAGGATTTCACGAAATATACCTTCGTAACGGAATCAGGATAACGATATATTCGGGTGACAGGACAAAAGACGGACAGGACATAATGGTTTTCCGGAAGTATATAGTAAGAGAACTGACCTTTGAAAAACTGGCCGCTTTGGGAACTGTACCTCCGGAAGGGGTTGAACTGTTCAAAGTCATGGTCCGCCTGGGTTTCAATGTCCTGTTTATAGGGCAGGTCAGGGCAGGCAAGACCGTATTTATGCAGACATGGCAGAGGTACGAATGCAGGAATCTGGAAGGACTGGCAATTTCCACAGATCCTGAGACACCATGGCACGAGATAATGCCGGATGCTCCCATAATGCAGATAGTAGCAGACGGGAAAGAACTTGATGATGTGGCAAAGTCCATGCTGAGGGGCGACAACGATTACATCCTTCTCGAAGAAATGCGCGATGCGGATGCTTTTAAGCTTGCTGTTGATATAACTTCTGCCGGAACCAGGAGGACAAAGGCGACTATACATGCCGGGAGCGCCCAGGATGTGCCGTATAAGATGGCATCGGCCATTACGGCACGCTACGGAGGCAGTGAAAAAAACATGATCGCCCAGATATACAGAAATTTTCACTATGTGTTTGAACTGTGCCAGATGCCGTCAAACAGAGCGAAAAAACTGCTGAATACCATAAGCGAATATAGATATGATCCGGTTTTGGACAGAGTATCGGTCCACGAGATCTGCCGGTACGACCATGAGAGCGGCAGATGGCGCTGGAAATATGATATAGGGGAGGACAAGAGAGAAATGGGAAAACTGCAGCCTGATGAATTTAAAAAAATGGATAAGATGCTTAAAACCCTCGAAAACCGCAATCCTGTCATGGAAAATACGGTGATATATCCCAGATATTACAGCGGAGGAAAAGATAAAGATGTTCATTGAAGGCATTATGCTCTGCATGCTGGCGACCGGTATCGCCGTATTATACTTTGATGATATCTGCTGTATATGTGAACGGGTCCGGAACAGATATATGATATGGTCAGCAGGCATAAGGGACAGAAAGACAAACATAAAGTACCATGGCAGCGGCGGCAGCAATTCTCTGACAGCAGATCCGCCTTATACAGATGACAGCATAGTCAGGCTGCTGTCGGCCACTCTGGGCATAAACGGCAGCAAAGCCAATGTGGTATTTGTCATCATATCTGTTCTGCCTTCACTGATATTTATCTTCGGGATGGCAGATAAACTGCAGGCGGATCTTTTGCTCATCGCTGCACTTGTCATAGGTTTGGCCCCGTATATATGGCTTAGGTTAAGACTGAGGGCGGTAAGAGCAAGGACATCGGGAGAGGGGTTCATATTACTCACAGAACTCCTGGATAATTATAAGATAAATTATTACAATATCAGAGAAGCGGTAGAAGCAACCGCACTGACGATAAAAGATGCGCCAAACAGCAGAAGGCTCCTGTTCAATTTATCTAAGGGAATGAACATGGCAAGTGACAGCAGTAGCATCAGGAGGTTGTTGAACGATTTCAATTATTCTTTCGGCACATCCTGGGCACGGATACTGACAGATAACATATTTCTCTCGGTTTCATCCGGAATAAGGATAGATGAAGCTCTGGAGGATCTGATACATACTGTCGGCAGAGCAAAAGACCTGGATGAATATATAAAGCGTGAAAACAATGAGGCATCTCTTATCCTGCGGTACCTGGCGCCCGCATGCTACATCCTGACTGTCATCGGCGCCGTAAGGATCTTCGGGCTGACATTGGACGAGTTCATATATTACCAATTTGAGACTCCCGCTGGCGCCGCATGGCTGACAGCTTCGGTGATCATTTACATCTTAACTGTGTTTGCTAAGGAATTTCTTGCCAAAAACGCCTTTGACATATGAGAAAGCAGGTGCAGCATGATAGGAGCATTGTTCATTATAGCTTATGCCGCCGGAGCATGGATGATACTTGAAGAATACATCAAAGAAACATTATGGAATGCTAAGGTACGAAAGACATTGGATGAGGCAGGCAAGAAAATAAAAGTTGTATTTGCATGGCGCAGGAGCAGTTCATCCGATGATGAGCTTTACAAAAGCTGCGTGCTGCTGAAAAATCTCGTTATAGTGACCAAAGACGCAAAGCTTTCTGCTGAGCACATATTTGAAAGGCTGATGGAAAACAGCGGCAGTCTCAGGCCTGTGTACGGCAGGCTCATATCCCTGTACAGGAGCGGCCGGGATGAAGAAGCTTTTAAAGTGCTTGCCGAAACTGTCGGGACAAGGGAAGCAAGGACATTCGGGCTGATCCTGTCCAAACTGGATAAAATGGACCCGGAAGAACTCAGGGAGCAGATGGATATTTTTCAGAGAGATATAACAGAAAAAAAGGTGACGGCGGCCATGAAGCAGGCACAGAGGAACAGCATGGTCATTACTGCCATGTCAGCGCTGTCAGTATTTGCCCTTCTCGTAAATTTTACTGTTGTGGTGATATTCATGAAGAGCATTGATATGATGGGAAGTGTATTTTTATAAGAGTATGGAAGCAAGGAGGTCAGCATGAAAAACCTGATAATCATAATAGGTACCATATTGCTTGGGATCGTGATAGTAAACACACTGGTACTGGGCGATGAAAATTCGCTGAAAAGCACTGCGGACCAGATAATGGAGAAAGGATCGGCAGAGATCCTGTCATCTCTGGATTTTGGAAATACAGGCGGAAACGGGGGAGGACAATGAAAGAACTGGTGGTGATTATCGGAACGGTCATCTTGGGTGCATACATATTTAACATGATGACAGGAGACGATGAGGATAGTCTCAGGAATATCTCCGGACAGATAATGGAACGGACCCTGATGGTGATGCAGGAGGACAGGCCATGAAGGAAATGATAACGGCCATAAGTTCGCTGTTCATCTTGTCCATCTTTGTCCTGCAATTTGCAGTGAACCAGAACCTTGCAGTAAAAACTGCCATATCCGGCGCTGAATGCTACCGTTTGGCAGAGGAGGCGGGAGGGGACGGAAAAAACTATGAAGAGACCGTAAAGTGCAGGATGGCAGACATCTGGCAGTGTGACAAAGATGAGGTCTCTGCCTTGATGACAGGCATGGCAGATGGAGGAGGCATGTCATACAGAGTAAGCCTTCCTGTAAAAAATGTCATAGCCTGCGGCCAGCTGTTGGGACTGCCAGAAAAAGAAAACATATGGATCTACGAGACTGAAGGGACAGTGGGATGAAAAACATGCTTATCACTTTCGGACTGGTGATGCTGACAGGCAAACTGCTCTTTTTTCAGTTGACATTGTTTTTTTAATATTATAAAATATTCTAATATAAAAGGGAGTAGCTGGCATCGTAAGGTGTGGTATTTTCGTCAATACGATTATACTTGTTTAATCCGAAAATATCTTAAATAGTGAGACTTTTAACACATATAAATTAAAGTTATATGGTAGAAGTCTTTGTTATTGACTTTCACCGGAAAGGAAGAAAAAACATGCAACACTACTTAAAGACGGTCGAGGAGACATTGTCTGAAGTAAAAGCTACTGCTAACGGACTCAGTTCCAAAGAGGCTGAGGAGCGCCTACAGCGGGATGGAAAGAACAAACTGAAAGAACCTCCAAAGGATTCTTTGCTGAAAAAATTCCTGCTGCAATTCGCTGACCCGATGATCATCATCCTCGTGGTTGCTGCTGTGATATCCGGCGTAACTGCTTTCTATGCACATGAAAGCTTTGCAGATGTCATAATAATACTGGCTGTCGTGCTCATCAACGCCGTGCTCGGCGTATATCAGGAAAGCAAGGCGGAAAAAGCCATAGAAGCCCTGCAGGAAATGGCGGCGGCCACAAGTAAGGTATACAGGGACGGCAAACTGATAACCGTAAAGAGCGAGGATCTTGTCAAGGGCGACATAATCGTTCTCGAAGCGGGAGATGCAGTACCTGCCGACGGAAGGATCATACAGTGCGCCAGCATGAAGATCGAAGAAGCAGCACTTACAGGCGAGAGCGTTCCTGTCGATAAGACCGATCAGCAGCTTTCTCTTGGCGACCAAAAGGAAATACCTCTGGGCGACCGTAAAAATATGATCTATATGGGAAGTACCGTAGTGTACGGGCGCGGAATGGCCGTCATATGCGACACCGGTATGGATACAGAGATGGGTAAGATCGCCGATGCACTTGCTCAGGCAAAAGACGGTAAGACCCCGCTCCAGATCAAACTTTCACAGCTCAGCAAAGTCCTTACGGTACTGGTCCTGGCAATATGCGTTGTGATCTTTGCGGTAAGCCTGCTGAGAGCCGGAGAAATAAACGGAGATGTACTCCTGGATACATTTATGGTTGCCGTGAGCCTGGCCGTTGCAGCCATACCTGAAGGCCTTGCTGCCGTAGTTACCATCGTACTTTCCATTGGCGTTACCAACATGAGCAAGAGGAACGCCATAATCCGTAAACTCACTGCAGTTGAAACACTGGGCTGTGCTCAGATCATCTGCTCTGACAAGACCGGAACCCTGACACAGAACAAGATGACCGTAGTAGACCATTACGGAGATGATGAGATGACGCTGGCCAAGGCAATGGCCCTGTGCTGCGACGCCGTTATAGAACCGGGAGATGATTCTGCTACCGGAGAACCTACCGAATGCGCTCTCGTAAATTATGCCGCCAAGCTGGGAATCGATAAAAAACAGACTGAGGGCATAATGCCTAGAGAGGAAGAAGTTCCGTTTGACAGCGGCAGAAAGATGATGTCTACCCTTCATGCCGACAGCCAATCGGGAAAAGTTATACAATATACCAAAGGCGCACCTGACGAAGTCCTGAAAAAATGTACTTCGATCCTGGATAAAGGTCAGGTAAGGCCGATAACAGAGGATGACAAGAATGCTATACTGGCTGCCAACAAAGATATGGCAGACAGGGCTCTGAGAGTCCTTATGGCTTCTTTCAAGACATACGACAAGATGCCTGAAAAAGTCGATGCAGCGTCCGTTGAAAATGATCTGTGCTTCATAGGCCTTGTAGGAATGATAGACCCGGTAAGACCGGAAGTAAAAGCAGCCATAGAGGAATGCGGCACTGCCGGCATAATACCTGTGATGATAACAGGTGACCATGTTGATACGGCAGCGGCTATAGGTAAAGAACTGGGTATCCTCAAAGATGGAAGAAGAGCCATTACGGGAGCAATGCTCAACGAGATGGACGATGATACATTTGAAAAGGAAATCGAGCATATAGGCGTTTATGCCCGTGTACAGCCTGAACATAAGGTCCGCATCGTAAACATGTGGAAGAAAAAAGGCTATGTAACCGCAATGACAGGAGACGGAGTAAATGACGCTCCTAGCATTAAATCTGCTGACATAGGCGTAGGAATGGGCATCACGGGTACTGATGTTACCAAGAATGTAGCCGATATGGTCCTGGCAGACGACAACTTTGCCACGATAGTCGGTGCTGTGGAAGAAGGAAGAAGGATTTACGATAATATCCGCAAGTCCATACAGTTCCTGCTTGCTTCCAACATGAGTGAGGTAATAACCATCTTTGTGGCGACGATGCTCGGATTCACGATCCTGCAGCCGGTACACCTGCTTTGGATCAACCTTATAACCGACTGCTTCCCGGCCCTTGCCCTGGGCGTTGAAAGACCGGAAGATGACATAATGAAACGCAACCCGAGAAAACCGACCGAAGGTGTATTTGCCGGCGGTATGGGATTCGATATGATATATCAGGGCGTGATCCTTGCAGGACTTACTCTGGCAGCATACTTCATCGGCCACTATATCGAATCGGGGATATGGGAGATCACCACAAGCCAAGACGGCACAACGATGGCTTTCGTAACATTGTCGCTGGCTGAAATATTCCACAGCTTCAATATGCGTTCGCAGAGAGGAAGCCTGTTCCATATCAAGCATCTGAACCCTGCTCTCACATGGGCCGGAATAGCAAGCTTGATAGCAACTGTTCTTGTAATATATGTTCCGTTCCTCCGCGAAGCGTTCGGATTCTCACATATAAGCCTGCAGGAATTCGGCATAGCTATCGTACTTGCTGTACTGATCATTCCTATCGTTGAGATCATCAAGTTCATCGAAAGAAAGACTGCAGCAAAATAATCATATGGTTGTATCTGACCGGCGGTGTCCTGTAAACACCGCCGGTTTTTTCTTTTATACCGGCCTTTTTTGAAATATCAGTTAACAAGGAGTCTTGATTATGATATAATATCCAAGTCGATTGTTAAAAAAATATACAGCGTACCCTTTGCTATGCAATGGGGAGAAAGGAAAAACAATGGGTATCGTCGTAGGAATTGATATCGGGGGAAGCACTACAAAGATAGCAGGATTCAGAGGAGAGCAGATGATGCTGCCGGTGCAGATTTCTGCGGACAGCGCAGTAGCGTCATTGTTCGGAGCCTTTGGAAAGTTTTTATATGATAATGGACTTCAGCTTGAGGATATTTCACAGGTAAATCTTACAGGTGTAGGCTGCAGCTCCATCAAACAGCGGATATACGGACTTCCTACATACAAAGTAGATGAATTTACATCCAATGGTGTAGGCGGAGGATATTTTGCCCAGGGAAAAAAGACATTTATGGTGGTCAGCATGGGTACAGGCACATCCTTTGTCGAAGTAAAAGACGGCATACCGCGCCATCTGGGGGGCATAGGGATAGGGGGAGGCACCATAATGGGCCTTTCAAAGATCATGCTTAACACCAGTGATGCCGAAAAGATCAGAGAACTTGCCTCAGGCGGAGAAGTAGGCAATATTGACCTGCGCATAGGTGATATTTCCAAAAAACCCCTGCCCGGACTTGACCTGCAGATAACCGCCTCAAACTTCGGAAAAGCGTCCTCAAGAGCCAATTGTGAGGACAAAGCAGCAGGTATAGTACATATGGTAATAGAAACCATATGCCAGGCTGCCGTATTGATCGCAAACGGGACCGACATATCGGATTTTGTCCTCATCGGCAACCTTATACATTTTCCTGAATGCTGGAGCGTATGCGAGATGATAAAGACCATGTATCCAGGAGTGAACTTCATAATCCCTGAGGACGGAGAATACGGCACAGCTATTGGTACGGCGCTGGCGGATCAATGCTGCCTTAAACCGGTAGACTGACATATGAAAGACAAGAACTTTTTTCTTTCCGGGTGGGTCCCGGCCATAGGTGCGGCATTGGTGATAATATGTCTGTCGGTTTCTCTGACGGTAATGTTCAGGCCTCTGTATTACTTCGACATAGAGCATCTGCAGATCTCTGAAATCTCAGGATACACGCCTCAGGAATGCAGAGAAAACTACGATGCTCTCATAGATTATAACCTGCTGTTTGGAGATAAAGAACTGGTCTTTCCGGACATGGACATGTCCCGTGAGGGCAGGATACATTTTGAAGAAGTAAAGGACATATTCATCAGCATGCAGATAATATCTGCCGCAGGATTGGCAGCGCTTGCAGCGTGGGTCATCCGGATCAGGAAAAACGGCGCCGGCCGTAACAGGATAATTTGGATGAAATATACAGGATATGTGATACTGACCGTTATCATATTGGCAGCCGGCGCAATGGTCATAGACTGGCAGTGGGCATTTGAAACCATGCACGCCATATTTTTTGACAATGATTACTGGATTTTTGATCCGGATACAGATCCGGTCATAACCATATTGCCGGATATGTTTTTTTACCACTGCGGTATCTTGATAGTGATATTAGCCGCAGTACAGATAGCCGCTTTGCAGCTGACATATAGGAGATTGGCCCATGGCAGGAGAAAAAAACTTTAAGATACTTTTTTTCAGGCATTATGACAGAAAAATCGCAGAAGGTTCCATAACATTCTCAAAGCTTGGGATCAGCAAGGATGAATTCACGAAGCTATGTACAGAAGAAGGCTATGTGCCTGATGAGGAAATGGTCAGAAATCTGTGCACTGTCATGGAACTGTCCGAAGAAGAGACAAAGGAAATGATACTGACAGCAAGCCGCAGATATTGATATCTGCGGCTTTTTAACGGATAAAACTGTTCTGAGGATTTAAAATGATCAAACATTGAAAAGGAAATGCATTACATCTCCGTCTTTTACCACATAGTCCTTTCCTTCGGATCTTATGAGGCCTTTTTCCTTGGCGGTGGCAAGGTTGCCTCCGCATTCTATCAGTTTGTCGTACGCTATGGTCTCAGCTCTGATAAATCCCTTTTCAAAATCGGAATGGATCTTTCCGGCAGCCTGAGGCGCCTTGGTACCCCGTTTGATGGTCCATGCCCGAACTTCCGGTTCTCCTGCTGTCAGGAAAGAGATAAGGTCCAGAAGGGCATAAGACGCTTTTATCAGCTTATCCAGGCCTGATTCTTCAATGCCAAGTTCCTGCAGGAACAGAGTTTTTTCATCATCATCCAGTTCTGCCATTTCAGCTTCGATCTCGGCGCAGATGACCACCGTCTGAGACTTCTCGGAAGCAGCCAGGTCCCTGACACTGTCCACATAAGGATTAGCCTCTGAGGCGGCTTCTTCTTCGGAAACATTTGCGACATAGATGACAGGTTTATACGAGAGCAGATCCAGAGTTTTCACAAAAGCCGCTTCTTCATCGTCAAGATCCATGGCTCTGGCGTTATTTCCTTCTCCGAGCCACTGATATATCCTGTTGAGAAGATCAACTTCAGCCTGAAGTTTCTTGTCGGCTTTTGCTGCCTTGGTTGTTCTTTGGATGCGCCTTTCGAGGATCTCCATGTCAGAAAGCAGGAGCTCGGTGTTTATGGTCTGGATATCTGCTACCGGATCGATCCGTCCGTCAACATGCACTATATTTGGATCATCAAAGCATCTGACCACATGGACTATGGCGTCCACTTCACGGATATGGCCGAGAAATTTGTTGCCGAGGCCTTCGCCCTTGGATGCGCCTTTAACGAGGCCGGCTATATCGCAGAATTCAATGGTCGTATATATGGTTTTTTTTGAGTTATACATCCTGTGGAGGACTTTAAGCCGTTCATCCGGCACTGTGACAACGCCGACATTGGGTTCAATGGTGCAGAACGGATAATTTGCCGCTTCGGCGCCAGCCTTTGTTATGGCATTGAACAAGGTACTTTTGCCCACATTGGGGAGCCCGACGATTCCTAATCTCATAAGATAACTCCTTTATAATCTGTTTTTTATCTGTTTTGTCTTTCTTAAATAAAAGTATAGCGCAATGCATCCAGCTATTATGACGAGACTGATGACTTGTGCCTGACGGAGAGGTCCTATCATCAGGCTGTCAGTCCTGAGACCTTCGACGAAGAACCTTTCCACCGAATAAAGTATGCCGTAAAGACAGATGATCTGGCCGTAAAAAGTCCTTCTCCGGCTGGAAAAATACATCAGGAAGATAAAGAGCAGGAAACACCATACAGATTCGTAAAGAAATGTAGGATGATAGCCCACTCCGTCTATTATCTGTGCCCACGGCAGGTCTGTAGGACCTCCATGAGCCTCTTCATTAAAAAAGTTGCCCCATCTGCCTATGGCCTGTGCCAGAGGGATCACAGGAGCCACAAGATCAGTGCCGTTTAAAAAAGAAACCCCGTGTTTTCTGCAAAGAAAGTAGGCAACGATAAAAGAAAGTATGAGGCCGCCGTGGATGGCAAGGCCCCCGCTCCTGATATCGAAGATCTTCATCAGGTCATCCTTATACATATCCCATGTAAAGATGACATAATAAAGGCGTGCGCCGATTATGGCAGAAGGGATCACCGCTATGGTGATGGTCAGTATAAAGTCCTGCTCGATGCCGAATTTTGGGGCTCTTATATAAGTGATGGCGACAGCCAGCAGGAACCCAGTTCCGATCAGTACGCCGTACCACATTATATCGATTCCGAATATGGAAAAAGCAATAGGATCCGGTGCAACCATTTCCAAAACTCCTTTTGAATGAATTGACTTAAATAAAGCACTTAAATATTATACAAAAAAAACTACCAAATGTCATCAAAGTTTGGTACTATTTTTATATGAAATATTCAAATGTGATAAGTGCGGAATTTGTCAGCAGACCCAACCGGTTCATTGCAGAGGTTATGGCCGGAGGAGAAAGGGTAAGAGCTCATGTGAAAAATACCGGCAGATGTGCAGAACTGCTGGTCCCCGGCGCGAAGGTATATGTTCAGGATCACAGGGACAGTATGGGAAGCCGGAAGCTTGCCTACAGCCTTATAAGCGTGGAAAAATATCTGCCGGATGGCAGGACTATCATCGTCAATATGGATTCTCAGGCACCCAACAGGGTGGTCAAAGAAGCGCTGGAAGAAGGCCGGCTGAGGCTGCCTGGTCTGGACAGCCTTGAGATCATCAGGCCGGAAAGCCACTGGGGCGGATCAAGGCTGGATTTTTTTCTCCGTGATGTGCAGGGACGAGAAGCCTATGCAGAAGTCAAAGGAGTCAACCTGGAATCAGAGGGGGTGGCTCTTTTTCCCGATGCGCCTACAGACCGGGGGATAAGACATCTCAATGAACTGATAAATATAAAAGAAAGCGGCAGGCAGGCCTATGTCATATTTATAATACAAATGGCGGGAATAAGATATTTGGCGCCAAATGACATGAGGCACAGAGCATTTGGAGACGCCCTCAGAAATGCGGAGGCAGCCGGAGTAAAGATACTGGCCTTTGACTGTGAGGTGCAGCCGGGAGAAATAAAGATAAAAAGCCCTGTAAAAACAGTTTTGAGGAGGAACGGCAATGGATGTGAATAGATTTTTTTACGACCTTGACGACATGCTGTCAAAAGGCAAGGCAAAAGAAGCGGTGCAGTATGTAAATGAAGCGATCGGACAAGCAGAGAAAGAACAAGATAAGAGGGCTCTAGTGGCGGTCTATAATGAGGCAGGAGGCCTCTGCAGGGATTTTTCCAGATATGAGGAGGCAGAGAGCTATTATAAGGAAGCTCTGTCGCTTATAGAAGAGATGGGTGCGGCAGAAAGCGAAAGCCATGGCACGACCCTGATAAACTATGGCACTTGTCTTGGAAATAGCGGCAGGTTTGATGAAGCTGCGGAAATGTTTTCCCGTGCGGCTGAAATATTATCAAAGCTCGGCATGGCCAGCGACTACAGGATGGCCGCCTTATATAATAATATGAGCTGGATAGCCCAGGAAAGAGGAGAACTGCAAGATGCAGAGGATTACCTGAACAAGGCTGTTTTCTTGCTGAGGACTGTTGACGACAGCGAAGGGGAACAGGCAGCATCTTATACCAATCTTGCAAATATATACTGGGCGCAGGGAAAGCTGAGCGAAGCAAAGGTCATGCTCATAAAAGCAGTAGATATTTACAAGGAAAAAGAATATTTAAGATCTGAAGGAAGATATGCGGCAGCCATATCCGCATTGGCAAACATATATTTCAGCGAAGGAGACTATATGAGATCTGCTGCCCTGTGCCTTGAGGCAATGGACGAGATAGAAAGAGAATTCGGGCGTAATGACGCATGGAAAGTTGTGGAACAGAATCTCAAAGAAGCTGAAGACAAGATAAGAGAGTAGATCATGTCCGGAGGCGGAAGCATGCGGTATCCTGTACATGCAGATCCAAAGCCGTTCAAAGTCTTATAAATAAAATTTAAAAAAATGTTGACATACACCTGACAATTTGGTAATATATTTCTTGCAGTGATTTCAAATCATTGAGTGTGGCGGTGTAGCTTAGCTGGCTAGAGCGTCCGGTTCATACCCGGAAGGTCGGTGGTTCGACTCCACTCGCCGCTACCATTTTTTATTATACGGGGGCGCTTAGCTCAGCTGGGAGAGCATCTGCCTTACAAGCAGAGGGTCATAG
>ERZ779866.77-NODE-77-length-94735-cov-9.445311_pt1 | contig 94735 bp, 97 predicted proteins | sample MGYA00511248_ERZ779866 | MGnify/ENA primary metagenome ERZ779866 (study PRJEB29588, sample SAMEA2155758) | human gut metagenome | biome: human gut; feature: human-associated habitat; material: faeces | place: Denmark | collected 2008/2010 ... | reverse complement strand
ATTTTCAACAAAGTTATTAAAATAAAGAGAGACAATCGGACAAATATAAAAATATAGAAATAAATTTGTTAATAAAAGACGGACAATCGGACAGCTCCCTCTACTACTGTATGATATTATTAAAGAAAGGAACTCTTAGATATGAATGAAAAATACATAGAAACAGCAATCACACTTTCACGCCTGTATGGAATCGCAGAAACACTCCACCCATGGGCGTATCTTGAAAACCATCGGTTTTGCGATAAAATAAGAACGTGGACAGAGGAATATTTACAATCCGAACAAGAGGATATTTTATCGTTCTTTGAATCAAAAGTAATTGAATAAAAAAGGACGTATCTAAGCTCGATAATCGTCCTCTACTAAATATCCTCGGGTGGAATATATTCTAAAATATCTTCTACTCTACATTGTAAGATTTCGCAAAGAGTATCAAGTGTGGTAGTAGTAATCGGCTTGTTATGTTTCATGCGGTGTATGGTATTTGCAGGCAAGCCAAACTTATAAATCAATGCATACTCTGTTATATTCTTTTTGTAAAGTGTATCATAAAAGGGTTGATATGAAATCATATAGTGAATCACGTCCTTTGCATGGTTTTATACATGATATCATTATCAATATATTGACTATGCCTAATATATTAGCTATAATTGTGATTATCGAGACAGACAATACATATAAGAAAACATCTAAAGGAGAGATTACACATGAAAAAGAAAGTACTAGCTCTTTTCATGTCATCTATGCTGATACTTTCACTTACAGCTTGTAACACATCAGCTGATACATCAAAAGAGACTACGAAAAAGAAGGAGACTACTGTCTCTGTCGACAAGGATGCCGATAAGGTGGACGACAAGAAGGACTCTAAAGAGTCTAACAAGAAGGCTGACAAAGCCGATAAGCAGGACTCTGCTGAAAAGCCTGCCGATAAGACAGACAATAAGGATAACGGCAAGAAGGAAGAAAAGCCTGCTGAGAACAGCAAGCCTTCGAAACCTGCTAACAGCGGTGCTGTGAACAAGCCTTCTAAGCCTTCTAAACCTTCTAATCCTGCACCTGCACCTTCTAAGCCTGCTCCAAGCAAGCCTAATAAGCCTGCACCTAGTGAGCCTGCTAAGCCTAGCAAGCCTGCTCACCAGCACGACTGGAAGACTGAGTACAAGACGGTACATCATGAGGCTCAGTATCGTAACGAGCCTGTATATGAAGACCAGATTGTCTACGAAGACCGTCCTGTGTACAAGTGGAGTGCATACTGGACTTGCAATGACTGTGGTGCACGCTTTGAGACAGATAAAGATGCCATGAAACACACCTTGATGGTTTGTGGTTGTGGCTACACCGCTCACAAAGAGCAAGTCCAAACTGGCACTGAACAGGTACAGGTTGGAACCAACAAGGTGCAAATCGGCACAAACCCAGTTCTTGTGAAGGAAGCCTGGGATGAAAAGGTTCCAAATGGTCAGTCTTGCTCTTGCGGTGCACGCAAGTAAGCAAAACGCTTAACTCACACACACCCTGCCCATTCGGGTAGGGTGTTCTTTTTTCGCCCGCAGTTACCACCTCTCCAACAACCTTTCTACAAAAAATATGAAAGGGCAGTTTGCCAAGGATTGTTATATTGATTCGGGCAAGGAATCCATTTTCAGATCTTTTAAAGATTCGAAAACGGATTCCTTTTCATTTAATTGTTGAACGTTTGAATTTGTTAATTTTTTTCTCGTTTACTTTATAAAGCTTTTCTATGTTTCTTAGTCTTTCCATATGATAAAAGGATTCCAACATTCTATTTTTGAGATTATCATAATCCTGTTTTAAGTTTTCTATATCTTCTTCCGAATAGTCCTGTTCACGTCCTTTTACCACATTATTTACATATTCCTCTCGACTATACTCAAAAGGCTCAAACTGATACATTTCCATAAGCTCTGAACATTCATCATTTCGCTGACTTAAAATATATTCTAATGATTCTTGAATGATATCATAATCTATTTTTAAGTCTACTAATTTAGAAAGAATTTCAACAACGATATTCAAAACTATTTCATTCATCTTTTGACGATATACTTCTATATCATAATCTAAAGTAGTAAATTTCTCAGCCATTAAATAGTCATGAATGGATAAGTTCGGATTCTTTAAGAATGTTTTATAACTTGGTACAGGTTGGAAAGTAAGTTTTTCCCAGTTCTTACAAAATTGTTTATATGCTTCTTCCTTTTTTTCATTTCTAGAATTTTCATCAAAATAGTCTCTCTTACGAAGAATGTCTATCGTATCGTTTTTATCTTCAATATTTTTTTCAGCTTGAGCAATATTGTTAAGCAAATACTCTTCTATATTCTTTTTTGCTACACTTCCACTTGACTTTGCCTTTGCTTCTTCCATCATATAATCCTTGATTACAGTGCATACAAAATAATCTACTGTTTGTTGGGATAAATCATTCCATGTTAATTTTTCACATTTGATGTCTTTTAAATATTTTCGGAAGTTTCTTGAAATATATTGCGTTAATCTTCTCAGTTCATTTTTATCGTATTGACTTCTCTTAATTCCATACAGTTCATAAATCATATCATAATCGCATATTTTATTTTGTTTTCCATTCTTCTTTTTCATTTTAATCACCTATGTTCCCTAAAATCTAAAAAATGTTCTCCTTAAAAATCTCTATTTTTCCTTATTTTAAGGAGTTTTTCATCATCTTGTCAATATTATTTCTTTGTTTGTAATGTTCTCCTATTCACAGATACAATAAAACCATCAACAAGACGTCGAGTTGAAATAACAAAGACAACGATTCATTTGTTCTTTGTAAAAATCAAACTTTAAATAAGGAGGAAAAAGACATGAGAAATATGTCACAAATTATTGAAGGGGTAACGACAGATTTTATCAAGCAACATAATCCGTTACCACAAGAAAGTGCTTGTTCTGAGCAAGTTGTTGACGATGTCAATGATGTTCTTACTATTGAAAACACTGCAAGACAAAAAGGTGCTCAGCTCAAACTGCTTACTGATTTACCACGATTATCGATGGAAATTTTAATCTCTAACAGAGATGATATCGCTTTGGTGGCTCCTATGGATAAAAGCTTAGTGATTAAGCCTTCCGATTATTCTACGGAGCAAAAGGTTAAATTTCCTTTGGCTATCTATCAGTGGAGTGGTAGAAATGAGGGCGTTTGGGAAGTAATCACGAACCCTCACGGAGCATTTTATGAATTAGCAAAACGCTATAAAGCAGATATCTCAGACAAAGAAGTATCTCAACTTTTCATGGGTGTAAAATTGAGGGCAAAAGTCATTCAAAAATGTGCAATTCCTTACTATGTTGCAGTGGATAACGGTATTTTTGATGTCAAAAACAAAAAACTCTATCCATTTTCGATGGACAGAGTTTTCACAAATAAAATTCATACACCTTTAGATTTCTCTGTCACTAACCCACACATCTATTTTGACGAAGACGGAAGTACGCTTGATGTAGAAAGCTGGTTTCAAAGTTTAGGTGATAGCGAATTTGTATTGAGTATTTTGGAAGTAATTCAAAGAGCTTGCATTCCTCTTGCAAAGCATAACAAAATGTGTCTGTTTTATAACACGTATGGAAATAATGGCAAAGGCACGATTTGCCAATTGATTAGGAATTTGATTGGGAATAGTGATGATGTAGTTAACATTCCACTATCTGAGTTTTCCGCTGAATTTGGATTGGCAAACTTACCAAAAGCAACAGCTATTGTGTGTGATGAAAATGATATGGGATATATCAAAGGAATGGCTAACTTAAAGGCGGTAATCACTGGAGACAGTGTCACGATTAAGCAAAAGTATCAGACAGCATTTGACTTTTCTTTTAATGGTTTAGTGTTGGAGTGTGTAAACGAGTTGCCAAGAGTAGATGATAAAACCAAATCATTTGAACGTAGATTACATATCATTCCTTTTTCGGCAAGTTTTACTAGCAATGAGCGTAAATATATCAAAGGACAATTCATCTATATGGATTGCGTGAAAAAATATATTTTGAAGAAAGTCCTTGTTGATATGGAATACCGTGAAAGCTTTACAGAAACTTCCTTAACAAAATCTGCACTTTCTGAATACAGACTGTATTCAAATTCGGTACATGCGTTCTTAGAAGAAATTCTTCCAAGATGTAAGTGGAATTTACTTCCCGCAACAGATTTTTTATACGAAATCTATAAGGGATGGTATCGAAAAACTGTACCATCTGGAAAGGTAATCGGCAGAAACGACTTTATTGATGGTGTAAAAGAATATGTTAATTCTTCTCTTAAAGAGAACCCATCATTTGAATGGGAATGGACAGACGATACCCGTTCCAACGGATATATTGACCCAACTGTAAGAGAACCATTGTTGCTTGAATATCAAATTACAACCATGGCTACTCCGATGAATATTAGCACCAATCGTCCTTATCCAAATAACCTCAAACTTAAATACAGTGGATTGAAGAGAAGAAAAGTCGTGGCGGTTCAAGGTGCTGATGATGATAGCGATGTATAACAAAAAAGAGATTATGTGTAACGCACATAAGAAATATAAGCAAGGTTGCTACCGTAACCTTGCTGAAGCTCTCAGACATGCATGGCTTGAAGCCAAACTGCAAGATTATTTTGTAACAGATAGGAGAAATAAATTATGTTGAGGATTTGTGATGAATTGAAAATTGATAAATCCAAAGTGATGAAAGAAGCACATGAAGATGTGAAAGCAGGACGTTATAAGAATATGTCAGAAGCATTAGAAATGGCATGGTTTGATGCTAAATATGAGCAAGCATTTCAATGTGATATTTGGAAAGCAGGAGGAAGTGATTGTTATGAATAAGACAGTTAATATTGAAAATAAATTCTTGCTTACATTCACAGAAGCAAGTCAGTATTTCAATATTGGTGAAAATAAGTTAAGAAATATGGCTAGTTTAGAACAAAATCCAGATTGGATTGTATATAACGGCTATCGCCGTTTAATTAAACGGGTGCGATTAGAGGAGATTCTTTTGAAATCCGAGACAATCTAAAATATATGAATTGAGCTTTGTGTGTGGTATAATCAGCTACATGGCAAGGCTCTTTTCATACTAGAAAGGAGCAATCATGAGTAGACGAAAAGATAACAAAGGACGATTACTCAAAACTGGAGAATCACAAAGAAAGGACGGACGATACGCATATAAATATCAAGATAAAAATGGAAAATCAAAATTCATGTATTCGTGGCGGTTAACCGATACTGACCCCGTTCCAAAGGGAAAACGTTTTGGTAGGTCGTTGCGAGATCTTGAAAGAGACCTGCAACGTGACCTATTTGACGGAATTGATTCTTCGGGTAAAAAAATGGTGTTGTGGCAATTATATGAAAAACATAACGCTTTAAAACCGAATGTCAGACAATCAACTGAAACAGGCAGAAAATATCTTATGGATATTTTAAAATCTGATACACTGGGTAATATGTCTATTGAAGCAATTAAGCCTAGCGATACAAAAGAATGGGCTATCCGCATGAAGAAGAATGGATATTCCTATCAAACAATTAACAATTACAAAAGGTCATTGAAAGCGTGCTTTTACACAGCTCTTAACGATGATTTGGTAAGGAAAAATCCTTTTAACTGGAATCTTAGTGATGTATTAGAGGATGATACGGAACATAAGACAGCCTTAACAGATGAACAAGTCAATGTCTTGTTATCGTTTGTACAGATAGATGGGGTATATCAAAAGTACTATAATGCCATTGTGGTGTTACTACATACAGGATTGCGTATCTCTGAATTATGTGGTTTGACAACTTCTGATATTGATTTTGAAAAAGGGTTTATACAAGTGAATCATCAAATTAACTATGATAAAGGAAAATATTCTATCAACGAGCCAAAGACAGACAGCGGAATCCGAGAAATCCCCATGCTTGAACCTGTAAGGAAAGCATTAATGGACGAAATTAAAGGTAGAATAGACGTACAACAGATTTTGATTGATGGTTATTCTGATTTTGTATTTCTTAATCAAAAATCACTGCCAATGTATGCTCATTGTTATTCTAATGCATTTTCTAGCTTGATAAAGAAATACAATAAGTATCACAAGGGAAATGAACTTCCGCTTATCACACCACATACTCTACGCCATACGTTCTGTACAAACATGGCAAACAAAAAAATGACCCCTAACACACTTCAATATGTTATGGGTCACAAGAATATCACGATGACACTCGGATATTATGCACACGGTACAGCTCAATCAGCTATGGTTGAAATGCTTTCTATCTCCGCTTAGTTTACTACAAATTTTACTACATTTGAGAGATAGAACATGAGTTGATTTAAGCCGATTTGTGAACTGACATTCAAGCCATAACTTCTCAAATACCGCATAGGATAAGGGTTTATAAGGATTTGAGAAGTTATAAGCTGAATCGTAAAAAATCATTTAATGTTTTATACAAAAAGACAGGAAAAAATTCCTGTCTTACTTTGTTTCAATACCCAATTCTTTTAATTGTGCTGGATCTACAGGACTTGGTGCCTGTGCCATTAAATCCGATGCACTTGCTGTTTTAGGGAATGCGACGACATCACGAATGTTGTCTGTACCAGCTAAAATCATAGTTAAACGTTCTAGACCAATACCTACACCTCCATGAGGTGGAGTTCCATATTGGAATGCATCCATAAACCAGCTGAATTTTTCATGTGCTTCTTCTAAAGTCATACCGATAGCTTCAAATACTTTTTCTTGAAGCTTTTGATCATGAATACGAATGGATCCTGATAATAATTCATAGCCGTTTAACACTAAGTCATAAGCTCTAGAATAACAATGTGCTGGATCACTCAACAATTTATCGACATCTTCTAAGTTAGGTGATGTGAATGGGTGATGAGCCGCTACATAACGGTTTTCATTTTCATCATATTCAAACATTGGGAAATCAGTAACCCATAAGAATTCATAGGCATCTTTGTTGATCAAATCTAAATCATGACCTAATTTCACACGCAATGCACCAAGTGAGGATTGAGCCACTTTCTTCTTATCCGCTACGAAGAATACAATATCATTTTCTTCGATATTCAACATTGTACGCAATGCTTCTTTTTCGGCATCGGATAAAACTTTTGTGACACTTCCCGCAAAGCCTTCCGCTGTTAATTTTAAGTTGGCAAGTGCTTTTGCACCATATACTTTTACATAATCTTGTAGTTTATCCAATTGTTTTCTTGAGAACTTGTCCGCCCCATTTTTAACATTCATAGCCTGGATGATGCCACCTTCATTTAAGCAATTTTCGAATACTTTAAATTCAGTGTTTGCGAATACTTCACTGACATTATATAAAGGCATGTCAAAACGTAAATCTGGTTTATCTGAACCATATCTTTCCATACAAGTATCATATGGAATACGTTTAAATTCTGGTAGTTCAATACCTTTGATATCTTTGAAGATTTCTTTCATCAAACCTTCTGTCATTGACCAAATGTCTTCTTCGTCCACAAAACTCATTTCAATATCGATCTGTGAGAATTCAGGTTGACGGTCTGCTCTTAAATCTTCATCTCTAAAACAACGAGCAATTTGGAAGTAGCGATCCATTCCCCCGACCATCAATAACTGTTTGTATAGCTGTGGCGATTGTGGAAGTGCATAGAATTCCCCTTTACTAATACGACTAGGCACTAAATAGTCACGTGCACCTTCTGGAGTCGAACGACATAAAATAGGTGTTTCCACTTCTGTAAAGCCATATTTAGCTAAGTAGTTACGAACTAATAAAGTTATACGGTTTCTTAAGATTAGATTCTTTTGAAGAACTGGTCTTCTTAAATCTAAATAACGATATTTTAAACGAGTATCCTCTAAAGCATCTGTTTCATCCGCAATGATAATTGGTGTGGTGATAGCTGTATTAACAATTTTTACTTCACGAACTACAACTTCAATTTCCCCCGTTTCAAGCTTAGGGTTTTTGTCTTTTCTTTCAACAACCGTTCCTTTTACTTGTAGTACATATTCATTACGTACATCACTGATTTGTGTTGCTATATCTTCATTGAATACAAGTTGTGTAATACCATAACGATCTCTTAAATCGATAAAGACCAAAGCTCCAAAATTACGGCGTTTCGCAACCCAGCCACATAAAGTGACTTCTGAATTTACATCTTGAAGACGCAATTCTCCATTGTTATGAGTTCTATACATTTCTATTCTCCTTCATGTTCGTGATGATGATTTTCTTCTACTAATAAAGAATCAACATATGGAATCAATTCTTCAACACTAATAGTTTCTTGTTCTTTATGTGCAATATTTTTAACTGTGACTTTCTTTTCTTCTAATTCCGATTTACCAATCAAAATCGCAAGTTTAGCCTTGGCGCGATCCACAGCCTTAAATTGTGCCTTAAAGCTTCTTTCCATCATATCCATATCGCAACGATATCCATATGCTCTAAGCTCAGTCAACACTTCAAAAGCATAGGTTCTAGCTTCTTTATCAAGGCACATTACGTAAGCATCTAATGCCGGTTTTTGTTCCAATTCAATACCTTCAGCTTCTAAGGCAATCAATAGACGTTCCATACCTAGAGCCCATCCAATACCACTCATGCCTTCGGGTCCACCAAAATATGAAATCAATCCATCATAACGTCCACCTGCTAAAACTGTGGATTGTGCACCCATTTCTGAATTCATAGATACAATCTCAAATACTGTATGAGTATAGTAATCCAATCCACGAACCAACTTGTCATCTACTTCATATGGAATTTCTAATTTATCTAATAATTCGCATACTGTATTGAAGTATTCTTGACTGGTTTCATTTAAATAGTCTGACATCTTAGGTGCATTCTTCATGCATTCATGATCATGATCTACTTTACAGTCTAAAATACGTAATGGATTTTGTTCATAACGACGTTTACAATCTCCACACAACTCATCTACATAAGGAGCAAAATATTCTTTTAATGCACTACGATAGTTTGCACGAGACTCATCATCACCTAATGTATTTAGACATACTTTAATATCATTTAATCCTAGTGATTTAAGAATTGAGAATGCAAGTACGATTGTTTCTACATCGACATAAGGACTTTTAACACCTAAAGCCTCTACACCAAACTGGTTAAAAATACGCATTCTCCCTTTTTGAGGACGTTCATGTCTTGACATAGGTCCCATATAATAGAATTTTGCGGGTAGATCAGGATTTGCGAACATTTTATTTTCAACAAAACTACGAACAACACCTGCAGTTCCTTCTGGACGAAGTGTTAATGATGTTTTTGAGTTTTCAAGTTTAAAAGTATACATTTCTTTGTTTACCATGTCACTTGAATCATTTTCTCTTTTGAAGACTTCTGTATGTTCAAAAATAGGTGTACGAATTTCATCATAATTGTACATGTAACAGAAACTTCTTAATGTTTGTTCAAGAGCTTGCCATTTATAGGATTCATTTCCAAATACATCCTGACAACCTCTAGGAATTTGATATGCCATGCGTTTTCCTCCTTTAAATAAACAAAAAAACGCCCTGATATAAGGACGTTTTAAACGCGGTACCACCTTATTTTATACGTAAAGTATACACCTCAAGTCTTAACGCGACGAACGGTTGGTTTTTGTCCAACTCCTCCAAAGTGTCCCAATAAGTATTCTACGAAAATTTTCACCAACCATTTTCTCTCTACAGTATATCCTTATTTTCTTCTTTTTCTTAGGATTAATTATTCAGCTTCATCTAGGTTTGAAACATTGTGATATACATTTTGTACATCATCAACTTCATCTAGTAAAGTAACTAAACGTTTAAATAAAGTTAAATCTTCACCGTGAAGTTCAACTTCTTCATTTGGAATCATCTTATCTTCTAAGACTTCAAATTTAACATCAGGAATCAATTTTTCAACAACAACTTTTGCGTCATCCAATTGTGTTGGATCCACCGTAATTGTCATATATCCTTCTTCGATTTCAATGTCATTTAATTCGATTTCTGCTTCTAATAAAGCATCCATCATAGCTTCTTCATTATCATATTGAATAACGATTACACCTAAGTGTTCATATCCAAATGATACAGATCCACCAACACCTAATTTAGAGTGCGATTTATTAAAACAAGCTCTTAAGTTTGCGATTGTACGGTTTGCATTATCTGTCAAACAATCAATGATGATTGTAGATCCAGCACCCTGTCCAAATCCTTCATAACGAGCACTTGAATAACTTTCATCTGCACTACTTTTCGCTTTTTCGATAGCACGCTTGATTACGTCTGCAGGCACGTTGTTTGCCTTTGCACGATCAATCGCCTTCTTTAAAGTTTGGTTCATATCTGGATTAGGGTCACCGTTCTTTGCAGCAACTAAAATCTCTTTAGAATATCTTGAATAAATTTTTGCCTTCGCATTGGCTGTCTTCTGCATTGCTGCAGCACGAACCTCAAAATGTCTTCCCATAGATTTATCACCTTTCAATTTATTTTTTACAGTTAATTATTATAACAGTCAAAGTCAAATTATTCAACCTTGGCATAACGTTCAATAATTTTTTGAACCAATGGATTTCGAACTACATCACTATTTTCCAAATGAATAATTGAAATACCATCAATATGATCCAAGATTGTACAAGCCTGCATCAAACCTGAATCCTTTTTCTTGATCAAATCAATCTGTGTAACATCTCCCGTTACAACCATTTTACAATTTTTACCCATACGCGTTAAAAACATCTTCATCTGCGCACACGTCGCATTCTGTGCTTCATCCAAAATCACAACGGCATCATTTAAAGTACGTCCACGCATAAACGCTAAAGGTGCAATTTCAATGACTTGTTTCTCCACATATTTTTCAACTGTTTCTAAGCCAAGCATCTCATTTAATGCATCATATAAAGGCCTTAAATAAGGATCTACTTTTTCCTTCATATCGCCAGGTAAAAAACCAAGAGATTCCCCTGCCTCAACAGCTGGACGCGTAAGAATGATTTTTTCGACCCGTTCACTCTTTAACATACTCACCGCATAAGCTACCGCAAGATATGTTTTACCGGTACCAGCAACACCTGTCGCAAAAACAATTTCATTATGACGCATCGCATCACATAAAATAGCTTGTCCAATTGTTTTTGGATAAATCATTTTACCGGTTTTTGTCTTGCATACAGCATGTAGCTGATGAGCCTTAAAATCTTTTAAACGATTTTTAAAAGCCAAAGAACAAATATAGCTTACATCTTGTGAATTTAAACGATGTTGCGTATCAATAATTGAAAAACAAGCCGCAATGACTTCTTCTACTAAATGTGTATCTAAAGTCTCGTTTACTTCCACTTTGATTTTCTGGTCACGAATCATACATACAGATTTAAAGCATTTACTCAACATATCCAAGTTGGAATCTTGAAATCCTGCAAAAATCTGAATCTCTTCAAATGTTCTGTCGGAACAATCAAATTCAAAAAAAGCCACAAATCTCCTCCTCAAGAAAAAAATCTGCATTAAAAATGCAGATTATTTACCTCTACGTGCTTTACGTGCAGCTTCAGATTTTAACTTTCTGCGTACACCTGGTTTTACGTAAAATTCTCTTTTGCGCGCCTCAGCAAGGGTGCCATTACGAGAAACCTGACGTTTAAATCTTCTTAAAGCGTCATCAAGTCCTTCGTTTTCTTTAAGAACTACTTTTGGCATATTCACAAACCTCCCTTCCCAAGATTAGCAAAAACATTATATCAAAGATTTCATATAATGCAAGCACAATTTGATTTTTTAAGCTAAACTTGCCTTAATACACTCTTTAGCCGCTACATTGTCGCCAACCCAAGGGGCTCTTCCATTTTCACGATAGATAAAGCTTTCATCACCCTTACCAAGAAGCAATACCGTATCTCCTTCTTGGGCTGAGCTGATTGCCTGATGAATGGCTTCATAGCGATCTTGTACAAACACATGTGGTGTATCTTGAATGCCTGACTTGATTTGTTCGGCAATTTCTTTAGGATCTTCATCACGAGGATCGTCTTCTGTCACTATGATATAGTCACAATATTTATCGGCAAGTTCACCAAAGACTTTACGCTTGTGTACATCACGCTTACCAGCTGATCCAAATACCGCAATCAAACGATGACCTGGCATTGTGACACTGCGTCCAAACTGCATCATTTTTTCCATACCATCGGGTGTATGTGCAAAATCAACGATTACGTTGTATGGCTGACCACAATCAATACGTTCCATACGACCTTCAACTTGGGCAATATGTGCACATTTTTCAATAATTCTTTCTAAATCATAGCCTGTTTCATTGAGCGCTGCAATGGCAGCTAATAAGTTATAAACATTAAAGTTACCCACTAAATTTGTCTTAACCGGATACATATGACCTGAATATACCAAGTCAAATTGCGTACCTTGTGAACTCATCTTAATATTAATAGCACGATAATCTGCTTCACTATTTATCGCATAAGAAATAACACGTGCTTTTGAACAATCCTTTAAAGCTCCATATTTTTCATCATCCTTGTTAATTACGGATACGCCATCTTCTTTGACTAAGTTTTTAAACAACAAAGACTTCGCTTCAAAATAATTTTCCATTGTGCCATGGAAATCCAAATGATCATATGTAAGGTTTGTGAAAATCGCACAATCAAAAGAAATACCATCGACACGATGTTGAGCCAAACCATGACTCGATACTTCTAAAGCACAAGCCTTCATTCCACAGCGAACCATATCTGCCAATTTAGACTGCAAGAACAATGCGTCTGGCGTAGTCAAATTTGGTTGCAACTCAATATCACCATATTTAATCGCAATCGTACCAATATAGCCACATGGCGTTTTGTCGTTGATAATATCACGAATGATATTTGTGATTGTTGATTTTCCATTTGTGCCCGTTACACCATACATCTTCATTTTATCACTTGGACGAGCATAGAAAATACGAGCCACTTTATTCATGGCATCATTGACATCTTCTACACGAATATATACAGCACCAGGTGCCATATTCAATAATTCTTTTGAATGTACAATACAAACAGCTCCATTTTTTATTGCAGAATCAATAAAATCGTGGCCATCATTTGTAAGTCCTGGTAAACAGAAGTAAATATTTCCCGGACGAACGGTTCTTGAATCAAAACTTAAACCCGTAATATTGACTGTCGGTGCATTTTTAAATAGTTTGCTTAATCGCATACATCATCCTTCTTTCCATAGTACGTACCATCTTCAATACGATCCCATTCGATAGTGATTCTACCACTTAATGGTGTATCACTCAATATCTTACAAGAATGATATTGGCTTGTATAACCAGTATAATAGCCATCTTGTTTTCTTTCAATCAAGACTTGTACAGGATTAAAACGCTTCATGTCACGTTCTCTGCAAGCATTCGAAAGTTCAAGTAAACGAGCCACTCTAGCTTTTGTGACATTTCCATTGATTTCACCCTTTAAAGTACTAGCCTTAGTACCATTACGCTTACTATAAGGGAAAACATGGAAGAAGCTTAATTCTAGATCCGCTAGATTTTCATATGTCGTTTCAAATTCTTCATCACTTTCCTGGACAAAGCCTGCAATTACATCCGTTGAAATTGAAATATTCGGAATACAAGAACGAATATAGTTGATTTTTTCTTTGAATTGCTCAATTGTATATGGACGATTCATACGTTTTAACGTTTCATTACATGCCGATTGTACCGGAATATGCAAATGATGACACATACGAGGATTCTCTTTCATTAAGGCAATCAATGCATCGCTGACTTCCGTAATTTCTATACTTGAAATACGATAATACACAGAATCTGGAGTATTTTCTAATAAGGCTTTCATTAATTTAGCTAAATCGTATTCTCCATCATCATAACGCCCCGTATGAATACCAGTTAACACAATTTCTGTATGTCCTTTATCACATAAATCTTTAGCAATTTGAATCACCTGTTCATGATTTAAACTACGCTCTCTACCACGCGCAAAAGGAATCGCACAATAGGAACAGAATTGATTACATCCATCTTGTACTTTTAAGAAAGCTCTATGCATCGATTCAAAACAATGTACGGGCATAGCTTCAAAATCTTTAAATTGCGTAACCTCATTGACAACGTCAATTTTTTCATGATCCTGCAATGCTTTTTGGATTAAATTCACCAATTCATTTTTTTGTTTAGCACCAATCACAAGATCAGCATCCAAAGCCTTTCTTTCATCTTCACTTGCGAACTGCACAAAACATCCCACAACAACACATAATGCATCTGGATTCATTCGTTTGACATAATGAATCTTTTGACGTGATTTGCTGGCGGCTGTGTTTGTGACAGTACACGTATTGATGATACAAATATCACACGCTTGATCCGGTGATACTTGTTCATATCCTAATTCTTCTAATTGAGCTGCATAGTATTGTGACTCATACGTATTTACTTTACAGCCTAGTGTAATAATTGAAAATTTCATTTTCCCCTTATCCTTCCACATGATTTTGGTATTCAATAGCTATCAACACATAACAAGCAGCCGTTTCTGCACGTAAGATGTTTTTACCTAGAGAACAATTGTCAAAACCAAATTCATTTAATACTTGAATTTCACTCTCTTCAAATCCACCCTCAGGCCCAATACATACAGTAATGGATTGTGGATTGTCTTTTAAATAATGGGCCATATGTTTTGAAGGATCATTTTCCTTTTCATAGGCCACTAAATTACATTCACTCTTATAATTTGATAGATCCTTTAACGCAATCACAGGCTCTAATTCCACTAACGTATTTCGATTGCACTGTTTTGTAGCTGCAAGTAAGATTTCATTCCAACGAATGAGTTTCTTTTCAGCTTTTTTTTCATCCAGTTTTACCACTGTATTCTTCGATACAAAAGGAACGATTTTATGAACTCCAAGTTCACAAGCTTTTTGAAGCATCCATTCGAACTTATCTTGTTTGATCAAAGCACAACATAAGGTGATCGATTGATTTTCTTCAAAGACATCCACCATGGAATCAATCACTAAATTAGGCTTATTTTCAACATGTCCAAAGAATACCCCTGAATTTTTAGTAACAATACGAATCTTTTCTTTTGATGTCGTACGAAGTACATCAAAGATGTGGTGCGCTTGTTTAACATCTAAACAAATTACATCCTGTACCGAAACATTTTGATCTAAATAAACTTGTTTCATTATTTTTGTTCGCCTTCCATACTTAAGCGATTCAATTGTTTGATTTCATATGGTTTTAGACGACGATATTCTCCGGCTCTTAAATCCTTTACGTCTAAGAACGCAAACTTCACTCTGTGCAAACGACGCACTTCATGGCCTAATGCCAACATCATATTTTTAACCTGATGATTTTTTCCTTCTGAAATCGTTAATTCGAATTGGGTACGATTACGAGTTAAATCTTTTTGAAGCACAAATACTTTTGCTGGTTGATACTTTTCTGTCTTAGTTTTTAATCCTCTTCGTAATTGTTTGATGTCATCATCACTTAAGATACCTTGAAGATTAACAACATATGTCTTTTCTAAGTGATATCGAGGATGAATCATATGGTTACAGAATTGGCCATCATTTGTAAGTAATAAAACACCACTCGTATCATAATCCAAACGTCCTACAGAGAAGATTCTTTGGTTTTGTGGCATGTAATCCAATACGGTTTTTCTGCCCTTGTCATCACTACTTGTGCATAGGCAACCTTTTGGTTTATTCATGATATAGTATACTTTTTCTTCTTTCGAAATCATATTTCCATTGACTTCTATACTATCCTGATTGGATACTTTTGTACCTAAAACGTCACATACTTTTCCATTGACTTTAACTTTACCATCTAAAATCAATTCTTCGGCTTTTCTTCTTGAACAAATACCTGCTTGGGCAATTACTTTTTGTAGTCTTTCCATTATCTATTCTCCTTCAAATAATTCTTCACTATTGTTTCTAGTTTGAGGTAGTTCCGGCAATTCTTTTAGATCTTCCAATTGAAAAGCATCCAAGAATTCATCGGTTACACGATATAATAAGGGCTTACCAATCGCATCTAAACGATCTTTCGCTTCAATCAAGCCACGAGCCACTAATTTCTTTAACATCATTTCACAATTTACACCACGAATCTCTTCAATTTCAACACGCGTAATCGGTTGTTTATAAGCTATAATAGCTAAAGTTTCCATGGCAGCCTGCGAAAGAGTGGGTTGTTTATATTCTTCAAATAATTGTTTGCCATAAGGATATACAAATTCTTTTGTGACAAACTTAAAACGATTCGCATATTCTACAAGTTCAATACCTTTTGAAGAACTCGAATATTCTTTTTTTAACGCATCCAACAAAACACGTATATCATCCATTTCTAAATTTTGTAGACCATGCATCATCTGATCCATAGTCAAGCCTTCTTCTCCACTTAAGAATAAAAGACCTTCTAATATTGCTTTCGCATTATCCATTCTATAAATCCTCTCTTGCGACCCAAATCATCTGCGTCTCATCAATGGAATACGTCATCCATTTTTCATGTATTAAATCTAATATCGATAAAAAAGTCACAATCACCATATGTAAGCTTGTACAATCTGCACATAGATCTTGAAATGAAATAGACCCCTCAAGATGTTTCATTCTCTCTTTGATTTGTACAGCTCTTTCTTCGATTGATAATTCTTTGATTGTGATCTTTGTTTCATACGGTTGTAAAAGCTCCATACGCACAATACAATGGCGCATTGCCTTCATTAAATCATAAGGTGATTGTGTTTCTAAAGTATCACTTTCAACAGGTACTTTCCATTCTTCCACTAAACTAGAAACGGGACGCGAAAAATGCAGTTGTCTTTGTTCGTAATCTTCCTTTAAGGCAAGACTTACTTCTTTATATCTTTGATATTCCAATAATCTTGCGACCAGTTGATCACGCTGATCTTCTTCATATTCTTCTTCTACCTCAACCGTTTCTCTTGGCAGAAGTTTCTTTGACTTATATGCGATTAGACTTGCCAACTCTGACAAATATTCGCTAGCTACTTCTAGATGCATATTTTGCATGGCATGAATATAATCAATATATTGTGTTGCCAAAACATTCATATCTAAGTCAAACAGATCCAATTTATTTTCTTTGATCAAATGCAGCATCAGATCCAAAGGACCTTCGAACTGATCTAACGTTATTAAAAAATCCATACTATCACCCATATTAGCCATTATAACAAATTTTAAAAAGCTTTTCATCTCTAACGAGTAATGTTAGAATAATTGGGCAGGAGGTATTTCATGCGTAGAGCCATTCTCTTTTTAGTTTTTGCGTTGTTTTTAGCGATGGTCATTCAGCCAAATTTAAATAAACAAATTAAAGAAAAATCAAAAATCGATGTTCCTGAACAAACCAATTCGACAATTATTACCAATGATACAGTTGACAATTCGCGCTGCAAATCGAAAGCTGTCATCTGTATTGATGCAAGTCATGGAGGTAGTGATGCAGGATATACAAGTGATGGACAGACGAGTGAAAAAGATCTAAACCTGATTATTGCCAAGAAGATTGGAGACAGCCTAGCTTCGGTAGGATATAACGTCGTGTATACAAGAAGTGATGACTCTTCTCTTTCAACAGAAGATCGTATTACTTCAATCAATTCGCAAAAGGCAAAGTATTTGATTTCCATTCAAATGAATTCAAGTTCGGATTCTCTATCCAAAGGCTACTCCATTTTTACGCAGCCTAACGATAATATGATTCAGCTTGCCAAAAAACTTGCCCAAACCATGAATTCCATCAACCTATCGCAATTTGAAGGTATTGATTCGGATCATTATGAAAACTTCCCTATCTTATATGATAGTCAAATTCCTTCGATTCTATTAGAACTTGGATATTTAAGCAATAGTGAAGACTACACAAAATTAACGGATGAAACTTTCCAACAAAAGATTGCGAATGCGATCACAGAAAGCTTTTTAGATCAAATCAACTAACACTCTTCGGAGTGTTTTTTTGTGCTATAATTAAAAGAAAAAGAGGTAATTTATGGAAGAAAAATTAATATATAAAGGAATTATTTTTGATTTGGTCCAAAAAGATGTTGAAATCAAGAATAAAACCTATAAAAGAGACATCATCCGTCATCCAGGTGGTGTAGGTGTGATTTGTATCGTTGATGGTAAGATCTTGCTTGTAAGGCAAGAGCGTCCAGCTATTGGTAAAGAAACATTAGAAATTCCGGCAGGTAAACTCGAATATGGTGAAAATCCAATGGAATGTGGTCTTCGTGAATTAAATGAAGAAACGGGTATGGCTTGTGATAAGCTAGAATTATTATTAAGTTTTGTATCCACTCCAGGCTTTTGCGATGAAAGAATCTGGATTTATAAAGCGATCAATCCAAAAAAAGCGGATATAAAACTTAGCTTAGATGAAGATGAAGAAATTGATACTTTGTGGCTGGATTTAGAAACTGCCTTTGAGTATACAAGAAACGGAAAGATTGATGACGGGAAGACTGTGATTGCGATCAGTCAAATGATGGCAGAAAGGAATTAAGATTATGAATTTTGTGGTGATTTCACCAAACTATCCAGAAAGCTACTGGATGTTTTGCAGGGGTTTAAAAGAAAATGGAGCTAAAGTTTTAGCCATTGTTGATACACCCTACAATCAATTGAAACAAGAATTAAAAGAATATTGTGACGAGATCTATGTCGTAAAAAGTTTCCATGATTATGATGAAATGGTCAAAGCTTGTGGTTATTTTACATTTAAGTATGGAAAGATTGACTGGATTGAATCCAATAATGAGGCTTGGTTGGATTTAGATGCACGTCTTCGTGATGATTTCAATGTGAAAACAGGTTTTTCTCTAGAAAGAATTGAAGAACTTCAATCTAAGTCCCAAATGAAAAAATATTATAAAGAAGCTAATGTCCCAGTGGCAGATTATAGAGTACTACATACACTTAAAGATGGCTTAGATTTTGCCAAACAAGTAGGCTATCCATTAGTCATGAAACCCGATCATGGTGTAGGTGCAAGCATGACTTACAAGATCATGAATGCTGAACAATTAGAATCCGTATATATGCAGACAAAGGATCATGTGATGATTCTAGAACAATATATCGATGGAGATGTCTTTACCTTAGATGGTATTTGTGATGAAAACGGGGATATTCGCTATTTAAACAGTTTAGAATATGTCGGTAATTGTATGGATTCTGTGCTTTACCAACAAAGTATTGGTTGTTATACAACTTTTGAGATCAGTGATGAATATCGTGACATTGTACAAAGAACAATCCATGCGTTTAAAATCAAGAATCGCTTCTTCCATTGCGAATTCTTTCGATTGAATCATGATGTGCAAGGTTTAGGCGAAAAGGGACGCGTCTTTGGTTTAGAAGTGAATTTCAGACCACCAGGAGGATTCTGTCCGGATTTAATGAATTATGCCGGAGAATTGGATGTTTATCGTTTATGGGCCGAAGTCATCTTGAAACAAAGTGCTTCTTATTCAAAGCTTAGAAGATATTCGGCTGGTTTTGTAGGAAGAAGAAACTCCATCAAATATCGTTTTACAGTAAAAGAAGTGGAAGAGATGTTTAAAGAAGATATGATTGAAGTCTTATATCTTCCTGAAGCTTTTGCGGCTGCGATGGGCGATGTCGCAATTGTTGCCAAATTTACAAGTCCTGCAAGGCGAGATGAATTCTTTAAGAGTGCATTAAGAAGGAAGGATCGATTATGATCGTTGAAAAAGAACTTTTCATGACAAAGCTTAATGACACAAGAAAAATCTTTATTTATTTACCCGATGACTATGATACAAGTAATAAACAATATCCTGTTTTATATGCCTTTGATGGACACAATATCTTTTTAGATGCATATGCCACTTATGGCAAGGCTATTCATATTCAACAACATATAGAAAAGCTAGGTATCGATATGATTGTTGTTGGACAAGAATGTAGCCATGTTGGAAATAATCGCTTAAAGGAATACGCTCCCTACTCTTTCTATGATCCGGAATATGGCTCTTTTGAAGGTCAAGGAGAAGAAACGATGGATTTTTTCGTACATGAATTAAAACCTTATATAGATGATCACTATAGAACCAAAAAAACAAGAAAGAATACATTTATTGGTGGAAGCAGCTGTGGTGGTTTAATGGCTTTATATGCAGCCTATGCCTATTCCAATGTATATTCAAAGGCCATTGTGATTTCTCCTTATGTATTAGAAAGTATGGATGCGATTCTGAAAGATATCCATCAAAGTCATATTCAAAAGAACACTTCTATCTATCTATCTTGGGGTTCAAATGAAACAAGCTTGATGCATGAATTTGTTTGGCAAACAAAGGCTTGTACAGAAATTGGCAATGCCCTGTCTAAAAAAGGAGTCGACGTCTTGTACAATGTAATTCCTGAAGGAAGACATTGTGAGGAAGACTGGGAAAAAGAATGTGATACATTCCTTCCTTTCTTGGTACAATGAATCGAAGTGTAGTGATTCAAAAGCTTGAAACAAAAGCTAAACGTAAGATTGTCATTAGTGATATCCATGGAAATTTAGATTTATATTTAAAATTATTAGATCAAATTTCTTATAAGCCCAATGAAGATTGTTTGATTCTTTTAGGAGATTTAATTGAAAAAGGAAAAAGAAATCTAGATACCCTTCATTATATTATGCACCAAGCACAAAATGAAGATGTACATTGTATCATGGGAAATTGTGATTTTATTGCGAAGAATGTTCTTTATTCGTATCGCTTAGATTTTTTAAAACATGTGCTTGGTTTTCGTAAAGAAAGTTTGATTCATGAAATGGCAAGAAATCTAAATTTTGAGATTACACATAATAGTAATATGGCAAATGTTTGTCAGATTCTAAGAAAGCACTATTTAAAAGAATTATGTTTCTTAAATGATTTACCTCATGTTTTAGAAGATGAAGACCATATTTATGTGCATGCGGGCATTGAATCAAATGAAAATTATGGAACCGATTTTAAACAAGTCATGACCCATGCCTTCTTTTTAGAAACAAACGAAGTTTTCAAAAAGAATGTCGTAGTAGGCCATATGCCTGTAACCGAATATTGTACGCATATTGCCTCTTTTGATCCTATTTATGATGCAAAACATAATATTTATAGTATTGATGGCGGTAATATGGTGAAATATGGCGGTCAATTAAATGCCCTTATATTTGAAGACAATACCGTAAAAATGGATCGATGTGATTTTCTTCAAGAAAGAAAAGTCATTCATGATGTCAAATATCATACACAAATTCCCTTCTTTATTACTTTTAATCATGGTAATATTCAAATCCTTGAACAACATTCGATACAATCAAAAGTATATTGTCCCTACAACAATCGTACATTCTGGGTTGAAAATGAATTTGTGACAAAAGACATGAAGGCGTATGATTATACAAATTATGAGATTCCATTAAAAAAAGGCGATACCGTCAAAGAGGTATTCGCCTATCAAGATAAAGTTCAAATCAAAAAGAATGGTATACTAGGCTGGACCTATCGTTCGAACCTAGAATGATACTATTCTTTTTTTTCGATTGCTTGTTCTAAATATGTGATCAATGCATTGACTTCATCTTCACTTGTGTGCCAACTTGTTACGAATCGAATGACATAGTGATCATCGCATTTTTCCCAGATTTCAAAATCAATGTTTTCACTTAAGAATTGGTATTGTTCCTTTGATACATTCACAAAAATCTGGTTTGTATCACTCTTCATGAATAAGGCATAGCCAAGTTCTTGTAGTTTAGATTGAATTTTCTGTGCTAAAACAACCGATTGCTTGGCATATCCAAAGAAAGCATCGTGCTCAAATAAGCCTAAGAATTGAATACCTAAAAGCCATCCTTTGGCAAGCATTGCTCCATTTTGTTTCATCACAAAACGGAAATATGGCTTTAATTCAGGATTGGAGATGACAACAGCTTCTCCCATTAAAGCTCCATTTTTTGTACCGCCAATATAGAATACATCACAAATATTAGCCAGGTCATTTAAAGTATAATCTACAGTGGATAAGGCAACACCTAGTCTTGCACCATCCATCATTAAATATAGACCTAATTCATCGCAAACCGCACGAATGTTTTTTAATTCATCTAATGTATACACCGTTCCGTATTCTGTGGCATTGGAAATATAAACCATTTTTGGATAAACCATGTGTTCATATGAGAGCATGTGTGCATCAAATACTTTACGAATATCGCTAGGATTGATCTTTCCAGCATAATTATTTACCTGAATTACTTTATGTCCTACAGCTTCAATCGCACCCGTTTCATGGGTGGCGATATGTCCTGTATCACAGGCAATCACGGCTTCAAATGGTTTTAAGCAAGCTTTGATGATGGTTTGGTTAGTAATCGTTCCTCCAACTAAAAAGTGGATATCTACATCGTAGTCTGGAATATGTTTTTTAATGGTTTCTTTGGCATTTTGACAAATCGCATCCATACCATATCCAGTAAAAGAATGACCATTGGTAGTATTCATATATTCCATGATTTCTGGAATACATCCTTGGCCATAATCATTTCTAAAAAATAACATCTTTATCAACTCCCAAAACCATTGTAGCACAAAAAACAGGTCATTTGACCTGTTTATTCAATTTATTCTTCTTTTAAACCCATGATTTCATCCGTAAATAGACGTGCATCCATCAACTTCAAATCTTCAGCGATGTATGGCTTAAATTCCATTTGATCTAATACATCTTTTTGTAAATCTACACCTGGAGCGATTTCGATCAATGTTAATTTACCATCAATTAACTTAAATACGGCACGCTCAGTGATATATAAGATTTTTTGACCTGTTTCATTCGCATAATCTGCTGAGAAAGTAACCTGTTCAATATGGTTCTTGAATTTTTTGATTTGACCTTCTTGATCAATTGTCAATTTACCATTACCAATTGTTTCTTTTAAACCTTTAGCTGTGAATGTTCCACAATAAACAACAACTGGTGATGTTTGGGTAATATTAATAAATCCACCACATCCAGCAATTTTTGGTCCAAAACGAGAAACGTTGATATCACCTTTTGGATCACATTCAGCAAGTCCTAAGAAAGCTTGGTCTAATCCACCACCATCATAAAAGTCAAACTGATATGTTTGGTCAATGATTGCATCTGGATTTGTACATGCACCGAAGGCAGTTCCATTCATTGGAACACCACCAATTCCTCCAGCTTCTACAGTCATCTTAAGTCCTGGTAAACCTTCTTCATTGGCAACATTTGCGATACCTTCTGGCATACCAATTCCCAAGTTGATAACAGCTGATGGATCCAATTCCATAGCAGCACGACGACAAACAACTTTACGTGCATTTAAGGGCATTGGTTCAATTGAATTAACTGGTACACGAATTTCACCACAGAATGATGGATTGTATGGATCTGAGTAAGTTTGCCAGTGATTTTCTGGATTTGCAACCACGATTGCATCAACATAAATACCAGGAATCTTAACATCCATTGGTTTTAATGAACCGCGTTCTACGATTTTTTCTACCTGTAGAATAACTTTACCACCACTGTTTTTAACAGCTTGGGCAATACTGATTGAATCAAGAGTAGCTGCTTCTTTACACATTGAGCAGTTTCCATCTTCATCGGCATATGTACCACGAATTAAAGCAATATCCAATGGGAATGATTTATAACGTAACCATTCTTCTCCATCCATATTGATTAATTCAACTAAGTCTTCTTTAGTGCGTTCATTCATTTTCGCACCTTCTATACGTGGGTCAATAAATGTTTTCAAACCTATTTTAGTGATAACGCCAGGACGGTGTCCAGCAATTTCACGGAACATCAAACTAATGGTTCCTAGTGGTAAGTTGTATCCTTCTACTTTATTCTCAAAAACTAATTTTTGGAAAGTAGGAATCAATCCCCAGTGACCACCAATAATTCTTTTTAACAATCCTTCGTGACCTATGTGGTTCAATCCAAGATCAGGTGTTCCATCTCCTACACCTGCAGAGAACATAACTGTTAAATCTCTAGGGTGTCCAGTTTCTAAGAAACTCTTTTCAATGGCAACACTAAGTTCTTGAGGGTGACCCATCCCAATAAATCCACCAACACCAATTTTATCGCCATCTTTGATCAAACTGATGGCTTCTTGGGCTGACATTACTTTTGACATTTAAATCATCCTTTCAAATAATTATTTGTTTTTAAATTCTTTTTCTTTTACTTTGTTTACGAAGCATTCCATTCCGTAAGTTTGATCTTCTGTTGCGAAGCAATCCGAGAAATCTTTTACTTCGATAGCGATAGCTGAATCCATATCTGTTTGAAGTCCAGCGTTGATTGCTTTTTTAGATTGAGCAACAGCAATTGGAGCGTTCTTGCAGATTCCATTAGCCATCTTTAAAGCAGTTGCCATTAATTCTTCTTGAGGAACGACCGCATTTACTAATCCAATAGCCAATGCTTTATCTGCTTTGATATTACGAGCTGTAAAGATCATTTCTTTAGCAATTCCAGCAGGTACTAAACGAGCTAAACGTTGAGTTCCACCAAAACCTGGAGTAATACCTAATCCTACTTCTGGTTGTCCAAATACAGCATTTTCAGCCGCAATACGAATATCACAAGCCATGCTTAATTCACATCCACCACCTAATGCAAAACCATTTACTGCTGCAATTACTGGGCAGTGTAAAGTTTCAATTTGACGGAAGATTTTGTTTCCGTAAGCTCCATATTCAGCAGCTTCTTCAACAGTTTTGTCTTTCATTTCAGCAATATCTGCACCAGCAACGAATGATTTGTTTCCAGCACCAGTGATAACTACACAATAAGTATCTTTATCTGCTTCTACTGTATTCACAGCTTCTTCTAAGTCGTTTAATACAGCTGTTGATAAAGCGTTTAATGCTTTTTCACGATTAATTGTGATAATTGAAACGTGACCTTGTTTTTCTAATAATACGTTTTCCATGATTGTTCTCCTCTATATTTAAATAAAAAGTGAAACAACGAGTGTTTCACTTTAGTTATTTCACTAGTTGTAGCTGTAGAATCCTTGTTTAGTTTTTTGACCTAATTTTCCAGCACGAACCATTTTCTTTAATAATGTACATGGACGATATTTTGGATCTCCTGTTTCAGTATATAATACTTCCATTACATCTAAAACAATATCCAATCCAATTAAGTCACCCAAAGCCAATGGTCCCATTGGGTGGTTAGCTCCAAGTTTCATAGCTGTATCGATATCTTCAACACTTGCCAATCCTTCTTGGTAAATGAAGCAAGCTTCATTGATCATTGGAATTAAGATACGGTTAACTACGAATCCAGGTCCTTCAGCAACTTCTACTGGAGTTTTTCCTAATGATTTAGAGCATTCGATGATAGCTTCTTTTGTTTCAACTGGAGTGTTTTCACCAGAAATAACTTCAACTAATTTCATACGATCAGCTGGGTTAAAGAAGTGCATACCGATAACGTTGTGTTTGATTCCGTTAGCAATTTCAGTAACACTTAAACTTGAAGTGTTTGTTCCGAAAATGCAGTCTTCTTTACAGATTTCATCTAAAGTCTTGAATAAGTCTTTTTTGATTTCCATTTTTTCAAGAACAGCTTCAACGATTAAATCGCAGTCAGCTAAGTCTTTGTATTCACCAGCAGTTAAGTTAGCTTTGATACCTTCTGCTTTTTCAGCAGTCATTTTTTCACGAGATACTAATTTATCTAATTTAGCACAAATTTTGTTGATACCATTTTGTGCCCATTCGATTTTAATATCACACACAGTTACATTGTATCCAGCTGTAGCAAATGCATTGGCAATACCTTGCCCCATTGTTCCAGCACCAATAACACCTACATTTTTCATTTTAAATATGCTCCTTTTTATTATTCAGCTTTTGCAGCTTTAATTGATTCTACTAATAAAGGTAATACAGTTGCGCAATCTCCAACAAATCCCATGTTAGAAATATTGAAGATTTCTGCTTGAGGGTCACGGTTGATAGAGATGATCAAATCTGATTTATCCATACCTGCACAGTGTTGTACAGCTCCAGAAATACCGCAAGCAATATATAATGAAGGACGTACAGTCTTACCTGTTTGACCTACCTGACGATCTTTGTCTAAGAATCCATCTTCAACAACGGCACGTGTACAGCAAACTACTCCACCTAATTCGTCAGCTACTTTTTGAAGTACATCTAAGCAGTTTTCAGCACCACGACCAGCACCTACTAAGATGTCAGCTTTTGTGATATCTACATCAGCTTTAACTTTTTCAATTACTTTTTCTACGAATACTTGAGGATCTGTTGTTCTCCAAGTTGGTGTAAATTCTTCAACTTCACCAGTACGAGTTGTATCTGCTGGAGCTAATTCGAATACTTTTGGTCGAATTGTAGCCATCTGTGGACGAGTATCTTTACATACGATTGTACCAAATAAGTTACCACCGAATGTAGGACGAGTTACGTCTAATAATGATTCACCATTTTCTTTAGCATATTCTAAGTCTACTTCGATCTTAGTAGCATCTGCAGTTAGACCTACATTTAAACGAGCAGCTACACGTGGTGCTAAATCACGTCCTAATGGAGTGGCACCAGTTAACATTGAATCTGGTTTGTGAGCTAAAACAACTTGTGTTAAAGCATCAGCATAGAATTGAGTTGAATAGTCTTTTAATAAAGCATCATCAACAACGATTACTTTATCAGCTCCGTGACTAATAACTTCTTGAGCTTTTTCTTTTACATTTTCTCCAAGCAATACACCAACTACTTTGTATCCAAATTCAGGGATAGAAGCAACTAGTTTTCTTGCTTCTGAAATAAGTTCATAACTTACTTCTGCAATGTTTCCGTTTTCTTGTTCAACGAAAACGAAGATATCTTTAAATTCTTCAAATCGAGCCATTCTACTTCATCCTCCCTACTTTGTAATGATTTGCTTTTCTTTCAAAGTCTTAGCAATCATATCTGCAGTTTCCTGCTCAGACAATGTGAATACTTCTGTTTTATCAGTAACGTCTTTTGTGAAAGTAGTTTTAACTGATGTAGGAGAACCTTTGAAACCAACTGTTTCAGGATCAATTCCTAACTCAGCATTTGTTAAAACTTCAATCTTGTCTTCTTTACACAAGTCAACGATATTATCACATTGCATGTAACGAGGTTTGTTCATTCCGGATAATGTTGTGATAACACATGGCAACTTAGCAGTTACGATTTGTTCAACATCTTCTAATGAACGTTTTACTGTGATTGAATCTTCTTTTACTTCTAAGATTTCATCTACGTAAGTAATTTGAGGAATATCCAAACGTTCAGCAGTTTGAGGTCCTACCTGAGCAGTATCACCATCGATAGCTTGACGACCAGCGATAACTAAGTCGAATCCTACTTTTTTCAAAGCAGCAGCTAAAGCAATACTTGTAGCACATGTATCAGACCCACCTAATACACGGTCTGTTAATAAAACACCTTTGTCAGCACCCATAGCAACGCCTTCTTTTAACATTTCAGCAGCTTTAGGTAATCCCATTGTCATTACGACAACTTCAGTGTCAGGGTTTTTATCTTTTAATTCCAATGCAGCTTCCAAACCAGCTAAATCATCAGGGTTTGTGATTGCAGGAACACCGTCACGAATTAACGCACCCGTTTTTTTATCAACTGTAATTTCAGTTGAATCCGGAACTTGTTTTTCTAAAACAACGATTTTCATTTTTCAACACCAATTCCTTTCTTACTTCAACATAGCGCCAGAGATAACCATACGTTGTACTTCTGAAGTACCTTCGTAGATTTCTGTAATCTTAGCATCTCTAAACATTCTTTCTACTGGTAAGTCACGAGTATATCCGTATCCACCTAACAATTGGATAGCCTTAGTTGTAACTTCCATTGCTGTTTCAGCAGCGAATAATTTTGCTTCAGCTGCTAATTGAGTATAAGGACGACCTTCTTGTTTAGCAGTAGCTGCAGAGTATACTAACCAACGAGCTGCATCAGTTTTTGTTTGCATATCAGCTAATTGGAATTGAGTGTTTTGGAATTTAGCGATTGGACGACCAAATTGTTTACGTTGTTTTACATAAGCAACTGCTTCGTCGATAGCACCTTGAGCAATTCCTAATGCTTGAGCAGCGATACCAATACGTCCACCATCAAGTGTCTGCATGGCAATCTTGAATCCCATACCTTCTTTTCCTAATAAGTTTTCTTTTGGAATACGTACATTATTGAAAATTAATTCACATGTAGCAGATCCACGAATACCTAATTTCTTTTCGTGAAGACCGAATGTGAATCCTGGAGTTCCTTTTTCAAGAATGAAAGCAGAAATTCCACGAGTTCCCTTTGTTTTGTCTGTCATGGCAAAAATTACATATACATCAGCTTCTCCAGCATTTGTAATGAAGATTTTTGTACCATTGATAACATATTCGTCACCATCTAATACAGCTGTTGTTTGTTGTCCAGCAGCATCTGTACCGGCATTTGGTTCAGTTAAACCAAAGGCAGCTAATTTCTTACCTGTACATAGATCAGTTAAGAATCTTTGTTTTTGTTCTTCAGTACCAAATTGAGCAATTGGCCAAGTACCTAATGAAGTGTGAGCTGATAAAACTACACCACTTGTTGCACATGTTTTAGACAATTCTTCAATTGCTAAAATGTAGCATAAATAATCTGCGCCAGCTCCTCCATATTCGCGAGAATAAGGAATACCAAGCATCTTAGCTTGACGCATCACTTCTACAGATTCCTTAGGGAATCTTTCGTTTTCGTCAACATCCGCTGCGTTTTCTTTTACTTCGTTTTGCGCAACTTCTCTGAACAACTTTTGCATCATTAATTGTTGTTCTGTTAAATTGAAATCCATAAATGAAGTTCTCCTTTCCAGTTTTCTTGAACTATTCGAATTAGGACATCGATAGCATGAGAAAGTATGTTAAACTTTTCACACAGTCATATTCTACATACTTTTTTGAGTGTCGTCAATGATTTTGTTAATATTTTAACAAATTGTTTTAAACACATATTCTTATTAATATATATAAAGTATTTTTAACATGTGAAAATATAAACAAGTGGTTGACATCCCCTATTTTAAGGACTAGACTAAGCATGTAAAGTAAATCTCGATTCAGAGTAGAAAGTAGGTATACAAATGAGAAAAGCTTATATTGTTGCTGCGAAACGTAGTGCAATTGGTACTTTTTTAGGAAGTCTAACAGATGTTGATTTAGCAACTGTTGGGGCTACAGTTTTAAAAGAAACTATTAAACAAGCAAACATTGATCCAGCAAACTTGGATGAAGTTATTATTGGTAACGTAATCGCTGCAGGTTTAGGACAAAACATTGCTCGTCACGTTGCATTCGATGCAGGTATTCCTGTTGAAGTATGTGCACAATCTATCAATATGTTATGTGGTTCAGGTTTGAAAGCCGTTATGGAAGCTACACTTCGTATTCAAGCTAACTTTGGTGACTTATATGTTGCTGGTGGTGTTGAATCTATGACACGTGCTCCATTCATGTTGAGCTACAAAAACCGTACAGGAACTAAAATGGGAGACCAAAAATTAGTGGATGCTATGTTACATGATGGTTTAACAGATGCAATGTATGGAATTCACATGGGATGTACTGCAGATAACATTGCTAAAAAATACAACATTTCACGTGAAGCACAAGATGAATTTGCATTTGCTTCTCAAGAAAAAGCTTTAGCTGCTATTGCTGCAGGTAAATTTAAAGACGAAATTGTTCCTATTACTTATAAAACTCGTAAAGGTGAAGTAATATTCGATACAGACGAACACCCTCGTAAAACAAGCTTAGAAAAATTAGCTAAATTACGTCCAGCCTTCAACGCAGATGGAACTGTAACTGCAGGTAATGCTTCTGGTATCAATGATGGTGCTTCATTTACAATCGTTGCTAGTGAAGACGCTGTTAAGAAATATAACTTAACACCAATTGCTGAAGTTATCGGATTTGGACAAGGTGGAGTTGATCCACGAGTTATGGGATTAGGTCCTACTCCAGCTATCTTAAATGCATTAAAATATGCAGATCTAAAGATTGAAGATCTTGACTTAGTTGAATTGAATGAAGCATTTGCTGCTCAATCATTAGGTGTTATCCACGAATTAGAAGAAGCTACAGGTATGGATCGTGAAGCATTCTTAGCTAAGACAAACGTAAATGGTGGAGCCATTGCTTTAGGTCACCCAGTAGGTGCTAGTGGAAACCGTATCTTAGTTTCATTGTTATACGAAATGCAAAAACGTAAATCAAAAATTGGTCTTGCTTCCCTATGTATTGGTGGAGGACAAGGTGCCGCTGTTATCGTAAAAATGTGCGATTAATCAATAAGGAGACGTGTTCTCCTTATTTCTTTAAATTCACTTGTGAATTTTTTAATTTGTGATTGATTTTCATCATTCACTATGTTAAAGTTTAAAAGGTAAATGACTAATAGTCTTACATGGAGGAATATTAATATGACAAAAAAAGTAGTTTTAGCAGGTGCATGTCGTACTGCTATTGGTAAAATGGGTGGAGCTTTAAGTAACACTCCAGCTGCTGAATTAGGTTCTATTGTTATTAAAGAAGCATTGAACCGTGCAGGTGTTAAACCTGAACAAGTTGACGAAGTATTAATGGGATGCGTTATCCAAGCTGCTCAAGGACAAAACGTTGCTCGTCAAGCTAGTATCAAAGCTGGTCTACCAATTGAAGTTCCTGCCGTAACATTAAACGTTGTTTGTGGATCTGGTTTGAACTGTGTTAACCAAGCTGCTGCAATGATCATGGCTGGTCAAGCTGATATCGTTGTTGCTGGTGGTATGGAAAACATGTCAATGGCACCATATGCTATGACTAAAGCACGTTTCGGTTACCGTATGAACAACGCTACTATCGTTGATACAATGGTAAATGATGCATTAACAGACGCATTCAACCACTACCACATGATGATCACTGCAGAAAACATCTGTGATCGTTGGAATTTAACTCGTGAAGAATTAGATGAATTCTCAGCTAACTCTCAACAAAAAGCTGAAAAAGCAATGGCTGAACACAAATTCGATGATGAAATCGTACCAGTTCCAGTTAAAGTTAAAAAAGATATCGTTGAATTTAAAGTGGATGAAGGACCTCGTCCAGGAACAACTGCTGAATCATTATCTAAATTACGTTGCTGCTCTGGTAAAGAAGGCGGAATGGTAACTGCTGGTAATGCTTCAGGAATCAATGATGGTGCTGCTGCAATCGTTGTTATGAGCGAAGAAAAAGCTAAAGAATTAGGTGTTACACCAATGGCTACTTGGGTACAAGGTGCATTAGCTGGTGTTGAACCAGAAGTAATGGGTATTGGACCGGTTGCTGCCACTCGTAAAGTTATGGAAAGAACTGGATTAACAGTTGATGATATGGACTTAATCGAAGCAAACGAAGCTTTCGCTGCACAATCAGTTGCTGTTGCTAGAGACTTAGGATTCGATATGAGCAAAGTTAACGTTAACGGTGGCGCCGTTGCATTAGGACACCCTGTTGGAGCTAGTGGATGCCGTATCCTAGTTACTTTACTTCACGAAATGCAAAAACGTGATGCTAAGAAAGGTTTAGCTACACTTTGCATCGGTGGTGGTATGGGTTGTGCGACTATCGTAGAACGTGACTGATTTAAATCAATAATAACTGACTACTCCTAAAAAGAGATTCAGACAAAACTGAATCTCTTTTTTCATTGTTTTAACAATTTTACTGCTATAATCTATATGAAGGAGTAACTATGAAATATAATCTACATCAAATACTATTTATTATCGCAGGCATTGCATTTATTATTACCTACCTGTTGTCAAAGAACATCACCTACATACCCTTAGGCATTTGTTTCTTTATACTATCAAGTCAAAATAAAAGAGAAGACCGTTAAGTCTTCTCTATTTTTCGATTTCCTTTAAGATGTTTTCAATCTTATTTCCCTGTTCAAGACTTGTATCTTGAATAAAGATCAATTCTGGCATCTTACGAATCTTAATTTTTTTTGCAACTTGAGAACGAATAAAACCTTTTGATTGATTTAAAACACGCATACCTGCATCGTTACGACCTTGTTTCCCAAGGAATGTAACATAGACTTTGGCTTGTGATAAATCATTTGTACACTGTACATCCGTTATCGTACAAAAACCTAAATTTGGATTTTTCAATTCAAATTGAAGAATATGTGAAATCTCTCTTTGAATTGTCATTTCCATACGTTCTGTTTTTAATGACATACTATTCTTCCACTTCCTGATCTTCGAAGCCTTCTATAATATCTCCCACTTTAATATCATTAAAGTTTTCGATTGTCATACCACATTCGTAACCATTTATAACTTCCTTAACATCATTGTCGAAACGACGTAATGATCCAAGTTTTCCTGTATAGATAACAATACCTTCACGAATCAAACGAACTTTACAGTCACGTTTCATCTTACCATCCGTAACCATACATCCGGCAATTGTACCAATCTTACTTACCTTATAGATCTGACGAACATCCGCCTGGCCAATGACAACTTCTTCATATACTGGTGCAAGCATACCCTTCATAGCAGCCTGTAATTCTTCAAGAGCCTTATAGATGATGTTGTGTAAACGGATTTCCACGCCTTCTTCTTCGGCTTTTTTACGAATAGCTGCACTAGGACGAATGTTGAATCCATAAATAATCGCATTTGAAGCACTTGCCAATAAGATATCTGATTCTGTAATAGTACCTACAGTTGAACGGATGACATTGATACGAACATTTCCATCAACTTCTAGCTTTTCCATACTTGCCTTTAAAGCTTCCGCAGAACCTTGAACATCGGCTTTGATCAAGACATTGATTTCTTGAACATCACCCTCATCAATTTTCTTAGCCAAATCTTCTAAAGACATAGCACTAGTTGAATTACGTTCTTTTTCAATTTGTTTATCCAAACGATGACCCGCGATTTCAGCAGCCTTCTTATAGCTATCATAAGACATGAATACATCACCAGCTCTAGGAACTTCATTTAAACCAATGATTTCAACTGGACAGCTTGGTTCAGCATGTTTGATTTCCATACCACGATCGTTTGTCATTTTACGAACACGACCATAACTAGTACCAACTACAACACTATCTCCCGTTTGTAATGTACCACGCTGAACTAATAATGTCGCAACTGGTCCACGACCTTTATCCAACTTGGCTTCAATTACTGTACCAGAAGCATTTGTATCTGGATTTGCTTTTAATTCTTGCATATCTGCCACTAACAACATTGTTTCCAACAATTCTGGAACACCTGTTCCCTTTTTAGCAGAAACTTGAGTAAAGATTGTATCTCCACCCCATTCTTCAGGCATAATTCCTAGTTCACTCATTTCAGACATGATACGATCTGGATTTGCGCCTGGCTTATCAATTTTATTTACCGCAACTACAATTGGAACACCCGCTGCTTTAGCATGGTCTACTGCTTCTTTTGTCTGAGGCATGACACCATCATCTGCTGCAACAACGATAATAACGATATCAGTTACTTCAGCACCACGAGCACGCATAGCTGTAAATGCTTCGTGACCTGGAGTATCCAAGAATGTTACCTTTCTTCCCTTTAAGGATACTTGGTACGCACCAATGTGCTGTGTAATACCACCAAATTCTCCTTCTGTAACATTCGCTTTACGAATTGTATCCAATAATGTTGTTTTACCATGGTCAACGTGACCCATGATTGTGACAACAGGAGGACGAGACACTAGTTTTGATTCATCTTCTTCCACATTTTGAAGTTGTTCTTCAATATCATCTTCGTCAACAACAACCTCTTTATGTACTTCCACATTGAAGTTCATACAGATCAATTCAATATCCTCATCTGACAATACTGTATTGATTGTTGACATATTTCCCATCATAAATAAGAATTTAATGATTTCAGAACTATTTTTGTGAAGCAATTGTGCTAACTGACCTACAGTAATCGCATCACTATATGTGATTTCCTTTACTGCTTCTTCCTTTTTAGGTGCATTAGACTGATACGAACTCTTATGCCCTTTTCGATTTGGTTTCTTTTTGTTTTTATTGTTGTTGTTATAAGCCATCGAATCACCTAACCTTTCATCTTTTCGATAATCGCTTTGGCAAAGCCATTATCTACAATCGCAATAGCACTCATCTTTTTATAAGAAACATCATCTAATACAGATGGTTCTACCACTATATACGGCACATTGTAATATGTGCATTTATCCTGAATCTTCTTCATACGGTTTTGTCCGCATAAAGAAGATACAAGTACAAGTTTTGCTTGAGATTTTTGAATACTAACAAGTAAAGAATCACCCTTTGCTACTTTACCAGCACGATAAGCTAGCTGTATCAAATTCGTAACTTTATTCATTGGTAATGATTGCTTCTAATTCCTGATATACTTCATCAGGAATTTCAGTTTCTAAAGCCCTTTGTAAAGCCTTATTCTTTTTGGCAAGAGCCAACGTTTCTAAGCTTTTAGAAATATAAGCCCCATGCCCATTCTTTTTACCTGTCAAATCGATCTCAATTGTTTGTTCAGGTGTACGTACCACACGAATCAAATCCTTTTTTGGGAAACGTTCTTGTGTTACGACACATTTTCGCATTGGAATCTTACGCATTAAACAAACTCCTAGTCATCATAGTATTCATCATATTCTTCGTAGTCAACATCATCGTCCCAGGCATTTTCATCTTCATATTCCTGTTCTTCGATTTCTGCTAACTCTTCATCCGAATAGATTGGTTTCATATCTTCATAGTTGAATTTTTTTACTTCAACTAGTTTCTTTTCTTCTTCAACCTTTTCTTTTTTAGGTTTAGAAACTTGAGGCTCTTCTTGTTTATTTGAAGCATCTGCCATAGATTCAAACTTAGAAGTATATTCCTTTACATCGGCAGCTGTCTTTTCTTTACGATTTTGTTTCGCAATACGAGCCAATTCTTCCATTTCATCGACTTCTTTTTCTTCAACTGTATTTTCTTTTTCAAATAATGTATCTTGAGAATGTTCTTCAACAGCATCCACTTCTTCATCTTCATAAGTAAAATCAGCTACATCGATGTTTTCAATATCTGCTTCATTTGACTTTAATTCTTCAATCTTCTGTTGTTGCTTATAAGCACGTTCTTTGGCTTTCTTTTCTTCATACTCTTCTTGCATTTTCGCACTAATAGCCATGTAATCAATACCCAATTCCTGCATTTCGCTTTCCGATTTGATATCGATCTTGTGATTTGTTAATTTTACAGCCAAACGCGCATTTTTACCACGCTTACCAATTGCCAATGATAATTGATTATCTGGAACAACAACAATCAATCCGTCTTTTACATTTTCATTTGGAATCACCGCAACACCCACACTAGGGCTTAATGCATTCGCAATTAACTCACTAATGTTGTCAGACCATTCGAAGATATCGATTTTTTCACCGTTCAATTCTTCAATAATTGTCTGTACACGACTTCCACGAGGACCAATACATGCTCCAATTGGGTCGATGTTTTCATTGTGTGAATAAACGGCAATCTTACATCTTTCACCAGGATCACGAGCAATGGCTTTAATTTCAATAATTCCATTGTAGATTTCTGGAACTTCACGTTCGAATAAACGACGAACAAATACTGGAGTTGCACGAGACACTAAAACTTGAGCACCCTTTGTTTCTTTGTTGACTTCAGTAATCACAACTAATATGTTGTCGCCTTCCTTATAATGTTCTGTTGGAATCTGAGCTGATTTTTTCATCATCGCAAATGTTTTACCAATATTTACAATGACGAATTTTTCTTCAACTGTTTCAATCGTTCCTAAAACCATTTCATCGACTTTGTCACAATATTCTTCGTAAACCAATGCTTTTTCAGCTTCACGAATCTTTTGTTTCATTACGTTTTTGGCAAGTACAACAGCCGCACGATCAAAATCCGTAAAATCTACTTCTTCTCCAACCATATCACCTAATTGAATGTTTGGATTTTCTTTTTGAGCTTCTTCCAGTTCGATTTCTAATTCATCATCTTCCACTTCTTCAACAACCATACGCTCGTGATAAATGTGAATCGTTCCATCCTCAACATCCACACGAACATAAGCATCTGGAATTTCGATGTGTTTGCGGTAAGCCTTTGTCAAAGCTTCTTTTAAAGCATCTTCAACAATTTCTTTCGTTAATTGACGATCTGTTTCAATGCCCTGTAGAGCTTTTGCTAAATCTGCAACTTTAATTTTTGGTTTCATCTTTTTTCTCCTATACCTTTACAGCCGTCATAATCAGCTGAATGTTACTCTTTTCAATAGTGATCTTCTTAGTTCTTGTTTTATCACGATATGAAATCGTTACATCATTTTCTGTAGCTTCAATTAGATCACCGATGACTTGATCTAAGCCTTGTTTTGGATCTTTCATTTTGACAAAAACATATTTGCCAACTGCTCTTTGAATTTCTTCATCCGTACGAAGCTCTCTTTCCGCTCCTGGCGAACAAACTTCAAGCATGTATTCTTTGGCATACCAGTCTTTTTCATCAAGCATTGTGCCAATCGCATCTGAGCAAGTTGCACAAGTATCCAAATCCATTGTACCGTCTTCTTTTTCAACCGAAACTCTTAATAATGGTGTACCTTGATTTATAATCCATTCTAATTCATACAAATGGCATCCATTGTCATTAAGAACTTCTTCAATCCATTCTTTAAGATTGTCCATACATTTCTCCTTAGTAGCAAAATATAAGGAGTGGTACAACCCACTCCTTGAATTTCTATACAATTTATTTATAGCACAAAAAAGCTTTTTTTGCAACTATTTGTTTTCTTCAAGCTCAACATGACGAAGAATAATCGTCTTGATTAGCTCAGCTGCAAGCTTTGGATCATCATTACATACAATATATTTGTATTGTGATACCATTTTCATTTCATTGCTAGCCTTGGCAAGACGTTGTTGAATGATTTCTTCAGGCTCAGTGCTACGACCACGAATACGTCTTTCCAATTCCTCCATTGAAGGTGGAATAATAAAGATAGAAATCGCATCCGGACACTTTTCCTGGACTTGAATCGCTCCCTGCACTTCAATTTCCAATAAGACATTCTTTCCTTCATCGCGCAAGCGATTGACTTCCTTTAAAGGTGTTCCATAATAGTTTCCGACAAACTCGGCCCACTCTAAAAGTCCACCTTCTTGAATGGCTTTTTCAAAATCTTCACGTGTTGAGAAGAAATAATCTCTTCCATCCACTTCTCCAGCACGTGGTTTACGTGTTGTCATTGATGTGGAATACGCTAAATTTAGGCGTTCATCTGTTTCAAAATATTTTCGAATTGTCCCTTTACCAACACCACTAGGACCGCTCAAAATGATTAATAGACCTCTTTGCATGACAATCTTGCTCTCCCTCTTTTCATCCATTTTACAAGTCCAAACCATGTGTGTCAAATTTAATTTAACTATGTTATAATTCTTATCAGACTAAGGAGGTCCACTATGGCTATTGACGGATTATTTTTATACAATATTCAAGAAAAATTAAACGCATATACCCCATGTAAAATTGGTAAAATACAAAATATCAGCGATGAAGAAATATTGATTCATCTACACACACGAAATGAAGGAAACCAAAAGCTTGTCATTAATGTACATTCCAACACAAACCGTGTATATATCGCAAACTTTATTCCTGGCATTCAACCAGAACCATCCAACTTTGTAATGGTCTTAAGAAAGCTCTGCTCACAAGCCATTGTCGAATCTTTTGAACAAGTTGGCTATGACCGCATTTTATGTTTACACTTATCTTGTCGCAATGAATTTCAAGACCTTGTGAAATACGATCTAAATATCGAACTCATGGGAAAATACGCCAATATGATTTTAGTCAAAGATGGCGTAATTGTAGATGCATTAAAACGGATTCCCGTATATGAAAATGCCAAACGATTCATCCATCCAGGCGCAAAGTATGTAGCTCCTGCTCAACCGGAAAAGAAAAATCCGTTTGAGATCCAAGATATCGATTTAGATCAAAGTCTTGTTAAACAGATCTATGGCTTTTCACCATTACTATCCAATGAATTTATGTATCGCATAAAAAACAACGAAAAATACATCAATATATTAAATGAACTTATTACTTCTAACACTTTATATATCTATCAAAAAGATTTTCATTGTATTGAACTCAAACATTTAAATGAACAACCAAATACCTATACGATCATGGAAGGGCTAAATCATTTATATGAAGAAGATGAACAAAAAAAACGGATCAAAGAACAATATGGCGATATTATTCGTACTGTAGAAAAGGAAAAATTGAAACAAACAAAAAAGCTTCCAAAGCTAGAACAAGCCTTAGAAGATGGAAAAGACTATCATAAATATCAAGAATATGGTGATTTGATCTTTGCGTATATGTACCAGATTCAAAAAGAAAAAACAATTGTATTACCTTCTTTTGAAACCAATGAAGATGTAACAATTCCAATTGATATGCGTTACGATCTAAAAACAAATGCGAATAAATATTATCAGAAATATCATAAGATGAAACGTAGTTTAGTGATCTTAGAAGAACAAATTGAACAATGTAAACAAGATATTGAATACTATACACAACTCGAAGAACAGCTTCAATACTGCAGTGTCTTTGATGCTGGGGAAATTCGAGAGGAACTTGTTAAACAACGTGTATTGATGCCTAAAAAGGACAATAAACGTAAAAAGAAGAACAATAAGCCAAATGTCCTTCATTTAGAATTTGATGATTGTGAAATCTATGTAGGTAAAAATAACATTCAAAATAACTATGTGACACACCAAGTCTCTAGAAAGAACGATTTATGGTTCCATGTGAAAGACTATCACGGTTCGCACGTACTATTAAAGAGTGAAGACTTTACCGAACCACAAATTCGATTATGCGCAATGTTAGCCGCGTATTACTCAAAAGGTAAAGATTCAAGTTCCGTACCCGTAGATTATTGTTTGATCTCACAAATTAAAAAGGTACCTGGATCTAAGATTGGTTTTGTGACAATGAAATCCAATAAGACCATTTATATTGACCCAGATGAAAATCATTTATTAGAAATCATTAAAAATCATCAAATAAAGTAAAAGAGATGGAAAATTCCATCTCTTTCTTTTATCCTTTTACTTCGACTGTAGAACCATCAGGACCCGGTGTGTTTTTCAAGTAATCAATGATTTCTTGACGCTTCTCCGCTTTACAAGGCTTACATGCGATATGATCCATATCACCTGTTACCAAGGCTTCAGCCATACCACTACATCCAGGGAATCCACAACCTCCACAGTTATATCCAGGTAGTAATGATGTTACTTTTTCTACACGTACATCTGCTTCTACTTTTAAATATTTGTCGGCAACACCTAAACCTAAGCCAAGTACTGCACCAAGTACAAGCATCATAATTACGGCTACGATTACCATATTTATTCTCCCTTCACTTGATTGTGAGCTGGATTGTTTGTACAGGCATAATCCTTACATCCATCACAATCCGCTTTTAAATCTTCACACCCTTCAGGTTTGGGTGTTTTTTTATTCATTAAGTACAAAACAATATAGATAGCGACTAATGCGCCAAAGAACAATATTGCCAATAAGTATTTCATTATACAATTCCTGTAAAGCAAGAGAAAGCCATAGCCATGATGGCAGCCACAATCAATGCGATTGGATTCCCAACAAAGGCATTTGGAACTTCACTTTGTTCTAGTCTTTCACGAATTGTAGAGAAAATGAATAATACAAGGGCAAATCCTAATGGAGTACCGATTGAGTATACTAACATTTGTGCAAAATTATAACTACTAGAAATATTTACTAAACATACATTTAAAACAACACAGTTTGTCGTAATCAATGGTAAGTAAACACCTAATGATTTATAAAGTGCTGGACTTGTCTTTTTAATGAACATTTCTGTTAATTGAACTAAAGAAGCGATTACCAAGATAAATGTAATCAAATCCATAAATTCAAGTTGTAAAGGTACAAGTACTAAATAATAAAGTGCATATGTAACAAGTGCTGCAACAACGATAACGAAGACAACGGCAACACCCATACCGATTGCTGAGCTTTTCTTTTTAGAAACACCCATGAATGGGCACATACCTAAGAATTGAGTTAAGATAACGTTGTTAACTAAAACACTCGTTACTAAAAGTGCCATTAATTCACCCATCTTACTTTTCCTCCTTCGCTGCAGCCTCTTCTTTTGCTGTTACATGTTGTTTATAAGCACCAACAGCAGCGGCTAAAACCGCAAATGTAATGAAGGCTCCAACACTAGATCCAAAGATACTCACTGTGAAGTCTTCGGGAATAATGTGTAAGTTTAACCAAACTTGCGCTTCGTTAAATGGATTTACCACTTTGATTCCACCTGTTGAAATCAATTCACGAATAAATGACATCGCTAATACTGCTAGAGTATATCCTAGACCCATTCCTAAACCATCAAGAGCTGAATCTAAAACACCGTTTTTACTTGCGAAAGCTTCTGCACGCCCCAAGATGATACAGTTAACTACAATCAACGGAATGAATACACCTAAACTTGTATTTAAACTTGGCGCATAGGCTTGAATCAACATTTGAATGATTTTTACCAATGTGGCGATGATGACAATATAAACGGGAATACGAATTTCATCTGGCGTAATTTTACGAACACATGAAATAATCACGTTGGACATGATTAATACGATAATAACACTAACACCCATACCAATCGCATTGTTTACAGTTGTAGTGATGGCTAGTGTTGAACAAATTCCTAAGAACAATGAGAATACTGGGTTATCTTTTATTAAACCCGCTTTAAAGTTTTCAAAACGATTCATCTAGATAACCTCCTTACTTTAATGTATCGACAAGTTTTGCCGCTTCATGAATACCACTAACAACAGGACCTGAAGAAACAGTCGCACCAGAAATTGTATCCAATTCACCAGTCGCATTTTTTCCTTCTAGAGATTTCTTAAATGGAGCTTCTGTTACTTTCGAACCTAAGCCCTTAGTATCTCCATTGCTGATGGCATTGTATTTGTCGATTTTCTTACTGTCTTTATCAATAGAAACTAAGAATACTGTTCCTTCTTTATATCCACTTACACTCATGTTAAAGATATAAACGTTTTTATATTCATAAACCTTTTGAACTGTATTAGAATCCAATGTTGCATCGACCACTTTAAAATCATTTGCGTTCGCATCTGGATACATAGCTAATAATGATTCTTTTTCTTGTTTTTCATTATTTGCAGCAATAACAGGGGCAGTCATTTGATTCGCAAATGCCAAGGCACCACCTGCAACGGCTGAAACAATAGCCAAGAATAAACCTAAATGTACGATCTTGTTCATAGTGTTACCTCCACTGTTTCAACAACAGCTGCAGTTTCAGGAACAGCATCTACCTTTTGAATGGAACTAGCTGCATAGAAGCTTATAGCTAAACCAATCAAAGCTAGACATGCACAAACAATTCTTGATTTTTTTACCAATTCCAATTGTTTTCCATCGAAATAAGATTCGATCCAAGGTGTAAACATATTCATCAATAAGATGGAATATAAGCATCCTTCTGGAAGATTTGCTTTTAAACGAACTAAAGTTGTTAAAATTGCTGCACCCATCGCAAATACAACACGACCACTTGCACTTGTTGGACTAGTGACTGGATCTGTCAACATAAATACAGCACCAAAAATAACACCACCTGTTAATAAGTGTAATAATGGATACCAAATAACAGCTGGAATTCCATGGTATGAATCAATGCCTGTAATAGCCGCTACAACGGCTGTTAATACAAAGATTGTCCCTAAATAAACAACGGGAACTCTCCAATCAATAATTTGACGAACCGCAAGTACTACACCAATAATCAAAATCAAGATTGAGAATGTTTCACCAATAGATCCAGGATATGTACCTAAAGCTAGACCTGCAAAGCCTCCATATTGAGACAAGAATGAATCCAATACAGTTGCATTGCTTGGTAACCAATGGTATGTGCTCGCAATCACTGTTGTTGGTGTTGCTTGTGAAATTAGGCCTACACTCACACCTGTAAAAGCTTGTAGAATCACAGCACGTCCTACAGCTGCAGGGTTAAAGATGTTTTGTCCAAAACCACCAAATAATAATTTCGCAAGTACAATTGCGAATACTGTCGCAATAATAACTGCATAACAAGACATATTCACAGGTACCATTAAAGTTAAAATGATAGCTGTTACCCATCCAAATGAGCTCTTTAAGAAAGTTTTAACATCTTTCTTCATAATCTTTGCGAAAATGGATTCGCAAACGAATGTAGTAATTAAAGAACAAGCTAATAAAAGAACACAATGTAAAGCAGCACTAGCTCCCCATGCAGAGGCATAGTAAATAACGGCTGCTGCAAACACAACAAGTAAACTTAAAGATAATTCTTTCATGATACGTTGTGTTGACAAGTTATTCTTAATGCTTGGACTTACATGAAAAGTAAATTTCATTTGAATCCTCCCTACTTTTTCTTAAGCATAACAATACGTTTTGCCTTACGAACATTTTCAGTTACATCGATATGAGATGGACAAATATATGTACACATTCCACATTCGATACAACTCATAACGCCACGTTTTGACATTTCGTCAACGTCATTGGCTTTTAATGCAGCTGTAATTCTTACTGGCTGTAAACCACTTGGACAATGATCACTACATTTACCACAACGTAAACATGCGATCGCATCATCGTTTGCAGCTGGAAGTACAGTTAATGCATTCATAGCACGATCAACGACGAACATATCATTGACAATGGTTTTACCCATCATAGGTCCACCTGAAATCAAGCGGACAGTATCTTGTGTATATCCACCACAAGCTTCGATGATTTCACTAACAGGCATACCAACTGGTACACATACGTTATGAGGATCTTTTACGCATTCACCACTAACCGTTAGATTCTTTTGTGTGATGGCTTCTCCTTTTTCAAAGGCTTTCGCAATCGCGATGGCAGTTGAAGCATTTCCAATGATAGCACCCGCTTCTGCAGGTAATCCACCATATTCTTTATGTAATACTTCACGCACTAAAACACGTTCCCAACCCATTGGATACACATCAGGGACTGGACGAACCTCAACTCCAGCCGCATCTGTCAATACAGATTTTACTTTTTCAATTAAATCTGGGTGAGATTCTTTGATACAAATGTAAACCGTTTTGGCTTCAGCCATTTTCTTCAAGATTTTTGCACCTGTAACTAAATCTTTGGCATCATCCATGACAGATCGGTAATCGGCTGTGATGTATGGTTCACATTCAACGGCATTGATCAAAACATAATCAACTCCATCTGGTTTCATATATTTTACATAGGTTGGGAAACCAGCTCCACCTAAACCAACAATACCTGCATTCTTTACAAAATCAACACACTCTTGGCGAGTAGCACTTTGCCAGTCTAATGGCGCAAAAGATTGAACTTTCGTTTGTTTAAAATTGCATTCAATCACCATGTGATTTTGTGGACGCATAGAATTGTGCATACGCTTAACAATTCCTTTGTAAGTTCCAGAAACACTTGAATAAATTGGCACATAAAAACCTGACTTTGTTTCAGCCAGTTTTGTTCCAACCGATACAGTATCACCCTCTTCGACAAGAATATCAAAGTCTAAAGTACGGCCTGCAACCAAAGGAATATAGACTTCCTTTTTAGGCATAAGATGTAATAATTCAGACTTTTCTGTCAATTCTTTTTTACCACGGATATGCTGTCTCATTGGTCCTAAAAATAGTGACATATAAATCCTACCTCCCATTTATACTTTTTAATCATAGGCCTTTTTTTTCACAAGTTCAAGAATTTTTTGACAATTTCCCATAATTCAGGTAAGTACTTACATTTACATTAAATGGAAAACATTTTATAATACTTTTATGCAAAAAAATAAATCCATTCTATCCTGGCTGGTAATATCCGTATGCTTTCTAATCTTTATTAGTTCCGTTATATTCTTTGTTCAAAATAAAGGTAATGAAACAACAGAAAACCTAAATGTTACATTAACAGATGTTGGCTTTGACACGCCCATCACTCTAAATTGCTCATGTTCACAAGCCGATTTTGCCAAGTATACAAAGATTATAAGAAAGACATTTAAAGAAAACAATAAACGCTTTGACCAGTACCACGCCTATAAAAATATGAATAACCTATATACATTAAATCATGAAGCTTATAATCATCCGATTCAAATGGATGAAACCTTTATAGATTGTTTAAAACTAGCCATGCAGATGCAGTCTGAAAACTCACAATTTGATATCAGCCAAGGTGCACTTTTAAATCTATGGCATGAGGCTAGAGAAAACACGCAAATCCCTCCAAGTGATGACAAGATTCAAGAAGCTTTAAATCATATTGACTTAGATAAAATTCAAATATCAGGTCATGAAGTATCTTATTTAGATCCAAAACTATCCATCGATCTTGGTGCCATTGCCAAAGGATATACCGCTCAACTTGCCAAAGAAGCATTAAATAAAGCTGGCCTAACCAATGGATATATCAATGCGGGAGGTAATGTTGTCTTACTTGGCGAAAAAGAAGATGGCACAAATTGGAAGATTGGTATTCAAAGTCCAGATGCAAGTGATGCCCTAGTTCAATATTCAACAAAAAAAGCCACTTGTTTAGTTACAAGTGGAGATTACCAAAGATATTTTACATATAAGAATAAAAAATATTCCCATATCATTGATCCTAAAACCGGTTATCCTGCAAACTATGTTCGAAGTGTAACCGTCATCACAAAAGATTCAGGCAAGGCCGACGCCTTAAGTACAACGTTGTTCTGTATGAGTGTTGAAGATGGAAAGAAATATTTATCCACACTGGATTATGATGTACAAGCCATATGGATCGTAGATAAAGATAGTGATGTTTCATCGGATTTAGAAACAAAAGATTATAAAATCATCACAACTGATAAAATAAAAAACAGAGTAACTCTTGTCGATTAGAGTTACTCTTTTCATTTACATATTAGTCATGTAATACGTGGTTACAACGATCACACAATCCATCTTCATTATCAGATTCAGTATAGTTCCAGCAACGAGGACATACATGACCTGTAGCCTTTTCTACTTGTACCTGACAAACTTCAAATTGTTCTAATTCATCCGTTGTGAATGTGACTTTAGATACAATAAACCATTGTGCTGCATTACTTAATACACGATCCATAATTTCTTTTTGTGCATCACTTACATGTAATACGACATGTGCTTCTAATGATTTACCAATTAAACCTTCAGCACGTGCATTTTCTAATGCTTTGAAGACATCCTTACGAACTTTAAATAATTCTTCCATATCCGCTTTGATCTTTTCAACATCAAAATCCAATTCTAGATCTTTGAATGTCGTTAAGTGAATACTTTCGGCATCAAAGTGCATGTAGTCATTGACTTCTTCACAAGTATGAGCCAAGATTGGAGCCCACAATTTAGTCATCACTTCAACAGCATTATAAAGTACAGTTTGAACTTGACGACGAACTGGTGCATCTTCTTTTTCAATATAAAGAATGTCCTTCGTGTAATCTAAGTAGTAAGCGGATAATTCATTTGTCATTAAGTTTGTCAAATATGTAACAACATCGGAGAAACGATATTCATTATAAGCTTTTCTACAGAAATCTACAGCATCCTTTAATTCGGTTAAAATATATTGATCCAATTCACTTAATTCATTGAAGTTTACACAATCTTTGGCAGTAAATTTTTGATCATCTAAGTTTGCCATTAAGAAACGCAATGTATTACGTACTTTACGATAGTTTTCACTGACTTGTTTCAAAATCTTTTGACCCATTGAAACATCCGCTTGATAATCTACGCTACAAGCCCATAAACGTAAGATATCTGCACCATATTTCTTTGTGATTTCACTAGGAGCTACGGCATTCCATTGTGATTTAGACATCTTAACTCCCTTTTCGTCCATAACGAAACCATGTGATAAAACTTGTTTGTATGGAGCTTTACCATGAACGGCAGTACCAACAATCAAACTAGAGTTGAACCAACCACGATATTGGTCACTTCCTTCAAAATATAAGTCAGCAGGATAGCCCAAACCACGATCCATCATAGCGCCTGTATGACTTGATCCTGAGTCAAACCAAACATCCATAGTATCTGTTTCTTTACGGAAGATACCATTTGGTGAATGTTCATTTGTATACCCTTCTGGTAATAAATCTTTAACGTCTCTTTCAAACCAAACGTTTGATCCATATTCACTAACTAATTTGGCTACATGATCAAAAATAGCTTGATCCATAATTGGAGTATCGTCTTCTCCATAAATAATAGGAATTGGAACACCCCAAGCACGTTGACGAGAAATACACCAGTCATTACGATCAGCAATCATATTGTGCATACGTTGTTCACCCCAAGCAGGTACCCAAGATACAGAGTGAATTTGTTCTAACAGTTCATCACGAATTTGATCAATTGACGCAAACCATTGTGTTGTAGCACGGAAAATAATAGGCTTTTTAGTTCGCCAGTCATGTGGATAAGAGTGGGTAATGAATTGAAGTTTTAATAATACACCCAATTCATCTAATTTTTGAGTGACTGTCTTGTTGGCATCTTCCACATATTGGCCGGCAAGCCATTCACCAACATCATCCATCATGCATCCTTGTGCATCAACGTTACAATATACTGGTAAACCATATTTCATACCAATGTTAAAGTCATCCACACCAAATCCAGGTGCTGTATGAACACATCCAGTACCAGCATCAGCTGTTACGTGATCTCCGCACATCAATAAACTTTCTCTTTCTGGATACAATGGGTGTGTACATGTAATATATTCGAATTCTTTTCCTTTGAAAGTCTTTAAAACATCACGTTTTTCAACTTCAAACTTATCACATAATTCTTCAACCATGCTTGAAAGCATAATCAATTTTCCCTTTTCTGTATCCACTAATGAATAGTCAAAATCAGGATTTACACTAATTCCTAAGTTTGCAGGAATTGTCCAAGGTGTTGTTGTCCAAATCACAAAGTTGCAGTCTGTTTCCAATACACCTTTTCCGTCTTTAACAGCAAATTTAACATAAATAGTTGGGCTCTTTACATCTTTATATTCAACTTCTGCCTCCGCTAAAGCTGATTCACTACTTGGTGACCAATATACTGGTTTTAATCCTTTGTAGATTAAACCTTTCATGGCCATCTTTCCAAAGATTTCGATCTGGTGTTTTTCAAAACCCTTTTGAAGAGTGATATATGGATGATCATAATCTCCAATCGATCCTAGGCTTAAGAATCCTGCTTTTTGATTGGCTACTTGTTTTAAAGCATAGTCGTAACAGATTTTTCTAAATTCAGCAATTCCCATTTTCTTACGGTCATACCCCAATTTAGTCACAGCGGTTTCAATTGGTAAACCATGTGTATCCCATCCTGGAACATATGGTGTGTTGTATCCTTCCATAAAGTGAGATTTTACAATGACATCTTTTAATACCTTATTTAAGGCATGTCCTAAGTGGATGTCACCATTTGCGTAAGGAGGACCATCATGTAATACAAATGATTCTGCTCCTTTTCTTCTTTCTAACATCTTTTCATACAATTTTTCATCTTGCCAGCGTTTTTGGAAACCAGGCTCTTTTTTAGTCAAATTTCCACGCATTTCAAATGCCGTTTTAGGCATATGAAGTGTTTCTTTGTAGTCCATACTTTATCTCCTTTTCCAAATAAAAAAACGTCCTTATAAAAGGACGTAATAAACACGCGGTACCACCTTAATTCATAGTTTTCACTATGCACTTTCATGAGATAACGGCTCAACCGGATCAAACTACTATCATTTCATAAGATCAGCTCAAAAGGGATACCTTAATTCTTATTCATACAATGTTTCACCAAAACTCATTGCTCTCTACAATCCTAACGAATAAAGGCGTGTCTTTATCTTAGCTAAATATATTGATCAAAGTTCAAAACAAGTCTACCCTTTTTTGTGGTAGAAACCACTTCTTTAAACTGGAATCGACCTGTCTTTCTGATTGACACGAAATCATTATTGCACAATTGTAAATTTTGTTCAAGTACCACATCATTAACTTTCACAAATCCTGCATGAATCTTTTTTAACGCTTCACTTCTAGAACAATGTGACAATTGCGCAACTACACTATCTAACCGTAAACTGCTGCACATAACATGTATTTCTTTTTTGTTATTTTCCGTAATGATATAGTCTAAACACTCTTCAAAATGCACTGTACACTTACCAATCTGCGTACAATTGTCAATGATATATTTTGAAATCTTTTCTTTACAAAAGATATATAGATTCTCTTTTTGCACAATCAAATCCCCAATAACACTTCTTTCAATGCCAGAGTGCATTAAACATCCTAAAAGATCAGAGTGGGTTAATGTTTTAAATTTTGAATTGTATGTGGCATGTAGACAAACGCAATCACTAAAGCCCTCATACCCTTCAGGTATAAAACATGCGATCTTTCTTTCTGCATTCTCGTACCCACCATCAAAAACAAGACATATATTTTTGGGCACCATGCTTTGAAGAATGTTCTGTTCAGAAATCGATAAAAAATAGGTCATGATCGGCCTATTTTGTTTTTGAAAGATACGAATTTGATCTTTCATCTGCGAAATAAACACCTCATGACCTACCATAAATGAGCTCATTAAAAGTAATTATTAGTCTTCATCTTCGAAGTCGTCTGGACTTCCTAATGAAATAGTTCCTTGTACACCAATTTCAGCTGGAGAACATAAAATTACGTTTTGACCGATTTTCTGAATTTTTCCATCAAGCGCATAAACAACACCTGTTAAGAAATCAATTGTACGTTGTGCATAATCACGATCTAGCTTGTGTAAGTTAACTACTACAGCACGACCTTCTTTTAAGCGTTGTCCTACTTCTTCAGCTTCTCCAAAGCTTCTTGGTTCAAACAATACCATTTTTGTATTTGAATTCAAAGAAGTTGCGTTCGTACGAGTTTTTGGTCTCTCATAACGACTTTGAGGTTCTACTTCTTCTACCTTTTCAGCTTGTGGTGCTTCTTGATAATCATCATCTTCTTCGATTGGAGCAACGAAGTCTTTTACTTTATCCATAAATCCCATGGGAAAAACCTCCTTAACGAACATAATTATAGCACAAAGAATAACTTATTCAAACTTATATTCTTTTTTTTCTTTCAGAACAAAAGACATGCCATTTTGACATGTCTTTCACGCGTTTATTCTGTTTCAATCAAGCCATAGCCACCATCATGACGTTTGTAGCAAACGGCAATCTTATTTGTTTCATCATCTGTATAAATGAAGAAATCGTGTCCTAATAATTCCATTTTCATGATGGCTTCATCTAAGCTCATTTCCTTTGGAACGATAGATTTAGTACGAACTACTTCGTCATCATCTACATCTTCATCATTAAATAATTCATGATCTAAGAAAGCTTCCGCAAGTGATTCTTTATTTTTACGTGTTAAACGTGTTTTTGTTCTACGAATTTGATCTTCCAATTTATCTACAGCACGATCAATAGCTGCATATAAATCGTCATCTACAACCTCGGCACGTAGAATCGCATAACGTGTTGGGATTGTAACTTCAATTTTTTGTTTTGTTGGATATGTACGAACCAAGACATTCGCTACATCATCCTCTCTGATAATGAAGTACTTTGTTAAAACATCCAATTTTTTATGGATCTTATCTGAGATTCCCTGAGTTACTGTGATGTTTTTTCCTACAATATTGACTTTCATATTATGTACCTCCTATATGATTTGTATTGCTACTTAGATTATAGCACGTTTATTTTGTTTTACATTTTTCGACAAGAAATGACAAAAATATAACCAGTTTTGCCAAGGAGGTTGACAAGACACAATGTAACTATTTTCAGAAAATAACTTGCATATTTTCATTGAATGAGCTATAGTATAGCCAGGTGATTAACATGAACATTCAATCTACATATTTTTACTTTTACTTTAGATAGCCCTAATTAAGCCAATCACAACTGAATGGTATTTTAATTAGGGCTTTTAAGCATTAACAATTTTACTGTTAATGCTTTTTTGTTACTCACAAATGGAAAGAAGGATATTATTATGATTATTACTTTAAAGAAAAATGCACCCAAACACGATGTCGACAAATTGATTGACAAATTCGAAGGCATGAATCTTCAAGTCACAATGATTCAAGGAGATAACTATAACGTCTTTGGTTTAGTTGGAGATACAAGTATCGTAGATGAAAAAAGCGTTATGGCTAACCCTATCGTCTATAACGTGCAACGTGTTGCTCAACCTTATAAATTGGCCAACCGTATGTTTCATCCAGAAGATACCATTGTAGATGTGAATGGTATTCAAATCGGCGGCAAAAAAATTGCGATGATTGCAGGTCCATGTTCTGTTGAGGGCGAAAACCAAATCTGTCGTATTGCCAAAGAAGTAAAAGCTGCCGGTGCAGATATGTTAAGGGGTGGCGCTTATAAGCCTAGAACAAGTCCATACGCATTCCAAGGTATGGGTACTGCAGGAATCATGTCCATGGTAAAAGCTAGAGAAGAAACAGGACTTCCTATTGTATCTGAACTTATGAGTGCAGAACACTTAGATGAATTCGTAGAAAACGTAGATATCATTCAGATTGGTGCGCGTAATATGCAAAACTTTGATTTATTAAAAGCTGTAGGAAAAACGAAAAAACCAATTTTATTAAAGCGCGGTATGAGTGCTACGATTCAAGAATGGATCATGGCTGCTGAATACATTATGTCAGAAGGAAATCCAAACGTCATTTTCTGTGAACGTGGTATTCGTACATTTGAAACCTATACACGAAATACATTGGATTTAAGTGTTGTACCAATCATTAAAGAAAGAACACACTTACCGATCATCATTGATCCTAGTCATGCCGCTGGTGATTATAAATTAATTGAGTCCTTATCTCTTGCTGCTATTGCAGCTGGTGCTGATGGATTGATCATTGAAGTGCATGACGATCCAGAAAATGCTTGGAGTGATGGTGCTCAAAGCTTAAAACCAAAACGTTATGCCGAACTTATTGAAAAAGGAAAAGCCATCGCAAAAGTTATTGGAAGAGAGTTATAAGAAACTGCACACGCAGTTTCTTTTTATGTTAGAATGTTTTGGGTGATATAATGAACAATCCTTATCCTTATTCAAATGACAATAAAAGATATCAAACCATTAATTATTATTTTCGCAACAAATACCATCAAAAAGTAGCGAAGATTCCATTAAATGCTGGCTTTACCTGTCCAAACCGTGATGGATCTAAAGGAACAGGAGGATGCACTTTCTGTTCGAGTATGGGCTCAGGTGATAGTATTTTATGCTTTGATGATTCTTTACAAAAACAATATAAAGAAGGCTTAAAGCGCATGCAAAATAAGTGGCCTGATTGTATTGGGTTTGCGTATTTTCAAAGTTATTCCAATACATATGCTCCACTACCTATCTTGAAGAAAATATATGACCCTTTCTTTAAAGACCCAAACATTCCTGGCGTTGCGATCGCAACACGTGCCGATTGTATAAATGATGAAATTATAGACTACTTAAATAGTCAAAATAAAGAAGTCTGGCTAGAGTTAGGTCTTCAAAGCGTACATGAAAGCACCATGGAACGCTGTAACCGAAAACATTCAACACAAATCGTGTTTGATTGGTTAGACAAATTAAAGGACACAAACATCAAAACATGTGTACATATTATCAATGGACTTCCTGGTGAAGCCAAACAAGACATGTTAGAAACTGTCAAACAGATTTCTAAACATCCTGTCGATGCGATCAAGATTCATATGCTGCATTTGATTGAAGGGACACAAATGGCTAAAGAATATGAAAAAGAACCATTTCATATTTTAACTTTAGAAGAATATGTCGATATTGTAGTCGATCAATTGGAGTTATTACCCCAAGAAGTCATCATTGAACGTTTAACAGGTGATGGAATTGCGAAAGATCTAATTGTGCCAAAATGGACAATCAAGAAAACGATTGTGACAAACGAAATTGATAAGTTAATGGTAAAAAGAAATACGTGGCAAGGCAAACATGTCTAACCACGTATTTTTATTTATTTCAAATTTAAACAATAATATCTTTTCTTACCACGACGAATGATTACATAGTTAGATACATATGCTTGAGTAGAATCAATAACTAAAGCTTCATCATTGACTTTGACACCGTTTAAGCTAATGGAATTCCCTTTGATCCACTCTCTAGCTTCACGACGACTCGAAGCAATCTTAGCCTCTACTAAAACATCGATTAAAGTCTTTCCAGATTCTTGATCTACTTTATCCATGTTTTTAACCGCATCTAAACGTTGTTGTTCATCCAAATCATTGAGTTGACCTCTGAATAATGCGTTTGTGATTTTTAAAGCCGATTGTAAACCTTCTTCACCATGTAAATCACGTACAACTTCTTCAGCCAATTTCTTTTGTGCCCCACGTCTTCCAGCATCTTCCTTTAAAGATACTTCTAAAGCATCAATTTCTTCTTTTGTTAGGAATGTTAATTTCTTTAAATATTCAATGACCTTTGAATCATCCGTGTTGAATAAGAATTGATATAATTCGTAAGGTGAAGTCTTTTTAGGATCCAACCAAACCGTTCCCGTTTCACTCTTACCAAATTTAGTTCCATCCGCTTTCGTAATTAATGGCATAGTCAAACCATAACATTTCACGTCCGCGCCACATTTTTTACGAATTAACTCTAGACCTGAAGTGATATTTCCCCATTGGTCCTGTCCACCAATCTGCATTGTACAACCTCTGGTCTGGTATAGATTTAAGAAGTCCAAAGATTGAAGGATCATATAAGAAAATTCTGTATAACTGATTCCTGAATCTAAACGTTTTTTAACAGTTTCTTTATTCAACATATAGTTTACGTTGAATAATTTTCCATAGTCACGTAAAAAATCAATAATTGTGATATCTTTTGTCCAATCTAAGTTATTGACCATGTCAAAGCCCCATAATTTAGAGATTTGTGCATGTAATGCATCATAATTTGATTTTAATACTTCTGGAGTCAACATACTTCTTTCTCCAGTTGCCTTTGGATCTCCAATAAATCCAGTGGCTCCACCCACCAACATGATTGGGTGATGTCCATGTTTTTCTAAACGTTTTGCCATTAATAAAGATGAATAATGCCCAATGTGCAAGCTATCTGCCGTTGGATCTGTACCAATATAGAATGTGACTTCCCCATTATTGATGACATCTTCTACTTCTTCACTTGTGACGTTGTCAACTAAACCACGCCATTTCAATTCTTCAAATAATTCCATTTTTTCCTCCTTATAATAAAAAAAATCGCCCTATAAGGACGATTGAATCGCGGTACCACCTTACTTCATACAAGATATTTTTTTGTATGCACTTAAACCTTTAACGCAGGTATACGTCAAAATTGAAGCTCCAAGGTGTATTCCACAGGTCTATTTGAAACTTTACACCAGCCAGTTTCTCTCTAAGAAATAGATAATCTGTGTACTCTTTCTTATCATAGCGCATTTATTATATCGAATCTAGAATCTAAACTCAATAAATATGTTTTAAATTGTTGTAAATTTTAAAAATAAATGGTTTACATGGAAGGATGAAGTTACCAATATATTCACGTACAACCGCATTATAACCACGCTTGTAGTCAAATACACCATACCCTTCTTCATCCTTACGAAAGTATCCACTAATACCATAGAAATTATATAGATCATAGCCTTCATCAATAGCTTCTTGAATCATCTTCCATTGAATCGCATAAGGACCTCTAAAAACTCTATGTTCATAGTTACTAGAACCAACTAGATATACGATTTGATGTCCATATTTGACAAATAAACAACATGCCAAAGGAATCTCTTTACCATACTCTTGTTTCAATTCTTCAATATGCGAAAGCTTCTTCTGTAAAGAATTGTAGTATTCTTCATCCGTCTTTAAACGTTTTTCCTTTTTGACATTACCAGAATTTTGTTCCAAGAAAGTCTTTGTCTTTTCAATATCTTTTGAAGTCTTATCAAACTCACTTTGCATCTTAATCGCATAAGCATCTAGATCGAGATAAGACAATACCGTTTCAATGTGGGATTTACCATAAAAATGATATAAATCTTTATACAAATCCAAACTCATAGCTTCAAAGTCTTGTCTTTCACTGGTTTCCTTTTCCATTTCATCAAGAACATCCAATTGATCTTCATTCAAGACACGTGTCTTCACACAATACTTTTCATAAGTACGAATGTCTTGTCGTGTCTGATATGAAAACTCTTTAAAGATTTCTTCTTTTGTCTTGCCTTTTAGATTCAAAACAGAAACCCAGCGACACTCTTTAGAGATGTCATAGCCTGGTTTCATTGGCAAATGTAAAAAGCCAGCTGCCTTTAGATTTTCTACTACATCTTTGTTGTCGTAACCATTCTCAACGATATTTCCATCTTTGTCTCTTTGCACAAATTCAATGCACGGATCAATTTCAGCATAGATCACATTTTTCTTTTTTAAATACTTTTTCAAAGAAGATGTAAAAGAAATCACATCTTCTTTAGAATGATAGTCCATAAAGAATCCTCTAGGAATATAACAATACTTAAATACTTTCATTAACGGCATACAAGCAATCATACTAAAGGCAACTGTCTTACCGTCTTTTATGGCTTCAATATATTCAACTTCCCATCCTCGCTGCGAGAATTTCATACCTTGATAGTCGGATTGAAGAAACTCTTTTTCGTGAACCGTATCCAAATATTCATGATATTTATGAACACTTATGGTTTTGATTTGCATAAACACACCTTCTTAGTTGGCAACAATGTTTACAACTTTACCCTTAACAACAATCACTTTACGAATTGTCTTACCTTCAAGCTGGCGTTGGACTGTTTCAAGTTCCATCGCTTGTTTTTGAAGTTCTTCATTGCTAGAACCAACAGCCGCTTCAAACTTACCACGCACTTTACCATTGACCTGAACAACACAAGTGATTGTATCTTCCACTAATTTAGCTTCATCATATGTTGGCCAAGGCTCATACGCAATTGTATCTTCGTGACCTAATAATTGCCACATTTCTTCACCAATATGAGGTGTAATACATGAAAGCATCTTCACGATTCCTTCGGCATATGGTTTATAAACGGTGTCAGCCTTATATGCTTCATTCACAAAGATCATCATTTGTGAAATAGCTGTGTTGAAACCTAATGCTTCATAATCTTCGGTAACCTTTTTAACTGTCTGATTATATACTTTATCTAATTTACCATCGTTTGTATCTGTGATTTTACCAGATTCAATAAATAAACGATAAACACGATCAATCCATCTTCTAGCACCATCACATCCAGCCATTGACCATGGTTTACTTTGTTCCAATGGTCCCATGAACATTTCATATAAACGTAGTGTATCGGCACCATATTTCTTTACGATATCTGAAGGATTGACTACATATTCTGGGAATCGTTTACCCATTTTGATTCCATTTTCACCTAAAATCATACCTTGGTGTACTAATTTCTTGAATGGTTCCTTACATGCGACAATACCCTTATCGTATAAATAGTTATTCCAGATACGTGAATACATCAAGTGTCCTACCGCATGTTCTGGTCCACCAACATATAAGTCAACAGGCATCCAGTGTTTTATTAATTCTGGATCAGCCAATTGTTTATCATTGTGTGGATCAATGTAACGTAAATAATACCATGAAGATCCGGCAGATCCAGGCATAGTACTTGTTTCACGAACACCCTTTACGCCATTTTTGTTGTATTGTTTCCATTCTGTCGCATTTTCAAGTGGTGCCTTACCATTGTGTCCTTTGTAGTCTTCAAGTTCAGGTAAAATCAATGGCAACTCTTCATCTGGAAGAACATAGTCTGTTCCATCTTCTAAGTGTACGATTGGTACTGGTTCTCCCCAATAACGCTGACGAGCAAAAATCCATTCACGGAAACGATAGTTAACTGTTTCTTTGGCAATCCCCATATCCACTAATTTTTTCGTAATCGCTACTTTTGCCTCTTCTACAGTAAGACCTGTAAATTCTTCGGAGTTGATTAGCTTGCAGCCTTTTCCTAAATAGTCCTGTTTTTCAAAGGCATGTTCACTTACGTCTTGTCCTTCGATAACTTGAATCCTGTCAATATTGTGGGCAATCGCATATTCAAAGTCACGTTGATCATGACTTGGTACAGCCATGACAGCTCCTGTTCCATAGTTTGCTAAAACGAAATCTCCAATAAAGACTTCGACTTCCCTTCCATTGACTGGGTTAATTGCCTTAATACCTTCTAGACGACATCCTGTTTTTCCTTTATTCAATTCTGTACGGTCCATTTCAGATTTTGAAACCGTTTCTTGAATATAAGCTTTTACTTCTTCTTGATTTTGAATTCTTGGCATTAATTCTTGTACTAAATCTCCATCTGGTGCAAGCACCATGAATGTAATACCATAAATTGTTTCAATACATGTTGTAAAGATAGAGAATTTTCCACCACCAACAATATCAAATTGAACTTCAACACCTGTTGAACGACCAATCCAGTTTCTTTGCATTTCCTTTGTCGATTCTGGCCAATCAATTTCATTTAAACCTTCTAGTAATCGTTCCGCAAAAGCAGCCTGGTCGATACATAGTTGTTTCATATTTTTACGAATAACTGGATATCCACCACGTTCACTCTTACCATCGATAACTTCATCATTCGATAATACTGTACCCAATTCTTCACACCAGTTTACTGGCATGTCTACATATTTGGCATAGCCATCTTTGTACAATTGTTTAAAGATCCATTGTGTCCAATGATAGAAATCTGGATCAGATGTTGCGATCATTTTTGACCAGTCATAGTCAAACCCTAATTCCTGCAACTGTTTTGTGAAAGTCTTGATATTTGTTTGTGTGAAGCCATTTGGGTTATTTCCTGTTTGAACAGCATATTGTTCAGCTGGAAGTCCAAATGAATCATATCCCATTGGGTGAAGCACATTATATCCCTGCATACGTTTCATACGCGAAACAATATCTGTAGCTGTATATCCTTCTGGGTGTCCAGCATGCAATCCGACACCGCTTGGGTATGGGAACATGTCTAGTGCATAAAATTTAGGTTTTGAAAAATCCCAAACATCCGTTTTGAATGTTTCATGATCTGCCCAATATTTCTGCCATTTTTTTTCTACTTCTAAATGATCGTACATATTAGCCTCCTATTAAAAATAAAAAACGTCCTTGAAATCTAAGGACGTTTGTACGCGGTACCACCTTAGTTCACAATTCTCATTGTGCCCTCAAACTCTTTATCGCAGAGTATACGGATAACATTACTCATCAGCTCCTTAGCAAGTTCAAAGGCTGTACAATGCTAAATTTCACCAACTTTAGCTCTCTAAAAATTGTCATTTCCTTCTACTACTCTAATTCATCGCTATGCATCAATTTTATCGTTTTTTTCATTGTTCGTCAATATCAACCGAAACGATTGCCTTATCATCATAATAGATTTTCATTGAAACATCTAAATATGTACATTCAATAAAAGTCTCATGATCTTCAAAATGCACATCTATATTCTGTATCCTTTCATCTTTGTCCTTTATTATTTTTTCACTCGTATGACACAACTTAATGCGATTATTATGATGGATCATATGCTTGGCATGATCTACAATGGATAGTTCAAGAATATTTTGTTGATTCGCTTTTAATAAATACACATTTTGAAGGGTACTCAACGATAAAAAGGATACAATCTGAAGCACAAGAAATAAACACACTAAACTTACTTCACTCGCATACCCATTAATAGAGTTCAAAGTCATAGGTTTTATTCTTCTTTTTGAACCAAACATAATATCCATCTTCTTTCTTATAAAATATAGCCTCATCAATTTGTTCCATATAGATTTCATAGCCAGGACTCTTCACAATGCGATGCTTATCAAAATACAAGACTTTCTTTTCATGATTTAGAATATAACTTAGACAATCCGATTCTATTTTCAAATCATTTGATTGTGCAAGTTCTCTTCTTAATTGTAAAACCGCAAATTGATTCTGCGTATCCACATCCATATGGGCAAATTGTAAAGCACAACGCATAAGCATACAGCCTAATAAGCTGACTAAACTTGTGATAAACAACGCCAACAAAGCTTCAATCAGAGTAAAACCATTTCTTTTCAATTTTTTCATCAATCTTAAGATTCCTTTGGAAATATAAAGTATAAATGCCATTCAATATAAGACTTGCACAAACCAAAATCACAAAGAACGCAAACAAGGCATCTTCGAGTAAAAATCCATTATTCTTTTTCAAGACGAACCCTCCCAGCTCCAACCTGGAAAACAAGTTTCATTTGACTCGATGCATTTTGACAATGGAGTGACATAGCCTTAGACATGTTGCCCTTGGAATTGTAGTAAAAAGATACATGATCACACGCAATACCATGTGGTATCTTATATTCGACATCATCCATATAGATCGAATCACCAATTTCAACATATACTTTTCGATGTTTTACATACGCTTTTTCCTGAGCCGTAACACATAGAGTCTGCAGATTTTTCATAAACACATATAAAGAAGAGTGCATCTTTGTAGAAAGTCCAAATCCAAGCATAGAAACAATAAGCAGCACCACTAACATTTCAACAAGGGTAAATCCATTCTTATTGGGATACGGCTTGCCCATCTACGATCACCACTTTACTATGATCCGGACATGTATCCTGTCCCTTTTTTAAATAACCAAAATCAATCAATTCCTGCACACTTGTTGGCGTTTCTAATTGATCGATTTCATACAACATGATTTGCGAGTTGACAATTTCAAGTAAAGCTTCACACCCCTTATTGCGAATAATTTTTTCTTTTTGTTGAATATTTGGAAGTGTGATCAATAAAAGTAGCGCAACAATCAACATCACAATCATCATTTCAAGTATTGTAAAACCATTTTTCTTTTCCATTTTTCTTTCTCCTTTTAGAATTGATTTAACATATTGAGTGGCATCATCATAATTTGATAGACAATCAAAACTAAGATTCCAATACTGATATACGAAAACAATTGAATACCCGTCGATATCTTCTTGACAGACTTGTCTAAATCCAAACTGCATTTCTTCATGTACAAGTCAAAAAAGACATGCATTTGGTTGCTCGTTAAGGCATAGACCAACATCTTTTTAAAATCCGAATCAAACACGTCGATTTCTAGAAAACTTTCTTCTAGACTCTTTCCATTTTTTAAACATGCAAGAATTTCATTTGAAACCTTTCCAACAACACTAAAATCCATACACGCTAATGTTTCTAAAATTTCCTGTGTCGAAGTATAAGACTTGTCTAAAGCTTGATACATACATACAAATTGGAGCGATATCATTTTTTTCATTAACCGAAATGGACATTTCATTTTCGAATTGTATTTATAAAACAATACATAATAAAGAAACAAATAGAAGATCATGGATAGAATCACAAATCCAAACCCCCACTTTAATAGATGGATAAACACAAATACCATCCCATTTGAAATGTAGTCTTTCATTTGAACAAGGACATAGTCTGAAAAGAATAGAATCATAAAGAACGCAAAGATCAATAAAAAGAACGGATAGCTAATCTTCTTTAAAAGTGTTTCAAAAAAAGTATTCGAACTTTTCTCAATTTTATTTACGCAATCCAACGCATCTCTTAAATTTAATTTTTCAGATAGAATTCGCAAATATTTAAAATACAATTTCTTTTGATTTAGAGTAAATATTTCTTGAAGATTCATCCCTTCTTTTAAATACGTTATGATTTCTTCATCCTTTTTAAATGTTAAACGAATCAACGTATCTAATGGCAAGCCTTGATTCATCAACATCGCAAATTGTTCAATTTCATCCCGATAAACTAAGACTATCGTACTTTGCTTGGGCATCCACGATATATCCTTTTTTAATGCCTTCTGTAATCTTTTTAGATAAAGTTTTAAATTCTTTTGGATACCTTCCGTGTTCCAAGACATACTGCAACGTTTTTTGATCCATAATTTCATAAACACATACCTTAGAGTCACCTTTAGAATATAGGCGTTGCGAAATAATGGCCGTACAAACACTAGCCAGATCTTTCTTAGATACACCTAGATCTTCAAGACGACGAATACACTCCTTCCCATCTTTGGCATGAATACTCGTAAAAACAAAGTGACCGGTTAAACTCGCTCTCAAGACCATCTTTGCGGTATAACTGTTTCTTGTTTCACCAATACAAATAATGTCAGGATCATGCCGCAACAATTGTTCAATTCCGACATCATAGGTAAATCCCATACTTTCATTGATCTGCAGCTGCAAGTAAGAATCATCCTCAATCTCAATGGGATCTTCAAGACTGACTACTTTATGCTTTTTAGTTTTGGCAATCTCATGAAGTAAGGCATGTAGAGTCGTGGTCTTTCCACTATTGGTCGGACCTACACTGATGACAAGGCCTTGTCTTAATGGCACAAGTGAATTGAAAAAATTCGTGTCTTCTTTCCATAAAGATAAAGCTTTTAGTTCAATCGCATGCATCGTATTCAACATTCGAATAACACCCGTTTGCACGTTATGATTATTCAGCATACTGAAACGACAAAAGATTTCGTGATTATGAAGTAAAATTTTGAATTGGCCACTCTGTGGAACATATGGACTGGTAAGATCCATTCTAGAAATGAACTTGAGATACTCAAAGAATGCAGGCTGCCAAATATCTTGGTAAACATCTAACATATCATTTTGCGTTCGAAGTTTGATTTGAAGTTTTTGATTCTGCATAACAAAATGAATATCACTTGCCTTTTTTTCAATCGCATACGCAATGAGATCTTGCAATAAGTCATCCATTTTTTATCACCCCCTTCTCATATACGAAAAAAAAAGCAGAAATTTTAATAAATTTCTGCATATTTTAAACTTTCGTTCCATTTTTTCTCTTGCGATAAAGAAGTGGATGGGCCATGACCTGGATATACTTTATAATCCTTGTCTAATTGAACCAATTTTTTTAAGGATTGTTTCATACTAGATACAGAGCCTGTTGCCAAATCCATTCTTCCAATAGATCCTTGAAATAAAACGTCTCCAGTAAATAAACAATCTTCAATTTTTAATACAGTTGAACCGATGGAATGTCCTGGACAATACATGGCTTCTATATCAAATCCTGCAATGGTGTTCTTTCCTTCTAAAATGGGTTTACATTTTGCGACACATGTAACATCCATATAGAAGGCAGAAGATGAATTTAAATCGGAATCTTGAAGAAAATCAAATTCATTGGGATTTAAATACACATCGCAATGGAATACATCCACAATCTTATCTACGCCAGAAATATGATCAAAGTGAGCATGTGTTAAAACAATGGCTTCTAGAGTGCATTCATTTTCTTTTAAGATGAATTCAAGGTTTGGATACATATCTGCAGGATCAATCAAGATGGCATGATGATTTTCCATCACCAAATAACAATTAGCCTGTACGGGTCCTAAGGGTTGTTGAAGTACTTTCATAGTCTAATACATAAAAAAGACCGAATAAAACGGTCTTTCTTACTTTTTCTCCTTATGTTCAGTCTGCTGATTGCATTTTGGACAATATTTTTTAACAGTCATACGTTCAGGATGTTTTTTCTTATTTCTTGTACCAATATAGTTTTCTTCACCGCAAACAGAGCACTTAAATGTAATACGATCTCTCATGTTCAGTCCTCCTCACATTAGTAATTACTAGTTGATTCTAGCATAACTTACAAGTCAATTTCAAGTCATTTTCAAAATTTTAACTAGCTGGATACAATTCAAAATATGTTTTTACCACTTCTGGCATAACAGCCGTTGTACAAATGTTTGGTGCAACGTTCTTAGTATTCATTGAAGAAGTCGGTGCCGAGCACGCAAAAGACATCGCTGGAGACGAACTTGGTGCATACCCAACTAGGTTTGCGGTTGTATAGTCGCCAACTTCAGCTGTACCTGTTTTAGCCGATACTTCCACGCCAATATCCTTTAGCCCATCCCCACAATAGCCAGAAGATACACAGGCTTTAAATCCTTGTTGCACACGCTCTAAATATTGTGCATTCTTTTCAGGCAATGTAGATTTAATTTTTTTGCCATTACTCACAATTACTTCACTCGAATTGACTTCTGTCGCATAGGCCATAAAGTGTGGTTCATATAAATTACCACCTGAGGCAATGGTTGTACCATATGTAGCCAATTGAAGTGGTGTATACATATCAAACTGACCAATCGAATAGTTTAGTAACATACCTGGTTCAGAACCATAACCCATATAAGAGCTCGATTCATTTGGCACGTCCACACCCGTCTTATTGCCTAGGCCAAACATCGAATAATAAGAACGCATTAAATTTAGCGTACCTTGAAGGTCTGACACAGCTAATGGTTCTTTTTCTACATAGCTTGAACCGGCTAAACGGATGGCTACATTAAACATATAAACGTTACTACTTACTTGTAGTGCAGATACATCATCAACAGGTCCATGTTCTTCATACGAACTAAATTCCTGACCACCAATATTCATAACTTTATCGACAATCACTTCACCTGGACTTACGACATGTTCACTCTCACCCATATAGACAGTAGCCCCTTTGATACAAGATCCGGGGTTCACTAAAGACATATAGTTACCAGAGGCAAAGTAAGTCATTTCTTTAGTGTCTAAATCCATTTGGTAGCCGGACATCGCAAGTACCGAACCATCTTTTGAATTTAAAACAGTCGTAAATAAAGATTGGAAGTTTTCACGATTTTTCGTACCCCCATTCTCACTCAAAGTATTCTTTAATACATTATCTAATGTAGATTGAAGATCTATATCAATTGACAAGTGAATGTCATATCCTTTTTTAGCTTCCTGAATCACTTCTTTTTGCGCTAGCCCCTTTGAATCATAGGTGATCTTGGCAATTTCTGGAGTTCCTGCTAGTAAATCATTATATTGATATTCTAGGCCCGATTTCCCAACACTTGCATTATATTGATAACCTTTAGATAGATAATAACTGGAAAGCTCACTTGGTAATCCTTGGGTACTTGTAGTAACACTACCTAAAACGTCGGATAAAGATTCGCCATATGGATATTCGCGTTTCCAGCCTCCAAAATCAACGTCAAAACCAGGAAAATCCGTTTTATGTTCCACCAAATACGCGACATCATCATCACTGATATCTTCTAATACAACATTTTCTTGACCTGTACTTTGTTTGGCCACCATTCTTTGGTAGATGACACACATCTTTAGATTAGTCTGGGACATTTCTCCGATTTGTTTCTTACCAATACGATTCATTAAAATTTGATATCTTTTACTTTCAGCATCACCACCCCATGCCCCATTTTTATATTGTTTAAATTCTTTAGCAGTCAATAAATGATTGGCGGCATATTCACTATCACTTGGTGATAAGAATGATTTGTAAGTGATATACGCTTGTTTTTTATCTTCATCCGTAAAATCTTTAGCACTGACACTGAAGACTTTTACAATACGCTTGGCATAAAGTTCATAATCATCTTCATCAAAATTATTGGGTGAAGTAAAAACGATATTGTGACTGACTACTGTTTTAGCTAAGATTCTTCCCTTACAATCATAAATCTGTCCTCGTGGTGCCGATGTATATTGTTTGATGGACGTATAGTCTTCACGCTTTGCGGTATAGTCATTATATGAAATGATCTGCAGATAAAACAATCGTAAAAAGATGACCAAGAAGCACACGACTATTGTGAGTGTAAGTATCAATATACGATTGGAAATGACTTGATCAACAGATACATTTTGATTTGCCCTTTTCAATGTTTTTCTACTCTTTTTCAATTGGATCCCCCTTTGTACGAAACAATATATATTATACACGTTTCCAAGATGAAATGGAAAAAAAAGAAGGAATGGCGTATACTTTAGTCATGGAGGTTGTCTATGAAAAGAACAGAAACTCGTCAAGTAAAAGTAGGAAATCTTGAAATTGGACATAATAATCACGTCATTATTCAGTCTATGTGTAACATAGAGACTAAAAAGGCCGATGAAGTTGCCAAACAAATTTTAAGCCTAGAAAAAATGGGATGCGAATTGATTCGTGTCAGCTGTATGGATATGGAGGATGCCAAAGCCATTAAAGATATTAAGAAACAAATTCATATTCCATTAGTAGCCGATATTCATTTTGATTATCGTTTAGCCTTGGCATGTATTGAGGCAGGCGCAGATAAGATACGTTTAAATCCAGGTAATATTGGGGCTAGAGAAAATGTAGAAAAGGTTGTGAAGGCGTGTAAAGAAAAACACATTCCTATTCGTATTGGAATCAATGGTGGTTCTTTAGAAAAGGATATTCACGAAAAATATGGTAAACCAACAGCCCAAGGTATGATTGAAAGTGCTAAAAGACATGTACAAATTCTAGAAGATCTAGATTTCTATGATACTGTATTATCTTTTAAATCAAGTGATCCATTACTTTGTATTGAAGCCTATCGTTTGGCTGCCCAAACCTTTGATTATCCATTACACTTAGGTGTAACCGAAGCTGGTACCACAATGACAAGTGCCATTAAGTCCAGCTTAGCTTTAGGTACATTATTAAATGAAGGTATTGGAAATACAATTCGTATTAGTGTGAATGGGGCTCCTGAAAAAGAGATTCCAATTGTCAAAGAATTATTAAAAGATTGTAAATTGATTCAAAACGTACCGAATCTAATCGCATGTCCAACTTGTGGACGTACACAATGGGATATGGAGCCGGCCGTAAATGAGATTGAAAGCTATCTTCAAACCGTCAATAAAGATGTCACAGTAGCCATCATGGGATGTGCTGTCAATGGTCCGGGAGAAGCAAAACATGCCGACATTGCAATTGCAGGCGGCAAAAAAGAGGGGTTATTAATCAAGAAGGGTGAAATCATTGAAAAGATTCCTCAAGACAAGATTGTGGCTCGTTTAAAGGAAGAAATTGAAAAGTTTTAAAAAATCTCAGCGCAAAGCTGAGATTTCTTCTTTATAAGGCGCCTTTCCATCAATAAAAGGTGTCTCTAATATTTTTGTGACATGTTCTAATTTAGGATGATGCACAATTGAGTGCAATACATCAAATCCTATATAACCTTTGCCTAAATTTTCGTGCCGATCCTTATGTGCACCAAGTGGATTCTTAGAATCATTGATATGCATACATAAAAGATTCTCTAAACCTAAAATAGAATCAAATTTATCTAAAACTTCATCAAAATGCGTAATATCATACCCGGCATCCCAAATATGACATGTATCCATACAATAGCCAACACGCGATTTTTTATGGATTCCTTCATAGATTTTGGCTAACTGTTCAAAGGTAAAGCCACACTCATTGCCTTTTCCAGCCATCGTTTCTAGGGCAATCTTAACTTCTGTATCATCATGATCTAACACTTCATTTAAACCATTGATAATCCATTCAATACCCACATCCATACCCGCTCCTACATGACTTCCTGGATGCAGTACAAGTGTTTTTGCACCAATTTGAGAAACACGCTCTAATTCCGTCTTTAAAAAGTCTTGACCAAACTGGGCTGTTTCTGGTTTTAGAGCATTAGCCAAGTTAATGATATACGGTGCATGTACAATCACGCGATCGATAGAAAAATTGTGTTCAGCCATATAGTCTTTGGCTTCTTCTATCTTTAATTTAGATACGTCCACACGACGCGTATTACTTGGAGGACCCGTATAGATCATACAGGCATTCGCTCCATAGGATAGTGCTTCTTCAATAGCGCCTTTAAAGTAATTTGGAGCTTTAAAAGATACGTGACTACCTAAATAGATCATACGTCCATTCCTTTTTGACGTTGTCTTTCTTTAGCACGCTCTTTTTGTTGGCGCTTAATATCCGACTTAATCATTTCACGACGCTTCCTACGTTTCATACGATCAATTTCCTGGCGTTGTCTTTTCTTATAGTTTGGTTTTACTTTCTTTTTCTTGTGAACGATTTTTTCCACTTCTTCATGAAATTCATCCTTTTTCATAGGACGCTTGTTCACATATGGTTTTAAATCTACAAATTGTTTATTCTTTACATCCTGATGTTCAAATTCAATGCCTTGTTTGATTAATGACTGAATTGATTTCGCATCACTTTCTTTATATAAAGCGATACATTGTCCATCACGACTCGCTCTTCCAGTACGACCTGCACGGTGGATATAGAATTTTAAATCTTTTGGGAATCCACAACTAATAACGTGCGTAATTCCTTCTAAGTCAATTCCACGACTGGCAATATCGCTGGCTACAATGTAGCTTTTCTTCTGGCTTTGAATCATTTTAATGGCCTGCATACGCGCACGTGATTCAAGCCCTGAGTGAAGTTCGACTAGATCATATCCATTTTCACGCATGGTTTTCGCAATACTTTGAGCTTCTAGTGTAGTATTCGCAAAAATCAAACATACATAAGGTTGAATACATGGAAGTACGTCTAAGATCTTTTGTTCGTAGCTCTTATGCTTACAAGGAACTAAAATGTGTTTTACATCGCTTTGGAAAGCTTCTTCCTTTTTGATTTCAATAAATTCTGGATCATATAAATATTTCTTTAAGAATGGTTGTAAAGATTCTGGAATAGTTGCTGAGAAAACCATCATTTGAACCTTCTTATCCATCTTTGATAGAATTTCATCAATATCTTCTAAGAAACCAAATTCTAATGTCATATCCGCTTCATCGATTACGACAATTTTAGCCGTATCCAAACGCAAGACATTATCTTTAATAAACATGTCTTTCATTCTTCCAGGCGTACCAATGACGATTTGTGGCTGCTTTTCCATTTGTGTCACTTTTTCCATACCACCTGTGACTAATTTCACGCGTACATTGAAGTGTTTGGCAATCTTACGACAACGATCATACAATTGATATGCAAGTTCTCTAGTTGGAGCTGAAATAACAGCTTGTACACAGTCTTGATCAAAGTCTAGCATTTCAAAGATAGGCATAAAGAAAGCATGTGACTTTCCTGATCCTGTACTTGATACACCAATGATATCTCTATTTTTATTTTTACGATTTAACACCTGTTCTTGAATCGGTGTTAAAGTTTTAAAATGTTCTAAATCCATTATTTCTTGAATACGATTATTCATTATTTTCACATCCTTTACTTTAGTATTATCCCAAAATTCTTCCCATTTTACAAATACAAAAAATTAGGGCATAATGTATACATGAAAACACAAAATATCATTATAGTCAAGCCTCAGGGCTATTGCGGTGGGGTTTTAAAAGCCATTGAAACCGCCAAAAAAACAAGAATTCAATATCCAGATCAAAAGATTACCATATTGGGTAATCTAGTGCATAATCAATATGTCAAAAAAGCGCTTCAATATTATTCAATTGATACCATTGAAGATAAGACAAAGACACGCGTGGAATTATTAGATGAAATCCATGAAGGCATTGTGATCTTTACAGCGCATGGCGTCAGTCCTAAAGTCTATGAAAAGGCCAAAGAAAAAGGATTGATTTTGGTGGATGCGAGTTGTCCATTTGTACTTCAAACACAAAAGATTGTGAAGCAATATTTAGATGAAGAGTATACCATTCTCTATATTGGTAAAAATAAACATCCCGAAGCCGAATCTATTTATACAATGAGTGAGCATGTGCATTTGATTGAACCACATAAAGAGATTCCTAAAGTGAATACTTCAAAGATCTTTGTGACAAACCAGACTACTATGTCGATCTATGAATTGAAGGATACGTTTGAAAAAATTAGACGCTTATACCCGAATGCCCTCTTCCACGATGAGATTTGTAACGCTACGCGTGTTCGGCAACAAGCTATTTTAGATTTAAAAAACGTCGATTGTTTGATTGTCGTGGGAGATCCAACTAGTAACAATTCGCAAAAACTTGTTGATATTGGAAAACAGGCTGGCATTGAACATGTCTTCTCGATTCAAACGGCCGAAGATATTGATAAGAAAGATTTTGAAAAATATACCACAATTGCGATTACAAGTGGTGCAAGTACGCCTACGTATTTAACGAATCAAGTCAAAGATTATTTATCTTTCGATATGAAAAAACCAAAAATCCGTATTCAGGAAATTCTGTGAGTACGGATTTCTTTTATATATTCAATTTTTTCAATAAATTCAGGTTTATTGACTTTGGAAAGAATATTTTTATACTTATTCTCTTCAAAATCTAAATACGCTGCATATATTTCATCAATAAGCATGTTTACACCAAAGTAAAGTTGGGATGTAGAAACCTCTTGTTCCTTATCTTCGCAAACACAATCAAGAATAGGATAGTAGTGTCCATGATCATAAATCATTTTTTCTCTTACAATATGAATATGATGATCGTGTAAATATTCTCTTAAGGCAAAATCATCTTTATGACAAGATAATAAAAGACGTAAACCACGATACAAATTTCCCTTTGATAGGATATCGATAATAAGTTTTCCTCCCATGCCACAAATAATGATTTGGTCTACATCGCTTTCTAAGCCCTGAATGCCATCTAATAATCGACAAGATACCAAATCGGATAAGTGATTCTCTTCAATCGTTTTCTTGGCATTATCTAATGGGCCTTGTGCCACATCACAGGCATAGCCTTTTTTAGATTGATGATTCAGAATGGCGTTGCAGACAACATAGGCATGATCACAGCCAATGTCCGCAATGCACTCTCCATTCACCCATTCTAATATTTCTTGAATTCGATTCGAACAAGGTATCATTATTTTACGAAATCTCTTAAACGCTTGCAACGATTTGGATTTTTCAATTTACGTAATGCCTTGGCTTCAATCTGACGAATACGCTCACGTGTTACGTTAAATTCTTTGCCAACTTCTTCAAGTGTACGAGTTCTTCCATCTAACAAGCCAAAACGCAAACGCAATACTTTTTCTTCACGTTCTGTAAGACCTTGTAGAACGGCATTGATTTCGTCTTTTAATAATTGGTTGTTTGTGTAATCATCTGGAGATAATGTATCCTTATCTTCAATGAAGTCACCTAAGTGCGAGTCGTCTTCTTCACCGATTGGTGTTTCTAGGCTGACTGGATCCAGGGCAATCTTTTGGATTTCACGAACCTTTTCCGCTGAAATATTCTCCATCTTTTCGGCAATTTCTTCTGGTAATGGATCACGACCTAAATCTTGCACCAATTGACGTTGAATACGCGTTAGTTTATTGATCGTTTCAACCATGTGTACGGGAATACGAATTGTACGTGCCTGGTCTGCGATTGCACGTGTAATAGATTGACGAATCCACCATGTCGCATATGTAGAGAATTTGAAACCTTTTGTGTAGTCAAATTTTTCAACAGCTTTAATTAGACCACAGTTTCCTTCTTGAATCAAATCTAAGAACAACATGCCACGTCCTACATATTTTTTAGCGATAGATACAACTAAACGAAGATTTGAAGAAATCAACATTTGTTTGGCTTGTTCACCGTCCGCAATGACTTTTGCGAGTTTCTTTTTCTCTTCATCACTTAAATCAGGTTTTTTCATCGCTTCTTTGGCTTCTTCCCCTTCTTGGATCTGACGAGCAATGATGGGCTCTTCTTTTGGATCCAACAATGGAATTTGACCAATTTCTTTTAGATACATCTTAACGGGGTCATTAATCTTGGCATGAGATGCATTAGCGAATGTCTTTTCCAATTGCGAAATTTCTTCCGCAATTGAATCTTCTTCGTCCAAATCCTCGTCGCTTAGATCATCGTCTAAGACTTCATCATCATCTAATTCGTCCCCATCGATAAATTCGATTAAGTTTTCGTCGATCCAGTTATATAGATCATCCATTGTATCATCATCTAAATTTAAAGCACTTACCGCATCTAAGAATTGTTTTTGGGAAACATCGGCATTTTCTTCTTTACTCTTCAGCAAGAATTCTTTTGCCTCTTCTAAGCTTGTAAACTTTAATTTTTCATTTGCCATTCTTTCATCCTTCCTTTCGATGTAAGATTTCATTTCTTTGAATAATTAATTCCTGTTTTTTACTAGCCAAGGAAATCTTTAACATCGGATCTTGCACACTCTTGATCTGATCATTGAGATTGTCAATTTGGGCTTGTAAAGTACATTCTTTGATCTTCATTAAACTATCGTTAAAGAAGTCTTCATTATATCCATCAACATGAAACGCGTTTTCCATCAGGCTTACCAACAAATTACGGACGTCTTCTTTTTCAATGTAGCTCATCAGTACATCAAAATCAATGTGGTCCATATTTCGATACATGTCGTAACAATATAATGACAATTCTTCACAGACTGGATCTTGGAAAAAACCAATCTGATCTTTGAATTGATCGGCCGCAAGTTTACTGTTTAGAATCATCCATAAAACACCGTGTTCGGCAAGTGTTCTTCCATTTTTTAATGGCTCTATATTTCGAACCACAGCCGCATTATTTCTGGATTCTTTTTTGGGTGCCGGAATATTTGCAGATTGATGTGATAAATCAAATCCTGTCAAATCTCGGATACGAGAATAATAATCGGCCTTTTCAAAATCGGTACATGTCCTTTCAATGAATGACTGCATTTCCGATGTGAATTTTTTCTTATCCTCGTAATTGTCTAAATCATATTGGTTCGGTAAATAATCAAATAAGAATTCTACAAATGATACAGTTTTATGAACAGATAAATAGAGTTCATCTTTTCCTAGTTCATTAAAGATTTCATCTGGGTCTTTACCGGTTGTATTTTTTACTATGGAAAAATTCAGTCCGTAATCAACGGCTAATTTTCCAAACTTATAGGTAGCGGCTTTACCAGCTCGATCCCCATCGTAACAGACAACCAAAGGAACGTTTAAGCGTTTTAATAGCGTTATTTGTTCTTTTGTACAAGCTGTTCCTAAACAAGCAATACTTTCATGAATATCTGCCTTTTCAAAGGCAATGACATCCATAGCTCCTTCAACTAATATGCATCGCTTGTTCTTTTTCGCAAATGCTTTGGCTCTATGATAATTAAAAATCAAATTGCCCTTATGATAGATCTTTGTTTCAGAAGTGTTGATATATTTGGCTACATCCTTATCCTCATTTAAGCGCCTGGCCGTAAATCCAACGGGATTTCCATTTTCATCATGAATTGGAATCATCAATCGATTGTCGAATACGGCATAGGTATCTAGATCGTGAGTACGAATTAAACCTGTATCTGTGAGTATTTGTTCGTTAAAACCTTTTGCCTTGAGATACTTCACACTACGACTCGATTCAGGTGCATACCCAATCTCAAATCTTTTTATAATATCTTCATTTATTTTTCTTTGACTTAAATACCTTTTCACGCTTTCGCCATTCTCACTCTGCAACTCATATGTTAAAAAGCGAATGTACGATTGAACGCAGTCATATAAAGGCTGATTTTGATCAACCTTGAGTTGAAACTGACTTTTATCCATGTGTAAAGGATAATGAATCAGTTCTGCAACCTTACAAACGGCTTCTAGAAATGAAATGTTTTCAATCTTTTGTACAAATGTGAAGACGTTTCCTCCAGTACCGCATACGAAACATTTAAATATTTGTTTATCAGTTGAGATTGATAAACTAGGATCGTGATCATCATGAAATGGACAAATTGCTTTATAGTCTTTGCCTTTTTTTTCTAATGTGATATAACGGGACATCACATCAACAATATCAGCCTGCTGACGAATGGCCTTTATATCATCTTCTGATATCCAGCTCATTAAAATTCAATTCTTTTTTCAATATATGAAACAAGGTCATCTAAAGCGATACGTTCTTGTTGCATAGTATCACGATCACGAACCGTAACACATCCATCGTTTGCGGTTTCGAAATCTACCGTAACACAGAATGGTGTACCAATCGCATCTTGACGACGGTAACGTTTACCAATGCTTTGTGCATCATCGTACGTTACACTAAAGTGTTTAGCTAATTTAGCGAACACTTCATCCCCTTGATCAGATAATTTTTTAGAAAGTGGAAGTACAGCTACTTTATATGGAGCTAATGCCGGGTGTAATTTTAAGACAACACGAGAATCATTTTCTAATTGTTCTTCTTGGTAAGCTTCACACATTACGGCCAACATCAAACGTTCAACACCTACACTTGGTTCGATAACGTATGGAATGTATTTTTCGTTTGCTTCTTGATCAAAATATTCTAAGTTTTGTTTAGAAGTTGTCTGGTGTGCTTTTAAGTCAAAGTCCGTACGGTCTGCGATACCCCATAATTCACCCCATCCGATGGGTTCAGAGAAGTGGTATTCGATATCACTTGTACCATTTGAGTAGTGTGCTAATTCTTCTGGATCATGAGCACGTAAACGAATGTTTTCTTCGTTGATACCCAAATCCTTTAAGAATTGAACACAGTTTTTACAATAGTATTCAAACCAATCTAAATCCGTTCCTGGTTTACAGAAGAATTCAAGTTCCATCTGTTCAAATTCACGTGTACGGAAAATGAAGTTTCCTGGTGTAATTTCGTTACGGAAACTCTTACCAATCTGTCCAATACCGAATGGTAACTTTTTACGCATTGTTCTTTGTACGTTTTTGAAGTTGACAAAGATTCCCTGTGCAGTTTCTGGACGCAAATAGATTGTACTCTTCGCATCTTCTAATACACCTTGGAATGTTTTGAACATCAAATTAAATTGACGAATGTTTGTAAAGTTTTTAGCTCCACATTTTGGACATGTAATTTCATGTTCAGCGATATAGTTTTCCATATCTTCATTTGACATACCACCACAGTTTACTGTGTGATTGCTGGCTTCTTCAATCAATTGATCCGCTCTAAAACGGCTCTTACATTCTTTACAATCCATTAATGGATCACTAAATCCGCCAACGTGACCACTGGCAACCCATACATTAGGGTTCATTAAGATTGCACTCTGCAATCCTACATTGTGTTCACTTTCCTGGATGAAACGTTTCCACCATGCATTTTTAATATTGTTCTTTAATTCAATGCCTAAAGGACCAAAATCCCAAGTATTTGCCAAACCACCATAAATTTCTGAACCTTGGTAAACAAATCCAGAGGTTTTCATGTGATTTACTACATCATTGAATGTCTTTTCGTTCATGTTATTTACCTCATTTCTTTCATGTATACAGACAAAAGGATACACTTTCATATTATATCTCATTTATCAACAAATTTCTAGACTAAATCCAAAGACACACACAAAGAAAAAGCCATGATTTCTCATGACCTGTTTTTAATCAACCACTTAAAAATAGGTTCTCTTATTTTCATATGTTTTGTACCACAAAACTAGTGCGTCGCAAGATATAGAATCGCTTTCTTGTACTTCTCTAGCCTTTGATAATCTTGTTTTGTGGGTTCTTTGATTCTTGTGATATCCAAGTTATGTAAAAGGTCTGCAACCTTTATCTTTTTAGCTAACTTTGATGTAGATACTCTAGATATATATTCAAAATAAGATTCATCTTTTCTATGCGTTAATGTAATTACACCATCTACGATTTCATTTGGGAACATATTTCTCAATTCATCTTCTGTGACATTTGTATCTTCTAATACATCATGCAAATACGCAACTGCCTTTTCTGTATCCGTATCCATATAAGAAGCCACTTTCATCGGATGCAAGATATAATCTTTCCCTGCTTTATCCACTTGTTTAGAGTGTGCCTTTTTTGCGATTTGAAATGCTAATTCATGAAACATTACTTAAAACCTCGTATACTTTCTAAAAAGCGAATGCTTGGATAATTCTTATGAGTATGATACTCCATCCATTTGGCTAGATAGATTAAGTCATCAAGATTGAAATTGAAATGATCTTTAACATACTCTAAGTTTTCTTCTTTGCACCTAAATAGAGCGCGATATTTCTTTAATTGTTCTACACTCCATTTTGGATATTGATTGTGATTGCACTTTTCGCATAAGAATCCACCATCTTTTACAGAAAGAGTTTCGACTCTTGTGCTTTCACAATGTACACACCCTTGGATAAACGGTTGGATCCCTTCTTGTTCAATACAATATTTTAGAATGATGCAGGCCCAGAAATAAAAATCATCTAAGTCTTTGTCGGCTGCGTTCCAACAATCCAATACTATATTGAATAAATTCTCTTCTTTTTTAGTTTTAGAAATCAAGTCGTGCAATACAAAACAACAACTCGATTTAAACAGATCTTCTTGAATGTGATAGTAATAATGAATGGTTTGTCCTTGTAGTAATAAGGGCATTTTCGTCTTATCTTCGATCATGAATTCATTATAAGAAAAGGGCTGTACAAGCCGCAAATTCTTAGAATTGGGTTTGAACAGTCCTCTTGCGTATAAAGTTAAAATGGAATCTGTCGTCAATACTTTGACTAGGCCATCCTTATCTTTGTATTCACCAACACTTAATACAAGTGCCTGAATCTTAGTCTTCATCGATTTGTTCTAATTCGTCTAAACCGAATTCTTTGATCTTGTTTTCGTGATTACGCCAATTCTTTTCGACACGCACAAAGAGTTCCAAATCCACACTGCATCCGAGCATATCTTTTAATTCCTTTTGTGCATCTAAACGAATCGAACGAATCATACTCGCTTGTTTACCAATCAAGATTCCCTTCTGTGATTCACGATCGACTACCACCATCATTAGAAGATACATGCGGTTGCCACGTTTTTCTTTACGCTCTAAAATAACCGCTACACTATGAGGGATTTCCTCATGTGTTTTAAATAAGATCTTTTCACGAACAATTTCACACATTCTAAAATTAATATCATGATCCGACTTCATTTCTTCAGGAAACATTGGCTCGCCTTCTGGCAAATACCCTTTGAACACCTTCAACAACTCTTTGAGATTGTCTTTATCCAAAGCACTGATTGGAACAATATCATTAAAGTCATATTGTTTCTGCCAATACATCAAACGCTTTAATAATTGTTCCTTACCAAGCTTATCAATCTTATTCATAATCAATACAACCGGTTTATGTAATGTTTCAATACGTTTTAAGATGAATGAATCTCCAGTTCCAAAGGCTTGAGAGCCATCTACGATCCATCCGATCACGTCACAATCTTCCATTGCTGAATAGGCATTCTTATTTAAGACGCGTCCAAGTTGTTGTTGCGGCTTATGAATACCCGGTGTATCTACAAACACATATTGACAATCTTCATTTGTCAAAATACCCGAAATATTGTTTCTTGTCGTATTCGGTTTGTCCGACATGATTGCGATTTTTTCTTTTAACAATGCATTCAACAATGTTGATTTTCCTGCATTGGGTCTTCCTACGATCGCAATAAATCCTGATTTATAATTACTCATTTTACCTCCGTTTTAAAATAGTTTGGGCAAAAATACATAAAGCCCAATACATGCGGCAAGCATGCTGATAATAAAGACAGCTCCTGCGGCCATATCCTTAATATGTTTGGCTTGTTCTGTATGTTCAAGAGAAATATAATCAACGCATCTTTCAATACACGAATTGATGATTTCACTAAACCATACTAAACCAATGGCGAAAATCAACATCATCCACTCATTTAGTGAACAATGAAAGAGAATGCCGCACAATATGACAATCAATCCAAAGATGCCTTGAAGACGAATACTGCGATCACAAGTGAAAGCGTAAAACAGGCCTTGAAAAGCATATTTAAATCTACCTTTGAACCAATTCATCTAAGATCTCATCCTGTAAAGCAAACATCACCTTTTCATCCTCTTCCTTCATGTGATCATATCCCATTAAATGAAGTAATCCATGGCAGAATAAGAAACATGCTTCACGACGAATCGAATGACCATAGGCTTTAGCTTGATCACGAATCGCTTGCACATTGATGAAAATATCACCAAGTTCATATTGGTCTTCTTCAATCCACATATCACTCATATCATCTTGAATCGCAAAGCTAATGACATCTGTAGGACGGTCAACATTACGATAGTCACGATTAATTTCGTGAATCTGTTCAGGTGTTACATAAATTACCGATAAACTCCAGTCTCCCTTTCTGTCTAACACCTTGCAGGCACGTTCTAATATCATTTCAAAATCTTTTTTGTATCGATAGACACTTCTATCTTTTGCGTTATTTGTAAAAATTATTTCCATGCCTTGATTATACACTAAACCAAGAAAAAAAAACTTTTTTTTCGAAAAAATCAAACATCTAAATAACGTGCCGGTTTGTTTCAAGTCGTCCGGTAACATTTCGATATCCACTCCATCTTTCTGAATCATTCGATATTCCGATTCATTCTTTATTGATGAAGTTTTTATTATATGCATTTTTATAAATACTTCAGAATTTCATCCATGATCTATGTATCTATCATCCAGTAAGATATCATAAACTTCTGATCCTGTTCTGATACCAAAATCTTAATATAAAAAAAGAGTTCAAAACGAACTCTTACTTTGTAGTTTCTCTAAATAATTTTGAGAATGAAATTTCAATATCTTTGTTCTGTTTAACCGTCTCATCTTCCACTAACATCTTAGTTAGTAAACGCATCGCAACAGCTCCTAAATCATATTCAGGAATGTTGTAAGTTGAAATTGTTGGACGCATCATTGTCAAATATTTTGAGTTCAAGATACATACAAGTTCTGTGTCATCTGGAATTGAATATCCGCATTCTTTACATGCGTTCATTAAAGCGATGGCCTGAGAATCACGGAATGTGATGACCATACGACTTGGCTTGTGGTTCTTGTAGTAGTCTGATAAGAATGTGTAGCTTGATTTGTAGCTATCATCGTATGTAACATACTTATCAAATACCAATCCTTTTTCTGCATAAGCACGATCTACACCCGCTTTTAATTGTTCCATCATAGAAAGATTCAATTTATCTTCTACCATAGAGATATCATCAATGCCCTTTTCGAAGCATTCATTCACAAATTCATAAGCCATACGTTCGAAGTTGATATATACATTTCCAACGTTACCAATCTTTTGGCCTTTTAATTTACTTCCAACTACAACCATTGGAATTTGGTATTCATGTAAAACTTCCATTTCATCTTCTGAGAAGTTGTCGTTAAACAAGATAACACCATCGACACGTGATTTAATAATAGATTCAATCACATCCTGCATTTTTGAAATTCCCTTGCTTGTTGTATGGAACATGATGTTGTAGTTATAGATTTTTGCGACATCCATCAAACCATTCAAGATTTTTGCGTTGTACGCAAACAATTTCTCGCTCATTACGATTGAAATTGTCGTAGTTTTAGACAATGCTAAACCTTGCGCAATCGCATTTGGTTTATAACCCAATTTTTCAATCGCTTGTTGAACACGCATACGTGTATCTTCACGCACTACATTACTATCATTAATAACACGTGATACAGTTGCCAATGAGACATCGGCTTCTTTGGCAACATCATAAATGGTAATTCGTTTCATTCCTATTCGTCCCCCTTATTAAAAATCTTCTTTAATCCACTAAACAATGCTTCGGTAGCTTTACCCGTTACTTCTTCTGCTTTATCAACGGCACGAATAACAGAATCATTCGTACGAATTTCATCGACTTTTTCATCCGCCTTATCAATCACCTTGCGCAAAGAATCATTTTTTCTTAGTGTTTCTTTTCCATATTTAAAGCCATCAACAACCAATCCAGCTGTACCCTGTAAGAATTCTTTTCCAGCTGACATTGTCTGTTTAAATTGTTCACTTTCACTTACTTCAACCACTTTATCCTTTGTCGAAGAAAGAATATCTTTCACATCATCTTTTGCCTGCGATAATGCTTCCTTAACCTTTTCAGGATCTGAAGCATCCTTTAATAAGTCACGCACATCATCGAATAATTTTTCGATTTTGCTCTTGGCACCCTCAATAATTCTTTCATTATCTGTATTTTCGGATTCATGCATTACTTCAAGCTCTAGCATCGATTCTTTTTCTAAATCATCAATTAATTGTTTTTCATCCATGTCATTCATCCTCCTTTGTTTCTATGCTTTCTTTTCCAGTTTTTTTACTTTGAAACCAGTCTTTGGCATTTTGTACATTTTCACTGAACGCACCAACCACATTTATAAATGCTTCTTTTGCGGTTTGATTTATCTCATCCACCGTATTTGAAATATTTTCTGCCGTTTTTAATGGCGCATCTAGTTTTTTCAATTGATCATTGGCCGTATCCAATGTTTTTGAAACTTGTTTTAAAGTTTCAATCAATTGTTTCAAAAAAAGAATCATATAAATTAATGCGATGACACCAACGATGGGTAACACATATGAAAATGCACGAGCTAATGTACTCATAAAGATATCTAAACTCACAATACCACCTCAGAAAGATTATAACATGAACTTTCTAACTTATCTATTTATTTTGAAACTTTTTTCACAAGTGTGTAAACGCTACAAATAATAAAGGAAGTGTCGAATTACTCAAACACTTCCATAAAATACATTCTAGACGCAAAATTTAGGGAAATGATGAACATGTTCACCATAAACGCAGGCTTTCATTTAACACTCACATATCTCTATACTCTTCAAAACAGGATATGCTTAAATCGATGTATGACCATGTTGTTTTTTCATATTTTCTTTGAAATCAGCTCATCCTTTATTATTTTCTCTGTTAATTCAAGTATTTTCGTATGAATGGAGTGAATGGCTTTTGAAAACTCCACATCATTTTTTCCGGTAGGATCACTCAATCCCCAATCTTCTCTATATTTGCATGGAATTGCAGGACAATTTACATTACATCCCATTGTGATCACAATATCTACTTGCGGTATTTCTGACAACAGTTTGGAATATTGTGTTTTTTCCATGTCTATTTGATACATGTCTTTCATTAAACGTACGGCATCTTGATTGATTTGTGGTTTTGTTTCTGTTCCAGCGGAATAGCTTTCAAATACACTTGAAGAAAGATGTTTTGACAATGCTTCCGCAATTTGACTACGACACGAATTATGTACGCAGATAAAAGCCACCTTTGGTTTTTTCATAAATACATACCCACCTTTCCTAGTTTTTAGCTTCGTCTTAGGTCAATGTTTTTCCATAGGATATGATTTCACTTCTTCTGTCTTAACAGAACAAAAAGCCTATATCCTAATGAAAAGGTATAGACTTTTATCCTTAGATACTCTTATAAGATTTTTTCTAATTTATCTCTCAATAAGTAGATGTCCTTACTAGACATAAAGACGAAGGCTGCTGGAGCTAATTCTTTTAACTTTTCAGCTGAAGCATCATCTACATCTAATAAAATCGCATTAGGACAACGATCCATTAAATCTTGAATTGTGACTGTGATTGTTTCATCTTCTCTTACGGCATTTTTAGGGAAATCCAGTAAACATACTTGATCCGCTGTATTTAAACTCTTCGCAAAGTCATCCAAGAAATATTGTAGACGTGAATAACGATCTGGTTTATATAACGCTACGATTTTCTTTTTTGGATATTTTTTACGAACTGCATCAATCATTAGACGAATCGCTGTTGGATGGTGTGCATAGTCATCGACTAATACACTATCCTTGACTTCATCAATCACAAATCGACGAGCGATTCCTTTGTAGTCTTGTAAGCCTTGTACAATGATATCGGCTGGCATACCTAACATATGGGCTAGCGCAAAACATCCTAAGGCATCCTGCATAAAGGCATCTCCCACTTCATTTAATTCAACGTGAGCTAGAATTTCACCATTATGCTTACAATCAAAATGCATACCAAATGGGCCTTGTTCTATATGAATGGCTTGATAATCATTGCCATCCTTTAAACCATATGTAGTTACTGGCACATTGTAGTGTAGATTTTTAAGGTGTTCATCATCCCCAAAGATGACAATGCTTTTTTTGACTTGGTTTGCAAAACTTTGGAATGCCGATACATAATCATCCATATCTTTATAGTAGTCAATGTGATCCAATTCAATATTCGTGATGATCGCATAATCTGGATGATATGCCAAGAAATGTCTTTGAAATTCACAAGATTCTAATACAAAATGGTTGGCATGTTCTGGCATATAGCCATGGCCATCTCCAATTAAGTATGCACATTCATCTTGTAAAGAAAGAACTTGGCCTAAAATACCTGTTGTTGTGGACTTACCATGCGTTCCCGCAACACAGATGGAACTGTATGACTCTAATAAAATACCTAAGTATTCATTATAATAATATGTTTTTACAGTTGGATTGTCCATCGCTGCTTTCACTTCCGGATGCGTTTGATCAAAAGATAAACCAATGATCACTGTGTCATTGTCCTTGATGTTAGCAGAACTGAACGAATAGATTGGAATATGACGTGCTCTTAATCCATCTTCTGTAAAGATATATTTATCGATATCACTACCTGTGACCTCTTTATGTTCATCATGTAAGATACATGCCAAGGCAGCCATACCTGTTCCTTTAATACCAATAAAATGATAAGCCATTTTATTCACCTTCTTTGTCAAATAACGATTCTTGTTTGTTGGTTTCCTTTTTTGGCTTCTCTAACATTTCAGAAAGATTCATATTTTTCTTTGATCCTTCAACCTTGTATTCAGGAATGGAATCCGCAGGCTGCATACTTGGTAAGTATGTTCCATACATTGGAGATAAGATCTTTGAGAAATCTTCATCTTCTGGTTTGTTTAACGTAATCGCATCGTGCACTTTATCAAATTCTTTTTTAGAATCTTCCACATTTCCAAAGATTGGAGAAATGACTGGTTGATAATCTAAATCTTCGGCAACACGACGTACTTTTACGGATTTATGACGATCATATTTATACACTTTTTGTTTCGGTTTTGCCTCTTCTTGCGCAATCGAATCGACATCTAAGCCTTGGAAAATTGTTGTTTTCTTAGGCTTAGGTTGAATAATCGCCTTTTCAAAAATAGGAGAATTCATAAAGTTTTCAGGATCCGTTTCAATAGAGCTTTCTGCTTCCTTTAAAATTGGCTCTGGCTTTACAACTTCTTCTTCTTGAACTTGTGGCTCTGCAACAACAGGTTCAGGTGTTACTTCTTCTTGTTTCGCAGGTTCTTCTACGACTTCTTCTTCATCGTCTTCTTCAACATCTTCATTGAAGATCGCATGCATTAAATCCTTTAACATATTTCCTTCTCACTTTCTATTGTCTGATTCAGAAATGCTTCTATTTCTTCTTTTGTCTTGCGAAGTGTAGAAACAAATCTTGATATTTCTTTTCCATCCTTGAAACATATAAAGCTAGGAATACCCATCACTTCATATTCAATCGCAATATCCATACAATGATCACGATTTAAAGAATAGAACTGTAAATCACTAAATTGCTCTTCAATTTCAGGCAAGAAAGGTTTGATGTACATACAGTCTGGACACCAAAATGCCGTAAACATCATCACTTGAATGCCTGAATTTGTTAATGCGTTTAAAAATTCATCTTTATTACGAAGTTCAGTCATGTGCATATCTCCAAACACAACGATAAATTGGTTGACCTAAAGAAATGAATTTTTGTTCATATTCTGTAATCGCATCTTCATCATGTTTTTCACGACGATAATCTACACTGATTTCAACCATCTTAAAACCAGCATTTTGAAATTCAATCAAGCTATACTCAAATAAAGCACTGTTATCGGTTTTCATTTGGATTTCACCATTGAAAGATAAAATACGCTTGTATTGATCTAAAAAAGTAGCGCTGGATAAACGTCTTTTCGCATAGCGCTTTTTAGGCCATGGATCCGAGAAATTCAAATGGATCACATCCACTTCACGCGGACCAAACCATTCTCCAATGGAACTCGCATCTTCTTGAATCAGTTTCAAACGTTTCTTTTCTGTATCCTCATCGTATTTTTTTGCGGCAATACCTGCAGCACTCTCATTCTTTTCAATCGCAATAAATCCAGTATCTGGATACATCTTAGCCATATCTAAAGAATAGTTTCCTTTACCACATCCAATTTCGATATGTAAAGTATCTGTATCCAATAGCTTTTTCCAGTTTCCTGCTTGTTTAGATGGTTCTTTTACTAAACAACTCGCAGTAGGCAAATAGTCTGTTGCCCACTTTACTTTACGCATTCTCATATTAGCTGCACAATGCCACGATCGCATCGGCATAAATACAGATAGCTTGTAATAAGTTATCTAATTTAATACCTTCATCGCGTTGGTGACATCCTCCTACAAAAGCATCGGTTTCTATCACTTCATTTGGAAGTTCTGGTCCATAAGATACAAAATTTTCAAATTTACGAGCATACGTTCCACCACCAATTGTGATTGGACAAGAGAAAGTATCTCCTGTGTATTTTTGGTAGACACTCATTAAATCTTTCACTAAACGAGAATCTGGGTCTACGAATAATGGTGTTGAATCTCCACGATTTTCTGCTTTGATATTTGAAGTCAAGTTTGCACAAGTTGCATCAAATTTTGACATGATTTCATCGGCATTTGTATCATTTGGATAACGAATATCAATTAAGATGTCTGTTTCATTGTTTTCCATATTGACAATACCCGTATTCATTGTCAAGAAAGACATATATAAACCATCTTTTTCAATACCTACTGGTTTACCCATCCAGTCTTTTAGTAAGAAATATAAATCTTTTGAAAGTTGATCATTATAGGCTTCACCAATAAAGTTCAACAATAAGACGGCGGCATTTACACCATTATATGGCATAGCTGCATGCGCAAATGCACCATCAATATGTAAAGTTACACCATCTTCACTTCTTTTGATGGAACCCTTAACGCCTTGCGTAGCACAATAAAATTTAAATAAATCTTCTTGTTGATAACTCATGACATCCACTGTGACATCAGCTTTACCAATCACGATATTTGGACGGCTTCCCGCATGAAGTTTCTTGATGACAGTTGCATCACTACTTACTAAGCCAACATGTAAGCCACCTTTTTCACCATAAATAACTGGGAAATTGGCATCTGGTACAAATCCCATTTGTGGAACTTCGGCATGATCAACATAGTAGTTCATACATTCCATACCTGATTCTTCATCGCATCCCGTAATCAACATGACTCTTTTTTTCAAAGGAATGTTTAAGTCACGAATCATCTTTAATGCATAGTATCCAGCTAATGCAGGACCTTTATCATCCATAACACCACGTCCAAAGATGTAGCCATTTTCTAATGTTACTTTTAAAGGATCTTTTGTCCATCCTTCGCCTAGTGGCACAATGTCCAAGTGTCCTAAAACACCAAATGTTTCTTCTCCTTGACCATATTCAACAACGCCTGCATATCCATCAATGTCTTTGGTTTCAAAGCCATCACGCTTAGCCATATCTAACATGGCATCCAATACGTCACGACAGTTTTTTCCAAAAGGAGCATTTTCAGCTTTCGTTGATTCATCACGAACACTTTCATATGATACAAGTGTATTTAAGTCTTTTAAGAAATCGTCTTTATATTTAAGTACTTCTGTATTAAAATCCATAATTTTCACCTCTACCCAACTATTTTACCACATAGTCAAGAAAAAAGAACTCGTTTTTAACGAGTTCCTAACTTTTACGCTTCTGTTTTTTCTTCTTCTGTTTTAGGTTTTGGAAGTAAAGCTTTTGCACTTACATTGATACGACCCTTATTGTCGATTTCTGTAACCTTAACATCGATGATATCGCCAAGTTTTAACACGTCTTCTACTTTATCTACACGGTGGTGAGAAATCTTAGAAATGTGTAATAAACCATCTGTATTACCAAACAAGTTCACGAAAGCACCGAATTTTTCAAGACGAACAACTTTAGCTGCATATACATCTCCAACTTTGGCAACACGTACGATGTCACTAATCATTTGTTTCGCCTTTTCGATTGTATCGTAATCATTGTGGTAGATGACTACTTTTCCATCATCATCAATATCAATTTTTACATTGTCACATTGTGCAATGATTTCGTTGATCATTTTTCCACCAGGTCCGATTACATCTTTAATCTTATCTGGATCAATGTTCATCATCGCAATCTTAGGTGCATATGGACTCAATTGTTCTCTTGGACTTGAGATACATGCCAACATGTTATCTAAGATTTCTAAACGTGCCTTGTGAGCTTGTGCCAATGCTTCTTCGAAGATATTTTTAGTAATACCTGTTACTTTGATATCCATCTGTAAAGCTGTGATACCATTTTTCGTTCCGGCAACCTTAAAGTCCATATCTCCAAAGTGGTCTTCCATACCTTGGATATCTGTTAAAACAGTATATTTACCTGAATTATCATCCATGATCAATCCCATCGCAATTCCCGCAACAGGTGCTTTGATTGGAACACCAGCAGCCATTAAAGACATTGTTCCTGCACAAATACTTGCCTGAGAACTAGATCCGTTACTTTCCATAACATCCGCTACTGTACGAATTGTATATGGGAATTCATCTACACTTGGTAACACTTGAGCTAAAGCTCTTTCACCTAAGGCACCATGGCCAATTTCACGACGTCCTGGATTTCCCATACGTCCAGTTTCACCAACACAATATGGTGGGAAGTTATAGTGGTGCATGAAACGTTTTGAATCGACAACAGTTAAGTCATCGATAATCTGGTTGTCATTTAATGCACCCAATGTAGTTGTAGATAATACCTGTGTTTCTCCACGAGTAAATAAAGCCGAACCATGAACACGAGGAAGTAAATCCACTTGTGAGTTCAATGGACGGATTTCATCGATTTGACGGCCATCTGGACGTACTTTGTCTTCAATGATCAAACGACGTACTTCGTCTGCTTCAATACCACGACAGATTTCACGAGCTTGTTTCACCGCATTGTTTTGATCTTTTTCAGATTCATATTCTTTGTTTGCGATCATTTGGGCTGCTTCATCTGTTAAATCATCAATTTTTCCGTAACGCTCTAATTTTTCTTTAATCGATACAGCTGCACGAATTTGTGCTTCAAAGTTTGCACGAACTTCACTATTGATTGTTTCATCTACAGCATACAATTCAATTTCACGTTTTTCTTTACCACAAGCGGCTACGATTTCTTCTTGGAATGCACATAATTTTTTGATTTGTTCATGTCCAAACATCAATGCCGCAAGCATATCTTCTTCGCTAACTTCTTTAGCACCAGCTTCAACCATGTTTAAAGCTTGTGCAGTACCCGCAACAGTTAAATCGATATCACTTTCTTCCATTTGAGCCACTGTAGGGTTGGCAACCAATTCTCCATTGATACGTCCAACTTTAACACCTGCGATTGGTCCATTGAATGGAATATCTGAAATACATAATGCCAATGAAGCACCAAACATAGCTGCCATTTCAGGACTTGCATCTTGATCTACACTTAATACCGTGTTGACAACCTGTACTTCATTACGGAATCCTTCCGCAAATAAAGGGCGGATTGGACGGTCGATCATACGTGCTGTTAATGTCGCATGTTCGCTTGGTCTTCCTTCACGACGTAAAAATCCTCCTGGAATTTTTCCAACAGAATATAATTTTTCTTCAAAACTTACTGTCAAAGGGAAAAAGTCAATCCCTTCTTTTGCCTGGTTTGATGCACATGCAGTTGATAAAGTCACCGTATCTCCATAACGGATAATAACGGCTCCATCAGCCTGTTTTGCGATTTCACCAGTTTCTACTGTGATCCCCCGACCACAAAAATCTAAATGAAACTCTTGTTTCGCCATTTTTTCACCTCAATCATACTTTTATATTTTATCAAATAAATGCATAAAAAAAAAGTAATCTTTTCGATTACTTTCTTAAACCTAATTTAGCGATCAATGCTTTGTAACGGTCTAAATCTTTACCCTTCAAGTAAGCTAACAATTTTTTACGACGACCAACTTTTTTCATCAATCCACGTTGTGAGTGGTAATCGTGTTTGTGTTCTTTGAAGTGTTCAGTTAAACGGTTGATTTCTTCAGTCAATACAGCGATTTGAACTTCAGGAGAACCTGTGTCACCTTCGTGTACTGCATACTCTTGCATAATTGCTTGTTTTTCAGATTTTAATAACATTTTTCTTCCTCCATGTATATTAGTCCTTTTCTACCGAGCGAAAGGTTGGAAGTTTCCAGACTCTCAGTACAAAAGCTATTAAATGATATCATTCTATCATCATAAAATCAACTAGAATCGTATTTAATATTTCAAGTCCAGCATCATTTAAATAGATACATTCCCCTTCAAAACAAAAATACTCATGATACGTATCTAATACAGTGGCATAATGATTTTTAAAATCATTCTGATATTTCAAATTCCATTCTCTTATATTCAATCCAAACTTTGTACGCAATGCCATCATGATCGCATCCATACCTCGTTCAGATAGTGGTTCAGGAATATATGTAGAACAAGGACCCTCCAAACAATACTGCTTTAAACTTGTCGTATTATCATAACGAATGCCATCAATTCTTCCACTTGCGCCACAGCCAAAGCCATAGAAGTCTTTATCTTGCCAATAGGCTAAATTGTGTTTGGAATAATAGCCTGGCTTACAAAAGCTAGAAATCTCATAATGAATATACCCAGCTGCTTCAAGTGTTTTCGTAATGTATTCAAACATATCCGCTTCAAGATCTGGATCACAAAGCTCTACACCTGTCTTTCCAAATATTGAATTTTCTTCGATCTGTAAAGAATAGATGGATAAGTGTGGTATATCTAAACTTAAAAATGTAAAAATATCTCTTTTCACATCTTCCATTGTTTGATTGGGAAGTCCAAAAATTAAATCAATGGAGAAATTATGAATACCACTTTCTTGAATCCATCGAATCACATTCTTAGCCTGATTGGATGTATGTCTTCTTCGACAGACTTTCAATAGATCATCATTAAAGCTTTGTACACCCAAACTAATACGGTTGACTCCCAAAGAAACATAAGATGCTAGTTTTTCTTCATCTAAGGATTCGGGATTGCATTCTACAGTAAATTCATCAATACTTGATGGAAAGCCATTTCTTATCGATGCAAAATCATCCAAACTCAATACACTTGGTGTGCCCCCACCAAAATAAAGAGTATGAAGATTTGAAATCTTATACTCTTGAATTTCTTGCACTAACTTTTCTTTCCAACTTGAAAAGAATTGTTCATTTTTTTGAATACGGACAAAATCACAATACGCACATATCGAATCACAGAACGGAATATGTACATAGGCTGATGGTACCATTAGTCGTCATCCATACTTAAAACGGCCATGAAGGCTTCTTGAGGAATCTCTACCGATCCAACCATCTTCATACGTTTCTTTCCTTCTTTTTGTTTCTCTAACAATTTCTTTTTACGCGAGATATCTCCACCATAACATTTTGCCAATACGTTTTTACGCAATGCCTTAATGTTTGTACGTGCAATGATCTTTCCACCAATGGCTGCCTGCACAGGAATTTCAAATTGCTGCTTAGGAATCAAGTCTTTTAATTTTACGGCCATCGCATTACCGCGGTTGTACGCAAAATCTCTAAAGACAATCGTAGATAGGGCATCGACGATCTGTCCATTTAATAAAATATCCATCTTTACTAGACTGCTTGTACGGTATCCACTAAATTCATAGTCAAAACTAGCATATCCTTTTGTACAAGATTTCATCTTATCAAAGAAATCATAAATAATTTCACTTAATGGCATTTGGTAAACCATCATCATACGAACATCATCTAAAACTTGAAGGTCTACATATTCACCACGTTTTTTCTGACAAAGATCCATCATCGGACCCACAAATTCTTTTGGCACCATGATGTCACACTTCACATATGGTTCCTCAATATGATCCACTTTTTGAGGTTCTGGTAAAGCCGATGGGTTATCAATTTCTTCCATAGTACCATCTGTTTTATAGACATGATAAATTACGGAAGGACTTGTTGCGATCAAACTAAGATTGTATTCACGCTCTAAACGCTCTTCAACTACGTCCATATGTAATAAGCCTAAGAATCCGCATCGGAATCCAAACCCTAAAGCTTGTGATGTTTCCGGTTCATAGTGTAGAGCCGCATCGTTTAATTTTAATTTGGACAATGCTTCTTTTAAGTCGTCATAACGCGCATTGTCTACAGGATACAAACCACAATATACCATTGGATGCATTTCACGATATCCAGATAGTGGCTCACTTGCAGGATTGGATGCAACTGTAATCGTATCACCGACACGAACATCTTCAATGTTTTTAATGGCTGCACTGACCCATCCTACATCTCCACAGTTCAACTGGTCTTCCACAACTTCTTTTGGTGTACGAACACCCACTTCTGTGACTTCATATTCAGCGCCGGTTGCCATAAAGCGAATCTTATCTTTTGGTTTGATTGTTCCATTCTTTACCGATACAAACGCAATGATTCCACGATAGGAATCATAGAAAGAGTCAAAGACTAAAGCTTGTGTTGGTGCTTCTTTATCCCCTTTTGGACTTGGTAATTTATGCACGATTTCTTCTAGCACTTTATCCACATTCAATCCCGATTTAGCACTGATTTCAACCGCTTCACTACAATCTAATCCAATCAAGTCTTCAATTTCTTTTTTTACAACTTCCGGTTGGGCACTAGGAAGATCCACCTTATTTAATACAGGCAAGATTTCCAAGTCGTTTTCTAATGCCAAATATACATTAGCTAAAGTCTGTGCTTGTACGCCTTGAGCTGCATCGACAACTAAGATAGCCCCATCACAAGCCGCTAAAGAGCGAGACACTTCATATGTAAAGTCGACATGGCCTGGTGTATCAATAAGATGGAACAAATAGTCTTGTCCATTTTTGGCATGATATACAAGCTGTACGGCATTTAATTTAATGGTGATACCACGCTCTCTTTCTAGATCCATTGAATCTAGAATCTGATCTTTCATTTCACGCTTTTCTACCGTATCTGTAAGTTCTAAGATACGATCGGCTAACGTACTTTTTCCGTGGTCAATATGTGCAATGATGCAAAAATTTCGAACATTCTTTTGATCCATAGATTTCCCCCTACTCTACAATATTTCCGACTAAGTTACGACCCTGTCCATTAAAGAAGCTTGCACAATCCATGACTGGCTTTCCTTCCATTTGACAAGTTTCAATCACAAGTGTACCTGTATGAAGTCCAATACCTAGCTTATTTTTACCAATCTTGACTAAAGAGGCAAACGAATTCTCTTCATTTAAATAACTTGCCTTTAAGATTTTAAATTTCTTTCCTTTTAATAATACATAAGCACCTGGTGCATCTGAAAAAGCACGAATTTGATTCAAGATATGTTCATCATCCTGATTTAAATCAATATGCTCTTCTTCTTTGGATAAGACAGGAGAGAATACAACTTGACTCTCATCTTGTTCGACATAGACCGCCTTACCTGAACAAATCTCTTCAAAATGAGAAAGCAATAATTCTCCAGCACAAATGGCCATTTTATCAAATAAAGATGTAGAATTGTCTTCAGGCAATATTTCAATTTCCTTTTGAGCTAAAACAGGTCCCGCATCCATTTTAGGTGCCATTTTCATCAATGACATTCCACTTACTTTATCACCATTCCAAATAGCTCTTTGGATAGGGGCTCCCCCTCTATATTTAGGAAGCAAAGAACCGTGAAGGTTCACACAACCATACTTTGGAAGATCCAAGACTTCCTTAGGAACAATTTGTCCATAAGCACATGTCACAATTAAATCAGGGGCAAAATCAAGAATCGTTTGATAGTCTGACTTAATTTTAACAGGCTGAAATACAGGAATGTCATATTCTAAAGCCACTTCTTTGACTTCTGAATAGACTAGCTGTTGTTTTCTACCCTTTTTCTTATCCGGCTGTGTTACCACCAAGCCTACATGTATATCGTTTTCTAACATTGTTTTTAATACGACACTAGCAATTTTGGGTGTTCCCATAAAAATAATGCGTCTATTTTCCATAATATCACTCCAATACTAGAGTATTATAGCGTATTTTTTTGAAGTTGTGTTGCAATAAATCAGAAATTTTGCTATAATCCATTTGCAATTTATGTCAGGAGGTGCACTTCATGCCACAGATTAAATCTCAAAAGAAACGTGTTAAAACAAATAACAAGGCTCACAAATTAGTCGTATCTAAAAAATCAGCATTGAAATCAAGTATTAAAGCTGTATTAGCAGCTGTTGATGCTAAAGATAAAGAAGCTGCTGTAGCAGCTTACAACGACTGTAGTTCAAAATTGGACAAAGCCGTAGCTAAAGGTATTCACCACAAAAACTACGCTAGCCGTCAAAAAGCACGTTTAGCAAAAGCTATTAACGAAATCGCGTAATGAAGGATTAAGAAGTCATATGACTTCTTTTTTTGTACCCTGTCTCAATCGGATGATCTTTTTTATTTTCTATCAAAAGAGTGATCTTTACCGCAAAAGATCACTCTTTATCTTTTAATCATTAGCTTTATCGACATGCAGTTAATACACTTGAGTAATTTACATCACATCAACATATCATCCATGATATTATCTATTTTTTCTCTTTCAATACTATTCTCTAAATACGATATTTTTTTCTTAAATAAATGCTTTGTGCTTCAAGAACTTTATCTCAGTAAAAACGGAAACAATGATTTATAAAAGTCAATCTGCTTCTGATACGCAGGTACAAAACTATTAACGCCGCTCCAATGGCTTGGTACAAGTTTTAATTGTTTAAAAGTATCATAATCTTGGTTTGTATCAATAAATGCTTTGATAGCAATAATTCTTATATCATCATCCAGTTCGCATTTACCTTCAAATATATCTTTGATACAATCATTAAATGCATTATCTTCTACAATTAACTTTATCCATTGTTATTGCCTCTGGCTGGCAGCAGAACTATTATCCTCTCTATTCACCAACAACTCTTTGAATATATTCCCAAACGTCCATATATACAAATCTTCTTTCAACAGATTGTAAAGTATTGACACAAAATCTAAATCGCCCTTAAATAATTCATTCAATTTTTCTAACAAATATGTTCAAATATCAAATAGATTCGATAAATAAGATCCAATAATTAGTGGATTAGAACTATAATTTAAAACAAAATATAAGCATATTTTTCTATATATATCAGGCTCAATGCTTAGAAATTTATCCAACACCTTTATATTTCTATACTTAGCAACTTTTTCAACATTCGCGACATCATCTTTTAAAAAAATTATAAACTCATGCAACATGTTTTCATTCACTTTTTATTCTGGCAATGTATCAAAGAAAATATAACGCCAATACATCTTTTGAGGAAATTGAGCTTCTTTAACGGACTCAAAAAATTGTTATGAATCAGTTTTCCTATTCAACACATGTAATATTTTTGTAGGATGAACATCTAGATTAGGACCACATCTCATAAACTCGTCTAAGAATACTTTTAATTTTTCTACATCAAACTGATTAACAATAAGATTAATTCCTTCGTTACTATAAAAATCATTCCGATTTTTGGTTATATCAGTAAATAAGTGATTTTCTGTTTGTACAAAATTTTTAATTTTTGATGTGGAAAGACTTTTTCTATATTGTTTTATCGCTTCTTTTCTAGTTTCATCATATTCCATATTTGAATTTTGATAATTGAATGTAAGTAATTGATGCAGTTCCCATAAATCTCCATGCAACATTGAGTCCCATTTTTCATCGATTGAAAGACTAAGTTTATTTATGTTATTAGACAAACAATTAATCAATTCAAAAAAAATCAATATCATCACAACATATCTCTGAGAGCAACTTTTCAACATATTCACAATATCCCTTTACTAATTCAATATCGACATCTCCATAAAGGTGGTTTGCGTAATCATATAAAAAATTCATAACTCTCTTTTTTAAAAATTTATTATTCGCTAAGATCAACATTATATCCCAACAAACGCTTCGATATTCTTTCAATCCTTCAGAATATGTGACATTGAAATTGCAAAATTTTATTGTATTGTTTCTGCCCATTTCAATTGGTTGAAAGTTAAAGCCCAACGAATATGAAGTCATTTCAAACCAACTATCATTGCGATTTGATTACCATTCTCAATAGCACTTGCTAAATATTTAGATATTACTACTTCTGTATAATAATCAAAATTAGCAGATTCTACATCAATTCCATAATTGTTTTCAAGCCATGAACAACCACATTTAAGAAACACTTCACTTTTTATGCAATATTCTAAAAGTAGATCCATTACATAATTTAAATAGTTACTGTTATGATATCCAGTCAAAAAATTTAAACCATCTCTATCCAATGATCCTTCGTAAATTTTGAAATCAACACTGGGAGGATTGAAATTTCCCTCCTTTAAATTTTGAAGTTTACTTTTTAAGAACATATAACTATTGGCTTAACAGATACATCGGTGACTTGTTAATATAACTGACATTAATGATCTCTATTTAAGACTTAATGTATAGGTGTAAACGAAAGAGAGACTACACTTATGACAAGAACTTCAAAATATTTAAACCAAGATACTATCGCTGCTTTACAATCTTTTCAAATCGAATAGATTGATCGTGAAATCACTGATTACCTAGATACAAACAATAAAATGAATACGTATCATTTTGAATACTGTCCTAAATGCGGATGTTATCATCCTCGTTTAATTAAAAGCGGTTTTGCTAACTCTGGTAAACAAATGCTTCGTTGTAAAGAATGCGGAAAACGTTTTGTTGTGGACTGCGGTCAGCTTACTTTTTATTCTCATCAAAACCAATCCAAATGGAATGAACTTATCCTGGATACATTGAATGGTGTATCCCTTAAAGAAACAGCTGCTAAAATCAACGTGAATGAACGTAATGTTTTTAATATGCGCCATAAACTATTGGTTAGTCTAGGAACTGAGGAACATCCCATACACAGTAGGTAATGAAGTTGAGATGGATGAAAAATATACTCCTTACAATCATAAAGGAACTAAAATTGATGGAGTAGAACCTAAACATCGTGGAACACCTGCTACAAAAAGAGGCTTGTCTAATCAGCAGATATGCATCATCACTGCAATACAGAGATTCACTCATACAATTGCCAGAACATTAAATTATGGCAAGCCATCATCTCTAGATCTATTAAGATTTGGTGAATGTCTTGAATCAAAATTTTTTGTAATGCTAGATGGTTCTAACAGTTACAACGAACTTTTAGAAAGTAAGAACTGTACTAAGAAAGTGTTAATCAGTCATGAGTCATATGATAAATTCAATCATTTAAATACAGTGAACAGTTTCCACAAATTGATTGAAGAAAGGCTGCAAAAATATAAAGGGGTAGCATCAAAATATATAAATCGATACAATGCTCTTTTTATCATGCAAAGAGAAACGCAAGGAATGGATAACACAGAAAAGCTACAGTATGTACTACTTAGATTGAAAAACATCCATAAGATCACTCGCTTAAAGGATTTGAAAAACGAATGGTTGTTCGCATAAATGATAAAAAGAAGAATTATGGCAAAGTCACCAAATTGCTAGTTAAACCTAACTATTATATATCTTTTTTATTATTCATGTGTATTCTCACCCCCTAAATACCTTCTCATAAAAGCTAACATCACATCCAAAATAAAAAAAGCCCATCAAATCATATAAAATGATTTGTATGGGCGCTTTTCATTTGCTAAGTCTTGTTTACATCTCTATTTAATTCTATACTTCAATTATGGACACCACTTATCATTCAAACATTCCAATTGAAACTCTATCATCATTAGATTGTGATGTTAAAAACTTCAATTTTATTCATCCCATCAAGAATATCTTCTTCGATAATATTGACTACATTCGAAAACTTGATGCTTCCGGTAAAGCTCGTCCTTGCATTTTAGACAATGTAGAACGTTCTCTTCTTTGCCATACATGTTATCTTGGCTTTGATCAGTTTGAATGTACGGATTGTGACAACTGGAATATTATTCCACATTCTTGTCATTCAAGATTCTGTAATGCCTGTGGTGTTAAATATGCCAAACAGCTTGCAGCCAAGGCTACTTCTTTTTGTCTTGACTATCCTCATAGACACATTGTATTTACTATTCCTGAAGAACTTAGAAACTGGTTCAGACAGGATCGTACTCGACTCA